>Ga0207958_1000292_pt1 | contig 16066 bp, 16 predicted proteins | sample CryBogCBH27Jul07_FD_184606 | JGI IMG/M metagenome (GOLD analysis project Ga0207958, IMG submission 184606) | Freshwater microbial communities from Crystal Bog, Wisconsin, USA - CBH27Jul07 (SPAdes) (version 2) | ecosystem: Environmental > Aquatic > Freshwater > Lake | place: Crystal Bog... | reverse complement strand
GTATGAGCGCCATCCCCTCCGGTTCCACAGGTATCGACGAGGCGATGGCTCGGAATCTCGACTCGGGTCGCCACCGAACGGATCACCTCCGCGGCGGCCACAACTTCATCCACCGTTTCCCCCTTGACCCTGAGCGCCACCAAAAACCCCGCAATTTGAGCGGGCGTGGCCTCACCGGCCATGATGGCGTGCATGACGTCATGCATTTCAGCATGAGTCAGATGGGTCCCTTCAACGAGAAGACGGATGGCGTTGCGAATATCCATGCGGTTGGTGCGACCGGAATGGGTCGGTGTCGGCCTTACCGTTTCAGAAAGTTGGCCAGGAGATCGTGACCTTGCTCGGTCAGAATCGATTCCGGATGAAACTGGACGCCCTCGATATCAAGGGTCTTGTGGCGAACCCCCATGATTTCGTCGATGCCACCCTCTTCTGTCTGGGTCCAGGCAGTCACCTCGAGACAATCCGGCAGTGAGGCTTGTTCGATGACCAAAGAGTGATAGCGGGTCGCCTGAAAGGGATTATTCAGCCCTTTGAACACTCCGGTGTTGTGATGATGCACCATGGAGGTCTTGCCGTGCATGATGGACTTGGCATGGATGACGTTGCCACCAAAAGCATAACCAATACTCTGGTGTCCTAAGCACACACCAAGGATCGGATAGCGACCGGCATAGCGACGGATCGTCTCCACGGAGATCCCCGCCTCCTTGGGCGTACAAGGCCCAGGAGAAATCACGATCTTCGAGGGATTGAGGCGTTCTACATCCTCCACCGTGATCTGATCGTTGCGAACCACCTCCACCTCGGCCCCAAGCTCAGCAAAATACTGAACCAGGTTGTAGGTGAAAGAATCATAGTTGTCGATCATCAGGAGCATAAAGCATCAATCCTGCGGAATCTCGGGGAGCCATGTGCTGAGGCTCGCAGCGGGTAGGTCAAAGTTTGCGCTTTCAGCTGAAGTGCTCTTGCGCCATGAAAGTGCGAGTCGTTATATGCCCATTTTCCCCCATTACGCGCCCCGTTGAAACCCTCCGATGAACAATCTCAAGCGTATCGGCCTCCTTCTTATCGCTCTGACCTAGATATCCGACTTCGCAGCACTTCTGGCTTCCTTATTATCAGCCGTTGAGCTAAGCCATCGGTTGATGAGCGATCAGAGAACAGGGTGCGCATCTTCGGGCGATGCGCGCTGAATTTCCTTGATCAGTCCATCCTCAATCCCGTAGACGCAGCCATGCAAGATCGGGCGAATATCCCGCCTCCAGGCGGCCTGAACGATCGGAGAGTTCGCAAGATTCTTAACTTGCTGGAGCACATTGAGTTCCACGAATCGTCGATAGCGGAGATTCGGATCAGGAATCAGCGCCAGTTCTTCTGTGTGCAGCGCATAGGTCTCACGGATGGGCTTGAGCCATTTATTGACGATGGTGAGCTCAGGATTCGGTGGATCCATCGCGGCCAGAATGCCGCCACAGTTGTAGTGTCCACAGACCACAATGTGGGAGATCCGAAGGACGTCCACCGCATACTGGAGAACACTGCTGGCATTAAAGTCCTCATTCATCAACTGATTGGCGATATTCCGATGGACGAACATTTCACCCGGATCTGCATTCACCACGATCTCCGAAGGGACGCGGCTGTCCGAACAACCCAACCAAAGCACCTGTGGCGACTGCACTGCGCTGAGTCGCTTGAAATAAATCGGGCTGACCTCCGTCATTTCAGAGGCCCAGGCAGAGTTGTCCAATAACATGCGATCAAAAATATCCATGGCCTCTCCTCAATTGTGAAGACAGCCGTCAACGGAAGGCACGTCATCAAGACAGGCCTTACAAAGAGGGCCAGAAATCCCAAGTACGTTTCGGAGGGTGACGGAGATCTCCCGAAATCGTGAGGTCTCACCAAAATCGGCAATGCAATCAAGAATATCTCGATCCATGAATTCTGCCCGACTGCCATCGATCACAACGAAGCTATGAGGTTCGATTTGATCAAGCAGCGCTCTGAGCCTGATCTTGTTTAAAAAGGTCGCATCCTTCCTGAATCGAATCAAATAGTTGTGTTGATTCCGCGTCAAGGTAATACCGGAATGGAAGTTGGATTTAATGATAAAAATCAGGCCCACTACCGAACCGATGAGAACCCCTTTGAGAAGATCGTCAATCAGAATCGCGAGAATGGTGACAAGGAATGGAATGAACTGATCACGACCCCGGTTCCACATGGTCATCACCATTCGGGGATGCGCTAACCGAAAGCCAGTTACCAGGAGAATCGCCGCGAGGGCCGCCAGCGGGATGAGATTGATCCAGGTCACCAGAAACATGAGGCTGCTCAGAAGCAAAAATCCATGAATGATGGCCGCCTTCCGACTTTTGGCACCTGCATTGAGATTGGTTGTGCTGCGAACGACGACGGAGGTGATCGGGAGCCCCCCGATGCTTGCACTCAAGAGATTCCCGACCCCTTGGGCAATCAATTCCCGATTCCTTGGGGTCGGCCGCTTCAAAGGATCCAAACGATCGAGCGCCTCAATACTGAGAAGGGTTTCGACACTGGCCAAAACAGCAATCTGGATCGCGTGGATGGCGATCTCTGGATGGGTGATCTGCGAAAAATCAGGGGTTTTCAGCCCCTCGAAAAGATGCGTCAGGCTCTGAAGAACTGGAAGAGACACCAGATGCTGGGAAGAGAGATCGAGTGAAGTCCCGCGACTAAAAAACTCAAAGCTGATCCCCCACACGACCGCAAGCAAAGGACCAGGAAGATAGGAAGCCACCGTCCATCGACCTTTCACCAGCTGGTCCCACGTCAGGATGATCGCTACGGCTCCCGTAAACACCCAAAGGGGCCCTAACGAGATACTGGAAACGGCCTCCAGAATCTCATCCAGAATGAAGCCGGGGGTCTCAGGGGAATAGGTCTCGTCAACCAGAGGATCGGCGCCAAATCCGGCTGCATGCGGAAGTTGCTTAAGAATCAGGATCAAGCCAATCGCAAAGAGCATGCCCCGAATGACTGCGTTTGGAAAAATGGACCCCAGCATCCCGGCGCCAAGAAATCCCAAACCAATTTGCAGTGCCCCGGCGAGAAAAGCCGCCAGAAGAAAACCTTCAAAACTGCCAAGATCCTGAATCGCACTGAGAACCATCACGGCCATACCTGCCGCCGGTCCTGAAACACTCAAAGGCGATGCACTCATCAGAGCCACCAGTGTGCCCCCGATAATGCCTGCAATCAATCCGGACATCAGGGGAGCGCCTGAAGCAAGGGCAACACCCAAGCAAAGTGGAAGTGCCACCAAGAAAACCACGATTCCTGCGGGAAGGTCGTGAGCGATATCGTCAAAAAAGCGAGGGGTCATGACGGAGAAGCCGAAAGCAAGGAATTCTAAGGTTCAAATAAACCGAATTCACGCTCACTTTAGCCCAGTTTGGTTCAAATGAACACCTCAGCTCATTCAGCGGGTGAATGAAGGAGTTTTGAAATCAGAATTAGACACGAACGCAAGCCTCACCGGAGAATCAGCCATTGATAAACTGGGATGTAGAGATGCTCCGATCAAGCCAAACTGACAAAAAAAAACATCAGAACAATGAGTTAGCAAGGACCCTGAATGAGAGTGAGTTCCTCTGGAAGCTGTTCAAACTGTCCCTGGTTGTCCTGATCTTTCTCAAGGCGGGCAATTTTGCCTACTTTGACTATCAAGGGTCATTCAAATCCCTGACCGATTTCAATGCCTTCTTCATTGCAGGAAAATTGGCCCTTTTGGGAAGACTTCCCGAGGCCTATCACTTTGATCAGATGCGCTTGGCCGAAATTGAATTCACAAGATCAGATGACTTTCTTCCTTGGACGTATCCATTACCCTTCGATCTGATTGTGGCGCCATTCGCACTTTTACCAATCGCCCCCGCCTATCTAATTTTTATTTCTGCTTCCCTGCTCGCATATTGGGTCGTGCTACAACGACTCAGGCCGAAGAACACTCGCATTCTCGTACTCTTGCTGACACCGACCTTACTTCTCAACATTGCATGCGGCCAAAACGGAATGCTGACGGGCGCCTTGATCGGCCTTTTTTGCCTCGGATATCTCAAAGGTAAGAAATGGGCAGCGCTCCCGTTGGGCGTAATGATCATCAAGCCCCATGTCGCCGCGGGGATCGGTCTTTACCTGATACTGAAGCGGGAGTGGAGCATATTGGGAAGATCTACACTCACCGCATTGAGCCTTATTCTGATAGCGAGCGCCATTTTTGGCTCTGGTTTATGGTCGGATTTTTTTGACAGCGTTCGGGAGTCCAGTACGTTTCTCCGGGAAGGCCAGTATCCTCTCCACAGAATGTCTTCGGCTTTCGCCACGGCCTTCACGCTCAGCGGCCATTTCGAATGGGCCCGTTTGTTCCAGGCCCTATCGATTCTTACTGCTATCGTCATTCTTAGCTGGCTGGTGGCGAAAAAGACCACAGCAAGAAACAGCCTGGGTATGGCATGCCTCCTAAGCGTGTTTTATAGCCCCTATTTTTATGACTACGACCTACCTCTCGTAGGGCTTGGTATTGCGTTACTGTCGCCGTCGCTCAAGACATATTTGACGTCTTGCCAGCGGGGCCTCGCGGTCGTTGCTCTTCTTTTAGCAGAAGGTGGCTGGTTGCTCCAAGCCCCGCTGACCTTAGGCCAAAGCTCCGAAGAAGCCGGACAAACACTCTCAGCCGTCCCAAGTCTTGCCTACCTTTTCCTTTTACTCCTTACGGGGTTGAGCCTTCGAGCCATTCAACTTGGAATTGAGTCTGCCCCACTAAAGAATTCGTCGGAAATCTAGTTTCCAGAACCCGTAGACCCCGTAATTCCCAGAGCTGCGGGACTTCTCACCTTCTGCGCAGAGCCCAGATCGCCCTGATAAGCGCGCTGGTATCCGGCGGTTGCCTTCTGACCATCCATGCCATCTGGGGCATAGGTCTCAGGATGTTCGGCTTTGTAGCCGTTATATACAGACTGCTGCACCAGACTATGGACTGAATTTCCGTAGTCCGAAATCACCCGATCAGGATAGGAGCTGAATGACTGACAGCCAACAAGCTGAAGCACCCCCATCATGAGGATGAGTCTTGAACAAGGATCTGGATTAAGGATCATGGGGCCTCCTGAAACTCTTGACCAAAATGACCCCGCATACCCCCGCCATAACGGGTCGTATCCCCGGGTTTCCGTTGAGGGGGCAAAGCATCACCCTCCGTCTTGCCTTGAATGAAGAACTCAAGATCGCTCGGATCCGTGACGGCATCGGTTGGAAGCCGTATTTTGTTGGCATCCATGGGTTTGACCAACCGGGGGGTTACGAAAATCATGAGCTCGGTCTCATTTTTCAGGTAACTCTGACTCGTGAATAACTGCCCCAAAATCGGAATATCGCCCAACCCAGGAAATTTACTGACGGTTTCGCGCATGGTGTCGTTGATCAGCCCTGCAATGCCGAGCGTCTGACCATCATCGAGCTCCATCGCAGAAGAAGCATTCCGCTTGGTTAGAGCAGGAATCACATAAGTGCCATTCGTTCCTGAGGGGAGAGAAATCGTGTGGGAGGGGTCAATTTCGCTGACGGCGATATTTAGCTTGAGGCTGATACGGCCACTGTTTAGGACCACAGGAATAAATTTGAGAATTACCCCGTATTCCTTGTAGACGACTGTAATCCCGCCACCGGTTCCTCCGATTGCCCCATATTGGGGAACAGGAACTGGAAATTCACCGCCCGAGACAAATTCGGCATCCTGTCCCGAAATTGTCGTGAGATTCGGTTCTGCAAGCACCTTGGCCAGACCATTGTCCCTCGCTGCGTTGATGACAGTCTGAACCGTTGCATCACGTCCGATGAAATTAAAGAATAAGGTCGCAGGGTTTGTCGCCATAGCGGCTGTCTTAAGTCCCTGAATGACACTTCCTGCCCCCAGGGCTCCTCCCGTGATGTCCCCTCCGCCTCCAAAGGCAGAAAAGTCGACCGTCAAAGCCCTTGAGAGAGAGCGAGCAATCTCGGCCACAGTGACACCAAGCATGACCTGCTGGGGCCCGCCGACCTGCATCAGGTTTACGATATGAGGAGAGCCTTGGGCCGGTGAAGGTGTTCCGGCTGGAGCCGGAGGGCTTCCTCCCGAAGAACCATTCTGGGCTGGTGCCCCCCCAGGCACAAAGGTCCCCGCTATAGAGAGGATTCCATTCATTTTTTCAACGCTACTGACTTGTCCAGAGAGCACAATGGCACCCTGAGAAGAGTAGATTTCCGGGTGTTCTCTCGGAAAAACCTCATGCAGTTTTTCCCGAAGCGCTTCCAGATCGGGAGTTACCTCAATCTCCAGGGTCTTGAAGCAGGACTTGGCGCCACAAAGAACGACGTTCGTTTCACCCAATTTCCGACCCAAGACATACAGATGAAGACTATCCAGCTTCTGGACTTCTGCGATATCAGCATTTGCAACGGCAACACTTGTGACGCCAGCGGGGAGAGGAAAGACTCGGCCCTTATGAATCGCAACCGGCTCTTTTTCGATCGTCGCATCAGCGAACCCTCCCTTTAGGAGCAGCAAAACGCCCAGAAGGTGAATCAATCGCAATGACCTCCTCACATGCATCGTCCCTGGATCTCCTCGAACAACCTTTATCGGCTTTAATTGCTGCACCGGACTATCTTGGGGGTGCCTGAAACGTAGGATTGCCGTGGATCGGCCGTGCCCCTACCCTCCATTGTGCAAGAAAAGGTACTGTAGTTTGCGATTCCGTGGGTTGCATCCTGCTGAAGAGAAACCTGCTTCTGACCGGGTGGAATCAGCTGGACATCGACATAACCACACGTCACTGTGCTCTTTCCTGCAGAAAGCTGATCACTTTCGCCGTGACCTACGATTTTTACAGCAGCAAAAGTTTGGATCGGACACGAATTTCCGGAACACTCATCGTCATCCCAAATCGGGACGTAACCAGCGTAGTTTCCGCTGCCACAGGCCTTTTGAACACTTTGCCTGGCTGTTTGTGCATCCGAGTGGTTACAAAAGTTGACTGGGGTGGCCGCTCCTTGACTCGCGACACTCCTCATTTCTTTTGCATTGGCAATCGGGGTACTGCCGTTATTCGAACCTGAATAGGAATAACGTCCCCCGTATTGATGGGAATCGTAACCCTGATGATCCCCTGACTCTTGAGACTGACAAAGATCCTGATTGTTCGAACTATCGTAGGAGTGCCAGCTCCCAGTGGTAGGGGGTAATGAACCCACTCCCGGAATGGTTTGTGTGTTTGGCACTCCACAGCTATTGTCCCAGACCCTCACCGTATAGGGTTGACCATTGGTTTGGCTCGGCGCAGGCACCCCCCCTTTAATGGGGCTGAAGATAGGATTACTGTTTGATGCAAGCCTAGGTTGCTGGGTCGCGGGATCCCAGAGCGCCGTCAGAAGACTTTTTGGCAGCGCCAATGGCAAAACTTGCCCGGGTGCAGCCGAAGCCGGTGCAACACCCGTAGCGGCAGTTGCAGAGCCCACAGGACTGAAACCTTTTGGCAAAGCAGTCTGAATTTGGGGCAAGACCTGCGAGAACAATGTCTTCACATACCCCCCGCTCGTCGAGGGCCCACTGATCACATTTTTCACCTGCATTGCCGCTAAACACCCTGAACACTGACTTGAAGAAAAGGTCTGCTTAGCTGGGTCATACCAACCCGGAACGAGAGCACTCATCGGAACTGAATTCTGAACAGCCCCATTCGATACGCTTTTAGAAATGACATTACTGGCATTCGTTTGAGCTTGAAGATTAGTGCCTCCCTGAGCCAAGGTTGATGCGCCCGCAAGCGCAGCCTCCTTGGCTGCAACGTCAAGCTCCTGCTTAACGACCAACACATTACCCACATCCACCGAAACGCCTAGCGCACCCATCAGGGCTACCGCGCCCACGGCGACCAGAGGCAATATCGCACCGCCTTCGTGCTCCATTCGATGAGGGAATCGATGGAATCTCCGGATCATTTTTTTCACGTCATTCTCCTCGAGTCATAGGGCACGGTTTTTGAGCTTCGCAATCAAAGGTTCTGATCGGTCCTGTTTCACGTCCTTGCAGCAAATTCAATGGCGTTTTTGGCGCTTGGGTAGCCGGAGTCTTCTTAGCTAAAACCGCAACCATCTGGCGATCATGAGGATTCCTCAGGACCAACTTCAAACTCCCGATCATTTCAGCTTTAGCAATCGCCTCTGCTTGCTCAGGCGCCACTTCCAAAGTCACCGCCTTTACAACGTGGGCCTCACTCGGGCTTGTTTCCAGATTCTGATCAATTGCAAGGACACGAATACCCTGCGCCAGATAATTCACACTGGGCGACTGATGATTCTGATCAGGGACCGTCGAGATCAGATCCACGAGATTTCCGCGCGATAAAAATCCGGCCACACCCTTGACGTCATCGACCCGAATCGTCACGGCCCTCTGATTTTCCTTCAGTACAAGCGCCAAAGCCCCCCCTGCTTCCGGGGCCAGAAGATCCCCGCGATGGACAATCGAACCCGGATGAATCGGGCTCAGGACGACTCGACCCAGAACTTCCTCGATCGAAGCTGCATATAAGTCATACGATCCCGGAAGGGCGGGCTCTTCCATGGCATGCAGCTTCACTGCATCCCTCGTAATTTCTGCCAGATAGCCGATCTCCTTCGTCGCCACCACCACATTCATCTTTGGGGGTGGGGGCGGAATCTCCTGAGGAGGCGGCGCGACTGGTTGAGTTACGAGGTGGCGCGCAATGACACTGGCCAGCAATGACAGGATTGCAGCCACCATCAGGAGTGAACTCATGCGAGATTTCACTATGCGCCCCTCCACAGGTCGATGGATACCAATCCAACACTCATGGCTTAAGGGACGCCCATTTCACTTGCTCAGGTACAGGCATTTCGCGATCTACAAGCTCACCCAGTTTTTTCAAATTGCGGTGCGCCAATTCGTGATAGGAGGGAGAACTGCGAATCGCTTTTTCAAGGTACTCTCGGGCAAGCGGATAGTTTCCATTCTCCATACTGAGAAAGCCCATGTTGTTATTCGCATCAGCTTCATTCATAAACCGGCGAAAATTCGTCATTGCCTCATCGGTGCGACCGAGCTTCATCAGAAATAGGCCGCGATTCATCAGAATGCCTTCATGATTGGGCGCCAAACGAAGTGCTTCGTTGACCACCGCAAGGGCTTTTTCACACTGATTGGCAAGACAGAGGGAGTACGCAAGGTTATTTCTTATTCCCGCATTCGTCGGATCGATTTTCAGTGCCTCTTCGTAATGGACTCTCGCCTTGATATGGTCATTGCGCTGATCCTCCAGAAGGGCTGAAGTTGACAAGGCCCTGACGGAGTGGGGGTTCACGCTTTTGGCTTTGGTCAAATAGCGCTCTGCGGCCGTAAGATCCTTCTGTCGTAGAGCGATCAGTCCTAAGGACTCAAGGACCTCAGATTGTTCAGGATCTGCCTTGATCGACATCTCGAGCGCCGTTTTTGCGAGATCCCAATTCCGCTTCTCTAGATGGATATGGCCAACCGCTGCTAATACTGCACTGCTCTCAGGTTCGCGTTCCAGGAAGGTGACGTAGTAAAAGAGCGCATCATTGGCCCTCCCCTGTTTCTTGAAGGCCGCGGCCTTTGAAAGCAGGGTTTCAGAATCCAGATCATCCATGCTGCCCGAAGAGCGCTCCTCTTCCCGGGCGATCGATTGAGGCGATGGCTGCGCTAAATCGATCGGGACCCCTGGGTCACTGCTGCAGGCGGAGAGCAAGCAAACCAGAGCGAGACCCGCACCCCGAACGTAGAGATTGAAAACATCTGTGCGTTTCATTGAGCAAAGGCCTGCAGCATTTTGATGGCCGAAGGACCGACCGAAACAATGAAGAAACAGGGCAAAAAGAAGATGACTAAAGGAAAAATCATCTTGGTGCTCATTTTGGCCGCGCTCTCTTCTGCCGCTTGCATGCGAGACTCCCGATACTCTTCAGCATACAAACGCAGAGTATCGGCAATGCTGGTCCCTAATTTGATCGTTTGGTTGATGACAAGAACCAGTGATTTGATGGCATCCACCCCGGTTCGAAGGAACATGTTGTAAAGAGCGGCCTCACGATCAAGCCCACCCAGAATTTCTGCCGTAACCTGGTTCAGTTCCTGGGCGAGCGGGGGGTGTACATCTTCAATTTCACGTCCAACCCGCCCTAGGGCTAAATTCAGTCCCAGACCTGATTCGGCGCAGACCACCAGCAAATCCAACGCGTCGGGCAGGGCATTCTTAAGGGCGATCTGCCGGCGCTCAACCAGCTTATCGAGGATATAGCTGGGCAAAATCAAACCAAACCCAGAAAGACAGAGAGTAAAGACAATGAGCTTGAATTGGGGGATGTCGCTTTGCAAAAGAAACACCAGGCCAATCAGGGGCAAAAGGATCACCGCTGCGATACGGAGCGCGTAGTAGACAATCGGGGCACGACTATCCCTGAATCCAGCAAATGAAAGTCGCTGCAGGGTGACTTCTAACTCCTTGCTGTTTCCTGGTACAACAAATCGAACACGCTCTAACACTTCTGATAGCTGATCCCAAAGACCCGAGGACCAGCTGTCCCTCACCCTCGCCCTGTGAGCCGAGGGGACAAGACGCCGTTGAATCCGTTCCCGCCTGCCTCTCTCTGAAACTCCGGCCCCAATCGCAAACAAAAGCAGAAGGACCGAGAGCAGTTCCAACTCATCACTCACCATCGGGTTACTGAAAAAACTCATCGCTGAATCTCCTAGATTGCGGCCCGAATAATGCGACGAAGCCAAAGACTCCCACAGCCAAGGAAAACCAGGCCGAACATCGTCAGCTTTCGGCCTTGAGGATCAGTGATGAGGAGCGATGCATAATCGGGATTCATGATGTAGAACATCAGATAAAGCCCGACTGGAAGAAGGCCGAGAACCCATGCCGATACTCGCCCTTCTGCCGTGAGGGTGCGGACGTTCCGCTCGAATGTGAAACGCTTGCGAATAATGAGGCTGATCTTGCTGAGCGCCTCAGTGAGATTGCCGCCCGTCTCGCGTTGCAAAAGAACCGAGGTGGTAAACGCCATCAGAGAAACACTGGGAACTCGATTTCGAAGAGCCAGAAAGGCCGTTCGCATATCAACACCGGCGTTGATCTCCTCAAATAGCGTTTTGAATTCGGCACCCAAAGGCTCAGGCATTTCTTCAGAAATCATGCGAATCGACTCCATCAGAGGATAGCCAGCCCTTAAGGCCCGGGTCATCGCCTCGAGCGCCTCAGGAAGCTGAACCTCAAAAGCCGCTAGCCGCTTCTCGGAGAGCCAATTCAGCCGAAGCAAGGGCAACGCACCAACCAGCCCGGACACCCCCAACGCAAAGTAAGCCTCGCCGGATACATTGATTAGAGTGATGAATGCTGCAGCAAATAGCACCCCACTCCAGATGGCCTGATGCCTCAACCTCAAAATCGAGGTGGAGTAGTTAGCATAATCAACGTGTCGTTCAACCCCGGGTAACTGGATCAACACTCGATCAAACCAAGGAAGATTGTTTCGAAACCGATCCCTCAGCAAATTAAGTTCACTTTTGGATTCAACTGGCATGGAGAGGGCATCCAGTCGCCTGCGAATCTCATCAGCACCTTGTTTCTGGGACCTCAGCAAACCCAGGATGAGAAACCAACAAAAGCTCGCAGAAAAAACCAGCAGGGTAAAAAAAGCCACGGCGAAGTCGTTCATACATCCTCCATCGAGGGAGAATCCGGCGCCGCATAACTCTCGATTGGAATATGCAAACCCCGGAGCTTCAGTGTTTCATGGAAGAGTGGAACAACCCCTGTCGCCTCAACCGCACCAATGACCCGATCATCCGCTCCAATTCCGCGACGCCTGAAACCAAAAATTTCGGCCATAGTAATGACGTCACCTTCCATGCCCTGAACTTCGGAAATGCTCATCAATTTGCGCTGACCGTCTTCAAGCCGAGCGACCTGAACGACCACATGAACGGCTGATGCAATCTGCTGACGAACCATTTTCGCGGGAAGGTCCATCCCTGTCATTGCAACCATGCTCTCAAGCCGAGCCATGCAATCTCGCGGCGAATTGGCATGAATCGTCGCAAGTGACCCATCATGGCCTGTATTCATGGCCTGCAACATGTCAAACGCTTCATCTCCACGCACCTCCCCAAGGATGATGCGTTCAGGGCGCATGCGAAGTGCATTTTTCACTAATTCACGTTGGGAAATAGCTCCCCTACCCTCCACATTCGCCGGACGGGTTTCAAGACGAACCACATGCGATTGCTGCAGCTGAAGTTCGGCCGCATCCTCAATGGTGATGATGCGCTCATCCTCCTGGATGTAGCCGGACATCACATTGAGCATCGTCGTTTTACCTGACCCTGTTCCACCGGAAATGAGCACATTGAGGCGACTTCGAACAATCCCTGCTAAGACATCGGCTGCTTGCGGGGTCAAGGACCCGTAATTCACCAGATCACGCATCTTCAGACGTTCAGCGGGAAATCGTCTGATGGAAACAGAAGGTCCATCGATCGCTAGCGGAGGAATGATGGCATTGAAGCGGGATCCATCCTTGAGTCGTGCATCGACCATCGGAACAGACTCATCGATGCGACGCCCCACGCCGGAAACGATGCGCTCAATAATTTTCTGGAGGTGGGCATCATCGCGAAATCTGATGGGTGTCAGCTCCATCCGACCGCGTCTTTCAACAAAGACCCGATCATGTCCGTTGATGAGGATGTCACTGATCCGTGGATCTTGAAGGAGGGGCTCCAAAGGTCCGAGCCCTAGAAGCTCATCTTCGATGTTTTTGCAAATCGCCTGACGTATACGGGCATTCACCGGCGCGTTGTAGTCGGTCAAAAGACGTTCGACGATCCCTTGAATCTGAACGCGAGCAAGGGCTGGATCGATTTGCGCAATCAACGACAAATCGATCATGGTCAACAGATCCCCATAGATCCGGTACTGCCACTCCATATCAGATTCGTAGAGGGCTCCCCAAGCCAGACGGTCTGCCAAGGTCCATTCTCTCTCAAGGCTCTTGGGCTGCATCTCGTAGAGATTCGCCGGAACGGATCTCGTTGAAATCGTTGAGGGTGAGTTCCCCACCGAACGAGCGCCATTCAAAGACAGTCGCTGCTTGAGACTCATCGCCCCATCCTCAGCTGCTGAAGCACGCGACGGACCAGGTTTTTCTCCTGGTTATCAAGACCTTCTCTCCCCACCAGTGCATGAGAAATTCGTTCGATCGCTCGTTGGGAGTGCGAACCTGGCGCATGAAGCCCCAAGGGAAGACCCAGGTTATTAGCAACACCCACGGATTCGTCGTCTCGCCGAATGGCGCCCAAGAGCTCCAGATTCAAAATCCTGTTGATATCTTCTGTGCTGATGGGTTCATCTGGATCGTGAAAATTCACAACCAGTGAAATCACATTTCGAGGCAAATCGAGTTCACGCTCAAGCAATCCGATCAACTTGCTACCGTGACGCACAGATGAGAGTTCCTGACGAACGACGAGGACCAACCGAGTGACCCGCTCGATAATGGCTCCATACAAGATGTCAATTTGTCTGGGCATATCGAGAATCAGGTTTTCGAACTCACCCGTCAAAAGATCCAGAAGCCGGATCATCCGCTCAGGCTCGATTTCACCCGGGATTAAAGTTTGAGATGGCACGAATCCCAGAATGGATAGACCCGTGGGTGTCTTCTGGATGTAGCCCTGAAGCGCAACTGTGTCCAATGTGTCGATATGCTCTAACGCTTCCTTCAGCCCCTTCGTCGGTTCAAGATCATGAGAGAGATATTGGGTTCCAAACTGTCCATCGAGATCCAGCAACAGAGTTTTCTGCTGCAGATGCGTAGATAGAACATGACCCACAGAGGCCGCTAGTGTTGAACAGCCAACACCTCCCTTTGCTCCGACAAACGCGGTTACACGGTTTTTAACTTCAATCGTTGCCCGCCTTTCTCTGACCAGATTCCGAAACATGTCGGGAAGGCGTGTGTGGATGTCTCCATGGATCAGGCAGTCCCGAAAGCCGGCATTCATGGCTAGCCGAAGCTGATCCACATCAACAACATCGCCCGGAGTCACCAGAACTTGAGAAGCAGGACGAATAGGACCAGGAATCAGCGACAGCTCGCGAAGCTCATTGTTCGAATCGCCAGGCCCCAGTGCGTATAGGAGGAAATCAGGACGCTGCTGCTGAATTTGCGCCCGGACGATGGAAAGGAGACCCATCTCCGTAGACAAGAGGTGACGCGCCACCTTGAGATCAGGAATGAGGCATAACTCCCCTTCCAGTTCTTCCAGATGCTCGGCGGACCAAGCCATGATGAGAACCCGCGCCCCCCTGTCCATGTGACGTTCCGATTACCCTTCTTTCCGGCTCATAGGAGCGGCAACCAAGCAGTAGGCACCGGGCCGTAGCCCATGATGCCGAGCACTGTGCCCAGAAAAATGGGTGCGGCGAATGGAAAACGGATATCCGCCCCCCTGATTTTGGAGAAACTCTTCGCAGAAGCGGAGTCAGGTCCTACTCTAAAAATTTGTGGGTCTTTCCATTGGATATGTGCACGGTGCCGGACCCAGATCACAAATCCAACGATACCGCCCATCAAAAGGCTCATCACGAAGACAGGCATAAAAAGGTCAAATCCTGAAATACCCGCTATTGCGGCAAACAGCTTGACATCCCCACCAGCCAGGGCTCGCAGCATAAAGATGGGAAATAAGCTCAGAAGGACCAGACACGCGGGCGCCAACGCATACCAAAGGCCTAATGCCCCATGGCCAAGAGTCCATGCCACGCAGCCCAGGAGAAGAAACGAAGCAATCAGGCGATTGGGAATTCGTTGGTTGCGTATGTCGCTGATGGCTGAAAGCAAGGTCAGACTCAGAAGCATCAACAATCGGATGCCAAAAAAAGGATCACTCTGATCTAGCATGATTTTCGTGCTCTGATTGACTCGGGCAGTCTGACTTAAACCAATGGCCACCTCTAAAAGGAAGAAATCACCCCAAGGCGGAGATCACCGTCTGGATTTTGCTACTGACGACCTGACCTAGGGTGGTGTAGGACGCTGCCACAACCGTTGCCACAAATCCTCCTGCTACGGCATATTCGACGACGCTCAGACCCCTCTGATCGTCATAAAGCCTTTTGAGCCACTTCATCACACAACATTTCAGAGTCATTTTCTCCTCCTAGCCGTTGAAGCAACGGATCATTTCAAAGTATTTCCAAGGAACAAGCCTTCGAGAATCAGCTTTTTGAACAGGATTTAGTACCCCAAAAAGCAAAGGACCAGCGGGGTGATTCCAGCCGGTCCTTCCCGAGGATAAAGCCCCCGATGGGGGACTTGACCTTTACCGGCAATCAGCCACCAACCGTAGTCGCAATACTGTTGATCTTGGAGCTGATGTTGCTGCCAAGCGTGGTGAATGCTGCCGCAGCAACTGCCGCAACCAAACCACCAGCAACGGCATATTCGGTGACGCTGAGACCCTTTTCGTCACGGATCATCGAACGGAATTCCTGCATCAGGATGGATACGTTGTTCTTCATACATTTCTCCTAGGCAAAGTTGATAAATCAGAGATCCATTCACAAGAGACACAAGTGAAAATTTCACATTAAAAGCACCCAACTAGGTACAGATCCAATATAGGTAGAGCTACGTAGCAGAGTCCAATTCATAATCCATAATTTTTTTATTTGCGCCCAGGGCATATGCCTACTCATCAGCAACCCTCAGTTGAGGTACATCGTCGTCGATGAACTAATTGCAACCGGGTTGGGCAAGGGTATCGAGGGAGCAATTAACTTGATCAGCGGAATCAAAACCATGCTTTGGTAACTGAAACTGAGCGTGACCGTGAGCAGGTTGCCATTCGTGTCTTGGGTGAATCCAAGGGGAGTCACCAAGCTTGGATTATTAGGCCCAACCGGCCCAAGACTTACCAGATTGAAGGTGGCTGGCGGCG
>Ga0207958_1000287_pt1 | contig 16225 bp, 27 predicted proteins | sample CryBogCBH27Jul07_FD_184606 | JGI IMG/M metagenome (GOLD analysis project Ga0207958, IMG submission 184606) | Freshwater microbial communities from Crystal Bog, Wisconsin, USA - CBH27Jul07 (SPAdes) (version 2) | ecosystem: Environmental > Aquatic > Freshwater > Lake | place: Crystal Bog... | reverse complement strand
GGAACTGCGGTATTATTGGCCGACTATACAAGCAACGGAAGCCAGACAAGGATTCCAAGACAGGAGCAGGGGCATGAAGGGGCAACAGGAATCGCTGACAACGGTAGTGGTCAAATCTGGCCTAGCCGACCAGGGCAACCTCAATTCAGTTGGGAGCCACCAAGAGTCGTGGGCAACGCCGCAAACAAGGGATGCCAAGGGAGCAGAGGGCAGGATGATTCGGGAGGGCAACTTCTCGGATCTACCGAGCCAGACAGAAGTGGAGAACACGGGGACATGGAACAGGAACAACGGAAAGCTGAACCCTCGGTGGGTGGAGACGCTAATGGGACTCCCCGTGGGATGGGTAATGCCGAGTTGTCAGTCTCCTGTGACAATCGAACCGACGAACTCCGACTCCTCGGAAACGGAGTTGTTCCAGCAACCGCTGAACTCGCCTTCAGAACTCTTCTAAAACAATTAACCAACACACAACAATGCAATCAGTAAAACTAGACCGACACAAAGAACATCAGAAATATCACTTGTCCGATGGAACGCAAGTGCCTGGAGGATCTACGATCAGCAAGATCGGAGACGATGCAGGGGCACTCATCCATTGGGCTTGGAAATTGGGATGCGAAGGCAAGAACTACCGCGATGTATCGAAGGAGGCTTGCGATATTGGAACGCTGGCTCACTTCTACATTGAATGCTTCCTTAACAACCAAGTTGCCGACTTGTCCGACTACACGCAGGAGGAGCGGGATAAGGCTCTTGTGTGCTATCATAAGTTCCTTGAGTGGTGGGAGACTCAGGATCTTGAAGTGGTGGCAACAGAGATCCAGCTAGTCAACGAGGCATTCCGCTACGGAGGCACGATTGATCTTATAGCCAAACGCAAGAATGGGGATCACGTTCTCCTCGACTTCAAGACCAGTAAGAAAATCTCGGAGAGCTACTGGAGGCAATGCGCGGGTTATGCCCAGCTTTGGAATGAGCATGACAGCGGTTCTTGTTATGATTGGATTACATCCCACGCCATCGTCAGGATTGGAAAGGAAGATGAGAATGACTTTGAGGTGGTATGGAGAGACGATCTATCAAAGGAATGGTTTGTCTTCCAGAGGCAAGTTGATCTCTACTGGGCATTGAAGGCCGCTAAACCAGAACCCAAAACACGGGGGAGGAAGAAGAAGGAATGACACCCCACAGCTTAGACGCAGAGAAGGGACTTTTATCGTCCCTTCTCCAGAACCCGTCTGTCTTAGATCAGGCGGCAGACGAAATCAAACCAACCCTCTTCTTCCTTCCTAATCACCGGATAGTCTTTGAAGCTATCGTCTCTCTCTGGAAGGAGGGATCGGCTATCGACCTCATCACAGTTGGGGAGAAAACAAGTCAGGTTGACGCTTCTTCCCTCGCAGAGATATATTGCTTTGTTCCAACTTCCCATAACTGGAAAGAATACCTCACCACTCTGAAACGGAAACGCACAGCTAGAGTCAGCATCACGGAGGCTCAGAAAATCATTGAGACTGCCTCTAACCCAGAGACAGAAGACACGCTCTCTGATAGCGTCCAGAAGGCTCTAGTGGCAGTGGCGGCTGAAGCGGAGAGCGGTGCAAAGATTGTGAGCATCAAGGATGCGGCGATGGCTCGCGTGGATGAGTACGAGGAGATGGTCAAGAATAAAGGCAAGCTCATGGGTCTCACCTATGGACTTAAAACTTTGGATGACCACACGGGAGGCATGCGTCCAGGGCAACTCATCGTGATCGGAGCCCCTACCAAGGGAGGAAAGACGGCCCTAGCCCTCAATATAGCTCGACGCACAGCAGATGCAGGGAATCCTATTGCCATATTCTCGCTGGAGATGAGTGCAGGAGAGATTGTGGACAGGCTAGTTGCCGACATCAGCGGCGTGGATATAAGCCAGCTATCCAAGGATCCAACAAAGGATTTGTTAAGCAAAATTACTTTTGGCATCCAGCAGATAGCAAAACTCCCCATCTACATCCGAGACGAAAGCTCCATCAACCCTCTTCAGATCATGGCGGCTACCCGTAGAATGGTGGCGGCGCATGGAGTGAAGCTCGTGATATTTGACTACATTCAGCTTTGCACTCCCTCCAACAACAAAGAGAACAGGGAGCGTCAAGTCGCAGAAGTGAGTCGATGCCTCAAGCTCATAGCGAAAGAATTGGGCATTGTGGTTCTTTCTTTGACGCAGTTGAACAAGAACGGAACCTCCCGCGAGTCGGATGCCATCATGCATGACTTAGATATGTTCTACATCATCCGCAACTCTGAAGAGGACGGCATATTTCTGGACTTGCGGTTAGCCCGTAATTGTTCTAGAACAAGTTTCCCGCTGAACTTTGATCCGCAATACCTGCGGTTCACAGAACGGGAATTCAAAAAATGAGTAACTACGACAATACAAACACGGGAGCGGCATTCCTAAAAGAGAACGCCAATCCTAAAGCCCCCAAGTACGCTGGACCCCTCAACGTGGACGGCAAAGAATATGAAATCTCCATCTGGGAAAAGACCTCCAAGGCTGGCAAGGCATTCCTCTCCCTAAAGGTGGGGCTTCCTCGCCCCAAGGGGCTCTCTGCCCACAACCAGAGCAAGGCCAACGGCTACGCTCCCCAGAGGGAGGAGGAGATTCCTTTTTAATATGAACACGTTCCAAGCACTCCAAAACCTGTTTCGGGTCTTCATGGCGGCTGATGAGGCAGTCATAAACAAGGTTCACCAGTACCTAGTGGACGAGAAGATCCTCGTTCCGGTTCCTCCATCTGCATCTCCCACGATTGTGCCCCCCATCAACATCACGCCAATCAACGGGGATTCTCTTTCTTGACATGGAAAAGAAATTCTCCAAGAAAGTCACCAACCCAAAGACGGGACGGGAGAAGACCGTGAAGTACGGGCAGAAGGGCTCGACGATTAAGCCTGGAACCAAGAAGGGTGATGCCTATTGTGCGAGGTCTGCAAAGATCAAGGGAGATTGGAAGAGTGATCCCAATTCCCCCAACAATCTTTCTCGCAAGAAATGGAAGTGCCAAGGGAGCAAGTCCCGAAGATCATGAGGCAATAGAGCCGTAGGAGAGCTACGGACGGGGGTATCATGTCCCCCTGTTGAACAGCCCAGAGGGCTAGGAGAGACCCAGCTCCTAGCCCTCTTCATTTTTCATTACAAAACCTTGACACATATTCACAAATGTATAGGATTTGTAACGGAATCATTGCTGGTTGCATTGGAAATATCCGATGGCGGGTCGCTCCCGTAGGGTAGGAAACTACCGCCAGAGATGAGTCCTTGTCCCGTGCCTCTCGACTTTTTCGGTGGCTTGATATGGTTCGCCCAGCGGGACTTCATTTTCTGTCAAGCCTAAAGAAATTTATTTTTTTCTTGAAGCAAATCTCTCGCTGGCGGTAGTTTCATGCCCGTTGGCAATCCCGCCAGCGCAACCAAACAAAAAGCATGAACCTAATGGATAGCATCAACCGCACGGGAGCAGCCCTCCTCACGCGAAAGAACCTAGAGAAGCAAAACCAACTAAATCTTCTTTCAGGAGAAGACGCACTTCTCTGCGAGACAGAAACCCTCACCCGCCGCAAGCTACGAGCATTATATCCCGAGACTTGGGCAGAGCGGATCGCCGCTCTCCCTGACGGGGAGACAAAGAACCGAGCGGCATTTGTCGTCTGGTGGGACTATTTCGGTGGTCGTCAAGTGAGCGAAGCATGGCCCCATCTGAACGAATACCTCTCCCGTTCCGTGGAGGACTTTGAGGCTCCTTCCAATCTCCACACGCTCCCCGCTTCCGAGCAGAAAGAATGGAAAGCCAAAATTGACGCATGGGAGAAGGAGCAGAATTGGAACTTGACTCTCGCTCTTTGCGAACTAGGCTACACCCCTCACATGGCATTCACACGAGTCAAGGGGGAGGAATAAGCATGAAACACGCACATACAGTCTGCGCCTATGATGCCCTCCTGCGCTTCCAGCTAGCGCAAGCACAGAGCCACGGCATGAATGAGATCAAAATCTCCGTAGCCAGGGCCAAGGAACTTCTCCGAGACATTTCTATCCTGAAGAAGAGCATTGATGGGTCCCGTCCTGCTCCCGCTTATTTCTCGCGACTTGATTCCATCTTTGAGGGGGCCGTCTGATGAAACACGCAGACGATCCACTCTATGACCGGAATAAAGAACTTCTTGAACTCCTATGGGCTCAGGAACGCATGAACGAAGACATGAGAGAAGAGATGGTGACTCTCTTGGAACTTCTAAAAACCATTCGCCATCTCAACAGCATGGGCAAAACAAAACAAATAGCAGACTTAATTGAAAACAAACTCAAATAATATGAACAACCTCATTGTCCCTGACGAATTCAAACGCAAAGACCCCTTCAAGCCCCCATTCTCCGCAGATGGAGATCGAGTAGTGGACGCAGAATGCCGTACAATCGTGAGCCTATCCTGTGAGCCGCAGGAGGCCGTAAGGCTCGCCAAGCTGTTCGCAAGCTCAGTGGAGAGCCTTAATCGACTCAACTCCGTTGCTTCCATGCTAGAGGCTTCCCTCAAAGAAAGCCCCGACTTCAAGCACGGTGCTTTGGACGAGGACACGGACAACTGCCTCATCTGCTACATTCAGCACTATGTTAAGGAAGTTCTGTCATGACAGACATAAGCAAGTGCAGTAACTACCATTGCCCCTCTCACCAGCAATGCTGGCGATACCTAGCACCTGGCAACGAGCATTGGCAAGCCTATGCCGCATTCCAGCCGAATGATGGCGATATTAAATGCGAGTATTTTATTGATGCAAAGGAATGGAAGAAATGAGCCCACAGACACCCGACAACGAGGTCGCCTCAACTAAAACAACTATGAACCCACAAGAAATCAACAAACGAATCGCCATCGCCTGCGGGTGGCAAAACAAAGGCAAAGCAAGAACTAACTAACCTGCTTAACAGCATACCAAATACTTAAAATATGAACCCCGACACCAACACACCATTCACGAAATTCCCCAAGATCGCTCGACTCAACCGTCAGGTGATCGTCACCGAAAAGATCGATGGCACCAACGCACAGATTAAGATCACTGAGGACGGCCAGTTCCTCGTCGGATCACGCAATCGTTGGATCACGCCAGAGGACGACAACTTTGGCTTCGCCAATTGGGCGTACGCTTACAAGGATGAGCTAATGAAGCTCGGCGTCGGATCTCACTTCGGCGAGTGGTGGGGTGCAGGCATTCAACGCGGATACGGGCTTACACAAGGCCGCCGATTCTCGCTGTTCAACGTCATCCGCTGGTGCCCTGAAGGACAGGAGCCGAAGCGCATCCCCACCGCCGATCCACGCATCGAAAAGTATCAAGACATCCTCCCAGCTTGCTGTGGCCTTGTGCCAGTGCTAGGTGTAGGGGACTTCATGGAAGCAAATCGCCAGATTGAACGCCTCAAGGTAGAGGGCAGCATGGCCGTACCCGGATACATGAACCCTGAAGGAGTCATAGCATTCCACGTTGCAGGGAATGTGAGCTTCAAGGTCACCATTCAGAAAGACGAAGAACCGAAAGGAAAAACCAAATGAACACCGAAACCACACCAACGCCAAAGACGGATTCCGAAAGAAACAGAGCCTTTTGTAATCTAAGAACCGATTGTGAGGCTTACGCATACATGGCTAACCGCTCCGAAACGCTTGAACGCGCTCTCACCGAGAAAACCAACGAGGTGGAAAAGCTCCGTGAGGAACTGGATCGCCTCAAGCGGGGATGCCAAGGGTCATGCTATGCTTGTGAACCAGTCGGAGAAATGAACCTCAAACTAGAAGCCGAGGTCGCAAGGCTCCGCGAGCTTCTGAACAGAGCGATTGAGATTGCGGAAACGCTATCTGGTGGGGGAAGTCGTGCTTGCCGTGAACTCCACCACGCAAAGAAAGATCGGCATGAAAGCGATGAAGTATGCCCTGTAGAGGAAAGGTTAGAAAAAGCCATTTCCGATCTCGCAAAACTTAAAGCAGAAGCCCAACTCGCCCCATCGCCAGAGGAACCAATGCAATGAATACTAACATTAAGGAAGTTAACGAACACATTAACAATTTGAACAACGAGGTCGCAAGGCTCACCTGCTCACTCTGCGAAAAACAACACGATTACAGCTATGAGGAATGCCTTATCGAAGAGTCTGGAAGAAGCATAGTTGGAGAGTTCAAAGAACTCAACAACGAGGTCGCAAGGCTCCGTGAGCTATTGGCCTCATCCATAGCAATTAACAAAAAGTGGGTGCCTAGAGATTACACAGACCACAAGAAAGTTGAGGATATAGAACAAGAAGCTCAACTCGCCCCCGCGCCAGAGGAACCAGTTATCCAAGAAAATCGGACAACTGAACCCGTGAGCGAGTGCAACAACCCATTCCAAAACCCATCCAAAAGGCCAACCTGTGTAACTTGTGATCGGATAGACAAGATGGTTTGGCATTCAGACACTTTTGAGTGGGTTTGTGAAAACACTCACGATTTAAGATGCCTTGGCCCTGAACCCGCTCCCGAATGGCGAGAGCTTGGTTCTGACGAGGTGATCCAAGAGGGGGATGAGGTTCAGCCGAAGCATCACGACAAGATCAATGGCGAATGGCAAAAGGCTTGGTCATTTGAGTTAGGCGTGAAAGCTGGGCATTTCAAAGCCATGCGATACCGCACCCGCCGCCCGTTGCCAAAAACAAAAGCCGAATGAAACGCTCCACTAAAGAAACCGACCTGTCCCGAGAAATGGAAAAGCGAATCAATGCCTATTCTGAGGGACGAACGAGACCATCCTCACAAGACTACCGAGATAATTGGGGCAAGATTTTTAAGAAAAAAGCTAAATGAAATGAGAAGTAAATACATAAATTACGTTCCGCATAATAACTTTGAACACCGAGAGACCAGGGGAGAGTGTAACGATCAATACGTCATGTTTTTGAGTCGTGACGTGAGTGCAGCCTGTGATCGATTCTTCCGATCCAGGGGGCTGGAACGTCCTCCAACGCTCGGGATCACGCGAAAAAAGCCTGATGAAATCCCTGAATTGTGAAGCGTACGCTGTCGGATCTATTCTTGAATAGAAAATCGCCTGTCCGTTTGGAAGGAGAAGCATTAGAGCGGAAATTTACAGCGATTTTGATAAGGCTGATAATAAAAGACTACATAAAAAGCCTCATGAAATCGCCTATCCGTTTACCGGATCGTGACGATACAATCCCCTAGGGAAAACTAGGGCAAGGAAAAGGGCGGAAGGGGAAATCCCTCCCGCCCTTGTTGGTTTCCTTATGCGTAAATCACATCAAAGCAATCAGGCAAAGGCTTTTCCCCTGGTGAACTTGTCGCCTCTATTGCTTCCCTAACCGATGAAGGTGAAGGCTTCACGCCTATTTCATGCAAATAGTTAGGCATCACAATGGAGAAAGTACGCTTGCCCCATTTTCCAAGCCATACCCCATGAAAGGAGGAATGCGGTTTGATTTTGATTTTTTTCATGCTGGCTCCTCCATGTTCAAGGCTACAGCCTTGCATCTTTCAATCTGGGCTTTAGAAAGCCCCTGGGCTATGTCTTCGGCTAATTGAGCGAAGGCTTCAGCCATGCGGTCAGGGCAATGAATGGCCGACCAAAGGGCTTGAGTGAGGGCTTGTTCTTGTGTCATGTTCTTTTTTCTGTAATGCCAGGATGCCCCTGACAGGCCCGAAGGACTATCCCTCGACGGCTCCGCCCTGCATGGCAAGGCGGAGAGTGTCGGGAGATTAGAGGGCAGACTTCAACAGGGATTCATGAGCTTGCGTGAAACGGTCGGGCCATGCTGGCAACGCTCCATCGTGCGCGGAATGATGCCGAAAGGCACACACCGAACCAAAAGGAGCTTCCCCGCTTTCCTCCATTGTGAAGTACCCAGTGATGGTTTTTCCTTTTATCCGCACGGAAGCGGGAACGGAAAACCATGTTTCGGCACTTTGCGCGAGCCGTGCGGCTCTTACCTTTCCGTCAGAGCAAAGCAACTTGTGACCCGTGCGCGGAAAGAGTCCCCAAGGTGGAACGGTGCGTATGTGTGTTTTTTTCATATTTTTAATCAGTTGGAGATTGCTTCAAAAAATTACATCATCACAGTTTTTCTCACGCTTTACTGACCAACAATGTTCCTTTGCGTATTTTTTCGCCTCCTTTGCAGTATGCCAAACCGGACAAACAGGCGTCGGGGTTGCGTCAGCAGATACTAACGCCCATACTGGCGTGCAATTATACATAATTCTGATAAGCATCGTTTTTTTCATGGTTTTAATTAGTTGCTAAAGAGACAATACAAAACAAAACCGATCCAAGCCTCAACAAATAGGAGGCCCAGAACATTAAAAAAGAGGGATTTCATGGCGATTAATTGAACCAACGGTAAGCCCCCGAACGCTTGAAATTCTTTCGGATATAGTCGAGGGAATTTCCCTCCCTCTGATATGCGTTTATGATCGCACGGGATAACACGGCGCAAGCGGCCTTCCGGTACTCCGTAGGGAAATACTGTCCAGCGCAATAGGACAAGGCTTTCCCGTCCCATTCCAGCCGTCCCGACCAGGAGCGGAGAAAAGCATTTTTCAAATCCTCTTCCGTGATCCATTCCCTATCCCGTACAATATCAAGAAGGATACGGGCCTCCTTTCCATCCCTTGCAATAGCTCTTTGCTCTGAACGGAATACGGCAATCCCGTCCCGATCATTCCATCTGCTGAAATAGTTTTCAGCTTCAATCCCGCTCCTCTGGTTTATGAAACGGGAAAGAGCCGCGAGGATTGCGTCCCGTTCCGTTGATGCTGCTGTCATTGTGGTCATGGTTTTTTGTGGGTTGCGTCACCGTCATTGGTGACGCTTTGACCATATGCAATCCCCTCCCCTATTCCAGAAAAAAATCACCGGCCTTGCTATTGTATTGCAAAGTTTCTGTTGACTTGCCCATTCTATCAGCTTCTACGTGCTGAAAATAATTTCAGAAAGAGAATGCGAGACAACAGGAGAAACAAGGGAAAACCTGCTTTTTCTCCCCTTGTCATCATACCGCCCAAAAATCCAACGGCCCTTTTTTCGCCTCCTACGCACTCCCGATCTTATCTTGTGAGACAGATTTTCCCTCTCTTGCCAGTTTGTCACGATTCTGTCACCTTTTGAAAAATGACCCGACCAAAAGAGAAAACCACTAGAAAAAAACCCTCTCCAATAAAGTGGGATCATGACGCGCTCGAAGCAGCCTTCTATGCCAACGGCCATGACTTCCTCCTCACCTCCGAAATCACAGGATGCCCGAAAAATACTCTTTACCAGGTAAGCAAAAGGAAAAAATGGAAGTCTGCCGGTAATGCTCAACGCCAGCTGATTGAGGCGAGAAATACGTTGAAGGAACTCCAGCCCGAAGTTGTCACCTCCAGTGCGGAATCAGTGGCGAAGTCTATTGATCACCACAAGGAAACGTTTCTCGCCGGTATGTCATCCGGTCTCTCCCGTGCCGCTTCCGTTGTCTCCTCTATGGACGGGAGCGAGGTCGTCGAGAACTCACGAAAGATCCACGACCTGATCCAAAGCGGTTCCAAGTTGTTTGGGATCGGGATCGACAGCAATGCACCTGGCCTGACTCTCAACGTGCTTTCCCTATCTGCCGACCAGCTTCGTCCGTTGTAGGGAGAATCTCCCACCCTCTCTGTAGGAAGCGCAAGACAATGGAATCAGTAGTCTCGCTTGGCATAAGTTGTTGAAGATCAACGGTGGCCATTATTCATGCCATTGATTATCTGATCTTTTTGATGAGAACAGTCTACCCTGCCGAAAATAAAAAGGATTGTTAAATCGGCAGATCCGGTGACGGGCACCAGGGTACTAACTAGAAGTTTCGCGGTCGAACTCGCGAGAATATCCCCTCACAATTTTTCCTAAAAATCCCCAGCGTGACAAAATAGACAATGCAAGTCTACTTTACAAATCTCCTCGTTTTAGGAAAGTGCGTTTTATCTTTTGTTTAGGAGGAGAGAGGCGATGGGCTCGTCCGTAGATGGTCGCCTCTTGAATCTCTTCAGATAGGTTTCTTACGTACCATTTGATACGTAGTTGGTATTCTGGTTCTAGTTGTCCTACGATTATGGAGAAGTCTTCTCCGTTGGAGGCTAGTTCTTTAGCTTTAGAGAATAGTTCTTGTTGATTCATGATAAAAGCCGCGAAAGGCTGGCTGGAGGCCGCTTTCGCTTTCGTGCTTAAGGGAGGATAGGTACATGAGAAGCCCTAGGCAATACTAGAGCTTCTGATCCCCCTCGGCTTTAGAACGACCTATGGAGCCTTACCTGACTGGGTGGGTTGGGGATAGAAGGAGCCCATTCGAGGAGGGCTCTCATTATTAAAGCTGGGCGGCGAGCATCCAGCTTCTAACCTTCGTGAGCGGCCCGCCTGACGCGATGTCCGGTCACTACACCAGATGATCCGTCCTGCGGATAATCTAGTTGCTTTTTATCAAAGGAGGCGGTTATTGTCAAGCGGATGGAATCCATATCGGCGTACTATCAGTGCTTTGGGCAGAGGAAGTCGCTGGTGGGCGTTCTGGAGAGTTTTAGGGCTATTTACGCGAGCGAGAAGGTGGTTCTGGTATGTGATGGAGGGGAGGATTTCTCTGGAGAGGCAGAGAGGTATGGGTGTGAGTATTTTTATGAGGAGAGGATTCCGTCGCATGAGGGGGCTAATAGCACGGCATATTCTGGCAAGGATGGGGTTATTGCCTGGGCTTCTCGGCTAGGGAGGTATTTGCAGGGGATGGATTCTTCCTTCACGATCTTGTTGGAGGATGACGTGAGGATTTTTAAGCCAGTCGTTGCTTCTCAACTGAAGGACGAGATCAATGGATGCAACAAGGGGGCAGTGTTTGAGGGGGGAGTTGTTGAGCTTATCAAGAGAAAGAGACCGGATTGTGGGGTGAATTACTACGGGGCTTTTGGTGGATGCTTGCTCAAGACTGATTTCTTCAAGCGGATCTTGTCTGATGAGGGGAGGATTCGGGAACAGGTGGAGGAATATGCTGGCGTGTTGAGGGGGAGTAATTTCGCTTCTGACACTATTCTTTCCTATCTGTGTTTGGTGAATGGGGGGATGATTGAATCTTACGCAGGCATCTGCGAGACTTGGTATCCAGATTACTTGGATAGATTAAATAAAAAACAAATAGATATATTGCATCAATATAAGAATGATTATGAACGATGAGGTGAATGTGTTCTTTGCCTGTAATGACAGGTATGTGGATTATCTGTATAGCGCAATTAACTCCATGATGAAAAACACGCTCTCTCCTGAGAGAGTGAAGATCCATGTGCTTTATAGCGTGTTTGCTAAGGAGACTATGGAAGTGATTAGGGAGCTAGCGGATGTGGATTTCATTGAGATCAATGATAGTTTGTTTGATAAATTCCCTGCCATGCAGAACTCTGGTAAGGAGACTTATTATCGGTATCTGATTCCGGTTGTTTTCCCTTATGCGAAGAAGTGCATCTATCTGGACTGCGATGTGGTGTTTAAGGGAGATGTTTGTGATCTCTGGGCCGTTGATTTGAGGGGCAACATGCTAGGGGCATCTGAGGATGTTTATGAGTATATGAAAGGGAATAAGCAGCATCTTGGGATGACATCATTTTATTTCAATGCTGGCGTTTTGTTGTTTGATAATGGAAGGTGGAGGGAGAATGACATGTCCTTGAAATTGTTTCAGGAAAATCTGGAATTGCTGGGGAAGATTTCTTGGGCAGATCAAGACGTGTTGAACTTGGTGTTCCATAATCGCACCACGCTCATACCCGCTGGATGGAACATCACGACCGGAATGTGCGATGAGTTTAACAGAAACAACGTGCAAGGATTTTTTTATTCTAGGGACGAAATACAAGAAGCTCTTGCCAACCCCAAGCTGATTCACTACACAGGGATTAAGCCTCACGAGAATGGATGCACTCATTCTCTCAAAGGGGAATGGGCGGTCTATCAGAGAACCAATTATGCCAAAAAAAAGAAAACCTAGCCCAGATCGGGAAAATTTAATTGTTCTGAATCCGGCAATGGCTCTCCAGAAGATCAGGAATGAGGCCGTTGAGTATTTTGATCATGGAATTATTTTGGTGAGCCATGAGAACGGAGGGAAGACAGAGTTCTGCCAAACGGCATTTGGGAATGATTTTGCTCTGAAGGGAATGATAGAAGTGTTTTTGTCTGATTATGTTAATCAGCAGGAATGCGTATTAGAGGAAGAAGAAGAGGGCAACGCATAGGTAAAAGCCCCTTGACATCTCTCCCTTTGGGGGATTACTAAAGTGGATCATGCCGTCTTTTTCTTTTGCACAAGCAAAAACCTACTTGGCTCCATTTGTTTCAAGCCAAGGGCCGAGTGACCCGCTTGTTGCAAATTGCATTAACGACATCAACGAGAGATTTGTTACGAGTGGACAATGGAGGGGGAATAGGTTCCTCATGTCATTCACGCCTGGGTTTGATTCCATAAACAACTTTTATTACATAGACACTCCGGTTGGGGTGGAGAGTATTTTGAAAGTGATTGCCTTGGATCAAGGGAATCTGAATGGAGAGATTGCCGATATTCTTTCTGATTGGTATCCGTTCTCGGAGAATGGGCTTGGCTGGATTGCTTACAATTATTCTGGAGATACGGAGCTTATCCGCATGGGGAATGTCCCTGGAACTGCCGACAGCCAGCGATATAGGATTGTGGGCAAGTATCCAGAGGATCGCACGTTCTATGCGATTGTAAGGAGAGGATATGTGCCTCTGATCAATGATGGGGATCTGCTCATTCCCTCCAATAGGAATGCCTATCGTTATGGGGCACAGGCTTGGCAATACGAGAATACTTACGAGCTGGAGAGGGCGCAGGTTTATTGGAATCTGGCTTATCAATGTTTGAATGAGGCCACGCAAGCCTTTGAGGAAGGCGAGCAAGCTGAGATTGATATTCAGTTTAAGGCATTTAGCCCTCATGCTATTCAGAACCTCATCTAATGGACAATCCGTTCTCCAAGTATTTCTCTGGTGAGTCTCCGATCTCCACGGTTAATTATGAGCCGCAGGATTCCGAGGACTTCCTTTCTGCTGGAGAAGTACTGGGGAGACCGTCTGCAAAGAACACGGCGCAAAGAGGAATGAGCGCGAGTGATCAGATGAGGGAGGCTTACAAGTCCCTTATGGGAGATGAATACTTTAAGCCAAAGGATATTCTTTCTAGGCAATCTGCCGTAGTGGGGATTGGTAAGCCTTCAAAGAGTTATTTGGAGAACATAGCAAATCAGAAGATGGTTCAAGAGAAGGCTTCTATGGGAAGGGGGCAATTTGGAATTGCTTCTGCTATTGAGTCTTTGTCTGATCCAAAGTTTCAGCGGGGATTTAATCTTGCAACTACTAGGGGAGCATCAAAATCTGAAATGCTAATGCATACGGATGTTGGTGGAAGGGTGCCATTAAATGCAGAGGAATGGACTCAGAGGGGATTGGGAGGATTTATTTCTGCGATGGGAGGAAGCGGGGCTGGAGCTGGAATGACGCAAGCTCCGCAAACTTCCACTTCCAACATTTCAAAGTATGGGGACAAGCCAACTACTCTACTGCAATCTTCTCAAGGATTTGTTTCCAAGTATGGCAGGACTCCCTCTGAAGAAGAAAGCAGGTCTTTTGGAAAAGGGGAATATGCGGAACAAGCGCATTCTCCTGTTATGATGGGAGATAAGCCGCTTGATGAAGTCTTGTTAAACTACAAACAATAATATGGCCGACACCCCCTATTCTCCCTACTACGCTCAGAACTTAGAGCAATCATCTGCTCCTGTTAGTTCTGGAGGTCAGTTTGTTCAAGAAAATGTTGATCGCAAAGAGGCTATTAAACGCCAGATTGGATCTGCGGCAGAGAAGTATGCCAATCAGACTGGGGTTGGTATTTCTGATGCTAGGGCTCTGATGCAAGCCCGTTACGACAACATGATTGCTTCAGAGAAAGCAAAAGTTACTTTGGAGACCAAAGATCTAAAAGCACAGAGTTCTTTGAGCCAAGCTCAAATAGAGCTTGCTGGAATAAATCCTCGTGATGAAAAGGCCGCTGAACGTCATCAAGAAATTCTTAACAAATACGCCACTCCTCTTGCTGGAACAAGCTACTGGAAAGACTTCTCTTCTCAAGTGAAGGGACTTCAGAAAGAAGCTTTAGGATTCACTCAGGAGGAAAGAAGACTCAAGCAAGAAGATATTCGCGCCAAGCAAGCGACTCCTGAATATCAGGAACAGCTTGAAATGGCTAGAACAAAAGGCAGGCTTAGAGAAGTTGGTGCTGAAAAGCAACTTGAGCAATGGCAGAAAGAACAAGATCCAATGTATCAAGCCAAGCTTCGGAATGAGCAAATCAAGACAAGATTACAGAACAGGCAAGCCGCTATGATGCTTGAGTCTCAAAAGAAGGATCTTCTTGCTCGCTATGGAGTTACTGAGCCAGATTTGCAGACTGGATTTGAGGCTAATGAAAAGGGTTCTCAAGTTGGTGCAGGAAAAGGAACTCACATTGCATTCAAGACCTATCAGAATAAGCGTCCGGTGAAGAGGGTTATTTCCAAGGATGAGTTTAGTCAGATTAGAGACAGGCTTTCTGATCTCAATGATCAGATTGATTCCTTGAAATACGAGGCAGGAGAACCTCAATCTCCTTCCCAAACCTCCACTCCGTCTGGTACTATGGTTTATGATCCCGCTACGGGAACATTGAAACCAAAGGAATAAAATGCCGACTCTTGTTGAAGTTCCCAATTTGGGAAAAATTGAGTTTCCCGATGGGATGTCTCATGATGACATTACTTCTTCCATCAAAAATCTTTTATCAAAAAAAGGAGGTGAACAAACCAATGAAAATGCAGAAAGCAAAAGTGATCAAGGGGCACGCTCTCAAGGCGATGCGGAACGAACCCTCAACGGCAAAGTCAACTCAGCCTTGCCTGATGGGACACAAGCCAGCGATCAACCCCGTCCCCAAGACCAAGGCCAGCCACAGCGCGGCGACGAAGCCCGTGTAAGCGGGGATATATTTGATCGACTCGCAGAAGGAGGTGAGAAAGATGCCAAGCAAAAAGATGCCAAAGCAGAAGATGGATATGGCTCCCAAGTCCGGCAAGAAGATAGGCAAGGGGTACGAGGCCAAGAAGATGCGGGGAAGCAAGCGGAAGTAAAAGATGAAACGAGCGGAGTTCAACCCCCCGCTCAAGGTTTCATGGAGGAGATTAAAACTCCAGAAGGAAGAAAAGCGGCTATTGCAAGTGCATTGGAGGAGGGAATCCCAATGGCACTTGGATCTGTTGCCGCTGGAGTTGTTGGCCCTGCCGCTACTGCCGGCGCTGTTCCTTTTGTCGGACCTGCCGCTCCGTTGGTTGGAGTTGGAGCAGGAGGGGTAACCTTTTTAGCCACTCAAGAGCTTGCAAAAAAGATTTTTGTAAAGCCAGTAGAGAGCGTTCTTGGCATCAAAGAAGACATTGAGGCCGCTCAAGCCGCCGCTCCCACAGCCGCCAAGTATGGAGGATACGCTGGCATGGCCCCGTTTGCAATTGAATCTGCCGCTGGGTTCTTAAAGACCGGAGCAGAAGCCGCCGCTGGAGCGGCAGAGGGGCAAGCTGTAAAAGAAGCAGCTAAAGCAGTTTGGGAAAAAGCCGCCGCTGGATTTGCTGGCGGCGTTGCGTTTGAGCCTATCCGATATGGATTTGAGGCCACGGAAAAAGCCGCTGGAATTACTGATGAAGCTCCAAAGCCAATTACTAAAGAATCAGCACTAGAATCTGGATTGATGGGCCTTGTGCTTGGAGGAAAAGTTGAAGAGCAAAAGGCAAAGAATGAGGCGGGTAAAAAAGAAATAGCTGATGCTGGACTTCCAGAAACAGCAGATGTAGCCAGTCAGATCAAACCTGACACAACCATAGAAAAAGAAAATGCCACTAAAACAGGGGAAATCAAAGAAGACGGTATCGGAGAATATCCGAAAGGAAATGAAGCATGGCAAGCCACAGAAGCAGGCTATAGCCATAGCTTTGAACCAACAGCGGAAGGCCAAGAAAAAATAGAAGGCAATAGGATTTATGCGGCGGCATATCGTGATCCCAATACTGGGATTGTTCATATTGGCGTAGATCAC
>Ga0207958_1000285_pt1 | contig 16445 bp, 22 predicted proteins | sample CryBogCBH27Jul07_FD_184606 | JGI IMG/M metagenome (GOLD analysis project Ga0207958, IMG submission 184606) | Freshwater microbial communities from Crystal Bog, Wisconsin, USA - CBH27Jul07 (SPAdes) (version 2) | ecosystem: Environmental > Aquatic > Freshwater > Lake | place: Crystal Bog... | reverse complement strand
CCGCGGTGACGTGAGGCGAAGTACGCGTCGGATTGTTCGGCCGAGGCCTTCACCACCGGTCCCTCAATTCGGATCTGACGACCGAGTGGTTCGCATCACCACAGCAGGGCGGCGTAGGGGTTCTCGGCGAGGTCGCGGCCCTTACGCGAGTCGTAGTTCGTGTACCACCCAAAAGTGCCCTCACCCACGTGACGAAGCAGCACCATTCGCGAACTCACTCGTCCGTTGCCCGAGGCCGTTGATAACGAGACGGCTTGTGGTTCGGGAAGTAGCGGTGAGCCCTCCGCATACCACGTCGCGAATTGCACGAAGGGGTCCGAGTGGCTGTCCGCGACGTCGAAAGGTTGCCAGCGACTCACGACGCCAACTCCTCGAGGGGCCAACTAGGCCGCGGCGCGAGGGCCAGTGAACTCGGACCGTCATGGCGAAGTCGGTGCCACCCCGCCGCGGCAATCATCGCGGCGTTGTCGGTGCACATGGAGCGGGCCGGCAGGTGACAGGTCACGCCCGCCGCCGCGGCCGCGTCGGCCATGGCGGCACGAAGCTGCGAGTTCGCCGCCACGCCGCCACCGAGAGCGACGCCGCCGTAGTTGGTCGCGGAGAGGGCGCGCTTCACCTTGCGCATGATCTGTTCGGTAAGGGCACGTTGGAACGAGGCGGCGATGTCGGCATCGGACAATTCGGGGTGCTTCTGCGCGCCTCGCACCACGGCGGTCTTCAGACCCGAAAACGAGAGGTCGTAGTTGTCCCCGGGCATGGAAATAGGAAGGGGAAGAGATTTGGGGTCGCCGGACTCGGCCAAGCGATCAATAACGGGACCGCCCGGATAGCCAAGGTCCAACCAGCGCGCCACCTTGTCAAAGGCTTCTCCCGCGGCGTCATCAATGGTGCCGCCGAGAACGTGAAAGACCCCCGGTGACTCGTGGTGCACGAGGAGGCTGTGACCGCCGGAGACCAAGACGGTGAGCAGTGGCCAGGTGAGGTCGGGCGCTTCGAGCAGGGGCGCGAAGAGGTGACCTTCGAGGTGATTCACCCCAACGAGGGGGACGTCGAAGGCGGCGGCATAGGCCTTGGCGGCCGACAGTCCGACGAGGAGGGAACCCACCAGGCCGGGGCCCTGGGTCACGGCAATGGCGTCGATGGCGGGTGAGGTCGTCGAGAGGCCCGCATCGCGAAGCGCCCGCTCGACGACGCCGGGCAACGTCCGCAGGTGAGCGCGGCCGGCGAGTTCCGGCACCACTCCCCCAAAACTCGAGTGTTCGGCCAGGGACGATTCAATGACCGAGGAATGAATAGTGAAATTCTCATCCACCACAGCCGCGGCGCTGTCGTCGCAACTCGTTTCAATTCCGAGAATGAGGCCCATGCGAAAAGAGTAGGCCCTAACGGGTGGCGACCGGCAGGTCGGCCCACAAGATGAGGGCGTCTTCGCCCGTCTTCTCGTAGTAGTTGCGACGCACCCCCACGGGCGCAAACCCAAACTGTCGATACAGCGCCTGAGCCGGGAGATTGGACGCGGCCACTTCCAAAGTGGCGCGCTGCGCTCCGCGCAGGTGCGCGGCGGCAAGGCCCTCACTCAGGAGCGCCCGGCCAATGCCGCGACGTTCGGTGCCGGGCACCACCCCAATGGTGTTCACGTGCACTTCGTCCACCACGAACATGAGGCCGAGGTAACCCACGAGTTTCTTGCCCTCGGTGGCCACGGTGTAGCGGCGAGTCGCGATGTTGGTGATCTCGTCTTTGAGCATGGACTTGGTCCAGGGCTCGGGGAACTGGGCGAGTTCGATGTCGTAGATATCGGCGAGGTCGCGAAGAGTCGCGGGACGAATTTCGTAGGTCACGAGTTCGCCCGGGTGCGCACGGTGAAGTTAGCCACCGCATCAGCGTCACGTAAGTAAAGAGCCGACACCGGACCCGCCTCCCTCGTCTCGCCGAGTCGCAGGGCCGCTGCGAGTGACGGCACGTCTTGGGCCACCACGGTGAAGTTCGGCACCGCCGACAAGGTGGTGTATTCGGCCGTGACCCCGTCACCGGTAATCACCGCGGGGATGCCGTTGGTTCCCCACTCGATCAACAGGTCGCGAGCGGTGCGCACCTCGGGGCCGGACGTTGAGGTAACCCCCTCGTTACGGAGGTCGAAGGCCTCGACGAAGAGTTCACTGCGGCGAGCATCGATAATGGCGAGGGCGGCACCACGGTGTCCCTCGGACCACAGTTGCTGCGCGTGTAGTTCCGTGCTGGTAACTCCCACGAGTGGCGCCCCCACCGCGTGCGACAAGGCCTCCGCGGTGGCGAGGCCGACGCGCATGCCGGTGAATTGCCCGGGACCCTGGTCGACCACGATGCGATCAAGCTCACGCAGGGCGAGGCCGTGATCGGCGAGTAGTTCCACGATGCCAGGCATCAACGCTTCGGTGTGGTGACGGTCGGTATCGAGAATGCGAATTGAGTGCTTTCCGTTGATCGACAGGCCCACCGCGCAACTCATGGTGACGGTTTCGATGGCGAGGATGTTCACGACTGGGCCCATTCCTGCGCGGCGGCGAGCCGCGCGCTGTCTCGAGGTTCCAGGGTGATCTCTCGATCATCCTCCTCACCACTTCGAAGAGTGACCGACCACGCGGGTTCACCAAAGCCAGTGGGGGCGAGGTCGCCCCATTCGACGATGGCCACGCCGCCACGGTCTAAGGCCTCATCCACCCCGAGGTCACTGAGCTCTGACGCGTGGCCAATGCGATATAGGTCAATGTGCAGCAAGGTGTCAATGGCGGAATTCGGCAGTTCGTAGACCTGACAGAGGGTGAAGGTGGGGCTAGTGACGCGCTGCGTGCAGCCGAGGCCGCGCGCCACGCCTTGGGTAAAGGCGGTCTTGCCGGCGCCGAGATCGCCGCGCAAAATCACGACGTCACCGGGCCTCAGCAATGCCGCGAAGTCGGCGCCCGCCTGACGGGTCTCGTCGACGTCGTGGGTGACGCGCGTCGTCATAGGTAACTCACCGCCGCGCGAATGTCCGATCGCAGCACCTCCACCATCGCTGGACCCCCACGAAGGGCGGCCGCGGGGTGATAGGTGGGGATGAGGGTGCGGCCACGCCACGAACGAGCCACACCGTGCACCTCACTCATCTGGACCTTCTCGCCGAGGAGGGTCGAACTGCTGGTCGCCCCGACGGCGAGCACCAAGGGAGCCGCCAACGAGGCGAACTGCTCTTCCCACCAGGGTTGGCAGGCGGCGAGCTGCGACTTCTTCGGCGTCTTGTTCTGCGGCGGACGGCACTTAACCACGTTCGTAATGTAAAGAGCGGAACGCTCCAGTGATAACTCCTCGTGAATGAGGCGAAGGAGTAACTGTCCGGAACGACCGATAAAGGGTTCGCCACCCTCGTCTTCGGTGCGGCCGGGGGCTTCACCCACCACGACCACGCGGGCGTCCGTCGGCCCCGAACCAATGACCACGCGCTGACGCCTGAGTGAGAGCTCACAGCGGGTGCAGGCCGAGGCCTCAGCGAGCAACATGGGTCTTAGTCAACGACGACGCGCGGCACGCGAGCGCCGATGCCGCAGAGAATTTCCCAGCTAATGGTGCCCGCCGCGCGGGCCCAGTCATCCGCGGAGATCTGTTCGTCGCCTTGACGTCCGAGCAGCACGACCTCGTCGCCCACCGACACCTCGTCATCGCCGCAGTCCACGATCAACTGGTCCATGGTCACCATGCCCGCCAGGGGGTAGCGACGACCGTTAATCAGAACGTCCATGCCGGCGTCAAAGAGACGACGGGGATATCCGTCGGCGTAGCCGAAGGGCACGGTGGCAAGCCTCGCCGGGGCCGCGAGCGCGCGGCGGCGGCCGTAACTGGGTCGCTCCCCCGCCTCGGCGTGGCGCACCGCGGTGACTTTGGCCTTGATCGAGAGCACCGGCTCGAGATCGGCGGGGTCGATGCCGGGGTGATAACCGTAGAGCGCGAGGCCGACGCGCGCGAAAGACAAGCGTGCTTCAGGCAGCGTCAGTGCGGCCGCGGAGTTGGCGCTGTGAATCAGCGGCACCTCGTGGCCGGCACTGCGAATGGCGGCGACCATCTGGTTAAAGAGTTCCAACTGGTGCTGCGTGAACGCAACATCGTCGTCACTGGTGCCGTCGGCGACGGGAAAGTGGGTGAACAATCCCTCGAGCGTTAACGAGGGCGACGAGGTCACTTCTCGCACCACGTCGGCGACCTCTTCGGGCCGCGCACCCATGCGCAGCATGCCGGTGTCGATCTTGACGTGCACCGGGTGAACGACGCCGTGACGAGCGGCCGCGGCGGAGGCCGCCTTCGCACCTTCGACCGAGCCCACCGTTAGGGTCACTCGACCCGCGACGGCGTCATCGAGAGTGTCCGCGGGAATCTCCGCCAGCAGCAAGATGGGTTCATCAATGCCGGCGTCACGTAGTTCTAAGGCCTCATCCAAGATGGCCACCGCGAACTGCGTCACGCCCGCTTCGCGTAATGCGCTGGCGGCGATGATGGCGCCGTGGCCGTATCCGTTGGCCTTGATCACCGCGCACAATTCACTGGTGCCGAGGATGCGGCGCAGGGTGGCGACGTTGTGCGCCAAGGCCCCACGAGAGATCTCCGCCCAGGCGGGACGACGAACGCCCACCACACCCATCAGCGAGCCTCGGCAATCACGACGGCGGAGGCCACCGAGTCGGTGTGCGTGAGCGAGAGGTGGAAGTGGCCCACGTGCGAGGACTGCTCGGCCGCGCGGCCGTGAAGGGCGAGCTGAGGTTGACCGGAACTTTCGCGGCGAACTTCGACGTCACGAAAGTTCACGGATCCAATCCCGAGACCCAAGGACTTCAAGAAGGCTTCCTTGGCGGCGAAGCGGGCGGCCAAGCGCTGCGGCTGGCCCTTGGTGTCGGCGACTTCCTGCTCGGTAAAGAGGCGAGTCACGAGACGGGGCCGGCGCGCCACGACGCGGGCGAAACGAGCCACGTCCACGGCGTCGATGCCGACGCCCAGCGTGGTCATTCGACCGTCACCGTCTTCGCGAGGTTGCGCGGACGGTCCACATTGAGGCCACGGTTGGTCGCCATGTAATAGGAGAACTGCTGCAGGGCCACGATGTCCACCAGCGGCGTCATGAGGGCGGGTGTCGCGGGCACGCGCAGCACGTAGTCGGCCACCGCGTCAATGCGCTCGTCGCCATCGGCGGCCACGGCCACCACGGTGGCGCCACGGCTCTTTACTTCGGCAATATTCGACAGGATTTTTTCGTGCAGTTCCGGGTCGGTCGCGAGCGCGACCACCACGACACCGGGCTCAATCAGCGCCAAGGGCCCGTGCTTTAGTTCGCCGGCGGGGTAACCCTCGGCGTGCAGGTAACTGATTTCCTTGAGCTTGAGGGCGCCTTCGAGAGCAGTGGGGAAACCCACGTTGCGGCCGAGGAAGAAGAAGGTCGATGCAGCGGACAGTTCGGTGGCGATCGCCGCCACGTCTTTCTCACGAGCCACCGCATCGGCAATAAGTACGGGCGTCGAGGTGAGTTGGCCGAACAGTTCGGCAACGCGGGCGTCATCGAGCACTCCACGCACCTGCGCGAGACGCAGCGCCAACACTTCGAGGGCGGCCACCTGGGCCAAGACGGCCTTGGTGGAGGCCACGCAGATTTCGAGACCGGCGCGGGTGTAGATGACGGCGTCGGCTTCGCGGGCCATGGAGGAATCGACGATGTTCGACACGGCGACCACGATGGCGCCACGGCTCTTGGCTTCACGCAGGGCCTGAATGGTGTCGATGGTTTCGCCGGACTGCGAGACCCCAATCACCAGGGTCGAGGAATCCACCACCGGGTTGCGGTAGCGGAACTCACTGGCGATATCGACCTCGACCGAGATGCGCGCCCAGGCCTCAATCGCATACTTGGCGACCATGGCGGTGTGATAGCTCGAGCCGCAACCGACCAGGGTGACCTTGGTGATGGCGCGCAGGGCGTCATCGCTGAGGCGCATTTCGTCGAAGGTGATTTGGCCCTTCTTGTCGAGGTGATCGAGCAAGGTCGCACGAACCGCTTCGGGCTGTTCGTGAATTTCCTTGGTCATATAGTCGCTGTATCCCGACTTCTGGGCAGTTTCGAGGTCCCAGTCGATGATGAGGGGTGACAGTTCAATGGGGTTGCCCGCGAGGTCCGTCGCGGTGACGCCCTCGGCACGCAAGGTGAGCAACTGGTCGTCGTCCACCGAGAAGAAGCGGGTGGCCTTATCCATGATGGCGGGGATGTCAGACGCCAGGTAGGTGGCACCGTCGGACAGACCCACAATCAACGGGGACACGCGACGAGCCGCGACGATGACGCCCGGTTCATTCGCGTCCACGACCGCGACGGCAAAGGCCCCGCGCACCTCGTTCAAGGTGTGGCGCACCGCCTCGGTGAGGCCGTGACCGTCGCGACGGAATTCTTCAATGCGGTGCACCAAGACTTCGGTGTCGGTGGCGGAGGTAAAGACGTGGCCACGCTCGCGCAGTTCCTCGCCGAGTTCGTGGTGGTTTTCGATAATGCCGTTGTGGATCAGGGCCAGGCCCGACGCACAGTCGACGTGGGGGTGAGCGTTGTGTTCGCCGGGTGCGCCGTGGGTGGCCCAGCGAGTGTGGCCAATGCCGGTGGCGCAGGCGGTGGGGGCAGCATCACACTTGGCGACGAGGTCTTGGACTGATTCCACGCCGTCGGCGGAACGAGCCCGCCAGAGGTGGTCACCGTCGAGGAGAGCGACGCCGGCCGAGTCATACCCGCGATACTCCAGGCGACGAAGTCCGTCGAGGAGCACCGGCAAAGCATCGACGGCACCGACGACACCAATAATGCCGCACATCTGCCCATTCTACCGAGGGGAGCCTTCGCTTCTCCTGTATCGAGGTGCGCGTCGTCTCTCGAGTACTCGGACCTTGTCGATAACGAGTGCTCATCATCGGGCGCGTCAATGTGGCCACCAGATTCATGCCGGTGGCACGCATCGCGACAAAGAGGCGACGAACGGCAATCGACTCTCGAAAGATCCACGAACAGCTTGGACAGGTTCCCGCTTATTTCGCCATGCCCTTGCATATCTGAACTAGTTCAGATATCCTCGCGATATGCGAGTTATCGAGCGTCAATTTTCTGAGCTTCTTCGACACCCCAAGGATGTCGCTCGCGACGTCGACGCGAGTGACGTGCTGCTCAAGAGACGCGATGAACCTGACCTGGTTCTGAGCCGAGCCGATCGAGATGACGACCGCTCGGAGGCCTTCGAGGCCCTTGCTCGCACTATCCGAACCCTCGCCTCGCATAATCCCGACATCTTGTCGGAAGCACTCGGCGAGTCTTTCGCCTGGCTGGAGTTTCTTCCCGCCGTCGACCGCTCGGCATTCGTGGCCGAATTTGCCCGCGTCGTCGTGGCCTCGAGTGACATTGGCCATTATGAACCCGTGTCGCAGGTCATTCGCGAATGGCGAGCGACGGCAGAAATTTTGGCCGTCCCCTCACTCGCCAAGAGGCTGCGCGAGTCAATTGATGCCGCGGGAAAGTCGATCAACGAACCTCGGGTATAGCTGGTGGCTAAACGCAAAGAACGAGTCGCCCCACCTCCCGACAAGAACGGATGGGATTTTCGCTTCGCGACGAACGATGCCGTCACCGGTTGGGAGCAAGTGTGTTCGGCGGCCCCGTCGAATGCCCGTGTCGCGTGGAATCGCCTCACGAGCGATCCGAGAACTCGCGATGACCGTCAACATCCCCTTAAGGGTTCACTCGCCACCCGATTAGTCAATGGCGTATCAATGGAGCAATGGCAATACGAGGTCACCAGTGGTGGTCGCCTGTGGTACTGCATCGACGATGCGAAAAGAACCGTGTGGTTGACCGACGCGATGACCGGCCATCCCAAACCGACCGACTAGGACGACCTACGAGTGAAGTTCGAGCAACTTGTTGCAGAAACTCTCGACGAGCTCCGCACTATCCGTCTCAATCATCACGCGCACCACCGGTTCGGTGCCCGAGGGGCGAATAATGATGCGCACGTCCTCGGCCCGCACCGAGAAGCGTTGGAGTTCGTCATTTAACAAGGTCTGGGTGGCCTCGTCGTTATAGAGCTCCTTCGGAACATTGACGAGTCGCTGCGGCACGCGGTGCCAGGAGCCATCCGCCAAGAGGTGAAGCGGGCCACGACGAGCGATGAGTTCCGCCAACAACAAACCCGTCAAGAGGCCATCACCGGTCGGTGAGTAATCCGCGAAGATGAGGTGACCCGATTGCTCGCCGCCAAGCGGCCAGCCGCGTTCTTCCATCGCGAAGAGCACGTGACGGTCACCCACGTCGGTCTCCACCACGTCGAGCCCCTGCGCTTCGAGTGCGCGACGCACGCCCCAGTTGCTCATGGTGGTGAGCACCACTCCCGGCAGGGCCACGCCGCGCTGCGCGAAGTCGGTGGCAAAAACGGCCAGAAGGTCATCACCGTCGCGCACGATGCCATCAGCATCGACCGCGATCAAACGGTCGGCGTCTCCATCGAGCGCGATGCCGAGATCGGCTCCGAGCTCAACGACTGTCGCGACTAAGGATTCGGGGTGGGTGGAACCACACTCGTCATTGATGTTGCGACCCGTGGGGTCGTTGTGCAGCACGGTGACGGTGGCCCCGAGGGCGCGCAGCACGTCGGGCGCGGAGCGGCCACCGGCGCCATTGGCGCAGTCAACGACGAGGTGAAGTGACGAGAGGGCATTCTCGCCAAAGAGAGAGACGAGACGCTCGGCGTATTGCGTGGCGCCGCTCTCATCAATGGGAACCTCGGCAAAGGGGCCATCGTGAGAGGGTGCGAGGTCGAGCGCGGCCGACACGGCGGTCTCGGTGTCGTGGTCCAACTTCCCACCGCCGTAGCCAAGGACTTTGAGTCCGTTGTCTTCCCAGGGGTTGTGCGAAGCCGAGACAATGATGCCGACACCGGCGCGTTCCTCCGCGATGACCGCCACGGCGGGCGTCGCGATCACTCCGAGGTTGATAGCGGTGGCGCCGCCGTCAGTCAGACCGGCGATGACGGCACGTGACAGTTCCGGCGAACTCTCTCGAGTGTCGTAACCGACGAAGACCGGTGCTGTGAACACGTTCGCCACGGCGTAGCCGAGTCGATACGCCAGCTGCGGCGTGATGTCGCTGCCCGCACGGCCACGGATTCCATCCGTGCCGAAAAACACGGGTGAGGCCTATCGCTTCGAGTACTGAGGCGCCTTACGGGCCTTCTTGAGACCGTACTTCTTGGTCTCCTTCTTACGCGCGTCACGCGTGAGGAGGCCAGCCTTCTTCAAGGTGGCGCGAAGGTTCTCGTCGAGCTCGATCAGCGAACGGGCAATGCCCAGTCGCAGTGCGCCGGCCTGGCCGGCCACACCGCCACCGGCGATGGTGGCGTCGATGTCGTAGGTCTCTTCGGTCGCGGTGAGACGCAGCGGCTCGGTGAGCATCTGACGGTGAGCGGCCGAGGTGAAGTAGTTGTCCAGCGCACGACCGTTGATCGTGATGGTGCCGGTGCCCGGGCGCAAGCGAACGCGCGCGACGGCTTCCTTGCGGCGGCCGGTGGTCTGAGTGGTCGACGTCATCGTGTCTCCTTAACCGCGGCGGATGGCCGAGGTGTCGAACTGCTGAGGTTGCTGGGCCGCGTGCGGGTGCGTGGGGCCGGTGTAGATGAAGAGCTTGCCAAACTGCGCACGGCCGAGACGGGTGTGGGGGATCATGCCCTTGACCGCGTTCGAGACCAGCGTGATGGGGTTCTTCGCGAGGAGGTCAGCCCAGCTGGTCGAGCGGATTCCGCCCGGGTAACCGGAGTGACGGTAGTAACGCTTCTGCTCGGCCTTGTTGCTGGTCAATACGACCTTGTCGGCGTTCACGATGATGACGAAGTCACCGGTGTCAATGTGCGGCGTGAAGATGGGCTTGTGCTTGCCACGCAACAAACGGGCGGCTTCGGTCGCGACGCGGCCGAGCACGAGGCCCTCGGCGTCAATCACGTGCCACGTGTGCGTAATCTCCGACAGCTTCGGTGAGTAGGTGCGCATCGCTGTTCCTCAATCTCAAATTTCGAATCAGGGTCACGGTTCCCCGCGACGGACTGTTTATCTTAGGGGCTGGAGTGCCCCGCACTCAAATCGGGTTCTAGATCGCCGTATCCGACGGCCACGAAGGTCAATCCCGCCGCCGGGGCGGGGGCCGGAAGACCATCGCGGGAGAACTCGGTGAGGCGAGTTTCAATCTCCGCCAGGGTGCGCTGACCGCGGGCCACCGCCACGCAGCTGGCCGTTAAAACCCGCACCATATTGTGGCAAAAGGCGTTCGCGGCGATCTCGAAGCGCCACAGGCGACTATCGGACCCCACCAACTGCAAAGAATCGGTTACTTCGGTCCATCTCGCCCCAAAAACCCGGCGAATAAGGGGGTCATCGGCCGTGGTGCCGGCCGCCCGTTTACAAAAGGAGCGAAAGTCGTGCTCCCCGACGAAGAGGTCGGCCGTGGCCTGAAGGAGGTGAGGGTCAAGTTCCGCCTGCACCGTCCAGGCCCACTGGGCCGTGGTGGCAAGCGCCGGAGCGGAGCTTTCGACCACCAGGTAGCGATAGCGACGCCAGGTGGCCGAGAAACGGGCGTGAAACTCGTCGGTGACGGGAGTGATAGCCCTGACCTGCACGATGCCCGAGAGTTGGCCGTTGAGTTGCCGACGCAGTTTCTCGGGGTCATCCCCCGCCTCATACATGGGCGAGGGTAAATCCACGTGGGCCACTTGGCCAATGGCGTGCACGCCGCTATCGGTGCGGCCAGCCCCGACGATGAGGGGGCGGTCGCTCAGATGCAGCGAGCGCTGCAGGGCGTCACGAAGAAGGCCCACCACCGTGGGGAGGTTTAATTGATCCGCAAAGCCGTGCGTTGACGTGCCGTCATACGCGAGGTCGAGTCGCCAACGCTGATGCGTCGACGGATCGTTCAGATCAAACGAACTCAATGCGCGCCATCGGGGCGTTGTCCCCGGGACGCGGACCCAGCTTCAAGATGCGGGTGTAGCCACCAGGACGGTCCGTGTAACGCGGAGCGATCTCGGTGAACAACTTGTGAGCCATGTCCTTGTCGCGAATGAAGGCGACGACGCGGCGCTGAGCAGCGACCGGGTTGTCGGCCGAGTTCTTCGCGGCGGTGACGCACTTCTCGACGACGGGACGCAGGGCCTTGGCCTTGGTCTCGGTGGTGGTGATGCCTTCGGCCGCAATCAGCGAGGCCACGAGGTTGCCCAACATGGCCTTCTGGTGCGAGGCCGAGCCTCCGAGACGTTGACCGCGCTTAGGTGTTGCACGCATGTGACTATTCCTCCGTTCGCAGAACGAGGCCGCGCTCAGCGAGGCGCTCTTGGACGTCCTTCAGCGAGGTGGCGCCGAAGTTGGTGATCGAGGTGAGGTCGCGCTCGGTGCAGTTGACCAGCTGGGCGACGGTGTTGATGCCGGCGCGCTTCAGGCAGTTGCGCGAACGCTCGGTGAGACCGAGCTCCTCAATGCGGTAATCGAGCTCACTGGCCTCAGCCACGGCGCGGCCGACATCGCCGAGCTCCAGGGCCGGAGCCTCTTCGTCGAAGTAACCGATGAGTTCCACCAAGGTGGCGAGGGTCTTGCCCGACGAAGCCAGAGCTTCCTTCGGGGTCAAGGTGCCGTCGGTCTCGATTTCGATGATGAGCTTGTCGAAGTCGCGCGACTGCTCGACGCGAACGGGCTCGATGGCGAACGACACGTTGCGCACGGGGCTGTAGATGGCGTCAAGCGGAATCTCACCGATCATGGCGCCGCCCTTGTTGCCCTCGGCACCGACGTAGCCCTTGCCCTTTTCGACGGTGAGGTCGAAGGCCAGGTGGCTCTTGGCGGTGGTGAGGAAAGCAATGTGCAGGTCGGGGTTCAAGATCTCGACGTCCGCCGAGGCCGAGAGGTCAGCAGCCGTGACGGCGCCTTCACCCTTCTTGTCGAGACGAAGAACAACCGGCTCGGTGCTGTGCACGCGCAGCAGGAGGTCCTTGAGGTTGAGGCAGATGTCCTGGACGTCTTCCTTCACGCCTTCGATGACATCGAACTCGTGCAGGACGGCGTCGAACTTCACCTTGGTGGCCGCGGCGCCCGGGATGGAGCTCAGCAGCGTGCGACGCAGCGAGTTGCCCAGGGTGTGACCAAAGCCGGGGTCCAACGGTCCCACGGAGAAAGCCTGACGGTTCGCCTTTTCGTCGCCAATGGCCTCGATGGTGGGCTTCTGAATGATGAGCATGGAAACTCCCTACTAACTCGGACTCGACTACTTACTTGGAGTACAACTCAACGATGAGCTGTTCGCGGATCGACTCGTCGATCTGCTCGCGCTGGGGCACCGCACGGCAGGTAACCGTGAAGTTGCTGTCGCTGAGCTCCAGCCAACCGGGAACCGTGCGGGCCAGAACGTCAGCCGTGCGACGGGTGTTGAAGTTCTCGCGCATGTCGCCCTTGAGGCTGACGACGTCACCGGGACGCACGCGGAATGACGGAATCGTCACGCGCTTGCCGTTGACGGTCACGTGGCCGTGGCGCACCAGCTGACGCGCGTTCGCGCGGCTCGCGGCCCAACCGGCACGGAAGGTGACGTTGTCGAGGCGCAGCTCGAGGAACTGCAGCAAGTTCGTACCGGTGATGCCGGGACGACGGTTCGCCTCTTCGTAGAGATTGCGGAACTGGCCTTCGAGCAGACCGTAGATACGCTTGGCCTTCTGCTTCTCACGAAGCTGGCCGAGGTACTCACTGCCCTGACGCTGACGCGCGTTGCCGTGCTGGCCCGGCGGGAAGGCGCGGGTCTGACGGTCGGCGTTTTCCGACATGGGGCACTTCATCGAGAGGCAGCGCTCACCCTTCAGGAAGAGCTTCGTGCGCTCACGACGGCACAAACGACATACGGGTCCGGTGTAACGAGCCATGATTTTCCTTAGCCTCGACGACGCTTCTTGGGACGGCAGCCGTTGTGCGGCAGCGGCGTCACGTCTTGAATCTTGACAACTTCGATGCCGGCAGCGGCGATCGAACGAATAGCGGTCTCACGGCCAGAGCCGGGACCACGAACGAGAACGTCGACCTTCTTCACGCCGTGCTCGAGGGCTGCCTTGGCAGCCTTCTCGGCGGCGAGCTGAGCGGCAAACGGGGTGCTCTTACGCGAGCCCTTGAAGCCGACCTGACCGGACGAGGCCCAGGACAAGACGTTGCCCTCGGGGTCCGTGATCGACACGATGGTGTTGTTGAACGAGCTCTTGATGTGGGCCACACCAAAGGCAACGTTCTTACGTTCCTTCTTGCGGACCTTGCGAGCAACTGGCTTAGCCATTACTTCTTCACCTTCTTCTTACCGGCGACGGTGCGCTTCGGTCCCTTACGGGTGCGAGCATTGGTACGGGTGCGCTGGCCGCGAACGGGCAGGCCCTTGCGGTGACGGATTCCCTGCAAGCAGTTGATTTCCATCTTGCGCTTGATGTCCTGAGCGACATCGCGACGAAGGTCACCTTCGACGGTGAGGTTCTGGTCGATGTAGGCACGCAGCTTGTTCACGTCGGACTCTTGAAGGTCCTTCACGCGAATCGACTCGTCGATGCCGGTCGCGGCGCAGATGGCCTGCGCCGTGGTCGGTCCGATGCCAAAAATGTAAGTGAGTGCGATCACCGTGCGCTTGTCGCGCGGGATGTCAACACCGGCAATACGTGCCATATCTCTCTAAACCTTCCCTTAACCCTGACGCTGCTTGTGACGAGGGTTCTCGCAGATCACGCGCACGATTCCCGCGCGTCGAATGACCTTGCACTTCTCGCACATCTGCTTCACACTGGCTCGAACCTTCATCGGTTTTTCTTTCTCGACCTAAATCGGGACGGGGGAATTAGCGGTACCGGTAGGTAATGCGACCACGCGTCATGTCATACGGCGTGATCTCTACCTGGACCTTGTCGCCGGGCAGAATACGAATGCGGTGCATGCGCATCTTGCCCGAACTGTGGGCGAGAACGGTGTAGCCGTTCTCCAGCTCGACTCGGAACATCGCGTTAGGTAGCGGCTCAATGACCGTACCTTCAACGGTGAACGCTTCTTCCTTCTGATTACTCAGGTCCCTACTCCTTGTGTGTGGCACTACCCGTATCGACACGTGTCGACACAGTTTTCCGACCCTCGCGAAACCTCCGCAAAAAGACCGGCTGTGTATCTTACCGAACTTTGCCCCCCACGCCAAAACGAGGGTGGCGACCCCGGCGGGCCGGCCCCAAATTGGGACTTTTAGCCGTAGGGAAAACCGGTTCGGAGGTAGCAGTCTAGAGGACATGAACAGTCCCGCTTCCGGCCCCTCCCCCGACGGCGAGCTCGCCGCGGTCGATTGCGCCGAATTACTGGCTCGCGCCACCTGGGGACGGGTTGTTTTATCGGTGCGCTGCCTGCCGATGACGGCGCTGGTGAGCGTCTCGGCCAGCGCGTCTGGCCTTGATATCCACGATCCCAGCCCCACCGTCACCGACGCGGCCAAGAATCACGACGTCTTAACCCTCGAAATAGAGGAAAGACGTGACGGCATTGACCTTTCCATTGTCCACGTCACCGGCATTTCCGACCTGCTGGCTTCCGGCCAGGTCCGAGTACCCGCCACCGTGGTCAGTGGCCAACGCTGGCATTGGGATCGGTAGCCCCCGTGGCGGGCGGTCTGTGGGACACTGGCAACGTGTCGTATCGCCAGGTAGTTAACCCCGCGCGCTTACACAGTCTTATTGACGCCATTTTGCTGATCGAAGCCGATATCGACCTCGACGTCTTGCTCCAGCACATCGTGCGCACCGCCAGCGAGCTGGTGCGCGCAAAATACGGAGCCCTGGGCGTGTTGTCACCCGACGGTGACGAATTGGAACGCTTTATCACCTGGGGCCTAACGGCAGACGACGAGGCCGTTCTGGGCGACAAGCCCCGCGGCCACGGCCTGCTGGGCGAAATTATTCGCTTCCCCGCTCCCCTGCGGGTCGATGACATCTCGTCGCACGAACACTCCACCGGGGTGCCCGCGGGCCACCCCCACATGACGACCTTCCTCGGGGTGCCGGTTCGCTCCGGCACCGGAGAAGTTTTCGGCAACCTGTATCTCACCGACCGAATTGATGGCGAACCCTTCTCGACAGAGGACGAGGGCCTGATCGAGGCCTTCGGGAGGGCGTCGGGTCTCGTCATTGACGACCACCGTCGTCGTCGTGAAGTGCGCCAAGTCACCCTGGCCGCCGAGCGCGAGCGCATGGCCCGCGAACTACACGACACCGTGATCCAGCGTCTCTTCGCCGTGGGCCTCTCCTTGCAGTCGGTCTCCCAGCAAGTAGATCCCGAGGTTGAACGTCGAATCAACCTGGCGGTGGATGATCTGGACGCCACCATTAAGGAAATTAGAACCACGATTTTCGAAATCTCGCAGCGTGGCGTCACCCCTGACGATTCACTTCGTTCGTCCGTGTTGCGGGTTGTCAACGAAGTCCCCGCGCGCCTCGGATTACCCGTCGACGTGAGTTTCGATGGTCCGCTTGACACCATGGTCGGACCCGAGTGCCGCGACGAACTCATCGCCACTGTGCGCGAAGCCTTGGCCAACGTGGTGCGCCACGCGCAGGCCCAGCACGCCGTGGTGTCGGTGGCTATTCGTAATGGTGAACTGGAACTTCGAGTGTTCGATGACGGCGTCGGACCTCAAACTGGCGAAGGGTTTGGCCACGGCCTAAACAACATGGCGCAGCGCGCCGAACGACTGGGCGGCAGCTGCGCGCTGGAACCCGCGTCGCCGAGAGGATCGCTATTGCGCTGGAGCGCGGAGAGGTTGGACTGACATGCTCCGAGTAGCCCTGATTGACGATCACGAAATTGTGCGACGTGGTCTGCGCGACCTCCTCGAGGCCACCGGTGAGATCACCGTGGTAGCCGACGCCGGCAGCGTGGCGGAGGCCCTCGAGGTCATCAAGGTGGACGAGATTGACGTGGCGGTGCTCGACGTGCGCCTCCCCGACGGCACCGGCATCGAGATCTGTCGCGAATTGGTGTCGCAGCGTCCCTCGCTGGCCTGCCTCATGCTCACCTCCTTCGCCGATGACGAAGCGATGACCGCGGCGGTGGTGGCGGGGGCCAAGGGGTACGTCCTTAAGGACATCCGGGGTAACGACCTCATTACGTCGATTCTGGCGGTGGGCCGTGGCGAGTCACTCATTAGCGACGAGACCATGCGTCACGTACGTGATCGCCTTCACCGTCGCTTGGTCGAGCAGGCACGTATCGAGTCTCTGAGCGCACAAGAACGCCGCATCTTGGATCTGTTAGCCGAAGGAATGACCAATCGTGAGATTGCCGAGACCATGTTCCTCGCGGAAAAGACCGTAAAGAATTACGTCAGCAACGTG
>Ga0207958_1000280_pt1 | contig 16589 bp, 19 predicted proteins | sample CryBogCBH27Jul07_FD_184606 | JGI IMG/M metagenome (GOLD analysis project Ga0207958, IMG submission 184606) | Freshwater microbial communities from Crystal Bog, Wisconsin, USA - CBH27Jul07 (SPAdes) (version 2) | ecosystem: Environmental > Aquatic > Freshwater > Lake | place: Crystal Bog... | reverse complement strand
CGTCATAGAGGTGCCAGACCTTGCCAAAGTCGATGCGATACCACGGAGCGATCACTTGCCACCTCCACACTTGTGCTGCTCCACGTCGACCATGCGCTCCAGGAGCGAGCGATCCATCACGAACCGGCTGAGGTAGCCGTGGTGCAGTTGAAATGACTTGCCGCAGCGGTCGCACGTCCACGAGATGCGGCCCTTCACCGCCTTCACAGGATCACCAAGTCGGACCAGCCCCGACGACTGGCGGCGTTGCCGATGACGAGCGAGAGCATCCCCGCTGGCGACGATTGCCCGGTGGTCGAGGTCCACCACTCAGAGCCGCCGTCGAGAGCGGGACACTGGACCCAGAATCGGCCCGTCTGCTCCGACGCCTGGAAGTTGTGTTTGTGGGCGGTGATGAGGACCTGAGCATCAGCGACGCCCGTGCGCCCGAGAGCTTGGCCTTTCCACCAGTTCTCCGCCGTGCCCCGAGTGATCTGATGGCCGTGAGCGAACGAGACGGGGACGCCCGAGATGTCGAGCGTGAGGGTCAGGTCGTCGGCGATGGCACCGAGCGGGACGTGGACGTGCCCATAGCGTTCGGGGTTGGCGGCGAGGATCTCGGCAACCTGCTCGAACACGGCGAGGTCGTCGTTGTCGGTGGCGATGTTCGTGAACGCCTTACCGCCTCGCCGGTTCTCGCCGTGGTTGCCCGGAACGGCTGCGAGTTGGATGACGACTCCGAGGGGCAGGAGCCGCTCGACGATGGCGAGCAGTTGGTGGCGAACGATGCGACTCTGCGTGCGCCGGTCGGCGTCCACGCTCCACGTCTGGTTCGAGTAGAACTCGGCGCACCCTTCCACGAGGTCGCCCATGCCTACGAGCACGATCTGTTCGAGCGGCGTGTGCTTGTGCAGTCGCTTGGCGTGGTCCACGAGCCGGTCGATGGTGTGGCCGAGTCGCTCCAAGAACTCAGGCGTCCCGCCGCCCTTTGGCTCGCACTTGCCGACCTGCCAATCGCTGAGCAGCACCACCAAGGATCGGCCCTCGGTCACGGTGACGGGCTTGGTCGGCTTGCGCTTCTCCACAATGCGGAGCAGCTCGTCAATGTCGGCTTGGTCCTCGGTCTTGACGGTCGGCTCGATGGAGGCCCGGTAATACTTCAGGCGCTCAATCTGCCCGCCGCCGACGTTCACATCCCACGCTCGAACCTGCACCGAACCGGCCACGACTTGCACCTGACTCGGGTCGAGGCCCCAGTCGGCGATCAGGTTGGCCCAGATGGCGTCGTCAGGCTCGTGGGTCAGCGGCCCGGTGGTGACGGTGCCACGGTCCCCTCGCCAATCAAGGCTCGGCTCCCAGCCCTTAGGCAGACTGGACTTGCCCCGCCACGCTTGGTCGTCGGCGAACTCAGACAGGTCAGCCACAGGAGCAGAGGCCGTTGCGATGGCGACCGACTGAGTTGCCCTTGATGTTCACGCCCCAAGCGTTGAGAACCTCAGCGATCTTGGCGTGCGTGATGCCCGACTCGATGTCGAGTGCAGCGTTGAGGTTCTCCATGCGATCCGACTCCAGGTCGAGCCGCTGATACCAGCACCGCACGCCGGTCGGCTTGGTGGGAGTGAGGAACTCAGTTAGATCCGGTGTTCTCATGCTCTGCCCTTTCGTCGATGGATACGGAGGGAGGACTTGCGCCGGGGACGGCTCGGATCAGCTCGTCCAACTTGGCGGAGTGCTCGGCGTGGCTCTTGTGCAACTCCGAGTGCGAGGTCATCACCATGTCGTGCGTCTCAGAGTCCCGAGCCTCGACCCGAGCGCCCTGGACCTGCTGGCCGACGAGGATGATCGAGAGGAGCACCAGTTGGAGGAACGTCTGGGCGAACCACTGGACGTACTCCTTGACTCGGTGGCTGCCGAACGGGAACCCGGAGAGCGCCAGCAGAGCGAAGGCGTAGGCGCACCACATGGTGCCGACGCCCTGAGTGATCTTGACCCCGAGCCAGTCGTTGAACCGCTCGATCATCAGTGCCGACCGAGCAGGTATACGAGGAAGTACCCGCCCGAACCGAACGCAGCGACGGCGGTGACCGCCGTGGCGACCTTCCATCGGTAGGCGTCGGCGTGCTCTGCGATCAGTTCCTCACGGGCCGACTCGCTCGCCTCTCGGGTCTGGCGGTCATCTTCGAGCGACTCGATCCGGGCTGCGTGCTCGGAGAGTCCCTCTCGCACCTCTTGGGCGAGGTCGTCCACGTCTTGTCGGCTGGCTTTGGTGGAGAGCTGCTCCGTGATGGCTTGGAACCCTTTGGACATCTCGCTCTGGATGCCGAGTAGCACCGTCGTCAGCGAGAGGCTGTTCTGGTCGTCGGCGGTCATGGTGCTACCACTCCTGTCTTGTGCTCCAGGGCGAGGATGAACTTCAGGCAGTTGCTGTCACGGGGCAGCCAGTGGAGACCGGGCCACCCGTGGACGCCGGGGCACACGTTGTCGAACGCCTTGACGACCTTGACCGTGCTGGCGAGGTAGTACCCGTGCGTCGGAGCGACCGGCCAGAGCTTCTTCGCCGACCCTGCCCTCGCCACGTTGAGGGCGTGTTGGAGGTTCCACACGGGCGTGCCGTGCTGGCCTGCGCTGATCGTCGGCTTGGGCAGCGGGACGATGGCGGCGAGCGAGTTGAGCAGCGCCGAGGTGGCCGCTGCGGTCGCTGGTCCCCAGAAGCCGTCGGGGACCTCACCGAGCTTCCTCTGCCACGTCTGCACCGAGACGTAGAGGTCGTTCGAGTAGTTCCCGTCGATCGGGCCGTGGTAGACGCCAGCGGTGCTGAGCATCTTCTGGATGACCGTGACAGCGGGCCCGATCGAGCCGGGCCCGTAGACCACTCCCCCAGGTGTCACCGTGGCGCCCACGAACGTCTCGAAGAACGAAGGCTCGAAGACGCTCTTGTCCACGTTGCCGCTGATGCCGGGGATGGTGGCGCTTGACGTGAACTGCCAGCCCTCCCACGACGACCAGCCGAACGTGCTCGGCAACGGCAGGCCGCACGCCGACTGCACTGGGTTGTAGCCAGCGGGATAGGCGGCGATCCACAGCGGGAACGAGTTGAGCGAGGAGTAGGCCCACGGGTAAGCGCCCGTGTAGATCATCACGGGACGGTGGCTGAGGCTCTGCACCTCGGCGATCCATACGGCGTCCCAGGCGGCCACCTGGGCGGCGCTGAGGCCGTTGGAGGTCTCCGTGTCGAGGACCGGGGGCAGCACGCCCGACGCTCCGCCGTGGCTGACGAACACGAATGCGTCATTCGTGGCCGTGGTGAAGTTGGCCGATGGCTCGGCGAAGAAGTAGGCACCCCACGGCAGGCCAGCAGCTGCGGCGCCCGCCTTCTGGCTGGCGAAGGTCGGCGAGGACCACGAACCGTCGCCCTCCTCGATGTAGGCCGCGGCGACCGAGTGCGAGACCTGCGACCAGTTGATCGAGGGCTGGTAGTTGCTCACGTCCACGCCGTTGAGCCAGTACCCGCAGGCGACCTGGCTGGCGTCCGCCGGGGCTACATCTGATGCCACCACGAGCGGCAGCAGGGCGAAGAAGGTGGCGCAGGCGATGGCTGCTGAGATGGCGCGACGAAGCGAGCGCATAGGTCCCCCTGGGAGCGAGTGGTGGCTAGAAGCCGATGGCGACCCAGCTCACGGTCGGCGTGTAGCCGGACACGAGCGAGGGCATGTGAATCACGAGCTGCGACTTCGATGAGTTGGAGTTGTCGATGCACGCTGCGCTGTCCGTCAGCGACCCCTCGAACGAGAACGTGGCGCACATGAGGCCGTTCGGGAACGAGAGCGGCTGAATGATCTCTAGCCCTGAGTTCAGCGTGTAGGTGGCCCGACCGGCTGCGATGAGGACCTGCCCGGTGACGCCGGGGTTCGTCCCGTTGATGGCGGTGCCTGCCATCTGGTTGATGCTCGCCGGATAGCCGCCCTGAGCGTTGGTGAGCAGGTTGAGGCAGTAGGCGAGGTTGTTGTAGTCCCCCACCGGCAGCGTGTCCGTGACGGCGTGAATGTTGAGGTTCGGCCATGTGGGCATCTGTCAGCCTCCGAAGGTGTCTTGCGAGCCGGTGTTGGTGTTCGAGGTGACCGTGGACCCGCCCGTGATCGAGCCGCCCGTCTGCCCGATGCTGTAGCAGTTCGTGAACGTGGTGCCCGTGGTGCCCGTGTAGTTGAAGGTGTAGACCGTGCCGCCTGAGTTGACGCCGATCTGGCCCTGCTTGGGGAAGCCAGCGGTCGAGGACACTTGCAGCGTGGTCGAGGCGGTCGACATGCCCGTGCCCACGATGGTCGTGGTCGTCGTGCCTTGGAACGTCGAGCCGCCGAGCTGAAACACCGAGGCCGAGTTGACCGTGGACGATCCCATGACCATCTCGTAGGGGCTGAGCACGAGCAGCGTGACCCACTCGCCGGGGTCCGAGTTCCAGGTGTGCTGGATCGACTCGACGACCATCTGTGCGGTGTAGCGACTTGATCCGATACCGGCTCGGGAGAAGGTGACCTGATCCCAGAGGTTCAGCCCGAGCATCGTGGGGATCTGCGTGGTCTTGGCGACCCCAGCGGATGAGGACATCTCCAGCTTCTGCACACGGGGCAGCGGCGTCTTGAACTTGTTGAGCAGCATCTGGCCGAGGGCGAGCGTGTCGATGGTGGTCGACGTGTAGACGCTCGACTTGGGCACCGTGCGAGCGCCGTAGAGAGCGATGGACGACGGGTTGCCGATCTCGGTGACGAACCCGGCGAGGTCGGTGAGTTCGGCCCGGTTCCACAGGTCGAGGTCATCGACGAGGATCTCGGGGCTGGCGAACTTGTAGAGCGCCGTGGCGGTCGAGGCGTTGTCCGAGATGTTCACCGCCGCCGAGCTGATCTGCTTGGCCGGGGTCTCTTGGCAGTAGAAACGGTTCTTGAACTGGAGCACGCCCGACGGGTCCTGGTAGAAGAACCCTTCCTCCGTTTGCACCACGTTGAGGATGAAGTCGAGGCAGGCCGTCTGCGTGGTCTGCGTCGTGTCACCGATGCACCGGACGTAGCCGTTGTCGATGTTCGTGGTGGCGTTGACGAGCGGGAGCTGCGTCACGGTCGCCGTGTTCGAGATGGCCCACGAGGGCGACCCCTGCTGGCACGTTACGTTCGTGAACGTGGTGGAGGTCGTGCCGGTGTAGGTGAAGATGCACGTTCCGTAGTTCGAGTTGACCTGCACCATGCCGGGAACCGGGAACCCCGACGTGCTCGCCACCGTCAGCGTGGTCGAGGCGCCAGTCGTGCCCGTGGTGTTGATGGTCGTGGTGGCCGGTGCCACGTTCGGGATGAACCCGGCGACCTGGAGCGCCTCAGCGATCTTCTGCCCCGAGGACTTGGCACGGGTGAGCAGTTGCCCCTTGCGGAACCGCTCCTTGGCGTTCGGGCCGTAGTAGTTGAGGAAGTCCCAGACGAACACGCACTCGTCGACCACGCCAGCGCACGAGTAGAACGGCAGCGTGAGGGCCGAGGTCCCCGAGACGAACGCTCCCCATGCGGCGGCGTCGGCGTTGCAGGTCGTCCCGAGCGTCCCGGTGGCGACCGACTGGCCGTCGACGTAGAGCGTGATCGAGCCGCCGTAGTTCTGGAGCGTGATGAGGTGCCAGCGCCCGTCCTTGATGTTCACGCCGGTCGGACCAGCCACGCCGGTCGGGTAGGTCGTGGTCGTCGAGGACGAACCCATGACGTGCTGGACGACCTGCGCCTGACCGCCCGACGAGATCTGCACCGCCACGGCGGAGTGGTTGGCGGCGTCGTAGTTGGAGAACACATAGTCGCCCGTGTTCGGCGAGAGCACCCAGCACTCCTGCGTCCAGTAGCCATAGAACCCCGTGAGGCCGGAGAACGACTTCTGATACGGCGGCGCACAGATGAACCCCGTGCCCGCTCCCGTCCCGTTGGACAGGTCGGCGGCCATGTCGGGGTCGTAGATCCTCGATCCGGGCTGGCCGAACGCCACCGATCCGTAGACCGGGGCGTGGCCGTTCTTCCATGTGTCGAGGGCGTAGTTGACCGTGGGCTTGGCGGCTTGCGGGTTCTCGGCCTGATCGTTGAGCCGGTAGAAGTGGCCGTACGGCTTGTTGTTGGTGGTGAGCAGGTTGGCGTAGCCCGAGGCGTCGTTCACGGTTGTGCCCGAGGCGTGGGCGTACTTGGTCTTGTAGTTCAGCGGCACCGGGTTCGTGCCAGCGGTCCACCCTGCGGCGATCTGCACCGCCTCGGTGTATTGCCCGTCGATGATGAGCACCGTGTCGCCCGAGATCGAGGGGCTGGGGAACGGCGTGGCGAGGGTCAGTGACGTGGCGCCAACGGCAGCGGAGGCAGACAGCGAGGTCGTGCCCGTTGAGCGGGTGGCGTCGGCCATGATCTGATTCGGGTACACGTCCCCGTCGAGGAGCCGTCGAAGCGCCATCCGTTTGAGGGCGTCCGACGCCTGAATCGTCACGTCGTCGTCCAGCTCGTTCACCGGGATCGGCTCGATGAGGTCGACGTTGCCGATGAACACCGGGTACGTCGTGCCCGACCACGAGGCCGTGATGGTGAGCGGAGCGTTGATGGTCAGCGGCGAGGTGGTCGTCGTGCCACCGCCCACGAGGTTCCAGGTGTAGGTGTTCGTGTTCCACGGCGAGAACCGACCGTCACGGTTGTCGACCCTCAGTGTGACGGTGCCCGACTCCACCCGGTCAAGTTCGTGCTGTCGCCCGGACTTGGGGTTGAAGGTGGCGACCCATTGGGTGATGTCGACCTGCTGGCCCGCTGAGTTGGTCAGAGCGACCACCGGGACCGGGACCGTGGCGGTCACGAGGACGTACCACCGAAACGACCGAGGGACGTGCCGGTCTGACGTGCAGCCTTCAGCAGCGACGGTCGCACGCCGTTCATCACGGCGTTCATGAAGTCCTTGTCTTGGAGTAGAGCGTTGGCGATCTTGGACACCAGCAGATCGACCTGGATCTCGTAGTCGGTCGCCATTACGCCAGCTTCACCGTGATGTTCACCTTGTCGCGCTGGCCGATCTTGGAGGCGATGTTGGCGAGGTGGACTGCGGAGTCATGCGTCGAGCCGTCGATCTTCCCGCTGCTGCCCTTGATGGCGGCGAGGTGGCCGGTGCTCGTGTTCGTGTACCCGTTGCCCGTCGAGGCGAGTCCCTGCATGGCCGAGAGGTGCGAGTTGACGGCGGGCAGGTTCGTGTCGATCGGGCCCGGAGCGATCTTGATGGGCGCCGTCTGGTTTCCCGGCATGGTGAACTCCGAGCGTGCCGCTGCGCCGAGGGCGTTGCCTGATGCGTTCCACCTGCTGATGGCGGGCGAGAAGTCTCCGAACTTGGGGTTGAGCGGAGAGAGTGCGTTGAGTCCGTTGAAGATTGACATTCCCAGATCAGCAACCCCTACGCCAAGGTCTCCAGCAGTCCCAAGCGAATGCTTTGTGTCCGCACCGAGCTGGCTCCAGAACGAGGGCTTCTTGGTGGCCGTGGCGTTTGTCTTGCCGGTGGCAAGACCGGCGAGCGCCTGACCGATGCCCTGGACGGCGAGACCGAGTTCCCCGGCGAACGTCTTGGGGCTCTTGGAGTCAAACTCCTTCATGAACTGCTTCAGGTCGGACACGCCGGTCGTCGCCATCCACCCTGCCGCTGCCTGCACGTCGGGGAGCAGCATCATCCCGAACTGCGTGCCGAGGGTGGTGGCAGTCGCTCCGAGCGTCTGGAGTTCGCCGTGGAGCGTCTTGTGCTGCTGCGCTGCGGCGTAGGAGACGGAGCCTGCCTTCTGAATCGCTCCCGCCGACTTGTCCCACGAGGGCAGCCCTGCGTCAATGATCTGAGTCATGGACTGGGCGGCAGACTTGCCGAAGATCGTGTTCGAGGTGGCAATCTGCTGCTGCTGGCTCATGCGGGCGTAGGCCGGGGCCAGTTGGCTAATCACAGCCTTCATGCCCTCAAACTGACCGTTCGAGTTGTAGAGGCTCGGGAGCAGTTGGTCGATGACCTGCTGGTTCGCCTTGGTCGGCATGGTCAACGACTGCATGGCGGCGGTGACCTGGAGCAGCGAGCGGCCCGTGCCGATTCCGTGCAGCGACATGTCGCCGATCAGCGTGTTCATGTCTGACATCGACGGCATGGTGACGCCGAGTCGGGCGTGCAGCTTGGTCATCGCCCCCGTGTATCCGTCGAGGCTCAACCCGGCGAGGTTGGACCCCTTGTACATCTGATTCGTGAGGTCGCCCACGCCCTTCAATGGCACTTGGTACGCCTTCATCAGCGCCACGGTGTCGGCGGTGGCCGAGGAGAGGCTCACGTTCTTGGTGGCGGCGAGGTCCATCGCCCCGCTCATCACGGTCATGGCGTCCTTGCCGCTCAGCGTGTGGCCGGTGAGTGCCTGGAGCTGAAGTGCGACGGGCTGGTAGGCCGAGGCGATGGCGCCTGCGGAGTATTCCGCCGTGCCCGCCGTGCCGAGGAAGGCGTTGGAGATGCCCTTGATCTGACCCGTCGTCATGTGGGTCTGCTCTTGGATCTGGGTCAGCGAGTTCTGGTAGCCCTCGGCCATGTGGACCGACTCGGCAGCGACGCCGAGGGCGACCGCACCGATGGCCGCACCGGCAGCCATGAACCCCGTGGACATGATCGTTGAGGTGGCGGCGCCTTTCTGGCCGAGACTCTCCATCTCGCCCTTGGCCTCGCCCATCTTGGCCGTGAACTCTTTGGTGTCAGCGACCAGTGTGGCGATGACGGGAGGCAGCAGTCCTTCGCTCATCTCAGGGCCTCCCCCCACTTGCGTCGATAGAGTTCTCGCAGCTCAGGACCGGACGCCTCGAAGCCGGGACGCAGGTACGGATAGGGCGGCTGGTTGTAGTTCCGACCCTTGGAGTCGGTGCCCGTGAATCCACGCTCGATGCGGCGGGCGTAGACGATCGTGGGGCCGGTCTGGGATGACCAGCGGCCATCGCCGAGGTCCTCGACCTTGACCATGCGGATCGACCGGGCGAGAGCGCCTGAGCGGTTGTGCGGGCGAGAGCCGCCGACGTGGTTGCCCACCTTCAAGATGCGCTCACCCTTGACCCGCTTGCCGCCTGAGGCGAGCACTCGCTTGGAGCCGGTCTTGGTGTTCACGACCGCCGTGGAGAACTCGTCCTTGGCGTGGTGGGCGATGATGGCACCGCCCTTGACGACGATCTCCTTCGAGCGCCGGTTCACCGCCTGGGTCATCTTGTCGATGGAGCCCTGGAACTCGTGGACGCCTTTGACGACGATGCTTACGCCTGACGCCACGGCTCACCCCTTCGAGGTATTGAGCAGCCCTTCGAGCTGAAGGAACCACGCCACGTTCGACGCTGGCTCGTTCAGATAGTCCTCATGGCTGCCACCGAACTGACGACGGAACTGCCACTCGACCACCCTTGACTCGTCCTCGGGGCTGATGTCCCCGGCGTCGGAGTCTCTTAGGAAGGTGCGGACTCGTTCGAGTCGCCAGTAGGCGCTTTTGGGTCCTTGGCACCATCCGCTCCGAAGTCGAGACCCTGAGCGGCCCGTGAGCACGGCTGAGCGAGTGCGTTGTAGACCGGGACCTTGATGTCGAGCACGGTGTCAAGCGTCGGCAGCTCGTCCTCGATCGTCCATGACTTGACCATCGTGACGATGGCGAGGTTGGCGTAACGCTGGAACACCTCGGCCTCGTCGGCCTCCATGAGTCCCCACGTTGCCGGGTCGTCCTCGACGTAGCCCCGCAGTTTGAGTTCGTTGGAGACCTTGATGTTCTCCCGCTGCGCCTCTGCGAGTGCGATGGCCTCTCGCTGCGTGAGGTCGTCGTAGGTTCGCAGCACCGCCCACTCCCCCGAGGGGAGGTCGACTCGCACTAGTAGACCGCCGAGACGGCGTTGGACAGGACCGCCTTGATCGGGGCGTAGCCACCGGCCACGGCGTCGGTCGAGTTCATGGTGGCGTCGAACTGCGCCTCCACCTCGACGTAGGCCTTGTCACGCTTGCGGGTGGCGTCGTGGAACTGCACCGCCGACATGGTGAAGGCGACCGTGTGCGTGGACGCCGGGTCCGTGAAGGTCAGCACGACCGCCTGGGTGGACTGCGTGTTCGCCGAGCCACCCGTCGAACCGGCAGTCGTCATGATCGGGTCGTTGGCCTCGACCACGAACCGCAGGCGACCGTCGACCTTGACGGGACCGGCGAAGTTGTAGCGAGGGGCCTGCGTGCCGCCCGTGAAGATCGAGGCGGTGCCCCGGTCGATGTTCAGCTCGCCGTCGATGAGCAGCGCCGAGGACGAACCGCCGATGGTGACCGCCACGTTCCATCCGGGGATGAACACCTCGGACGAGAACGATGAGGTCGGGGCCGACCCCAAGATGGTCGCCGGGTTGCCGAGCAGCTTGCACTGGTACTCCAGCGGAGCCTCGGCACCGAACTTGACCTGGAGGGTTTGGACCTGAGCGGCGAGGATCTGGAACGGGTTGGCACCGTCGTCGTCTTGGATCGTGATGCTCGGGGGCTGCGATCCGGTCGAGATGGAGTTGGCGAGGCCGATGGTGTGGGTGTAGGGACCCGCACCCGAGACGGCCTGGTTGCCGAGCGCACCGACGAGGGGCACGCCGATGGTGTCGGCGAAGGCGTAGCCCTTGAAGTCATAGGTGTCGGATCGGACGCCAGCGACCATGCCGTAGTTGGAACCGGCAGAGCCACGGAGGTGCTCGTCCCTGATCCACTTCAGTCCGGGCGTGACCTGCGGAGCCATGATCGGCGTCCACTTGATGTTCGTCGAGGCGGTGCCACGGGTGGTCTCGATGCCAAGACCGGCGTAGCTGTTCGCCGTCAGGAAGGCGTTAGCCATGATTGCTCCTTGGGTAGAAGGTGAGAGGGTGAACTACGCCGCTGGCGTGGTCGGAGAGGGGTCTGTGGGGGCGCTGACAGGCTCGGGATCGGTGACGAGCACGGATGGCTCGGAGGCCGGGACCGATGCGAGAGGAGCCGCCAGAGCGAAGTGCTCATCGGGGGCGGCGTCGAGGTCGTAGGTCTCGCCGGGGACGGCGGTGAGGGTCGATCCATCCGTGAGCTGCACGAACGGGTAGACGTAGGACTGGTCACCGTTGAAGGTGTACGAAGGCATCAGGTCTTCTCCATGATCGTCGTGGTGATTCGGGCCCGGACTTGGCTGACGTTCTGCGAGTTGCCGAGCGGGTGCGGGTAGGTGGCGATGGTGTCGAGGTCGGGGTCACCGGGTCGGCGACCTTCTCCCCACTGGAAGATCACGCTCGGGTTCCCGGCGTTCTTGTCGGCCTCGATGCGGGCCGTGAGGTTGTCAAGGAAGGCGTCGGCGAACGCTCCGCACTCCTCGGTCGTCTTGTCGGTGGATCGGATGAAACAGTCGATGGCGAGGCGGTAGATGCGGAACTTGCCGCCTGCGCTCGGGCCTTGGAGCTGCACTCGCTCAGCGGTGACTTGCTCCAGGTGGAGGAAGATGACCGCTCCGTCCGTGGTGCCGGGGTCGTCGTTGGCGTAGAACTCGCCCTCGGGCGTGAACCGAGCCGGGTGAGCGAACACCGCACCGAGGCCTGTGATGCCTGAGTTGGCTGGGTCGAGGTAGGACTGGATCGCAGCCCGTACCGATGCCCTGCCCACTAGGACTGACCCCAGATGGCGGTGAAGGACTCCAGCAGCTCCTCGCCACGGTTGAGGTCCTCGGCGGAGCCAAGGTTGCGCTCGCCTGCGATCTGAGCGGTGCCACCGTCCTCGGTGAGCACGATGCCGCCCTCGCCTCGCTGCTTGATGGCAGCCACGGTCAGGTGGATCACGGCGTCCTTGACGGTCTTGGGCAGCGCCGAGATGTTCGTGCCGGCCCCGTGGAACCACGAGGTCGCAGCCGTGAGCGGCAGGGTCAGTGACGAGCCGTTGTAAGTCGAGGCGATGGTGACCGACTCGGACTGTGCGCCGTCCCAGATGGTGAGCACGGTGCCGGGGTAGATCCCAGTCGAGTCCGTCACGTTGATCGTGGTGGCACCAGCGGCGACCTGCGTGGTCGAGAAGGCGTTGGCCCACCCGTTGACGTAGACCCACTGGCAATAGTTCTCTCGCTGGTTGCCCCAGACGGTGCCCGAGAAGTCGAGAGAACCGGCGCTCGACGTGATACCGATGCCCGACATGACGCTGAACTGGTGCGGCTCGATCCAGCACGTCGAGGACGAGAGCGGGACCGACCCCATGAGGGCAGGCGTCGGGCCAGCCTCGAACGAGGTGACCGAGAGGATCGGCCAGAAGGCCGGGTGGATCGTGATGCGTCCGTAGCGGTCGGGACGGAAGCGCCCGTTCTCGGTGTTGACCGAGGCGTTCAGCGTGCCGATGGGACCGAGGCAGTAGTTGTCGGCGTAGGTGGACGCTCCAACGATCAGCTCTTGGAGAGCGGCGTCCTGTGCCGCCTGCCCGCCGTCGGGGATGAGGTTGGACACGTCGACGGTCGTGGCGATCGGTGACGCCTTGAACTCCTCGATGGTGATGTACGGCTCACGGTTGAGATACGAGAGGTTGTAGGCGGCGATGCTCATGGGTCAGTCCTCTGCCGTCAGCGAGTGACCACCGCAGCGTCCGCAGTGGTCGGAGTAGAGGGCGAGGAAGTTGCAGTCGCTGCAACGAAACCCCTGCCCGTCGATCTTGGTGCCCACGATGGCGAAGTTGCCTTCCCGCTTCATCAGCTTGGCTGTGATCGGGTCAACGTGGAACGTGCCGTCCTTCTGTCGCTTGTACCTGTTCGGGCCGACATCGACTTCGACGGCGTTGCGGTCAGGGCCAAGGACTCGGGGCATGTGTTCTCCTTCGAGGATGGATCGAGGGGTGCCCGAGGGCACCGGGGCCGAGTCCGTAGACCCGACCCCAGCGCCTCAGGCGTGCTGCGTGAGCAGCGGGGTACTACTGGATGCCCGTGATGGCACCCGACCATGCGGGGGCCTTGTGGAGCATGGTCCCGAGGATGTACGACGAGGCGTCGCTGCTCATCTGGATCCGGGGCCAGTCCACCAGCATCAGGTCTTGCACCGCACGGAACTCAGAAGTGGTGGTCACGCCGGAGTCGGGGAACGGGAGCGTCTTGCTCCAGAGCAGCGCCACGCCCGCAGGCATGTAGGGGCTGACCTGGAGGTCGACGACCTTTCCGGTCGACTCGTTGGTGAGGCCGTTGATGACCGAGCCGATGGTCACGCCATCGTCGCCCGACTGGAGGTTGAGGCGGTAGCCCGTGGTCCCCGAGTTGGACTGGATGTTCTTGCTCAGCTCACGACGGATGGCTGCGGTGGTGAGCACGCAGTCCGGGTCGGAAAGGACTGAAGTGAACAGGCTCGCGAATCCGTCCTGAAAATCACCACCGGGCTCAGAGGTGCTGAGCGCCGAGTTGAGCCGCTTGGTGTAGCCAGCGGTGGTCGGGTCGGTGTAGGCCGAGACGAGACCGTCGAAGCCGTAGGCCGAGGCCGAACCGTCAGCAGCGGGGGCCGTGTAGGACCCGGTGCCAGCGGTGAGCAGCGTGATCGTCGAGGCGGTGGAGGTGACCTTGTTGGTGTAGGTCCCCGACACGGTGCCGAAGTAGACGTTCACTGCGAGGGCGTTGGCCGGGATCGCCGAGAAGGTCAGCGTCACGGAGTTGTTCGATGCGGTGACCGCACGGGACTGCTCAGCGGTGGCGACCGACTCACCGAACGACGAGCTGTAGGTCAGCTTGTAGTACACGGTGTCAGTTCCACCGACGAACGTGCCGCCCGTGGTCGAGGCCGCAGCCGAGGTCAGGTTCGCACCAGTGACGACCGGCGTGGCGATCGCTCCGAGGTACGAGGTGCCCGAGGACCGCCCGTTGAGGAAGTTGCGCTCCTCACCGAGCATGGTGGCCCACGTCAGCGCCGTGTGGCTGAGCTGACGAAGGTCGGTGTAGCCCTCGCCCTGGTAGAACGCGACGTCCATCACTTCATCGCTGACGCCCTGCTCGACGTACCCACGGATCTGACGGTCAGCGGCGTAGCTGATCTTGCCGGGACGCTGGAGGTTGACCGCACCGCCACCGAACGCCGTGGAGGCGCTCTGCGAGGTGAAGAACGTGGACAGGTTGCTCACGCCACCCGTGCCGGAGTTCGAGACACCGAGGATGCGGCGGTACTCCGCAGCCTGACCGATGCCCTTGGTGCGGGCGATCTGGTTGCGGACGACGAACGACCGGGGCACCAGCATGGCGAGCGCCGAGTCGAGGTCGTACGGGACGAGGCCGTAGTTACCAGTGACCGAGCCGGTCAGCGGGTTCGTGGTCGTCCAGTCCTTCTGGATGTCGGCGAGACGGTCGAGCGTGCCCTGGATGGCCGCTGCGTCGTCGGCCATGAGGCCCTTGTCGATGTTGGCCGTGAGCTGCTCACGGAGCGCCTCGACGTGATCGACGGGTCCGGCCTTCTTGACGATGCCGGTGCCCTTCACGAAGTCGAGTTCGCCACGAGCGGCGGCGGCGTCGGTGCGGGCGTAGCACTTGGACAGTTCGGCCTTGTACGCCTCAAAGGCGTCGACCTGCTTGTCGGCGGGGAGTCCGCCGAACAGGTCCTGCATGGATGGGGCTGCGAGAGCCATGAGTGGTTCCTTCTTTCGAGGGTGTAGGGACTAGGCGGCGAAGAGCTGGGCGGAGCGCTTGTCGCACTCTGCGGCCTTCTCCATGTACGCAGCCTTGGTCGTGGGGTCGGTGACGCTGGCGGCGATCGACCTGAAACGGTCGGCCTCTGCCTTCGCCATCTCTGCGTCGAGCGACTTGCTCGACTGCGCTTGCGTGCGGGCCTTTGCAGGTCCTCCCGGTGCGGCCATCTCCTTGATGGTCTCCACGTCAGCCGCGAGCGCCTCGATGCGCTCCCCTGCGGCCTTGGTGACCAGTTCGTCGATGGTCTCGGTCAGGTTGTCGAGGCCGAGGGCCTTGACGATCTCGGCTCGCAGCTCGGAGCGCACCTCGTCGGTGGCGTCGGGGGCTGCGGCAGACTTGATGATGTCGGGGCTGACGCCCAGGGCGACGTAGGACACGTCATCTCCTTCGCTCGTGTCGGTGAACGGTGCGTCCGTCTCACCCTCGGCTGCCTCGTCAGCCCACCAGCACAGGAACGTGCTCAGGCTGCTCAGCAGTTGGTAGATGTCAGAGGTCTCGTCCTCGCCAGCGGAGAACTCAGCCAGCTCGGCTTGGATCGAGGCGATGAGCCCGTCACGGATCGAGGCGAGGGCGGCGGGGTCGTGCAGCGGAGGCGCTGCCTTGGTGATGAGGTCGGTGATGGCGGCGAACTTCTGCGGCTCCATCGGACCGCCGACGATGGTGGACTCGGGGTCGATCACGCCGGGCTCCTCGGCCTCGGGGTCGGCGACCGGCTCGGGGGCGACCTCCTCGGCGACCGGCGCCGGGTCTGCGACTGGCTCGCTTGGGGTCTCCACCGGGGCGGCGCTCACTGGCCCGTCTTCCGCCACTCCATCCGCAGCGTTCACGGCGGTCGCGGCCCCGGTGGATTCCCCTGAACCGTCGACGGCGCCATCGACGGGAGCGGCGGCGGCTGCGTCAGCCACCTCGGACTTGATGCGGAGGCCGTTGCGCCATGAGGCGAGGTCGGCGGCTTCCATCTCGGTGATGGCCGGTGCCTCAACCGCTTCGAGCGAGTCGATGCCTGCGCCCTTGGCGATGGCGATGGTGGCGGTCGGGTTGGCGGGGCGGTCGACGTAGCTGATCTCCACGATGTCACCGGCCACGATGCGCCCACCGGGGGCGGCAGCGTCCTTGACGACTCGGGCGTTCTTGATGCCGACGCTGTAGCCCTTCAGCACGCCCCGGTCGATCTTGCGCTGGGTGTTCTCGTCCACGCACTCGGACTTCAGAAACCAATCGTCGCCTGACGCCTCGATCTCCAGGCCGATGCCTGCGGCGATGGGCTGGTGCATCTCTCGCACGTTGCCGATCTCGGCCCATGCGGGCATGGCGGTCTTCAGCCAGTCCGGGTCGCAGATTTGCAGGTCGAGGTCGAGGTCCGGCCCGGTGGCCTTCCCGTAGACGATCATGCGACCGTCCTCGTCGGTGGTCTTCACGATGTCGCCTGCGTAGGCGTAGGTGGTGCTCATAGAGGGGTCCTTCGTCCGTGGCCGTGTGGCCGACAATGGGGTTAGATCGACGCCGACGAGTTGTGTCGGGCGTGTGCCGTCGTGTGGCGGCGGATGTGCGATGCCTTGCGGGCGTGCTTGGTGACCTTGCGGGCGTGCTTGGCCGAGACCTTGTGCGCCTTCTTGGGCTTGACGACTCGTGCGTGGTGGACCTTGGGCGCTCGTGCGTGGCGGGTCATCGGGTCACCTTTCGCTTGATGCGGGACCAGAAGATCGAGAGGAAGTCACGCATCGCCCGAGTCGTCTTGGCTTGTGTCACCGACGCCCACGATCCCGCAGCGGCAGTTCGGGTGCCCCGGTGGCCGTTCATCCGACCAGTCGTGCGGGCTGTTGTCCTCGGCGTCTTGGCAGATCTCGCAGGCACCGTCGTAGGCGATCCAGTCGAACTGCGAGAAGCCGAGCGTCTGGTACTGGTCGGCCTGCGACTCGTT
>Ga0207958_1000274_pt1 | contig 17007 bp, 17 predicted proteins | sample CryBogCBH27Jul07_FD_184606 | JGI IMG/M metagenome (GOLD analysis project Ga0207958, IMG submission 184606) | Freshwater microbial communities from Crystal Bog, Wisconsin, USA - CBH27Jul07 (SPAdes) (version 2) | ecosystem: Environmental > Aquatic > Freshwater > Lake | place: Crystal Bog... | reverse complement strand
AAGGGCTCATGCCCGGGCCAATGCCAAAAGGCAAAACTCACCTTTCGACCGGGGGAAAATGCCCTGCGGATCCAGACCCCAGAGCCCCCTTTGGTCTTTCATGATCGGATCAAAGGATGGACCGAAAGGTCGCTCCGTTCGCTTTGCGGCGATTTCATTCTCTTTCGCAGAGATAAAATCTATGCTTACCACTTGGCCACGGTGGTGGATGACCATTACCTTGGCATCACCCACGTGGTTCGCGGGGAGGACCTCTTGGATTCAACCCCACAGCAGATTTTTCTTCAGCACGTATTGGGGTATCAAACCCCAATCTATACCCACACCCCGCTTATGATCAGCCCGGATGGTCGCAAGTTGAGCAAATCGCAAGGAGCACCCCCCGTCGATCCGGATCAAGCAGGTCGCGTAATCGGTTTTCTGCTCACGCAACTAGGCCTCCCTCCCTCCAAGAGCATGGAAGGAGCCAGCCCCCAGGATCTTTTGGCGTGGGCCATTTCGCAATGGAACCCCAGCAACCTGAAAGGCATCTCACCCCTTGTAATCCACGACAACAGCATCCCCGTATGAGCCACCTCCTTCTGATTCTGGTCGGCGCGCTCATCGTGAACAATGTTGTTCTGACCCAGTTTCTGGGCCTGTGCCCCCTGATGGGCGCTTCCCGGCGATTGGATACCGCGCTGGGCCTCGGGCTTGCCACCCTTTTTGTCATGACCCTTGCGACGATGACCACCTTCGTCGTCGATCATGCCGTTTTGACCCCCCTGGGCGCTGGACACTTGAGAACGCTGGTCTTTATCGGCCTGATTGCCGCCGTGGTCCAGGCTTCTGAACTGGCGATGAAAGCGTATAGCCCCCGTCTTTTTGAAGCCTTGGGCCTTTATCTCCCCCTCATCACCACGAACTGCGCGGTACTGGGCGTGACCCTCCTCAGCGCGAGAAAAGACGCCAGCCTCCTCGAAACGCTGTTCTTCAGCTTCGGAGCCTCTCTGGGCTTCGTTCTGGTTCTGGTTCTTTTCAGCAGCGTGAGGGAACGCATCGAAATCGCTGACGTTCCAAAACCCTTTCAGGGTGCCGCCATTGGCCTCATCACCGCCGGCATCGCAGCCATCGCTTTCAGTGGATTTACCGGCATGATCAGGAGTTGAGGCATGACCCTCATCGCCGTGTTACTCATCGTTGGGCTTTTTGGTCTTCTCGGACTTCTCCTTGAGACCCTCGCCTCACGCATGCCCACCAATGAGGAGTCCCTGGTTCTAGAAATTGAGGCACTGCTCCCCCAAACCCAATGCGCACAATGCGGTTTTCCAGGATGCCGCCCCTACGCTGAAGCCATCGCCCGTCATGAAGCCGACATCAATCAATGCCCACCCGGTGGGGACCCGCTGATTCTAGCCCTCGCCGACCTTTTGGGCCGCGAGCCCATGGCCGCCGACGAAACCCGTGGACGGCAGAAGGATCCTGCCGTCGCCGTGATTGATGAACCCCGTTGCATTGGCTGTGCCCTCTGCCTCAAGGCATGTCCCGTCGATGCCATCCTGGGCGCATCTCGTTACCTTCATACCGTCATTGCCGATGAATGCACGGGCTGTGAACTGTGCATCCCCAGCTGCCCGGTCGACTGCATCGAAATGGTCGATCGTCCCGCCTATGGGAGGCTCAGCCGATGAAACCATGGCAGACGCCAGGGGATTTTTGCGGGGGCATCCCGCTTGCGGACCGGAAATCCCTTTCCTGCGAGGCCCCTATCCGGTTCGCAGGCACCCCCCATCATCTCCTTTATCCCCTTGATCTCCCTTCAGGTCATCGCGCCGTGCCGATCGTCAGGGCCGGGGATAGCGTCAAATCGGGCATGCCCATGGCCATCTGTCCCGATGGATTCGATCCTCCGATTTGCGCCACGAGCTCTGGAATCGTGATCTTTCAGGAAGGCCCTTCTCACCTGGGACCGGATACCCCACTGATTGGCATCGAGACGGATGGCCTTGATCTCAAGTCACCCCCCCTGCCCCGACTCGAAGGCGAAGCTCTCTGCCCCGAACAGGTGCTCGAGAGGCTCCATGCCTGCGGCATCCTGGGTATGGGCGGAGCGGGCTTTCCTACAAACGAGAAAATCAAACGACTTTGGGGCCCGTTGCAGCTGCTCATCATCAACGGCGCAGAATGCGAACCCTTCCTCACCTGTGATGAGCGGGCTCTTCGTGAAAAGGCCAATGAGGTTTTGAGATCCGCTGAACTTTTAGCCCGCATTTTCAATATCCCCAGAATCCTCGTTGCCCTTGAATCCTCCAGAACCAGCGCAATGGCCTCCCTCCGAACTGCGCTCAACACCGGCGAATTTTCCCTTTGCGGCCTTTTTGCGCTGCCCGATCGCTATCCCGCTGGAGGGGAGCGACAGCTGATCCAGACTGTCAGCGGACTCAGGATGCACGGGGGCACTCATCCCGTCGATCACGGCATGCTCTGCCTGAATGTCCAGACGGTTCTCGCTGTGGGCGCCGCAATCGAAAAAGGCGAGTCATTGACACGTCGGATCATCACGATTTCGGGAAGCGGAATTCAGCAACCTTCCAATCTGGACGTCCTCATCGGAACCCCCATCGAATTTCTCCTGGAGGCCTGCGGCGGAATCAGGCCAGGTCTGCAGCACCTGATTCTCGGCGGCCCCATGATGGGTTTTTCAGTTTCCAGCACTCAGATCCCCGTCACAAAGACCACAACGGCCCTTTTGGTTCTGGACCCATCGGAGCTTCCGGCGCCCTCAAACGCGGTCGAGCAGCCCTGCATTCGATGTGGTGCCTGCATGGATACCTGCCCCCAAGGCCTTCTTCCCCAAAGCCTCCATGATCAGGTGCGGGCGAAAAGGATGGCTGAAGTTGAAAGTCTCCATCTTCTCGACTGTATCGAGTGTGGGTGCTGCGATGTGGTCTGCCCAAGCCTCATTCCCCTGACCGACCGATTTCGCGCCGGAAAGAAACTCCTTCGCCGATACCTGGCTGACGAACGTTTGGCTCGAAAAGCCCAGAGCCGACATCAGGCCAGACTGGCCCGGCTGCAGCGCGACCAGCTGGAGCGTGAACAGGAAGCGGAAGCGCGAAAGAATGCCTTGGGCCAAGGAGCCCAACCCCAAATCCAGGAAGCTTTGGAACGTGCCCGACTGAAACGGGCGCAACGCTTGAATGCAGCGAAAGACTCCGGCAAGACCGATGACTCTGAGCCCAATTAAAGCGCTGCTAACGCAGCTGAACCATCGCCTGGATTCGGCACGGCCTGCCGTACAGATGTGGGTCTTTGCGGCCGTGGGAACGCTTTTGACCTCACTTTTCTTTTTTCTGACCCGTCCTGCCGTGGAAAGGCATGAAACTCAGAGTCTCCTGGCTACCCTCGAGGAACTGATGCCCGAAAAGACTTTGACATCGGCCGCCTTCAAAGAGGCCGTCGAGGTTCACGCGATGGCGTCGGGGCTTTCCAAAGTGCAGCTCTACCGTCTTCGTGAGGGCGAAAGAATCGATGCACTCTTCTTGAAGGCCACCACGCCGGAAGGCTACAGTGGGGATATCGAGTTTGCCATGGTGGTTCAACCCGAGGGTCAAATCGTCGGTGTCAGGGTGCTCCGTCATCGCGAAACGCCAGGCCTTGGCGACTGGATCGAAACGGCCCGCTCATCATGGATCAGGACTTTTGAAGGCAGAAGCCTCGAGGATCCACCAGAGATGCTCTGGCGGGTGAAAAAAGAGGGCGGCATGTTCGATCAGTTCACGGGAGCCACCATCACGCCCAGAGCCTTAGTGAAGGGCGTTCATGACAGCCTGAAAATCCTTAAAGCCCAAGGCGAAATTCGAGAGAGGCCCTAGCATCGTGGAAAAGCGATCAGACGCATTGAAGGCGCTCGCAAAAGAAGGCCTTTGGTCCAGAAACCCGGCCCTGGTCGGTCTTCTGGGGCTTTGTCCCCTTCTCGCCGTGAGCACGAACTTCGTTAACGCGCTGGCACTCGGAGTGGCCACCACTCTGGTGCTCTGGACGTCCTCGGGACTGATCTCACTCCTGAAACATCGCATCGCAGATACCGTGCGCCTTCCCCTGTTCATGATTGTCCTGGCCTCGATGGTCACCATCGCCGACTTTGTCATGGAAGCCCTGATTCCCGACATTCACCGAGTGATAGGCCTTTTCATCCCTCTGATTGTCACCAATTGTGCGATTCTTGGACGCATCGAAGCTTTTGCCTATCGACAGAATGTGGGCCTTTCCATGGCCGATGGTCTTCTCATGGGGCTTGGGTTTACCTGGGTGATCTGCCTTCTCGGAGCCCTTCGGGAAATCCTTGGCACCGGGGGACTTTTCCAAAATGCACAGCAACTCTTTGGAAAGGCAGCAAGCGACTGGTCACTCACCTTATTCAAGGACTATCCGGGATTTCAGGTCGCCTTACTGCCCGCCGGGGCGTTTCTGCTTTTAGGGTTGCTATTGGCGCTGAGGAACTGGTTGATGGCCCGGCGCCGCCCCGAATCAAGCCCCATCCTCCTCAATCAAAAATGAACGCAGAAAAGCGACTCCGAATTTTTGAGCGTCTGGCTGAAGCCATTCCGTCGCCCGAAACCGAACTTCTTTACACGTCGCCGTTTGAACTCCTGATTGCCGTGGTTCTCTCTGCACAGGCGACCGATAAAGGCGTCAACAAGGCCACACGGATCCTTTTTCCCGCGGCCAACACGCCAGAGGCGATTCTTGGTCTGGGAGAAGCAAGACTCCGCTCGTTTATCAGCACCATTGGCCTGTTTAACAGCAAGGCGAAACACATCATCGCCCTTTGTCAAAAGCTGGTGACTGAACATGATGGGGAAGTTCCCAGACATCGGGCCGCACTAGAGGCTCTCCCGGGTGTTGGAAGAAAAACCGCCAATGTGATCTTGAACACTGCATTTGGTGAGCCCACCATTGCGGTCGACACCCACATTTTCAGGCTCGCCAACCGAATTCGGCTGGCACCTGGCAAGACGGTTCTCGAGGTCGAGCAAAAGCTTTTAAAAACGACCCCGAGGGCCTTTCTCATGGACGCACATCATCTTTTGATCCTGCATGGTCGCTACGTCTGCACAGCGCGAAAGCCACACTGTGAAGACTGCGTCATCTCGGATTTGTGCGAATTCCCTGGAAGAACCTCGACGATCAGCCCACGATCCAAGCCCACTAATACTTGAGCTCTGCCTCATCAATCGCCGTTCTGAGATAAAAAAGAACATCCCTTTCATCCTCCGGCGTCAGGCGACCTGGCCCTTTAAATCCCGGTGGCATCCGCATCGATTGGTGTTTCTGAATAATGCCTGGGGCATTCAAATGCTTGATGTCCCAATCTTCAGGATCGCGAAGGGACGGGGCATTTTTTCCCGCATCATGGCAGCCCGCACATTGCTGCTGGTAAAGCGATCGACCATGAGCTGCATCCGGGGCCTTAACGACTTCAGGGGCGGGAGGAGAACTTGAGCACGCCATCAAAAAGGAGCCTGATAAAAACAGGAACAGAAGCCGTTGACCCATGGCTGGATACTCGTTGAGTGGATGGAAAAATTGTAACCAAGCCAGGGGCCGGAGCCTAGAGACAGTTACTCCCTGACGACAAAAACCGCCATCGTGACATCGTCACTGAAGCGGGCATCGCCCCCAAATGCCCGAAGATTGTCGAGAAGGTTCTCAAGCGTGGCCTCAGGATGACGGTCTCGAAGTCCGAGAAATGCGGCTTCCAGAGACTCCGTACCGAAGAACATCCCCTGAGCATCCTGAGTTTCAACGGCTCCATCGGTGTAAACCAAAAGCCGGTCGCCCGGCTCCAGGACCAACGCTTTTTCCTCGAAGACCACATCCCGATTCACCCCCATAATCAGCCCGTCTGCATTGAGCTGCTGACAGGCCACCTCACCTTCTCGCAAGAGGAGTGCCGGATTATGTCCTGCGCTGGCGTATCTCAAGGTCCTCGAACTTCTCTGGTAGCGCATATAGAACATGGTGATGAACATTTCCGCCCCCTCAAGATCAGGCAGAAGTAACTCATTGAGCACGGCCAGGAGATCACCCACCCCTTGGGTATTGGGGTCCACCCGTCGCAACTCTGCCTTGAGCGTGCTCCGCATTTCAGCCATGATCAAAGCTGCCCCCACGCTATGTCCCGACACATCGGCGACCACCAGATCCACATAGTCTCCGTGGGGCACAATGTCGTAATAGTCACCTCCCACCTGAGTCGCAGCGATACAAACGCCGGCCACCTCGAGATCGGGGAGAAGCACGGGATACTTGGGCAAAAGGGATAACTGGATTTCCCGAGCCACATTGAGTTGCTGGGTTTCGGTTTCCGCGCGGCGACGCTCCGTTACGTCGGTGATGACACCAATGTAGTGGGTCAGTCGGCCCTCTTCATCAAGGACTGGGGACAGCTGCAGCTCATTCCAGAAGGCCTGACCATCCTTACGGTAGTTGCGGATAATGAGCTCGCAATGATTTCCGCTGGCAATGGCATTGCGGATCTTTTCCCGATCCTCATCATCCGTCCCCCGACCCTGAAGCATTCGGAGATTCTTACCGATGAATTCCTCTTGCGTGTAGCCTGTAATCCGGCTCAGCGCCGAGTTCGCGTAAATGATAGGGTTATCACCAAGGGTCGCGTCAGAAACCACGATACCGACACTGGCGGCTTCAATCGCTCGGTCACGGAGCCGGATTCGATCCTCCGCCCGCTTCCTTGCCGTAATGTCTCGGTCTACACCGCGCCATCGCACCACCTTACCCCGCTCGTCGAGAATGGGGGTGCCGCTGGATTCCGTAAAGACCTCATGCCCGTCGCGGTGTCGGTAGTGATTGGTCAGTCGATGAAAGGGTAACTGAACCCGACTGGCAGGAGGAAGGGAACGGGCCCAGACAAGCCGATCCTCTTCGGTCATCAATTCCTGATAGTGCCGGCCAATAATTTCGTGGGGTTGGTAGCCCAGAATGTCGTAAACGGCCTCACTGCTATAGGTAAAAAATCCAGCTTCATCCTGCTCCCAAAGCCACTCGCCGACCAGTTTGGCGACTTCGCTGAAACGTTGCTCACTCTCCGCTAGCGCCTCCTGATCTCGTACCTGATGGGTCGTATCCTGAAATCGCCCTAATAGGCGGATCGCCTCCCCGGTCGGTCCGATAATCGATGAAAAGGTCACCATCGCGGCGTATTCTTGCCCATTACGGTGAGTCCCCCGAACCTCGCCTTGCCATTCGCGAGTCGCGAGAATTCGCCAACACAAAGGCACGTTGCGGGCAAAGGCAGCGATGACGGATCCGGTTGAAAGGAGATTGCGGCCCACGACCTCTTCGGGGGTAAACCCCGTCAACTTGGTGAATCCATCATTGACATACTCGACGACCCCTTTGAGATCGGCGATCAAAATACCGGCAGGGGCCTGCTCCACGGCACTGGAGAGGAGGATCAGGCGCTCTTCATTCATTTTCCGGCGCCGAAGATCCTTCATGACCAGTAGCGTCCGATTTTCCCCGCTGATGGGAAGGGTCGCCAGGCGAACCTCCACGGGTACCGAGAATCCCTCTTGGCTTCGGGCGCTCAGCTCCAATGCCTTGGAATTGACCTGAAAGATTCCCGCCGAAAGATCCTGAAGAAATGCGAACCCTTCCGTGGACTGCCCCTGGGCATTGAACAGAAGTCCGACCTTTTGGTTAACAAGCTCCTCGGAGCGATAGCCCAGAATCGCGTTCGTAGCCGGGTTGATGTAGAGAATCTCACCGGCCCGTCCCAGAATGAGAGCTGCGTTTTCAATGATGGCCAGAGCCCTGAAAAGCTCACCGTCCTCGTCCAACGCGGGCGCAGGATGGGGTCCTGGACCCAATAACAGCAACCAGAATGTTTCTCCACCGATCGATTGGCGGCGCAGTTCGGCACGAAGTGCCTCGTCAGTCGCTCCAGGCATCGTCGGGACGACGTCAGGATAGAGAGTGATTTCAACGGGCGATTGCGCCGTCACATGTGAAAAAGAACGAAGGGAAATGCCCAGCAAGGCGTCGATTGAGGTGCCCACCATCTCGCAGGACCTCAGACCCAACCTTTGACAGGCCCAGGCCGTTGCCCCCAAAAGGGTCCCCTCATCGTCCATCAGGAGAACTGAACCCCCGACACGTTCGAGAAGATCTAAAAGCCAGTGAGTCCCTTGATTTTCGGATTGCATGAATCAGAATCTAGCGCCGGAGAGTGCGGCTTGGTTCGATTATGCCCCATTCAGGCTTCAAAACTGAACATTAAAGTCACGTGGGAAAGATCCCGGCCAAGATGGCCGGGATCCAAGGGGCCTTTCGCCCCTTCTCAGAGAGCCTAGCCCTGAAAGTTCTCAGCCACGAAATCCCAGTTCACGACATTCCAGAATTCTTCGACGTACTTGGGACGGGCATTCCGGTAGTCAATGTAGTAAGCGTGCTCCCAGACATCACAGGTCAGAAGGGGCTTTTGCCCGGAGGTCAACGGGCACGCTGCATTGCTGGTGCTGACCAGTGCCAGGCTTCCGTCAGCGTTCTTGACCAGCCACGCCCAACCTGAACCGAAGGTCGTGACCGCACACTTAGTGAAGGCTTCCTTGAACGCATCAAACGATCCGAAGGCCTTTTCGATGGCTTCCAGAAGCGCTCCGGTCGGTTGACCACCGCCGTTCGGCTTGAGGCCATTCCAATAGAAGGTGTGATTCCAGATCTGCGCGGCATTGTTGAAGATGCCACCTGAGGACTTCAGGATAATCTCTTCGAGCGACAGATTCTCAAATTCGGTACCCGGAATCAGGTTGTTGAGGTTCGTGACATAGGCCTGATGGTGCTTGCCGTAGTGGAACTCAAGGGTTTCAGCAGAAAGGTAAGGAGCAAGGGCTCCCTTGTCATACGGCAATGCGGGCAACTCGTGAATCATCCTGAACTCCTGTAACAAATCGGGATAAAGAAAAAGGGCCTTGCGGGTCCCGAGGCAACATGCACCAGGAAGCAATTCCCCACTATTTTAATAGGAAATCAAGTCTAGCATCCCCAATGGGACATCTGGAAGCTGAGAACCCAGCTTCCCGTGAAATTCAGATTTGCCGGAAAGGATCGAGTGAAGCTAGCCCCTCTGTGAGGGAGGCTCTCCATCCCATCGTTGCACTTCGGCTTTCCAGCGGCCATCAGACTGCTGCCTGAGGACACTGTAGACGACACCGTCATAGCGGTAGTGAAGTCGCTGATGATTGCCCTTCTCCAGGGTTTTGACATCTGAAAAGCGAACCGCCGCAACCACCGTGCCATTCTGTGCCGCTCGAGCACTAACGATGTCCATCGCGTACTCGCCTTGGCCGATCAGGTTCTGCCAGAAGGCCCTGATTTCCGTACCTCCATGCGCAACCACCCCATTAGGCTGCAACAACATGGCATTGTCTTCATAGAGAGAGACAATCGCATCAATCTGACCCCGCTCAAAGGCGGCGTTCCATTCGGCGGCCGTCTTCTCTGCAACTTGCCGTGCAGGCTCGATTTCTGAGGCCTCTAACGCCCCGACAGTAGTGACTAAAAGTACCAGAAGCCCTAAGCTACGACGCATGGTCGTTCTCCGCTGCAGTCCCAAGATTGGGACGCCTATAGAAAACCACTTTTGGTTTACAATAACCAATAAAACTTGCTGATTGTTTCCATAAACCGGATTTTTGAGTTGGAGACGCGATGGACAAGCTGACGAGCATGCTGGTCTTTACCAAGGTCGCCAAGGCAGGAAGCTTTGCCGCTGCCGCCAAGGAACTGGGCCTTTCCAGGGCCATGGCCACCAAGCATGTGATGCAACTGGAAAATGGACTTGGCATTCGGCTTCTCAATCGAACGACCCGTAACCTGAATCTCACTGAAGTCGGAGCCGTCTATCTCGAGCGTTGCCGACAGATCCTCGATGATATGGAGGAAATGGAGCTCGCCGTCACGCGACTCCAGACTGAGCCGCGAGGACTTCTCAAAGTCAGCGCCAGCCCCTTCTTCGGCTCTTATCACGTGGCCCCGGCCATTACGGCTTACATGGAGGTCTATCCGGATGTTCATGTCGACCTTATCCTCCAGACCAGCTACGCCGATCTGATTGAGGAAGGTTTTGATCTTGCGATTCAGCTCGACGAGCTCCAGGATTCCAGCCTGATTGCAAGGTCTCTTGGAACGTCTCAACGGGTGGTCTGCGGGGCTCCGGCCTACTTCAAGAAGCATGGCACACCCAAAACGCCAGATGATCTCAAGAACCATAACTGCCTGGTGAACCTGAGCCTTGCACCCCGCGATCACTGGCAGTTCACGATACCCGGCGGCGAGTCACTGACCGTCAAGGTCTCAGGGTCCCTTCAGGCGAATGTCGCCGATGCGCTCCGAATCGCAGCCCTCAGCGGCCTGGGTCTCGTCATACTCCCGACCTACATGGTCGGTCAGGATATCCGCAAGAATCGGCTTCAAGCCGTGCTGACTGAGTATGTTCCGGCACCCTTGGAAATCCATGCGGTCTACCCCCATCGAAAGCACCTCTCTGCCAAGGTTCGAACCTTCGTGGACTTCCTCCACGAACGCTTCCATCCGAAACCCTACTGGGAGGAATGGGCGCAGGAACAAATGCAGGACCATTGACGCCTCGCATTCCCCAGCTCCTTGCCACGACATCTCACCTCTGTGTCCCACTTCGAAATTGAACGCAAGTTTCTGGTCCTCAATGAGGACTGGCGCGCCTTGGCTACCTCGGCTATCCCCATGCGTCAAGGCTATCTCAACAACGAAAAGAGGTGTTCCGTGCGCGTTCGAATCAGCGGTGACGAGGCCCACCTCAACATCAAGGGGGCAACGATCGGGGCCAAGCGCCTTGAGTTCGAATACCCCATTCCGCTCGAACAAGCCAGCATCATACTGGACAGCCTGAGCGCAGGGCCTCTGATCGAGAAAGTCCGCTATCTCATTCCACAAGGCCACCTGATCTGGGAAATCGATGTTTTCTCCGGGGACAATGCGGGCTTGGTCGTTGCCGAAATTGAACTCTCCGACGCAGATGAAGCCTTCGACATTCCAACCTGGATTGGCGAAGAAGTGACCCATGACACGCGTTACTACAATACCCGTCTCAGCCGCGAGCCCTACTCGACCTGGAACACCCCAGCATGAACAAGCTGCAGTTCCTCGGCATGGCAACGCTCTTTGAAGGCGGCCTCCTCCTCTTGGCTTTGGGGCTTGGAAAGTTTTTTGAGATCGATCCCCTCGCAACGCTTCACGGCGATCCCGAAAGTGTGCTGCTGGCCATCGCCGCCACTGCACCTCTTTATGGCTTTCTGAGGCTCACGCATCACATTCCCTCATTGCGGGTGCTACGCGATCTTCTGGTCGAACGACTAGGTCAACTTCTGGCCAGCATGAGTCGGCTGGAACTCCTTTACCTTGGGTTTCTGGCAGGAACGACGGAAGAGATTCTTTTCCGGGGATTTCTTCAACCCTGGCTTGAGGAGATGTGGGGTGGCATCGGCGGCCTCGTTTTCAGCAACATGATCTTCGCTCTTCTGCACTGGATCACGCCCATCTATGGCCTGGTCGCCGGACTTCTGGGGGGCTATCTTGGCTTCACAATGGATCTTGGGCCAGAGCGTAATCTGACGATCCCCCTCCTGGTCCACGCGCTTTATGATTTTCTGGCCCTTCAGGCCGTGGCCCGCCTCTGGCGTCAGGCCGAGATCCAACGCGCCGGTTATCCTGAAAGAGACTAGGTTTCAGGACTGAATGGCCGTAATCAGGACGGTGTTGACGATATCCTCGACGGTACACCCCCGACTTAAGTCATTCACCGGTTTTTTCAAGCCCTGCAGCACAGGACCAATCGCGAGTGCCCCCGTTTCTCGCTGCACGGCCTTGTAGGTATTGTTGCCGGTGTTGAGGTCCGGAAAAATCAGGACATTCGCGTGACCTGCAACCTTTGACCCCGGAAGCTTCAGCTGCCCCACGGATTCATCCACCGCTGCATCGTATTGCATGGGCCCTTCCAAAATCAGCTCAGGGCTTTTGGCCTGAGCAATTTGAACTGCGGCCCGGACCTTATCCACGTCCGCTCCGACCCCTGATGTTCCAGTGGAATAGGACAACAGTGCGACTCTGGGACTGACCCCAAAAAGACAAGCCGTCTCCGCCGAGCGAATCGCAATCTCAGCCAGCTGCTCCGGTGTGGGATCCGGATTGACCGCGCAGTCTCCATACACCATGACCCCGTCTTCAAGGCACATGAAGAAGACCGATGACACGACGGGACAGTCAGGAAGCGTCTTAATGATCTGGAGTGCCGGACGAATGGTGTGCTGGGTCGTGTGTACCGCGCCCGAGACCATGCCGTCGGCCTCCCCCAGATGAACCATCATCGTGCCGAAATAGGAGACATCCTGAAGCGTATCTCGGGCCTGATCCAAGGTTACACCCTTGTGTTGGCGAAGGCTGTAATAGGTCTCGGCGTAGTCGGAAAGCTTGGGACTATGAACCGGATCAATGATCGTCACCCAAGCCGGATCCGGCTCAAAACCGATCTCGCGCATTTCAAGGGCCACCTCACGCTGATCGCCGAGCAACGTCAGCCGGACTGCACGTCGGCTGACCAGCTCTGCTGCCGCCCTAAGAATGCGGGGTTCGGTTCCCTCACACAAAACGATATGTCGGATCCTGGCCCGCGCCTTTTGTAAAAGGCCGTAGGTGAAAAGCCGCGGTGTCATGATTTCGGAGCGGACTTCCGTAATCTGCCGACTCAAAGCCTCGATTTCTGCATGCTGATCAAAAAGCTCCTGTGCCTTTTTGATCTTTTCTCGATCAGTTGCATCCAGACGGGCATGCACCTGTTCGAGATGTGAGGCCACCGAATAGGTCCCCTCTTCGACCACCATGACAGGCAGTGTGCCATGCAGCCCCTCGATGAGGCGCATCACTCCAGGATCGGGACGAATCCCAGCCGTGAGAATCAGCCCTGAAAGACGCGGAGCATTCAAAGACCGATCTGCCTCAATCATGCCGAGAAGAAGATCCAGACGATCACCCGAAGTCAGAACCAGAAGACCCGGCTTTAACCGCGGCAAAATGTTTTGAAGGTACATCGCCCCGATCATGTAGCCTTCAACAACCGATTCCAGCCGCTCATGACCACAAATGACATCGGCCTTGAGGAACTCCAGTACCTCTCGAACCGTCGGCCGCCCCAAGGCTGGGGTCTCTGGCAAAATCCCCAAAACTTCATCGTTCGAGGTGAATTCGCGGGCCAATAGGGTGCGGTAGGTGTCAAGCTGGGCGGCCTCCGCACGGGAGAGCATCACGCCAATCACATTGGCGAGCTTGCTGCGAAAACCATCCACAGCCACACGCAGCCCATTAACAGCTTCCTGTGGCGAAAGATCCTTGCCCTTCCCCACCAGGACAACGGGCGCGGAGAGGGTTCTTGCAATCAAGGCATTGAGGTCAAACTCAAGCGCCAAAGCCTGCCCGAGATAATCCGTTCCCTCAATCACGATAAAGTCACAATGGGCTTCGAGGCTCTTGTAGTCCTCGATAATCTTCTCCAGCACCCCATCGATGCCTCGACCCCCAAGTTCCAGCAGGAGATCCCTCATTCGCCAGGAATAGCTCGCTGCATAGGACTGATTCAGACCAAAGCACTCGCGAATGAGCTCAATGTCCTCATCCGCGGCATTCTCGGAAGATTCAACGATGACAGGGCGAAAAAAACCCACGCGGGATGTCTCCCGAAGCCCCAGTTCGACCAGCCCCAGCGATACCACGACTTTGCCGGTTCCAGGCGCCACCGCACTCACGAAGAGGGAACGCGCCATCAGAGTTCCTCACCTGACATTAAAAGCTCGGCAGCCTGAAGGGCGATTTCTCTTTCCTCAGCGGGCGGCGCGACCATCACTCGAATCGTGGCCCCGGATCGCTGAATTTCACCGATGCCGCCTGCATAAGCGTTGTTGCGTTCGACATCGAGCTCAAAGCCGAGATGGGACAAGCCTGAAAGCGCTTCAAACCTAACCTTAGGCGCATGTTCTCCAATGCCACCGGTAAAGACCAGGGCATCCAGTTCAGGGAGCTCAGCCCGGTAGGCGCCGATGAAGTGGCGTAACCGATGAATATAAACATCAAGAGCCTCCCGGGCCTCTCTATCCCCCGCCTCGATCCGGTCAAGGATTTCCCTCATGTCGTTGCTGCCGCAAAGTCCCTTGAGGCCACTTTCATGATTAAGACGCCGATTGATGACTTCAACAGAATTCCCTTCCTGCCCCATCCAATGCAACAGGACTCCAGGATCAATATCCCCGGAGCGAGTTCCCATCACAAGCCCGGCTGTCGGAGTCATTCCCATTGAGGTATCAATACTTGCGCCAGCCCGGATTGCGCAGACACTTGCGCCGTTCCCCAAGTGCAACACCAAAAGATTGAGCGAATGGGCCGGACGATCGAGGTATTGAGCGACCTGGCGTCGAATCGAGGCAAACGAAGTGCCATGAAAGCCATAGCGCCGAATTCGTTCCCCCTCACCCGCCATGGCTGGAATGGCATAGCGGTAAGCGGCTACCGGTAGAGACTGGTGAAAGGCCGTATCAAACACGGCCACCTGAGGGACATCCGCCCAGTGAGCCCGACAGGCCTCAACCCCCAGAAGATTGGGAGGATTGTGGAGTGGTGCCAGTGAGGTGGCAGCCCGAATGCCCTCCACGACAGCGGCATCGATCACCACCGCTTGCCGGAATCGCTCCCCACCGTGGACGACCCGATGACCAATTGCAAAAAGGGGTGAGGTTTCGAGATGTCCCGAGGCCTCTAGCGCTTGTACGACCTGACCGATCGCATCCCTATGGTTTTTGACAGAGGACTCCGGCTCACCAATCCGCTCGACCAGGCCCCTGGAAACGACCGAAAGACCCGTATCAGAAAGTTCATAGAGTTCGTATTTAAGCGACGAACTCCCCGAATTCATCACCAGAATGGATTTAGCCAACACTCGCTCTCCGGAATTCGTTTGCTGAAGGCTAGCACAGACCGCTGTCATAAAAATGACGACTTGCGATCATTTGCTCTGGCACAATGAAGGGCTGATCTTTTTGAAAACAGCGAACCCCATGGACTACATCCTTCTTGCCAAAGCTTTCCTCCTCGGAATCGTCGAGGGTCTGACCGAATTTCTGCCGGTTTCCAGTACCGGCCACCTGATTTTGGCCGGCGACCTTCTTGCCTTTAATAATGAACGCGGCAAGCTGTTTGAGATTGTCATTCAATCCGGCGCTATCCTCGCCGTCATCTGGGAGTACCGTGCCCGAATCGTGACCGTACTTCAGGGCTTACCCAAAGACCCTGCAGCCCGCCGCTTTGTTTTCAATCTTGGAATTGCCTTCTTGCCGCTGGCCCTTTTGGGGCTTGCTTTTGGAAAAGCCATCAAGGCACAGCTTTTTCAGCCGCTCCCGGTGGCCTCGGCCTTCATCATCGGGGCCTTTGTCATCATCTGGGCTGAGCGACGGGAACACAAAATCCGTATCCACCGGGTTGAGGATCTGCGCTGGACAGATGCCTTGAAGCTGGGCATCGCCCAGGCCTTCGCCCTGATTCCCGGGACATCCCGCTCCGGTGCCACCATCATTGGCGGGCTATTCTTCGGTCTCTCGCGCAAAGCCGCCACGGAATTTTCCTTTTTCCTGGCCATCCCGACGCTCCTTCTCGCCACGGTCTATCAGCTCTACAAAGAGCGTGAACTCCTGTCTTTGGAGGATGCCGGCATGTGGGCTGTCGGATTTACCAGTGCATTCCTCTCGGCCTTTCTTTGCGTGCGCTGGTTGCTTCGCTATATTGCCCACCATGATTTTGTGATCTTTGCCTGGTATCGCATTCTCTTTGGTATTGTTGTCATTGCCTCATGGCAGTTGGGTTGGGTCAACTGGACTCAGGGCTAAGCCGTATGCATCCTGAGTTTCCACTCGATCCCGACATCATTTACCTGAATCATGCTGCAGTTGCCCCATGGCCCAAGCGAACCAGTGCGGCCATTACGGCTTTCGCGAACGAAAATCTGATTCAAGGCGCAAGCCACTACCCCAGATGGAGCCTTGAGCAAAAGCGGCTACGGGAACGCGCCATGGCTTTCCTGAATGCAGAAAGCCCCAGGGAAATCGGATTGGTTAAAAACACCTCCGAAGCCATCTCCTTTGTTGCATCAGGCCTTCAATGGCAGCCAGGCGACAATGTGGTGGGCACCTGCGAGGAATTCCCTTCCAACCGCATTCCCTGGGAAGCTCTTTCCGCCAAAGGCGTGGACTATCGGGCCGCGAATATTTCAGGCCCTGACCCTGAAGGGTCCATTATCGCGACCATGGACCAGAACACCCGTCTTTTGGCGGTGAGTTCGGTCCAGTATGCCTCAGGTCTCAGATTGAACCTCGAGCGGCTGGGAAGTGCGTGTCACCAACGCGGCATCCTTTTCATGGTTGATGCCATTCAGAGCCTTGGCGCTTTTCCGATGGATGTCAGGGCCGTTCACGCGGACTTCGTGATGGCGGATGGGCACAAATGGCTTCTGGCGCCCGAAGGTCTTGGCATTTTCTATGTGGCTGAACGTGTCATCGACGCCATCCAACCGAGCCAATATGGCTGGCATATGGTCGAGAATGCGGGCGATTACGACACCAAGGCCTGGTCTCCCGCTCTCAGCGCGCGAAAATTCGAATGTGGAAGCCCGAATATGTTGGGAATCCATGGCCTCTCCGCCAGCCTTTCGGTCCTGATGGAGGAAGGCATGGACAATGTATCCCGTTTGATTCTCGAGCGAACACAGCGTCTTCTGGATCTTATTTCAAAAGAACCCCGCCTCGAGCTCCTGTCCTCAAAAGACCCTGAGAGACTCTCCGGGATCGTCCTTTTCAAACATCGATCAACGCCGGATGCAGCGGTATGGAGCCATCTCAAGACCCATCAGATAATTTGCGCGATGCGAGGGGG
>Ga0207958_1000273_pt1 | contig 17037 bp, 19 predicted proteins | sample CryBogCBH27Jul07_FD_184606 | JGI IMG/M metagenome (GOLD analysis project Ga0207958, IMG submission 184606) | Freshwater microbial communities from Crystal Bog, Wisconsin, USA - CBH27Jul07 (SPAdes) (version 2) | ecosystem: Environmental > Aquatic > Freshwater > Lake | place: Crystal Bog... | reverse complement strand
TGGAAGGGTAGCGCCACAGCAGAGACCCGCATAGGGCGTAAAAACCGACAATAACAGCGACGTTATAAGCAATGAAATGGGATTCTTGGCCAAAATCCAGAATTGATGCCACGATCGTCCAGATCCTGGGGTAGTTCATCAATCGACCCCAAGGGTCTCCAGGGTTGGTGACCGTGGGGTCAAGGCCTTGGGCGATGGTGTGGAGTGCGCCCTGGATGGTTCGCATATCTGCAAATGGGGGGAACATGCTGGGAAGGGAGAGGCTGATCCAGAAGGCTTTCCAGCCTTGACTCCAGATGGCAAGACCGCCGAGACCAATCAATAGAATCAGTCCCATCAGGTAAGCATGTTTTTTTGGGGGCATGGTGCCGAGTCTCCGAAGTCGCTCTCTAGAATCACGAGTAGTGAAATATAGCCTTTTTTGTTGACGCCGTAGAAGAATTCAACCAGAATAGGCGGTTCGATCCATTCCTTCAGTTTTTGAGGTTTGAGCCTTGGCCAACATCGCTTCCGCTAAGAAACGCGCTATTCAGTCTGAAAAGCATCGCGCACATAACGCTGCCCTTCGCAGCCGTCTTCGTACCTTCATCAAGAAGGTCATTCTGGCGGTTGAGTCTGGCAATATTGAAGAGGCTCAGGCTGCTTTTAAAGCTGCCGTGCCGATCATTGACTCCTCGGTAAACAAGGGTCTGATCCACAAGAACAAAGCTGCTCGCAGCAAGAGCCGCCTGAACGCTCGCGTGAAGGCTCTGGCGCTGAAGACGGCCTGATTCGACGTTGTCGATGATGGGAAGCGATTCCTTTGGGAATCGCTTCCTAAGCGACAATGAGATTGTCGCGATGAATCATCTCTGGTTCATCCACATAGCCGAGAATTTCTTCGATCTTGTGGGTGGGCTGTCTGATCAGGCGGCTCGCTTCTTCTGAGCTGTAGTTCACCAGGCCACGCGCCACTTCAACGCCCTCTGCATCCAGGCAGATCACGAGATCTCCGCGGTCGAACGTGCCTTCGACCTGGGTCACGCCGATCGGGAGCAGGCTTTTTCCAGATTCTTTCAGAACCCTGATGGCCCCGGGGTCAATGGTCAGGTTGCCCTTGGCTTTGAGTTGTCCTGCGAGCCAGCGCTTGCGCGCGACCAGGGGGGATTCATCGGGAACCAGGAAGGTTCCAATCATTTCACCGTCGATGATTCGCGGGATGCCATTGATTTCCTTTCCTGAGACGATCACGGTGGCCGTCCCCGAGCGCGAAGCCAGTCGTGCGGCCCGAAGCTTCGTGATCATGCCGCCCCGGCCCAGCCCGCTTCGGCTTTCTCCGACCATTGCCCCTAGCCGGGGGTCATCAATCCGGGCCTCACTGACCAGCTGCGCCGTGGGATCATCCGTGGGATCGCGCTCATAGAGTCCTTTCTGGTCCGTCAGGATGATCAGAAGGTCGGCATCCAGAAGGTTTGCAACCATGGCGCCCAGCGTGTCGTTGTCGCCAAACCGGATTTCCTCTGTCGCCACCGTGTCATTTTCGTTGATGACCGGTACCACGCCCAGCTGGAGGAGCGTTAAAAGCGTGCTTCGGGCATTGAGATAGCGCTCGCGGTGCGAAAGGTCGTCATGCGTCAGAAGAATCTGCGCGGTCTTCCGGTCATGTTGTTCGAAAAGGGTTTCGTAGGCCCGTACCAGCCCCATCTGTCCGACGGAGGCCGCAGCCTGGAGTTCGTGAAGGGCGTGCGGGCGCGTCGTCCAGCCAAGCCGGCTCATGCCCTCGGCGACCGAGCCTGAGGAGACCAGAACCACTTCAATGCCACGCGCCCGAATCGCCGCCATCTGGCTAACCCAGGCGCTGATCCCCTGAAGATCAAGGCCGCGGCCACCTCCGGTGAGAAGGGCGCTGCCGATTTTGACGACCACCCGCCGTGCGGCGGAAAAATCACTCCGCTTCTGCATCGTCTGATTTCTGTGCTTCCAGGAAATCCATGATCTGATAGGTCAGGGGCTTAAGGCCCTTGCCCTCCAGGGCCGAAATGCGAAACACCGGACCTTCCCACGCCAGGGCGTCCACGATGGTCTGGCAATGGCTCTCGACCTCCTCTTCGGGGAGGGCATCGATTTTGTTCAGGACGAGCCAGCGGGGTTTTTCATCAATGCCTTCGCCCCACTTTTCCAGCTCCCCGATGACTTTTCGGGCGGCGTCGACGGGATCATCGGCGCCTTCGCCGGGAAAAATGTCGAGGATGTGAAGGAGGACACTGGTCCGTGCAAGGTGTTTGAGGAACTGAATCCCCAGTCCCGCACCCTCGGCGGCGCCCTCGATCAGGCCGGGAATATCGGCCATCACGAAACTGCGCTGATCGTCGACGCGGACCACGCCGAGGTTCGGGTGAAGGGTGGTAAAGGGGTAGTCGGCGACTTTGGGGCGTGCGGCCGAAATGGCCCGGATCAGGCTGGATTTCCCCGCGTTGGGTAATCCCAGAAGACCCACATCCGCGATCACCTTGAGCTCGAGGTGAAGGTTACGATGTTCGCCGGGTTTGCCGGGGGTGGATTGGCGTGGGGCCCGATTGGTACTGCTCTTGAAGCGGGTATTGCCAAGGCCATGCCAGCCGCCTCGGGCGATCATCAGGGTCTGGCCTTCTTCGGTCAGATCACCCAGAAGTTCGCCGGTATCGGCATCGGTGATTTGAGTGCCGATCGGAATCTGAACGTAGCAGTCCTTGCCGGCATGGCCTGTACAGTTGCCACCGGAGCCGTTCTCGCCGCGCTCGGCACGATAAACGGCGTGGAAGCGAAAGTCCACCAGGGTGTTGAGGCTGGAGGAGCCGACCAGGAAGACGCTGCCGCCATCGCCGCCATCGCCGCCATCGGGTCCCCCGAAGGGAATGTATTTTTCGCGGCGAAAGCCGACGCAGCCGTTGCCGCCATCGCCTGCTTCGACCCGGATATCTGCTTCGTCGACGAATTTCATAGTGTTCTTAGAATAAAAAAGCCCCGTCAGAGGACGAGGCTTTTGGGGTCCGCGCCGATCGCGCCCTGAGGGGGCGATCAGTCGGCGACGACCGCCTCAATGCTGACGTAGCGGCGACGCTGAGGACCCTTGACCTTGAACGCGACATGGCCATCAGCCAGAGCGAACAGGGTGTAGTCCTTGCCGACGCCGACATTTTCACCGGCGTGGAACTGGGTGCCACGCTGACGAACAATGATGCTGCCAGCAGAAACCAGCTGACCGCCGTAGCGCTTAACGCCAAGGCGTTGGGCGTTCGAATCGCGACCGTTTCTGGAACTGCCGCCTGCTTTCTTATGAGCCATGGGTGGACCTCGTTAGGATTTAGGCGGTGATGCCAGTGATTTTAACTTCGGTGAAGTTCTGACGATGGCCGGCCTGCTTCATGTGATGCTTACGGCGACGGAACTTCAGAATCTTGACCTTGGGATGACGACCGTGCTGGGTGACGGTGGCGGTCACCTTGCCGCCCTCAAGGTAGGGCTTGCCGACTTTGATGCCGGAATCGGTCTGGACCAGCAGAACCTTGTCGAACTCGACTTCCTGGCCGGCCTCGGCAATGAGGGTTTCGACCTTAAGGAGTTCGCCCGGCTTGACCCGGTATTGCTTGCCGCCCGTATGAATAACCGCGTACATGATGACTGTCTCCAGTGGAGATTAAATTCGGAAAACCCGGAATTCTATCTGGCTCTGCTAGGGATAGTCAAACACAAATCCGGATTTTCCGGCGGACGCTAGATCAGACCCAGAATCAAAAGGACCACCAGAAGACCAAAGAGCCCCAGCAGGAGCTTGAGCGTAAAGTCGGCCACTTGCCGAAAAACGCGGTCCCGAAGGGCGAGAAACTTCCGGATCTGCTCAGGTTGCTGCCCCTCCAGCGATCGGGGCTCCACGGTGTCGGTCCCGATCCAGGCGCTCTCGATTTCGGCCTGCGCCCGGCTTAAGGCTACGATCTCAGAATGAAATTGCCCGAGCGTAAAGACGGTCTCTCCGAGGATTTGGGGATCGGGCGCCTCGGTGTGTTCCAGTCTCTCGGCCGCCTCGAGAAGGCCGCGGAGCTTTTGCGCCAGATCGTCGGGGAGGAGAGCGAGCGCTTCACGCCGGATGCCTTGAGGATCTGAGGCCTCGACCCCGGGGAGATCCCAGAGAGCTTCGTCCAGTCGAACGAGCGCTGGAGCCAGAAACGTCTTTCCCTGCATCCCTAGAAGCTCCCGATCCGGGTCGATTCCTGAGCAATCGGATCTTCTGCGCTCGGGGTCGTGTCCGCGTGGCTATGAACCACATAGATGACCCAGACCCCCGCGAGGATCAGCGCGATCTGCTGGAAAGCGGCGCGGAGCGTGGTCTTTTGGTGAAGGCTGGGGATGAGATCTGCCACGGCAATGTAGATGAAGCTTGAGGCGGCAATCGCCAGGATAAAGGGCAGCTCATCACGAATCAGGCCCAGACCGAAGTAGGCCAAAACCCCGCCGACCATCGTCGCGAGGCTGGAAAGGAGGTTATAGGCCAAGGCCCGCATTCGGCTGTAGCCACTTTGGAGCAGGATGGCAAAGTCGCCGACTTCCTGCGGAATCTCATGGGCCGCAACGGCAAGGCTGGTAACGATGCCGAGTTGGACATCCGTCATGAAGGCCGCGGCAATCAGGATCCCATCAACAAAATTGTGAATGGCATCGCCGATCACGATCAGGGTGCCGGCCGGCTGGTGGAAATGGGCTTCGCCATGGGTCTCGCAGTGCGTCGCATGGCAGTGCCGCCAGACCAAAAGTTTCTCCAGGAGGAAAAACCCCAGAATGCCAGCGAGAACGGTCCCGAGGATCAGGTCTTCTCGTCCCGGACCCACCTGATGCATGGCGTCCGGAAGAAGATCGAGAAAAGCCACACTCAATAGGGCGCCGAGTGCAAAGCTGACCCCGTGCGGCAGAATCTTCGGATGATGGTTCTCCGGAACCAGAAGAAAACTGGCCGCGAGCAGAACGCTGAGGAGGCCCCCGATGAGGGTGAAACCGATGATAAGAAGAAGGGTGGTCATTCAGGAAGATTCTTGTTCGCGCCAGATAAGGCTGGCCATGCGGCCGGTTGTGCGATCGCGCCGGTAGGAGAAAAACGCATCCGCTTCAAGGAAGGTACAGCGCCCGCCGCCATAAATGGCCTCGGCAGGGACACCGGCCTGCGTGAGAAGGCTGCGTGCCAGTCCATATAGATCGGCATGGTAGCGATCTTTGTGCGGATTGGAAAACGCCTTGCCCGCATCCGGGTGGCGATGGAGGAAGGCATCCCGAACCTCAGGGCCGACTTCAAAGGCCTTCGGTCCGATGGCAGGTCCGAGCCAGACCAAGACGTCGAGTGTCTCAAGTGTGGCGAGCGTCGCTTCGAGGACGCCCCCCGCCAGGCCTTTCCAGCCAGCATGAGCTGCAGCCAAGCGTTGCCCGTCTCTCGTCGTAAATAGGACCGGAAGGCAATCGGCCGTCATGACGACACACGCAACACCCGTCTGGTCGGTGAAGCTGGCATCGGCGGTGGCCAGATGGTCGGGATGGGCCTTGACGCAGGCGGTCCCGTGCACCTGGTCAAGCCAGGCCGGGGGTCTGGGAAGGCCGAGATGACGCATCAGCTGCTCCCGATTTTCGCGGACCTGAGCGGGATCATCCCCGACATGGGCGCCAAGGTTCAGGCCCTGATAGGGCCCCTGGCTTCCCGTCCGCCCCCGAAGGGTGCTGGCAGCGCGGATCCCGGGAGGTGCGGGCCAGTCGGGGGTCAGCAACGTAATCACCGCATTAGCCCCTTCGAAGCTGGTCAAGCAGGGCTTCAAAATCAGCCGGCAACGGGCTCTCCCACTCCATGTACTCCCCGGTTTCAGGATGATCAATGCCGAGGCTTCCCGCATGAAGGGCCTGCCGCTTGAAGCCTTGAAGTGCCGCAATCAGCTCGGGGCTTGCGCCCTGGGGAAGTCGGGCGCGCCCGCCATAGACCGGATCGCCGACCAAAGGATGTCCGATATGCGCCATGTGAACCCGGATCTGATGGGTGCGGCCGGTCTCTAGCTGCACTTCGACCAGGGTGTGGGCCGCAAATCGCTCGTGGATGCGATAGTGAGTGACGGCGGATTTCCCATCGGGGCGAACCGCAAAGCGTTTACGGTCACTGCCGTGGCGTCCAATCGCAAGGTCAATCGTCCCTCCCCCGGTCAGGGTGCCCTGGACCAGCGCCAGATACTGGCGATGGACGGTGTGCGCCTGCAGTTGTTCAACCAGCAACTTGTGCGCCTCGACGGTGCGGGCCACCATCAGAAGGCCGCTGGTGTCCTTGTCGATCCGATGCACGATCCCAGATCGCGGCACCTTGTCGAGCGAGGGGGCGTAATGCAACAGCGCGTTCTGCAGCGTTCCGTCATGGTGACCCGCTGCCGGGTGAACCACGAGGCCCTGGGGCTTGTCGACCACAATGAGGGCTTCATCCTCATAGACGATGTGGAGCGGGATGGCTTCCGGGGCCACGTTCGTGACGACTTCAAACAGAGGAATGAGGACGACTTCTTCCCCGCCGAGGAGTTTTCGCTTGGTTTCCGCGGGCTGTCCATCGACGGCCACGGCGCCGGCCTTGATCCAATCTTGAATCCGGTTTCGGGAATATTCGGGAAACAGCTGGCTTAATGCCTGGTCGAGTCGCTTTCCAGCCAGGTCATTCGGAATCAGCGCGCTAAGCTTGAGTTGGGGTTCCACTTCAGTCCGTTCGTTCAATCACGTTATACTGCGACGCTGGGGTCCATGCCCGGAATTCAACGTCTCCATGCCAAGATCTACCCTTCATCGTAGCCTTTTTGTTCTGCTTGCCGGACTCACCCTGCTTTTTGGGGGGTGTTCCGACGAGGTCGTGGTCGACGAACACGAGGGCTGGACCGCCGAACAGTTCTACAAGGAAGCCCGTGGGCTGCTGAATGAAGGGGCCTATGAAAAGGCGGCCAAGACCTATGAAAAGCTGGAATCGCGGTTCCCGTTCGGGAAGTACGCTACCCAGGCTCAGCTTGACGTCGCTTATTGCTACTACAAAAACGATGAGCCGGATGCGGCGATTGCGGCGGCAGATCGTTTTATCAAACTCAATCCGACCCACCCGTACGTGGATTACCCTCACTACCTCAAGGGCTTGGTCAATTATAACCGGGGCATCGGCTTTTTCGACCGTTTCATGCCGACCGATGCTTCTCAGCGTGATGCAGGCTCCACGCAAGACTCCTACAAGGACTTTGATGAGCTGGTGAAGCGCTTCCCCAACAGCCGCTATGCCGAGGACTCCCGAAAGCGCATGGTGGCGCTGCGCAACAGTCTGGCCATGCATGAGATCCATGTGGCCGACTACTACATGCGGCGCGGCGCCTACCTCGCCGCGGCCCGAAGAGGCGCTGAGGTGGTTCGTAAATACCAGAGGACCCAGGCGGTTCCGGTGGCCCTTGAAATCATGGAGCAGGCCTATCGAACGCTTGGAATGACGCAGCTGGCCGATGATACCCATCGGGTCTTCGAGCTGAACTACGCCAATGGCGTCCCGGGCAAGGCGGCGCACGACGTCAACTACGAGCCGACGCCGATGGAAAAGGTCTGGAAATTCATCGGACTGGAAGAAGATTGAGGCGCCCGCCGTGGCCCTTCTTGCTCTGGATGTCCTCTGCGTCGGCCACGCGTCCTTTGATCAGGTCTTTACCGTTCCCCATCACCCCTTGCCGGATGAAAAGCTCTTTGCCGAGGGCCTCGTGCTCTGTGGAGGAGGGCCTGCGGCCAATGCGGCCGTTCAAGGTGCACGCTTGGGCGTTCGGACCGGATTTTCAGGTTATCTTGGAACCGATGTTTTCGGAGAAGCCCATGTCAGGGAGCTGATAGCCTGCGGCGTGGAGACCCGGGGGGTCATCCGAGGCAACTCCCCGACCCCGCTCTCTACGGTCCTCGTCAAGCCTGACGGAGCGCGCAGTCTGGTCAATTTCAAGGGCGAAACGCAGGCCTTACCCCAAGGGGCAATGGACTATCGCGACATCGAAACCCACGTCCTTCTTTTCGATGGTCATGAACCTGGTCTTTCTGAAGCGCTGATTTCCCGTAAGGTGCCCAAGGTCCTGGATGCGGGGTCGCTCCACGCCGGAACGCGTCGGCTGATGGGGGCGGTCGACCATCTGGTGGCCTCAGAAAAGTTTGCCCGTGAGTGGCTGGGACGGGATGACCCATCGGCTGCCCTTCAGGCGCTTTCGGAGGTGGCTCCGGTGGTGGTGATTACCCTTGGGTCTCGGGGTCTGATCTGGCGGCGTGAAGGCAGCGAAGGAAGGCTCCCGGCGCCGAAGGTCAAGGTCGTCGATACGACCGGCGCTGGAGATGCCTTTCATGGAGCCTATGCGGCGGGGCTTGCGATGGATCTTTCCTGGGAGGAACTCCTCCGTATGGCCTCGGTAGCCGGCGCTGCCTGCTGCGAGGTGCTCGGGGCTCGGCCGGGACTGCCTTCGTTGCAACGCGTGGAGGCCCTTTTGGCTGATTTTGTCTCAGGCGATATCCAAGGATTATCATGACGCTTCGGCTTCACTGAGCCTTGACCCTCTTCACCGAACTCTGGACCCTCCGATGCTGCACCGACCGCTCTTCTTGGCCCTGATGGCCGCTTCCCTGACGCTTTTCTCGGCCTGTGCACCGTTCGAGTCTCCCAAGCCGCAGCCGTCAGAAGTCACCCCCAAGCCCTCCCGTCCCTCCCCGCATCTCACCGGGGATGCAGGCGGTGTCTACCGGGCACAGAAGCTGACGGGCGATTTTCGGGGGTATCCTGCAGCGGAAGCCTTTATCGATCGGATGGTCGAAAGCCAGGGATTCAGTCGGGACTATCTTTATGGTCTTCTTTCCCAGGCCAAGCGCAAGACCTGGACCATCGAGTACATGAACCGGGAAAAACCGACGGTCAAGCAGAAGCCCGGAGGCTGGACCCGTTACCGGGCCAAGTTCCTCGATGACCGGCATATCTCGGCCGGGGCTCAGTTCTGGAGCCGGAACGCAGAGGCCTTGAGGCGTGCAGAGGAAACCTATGGGGTGAGCCCGGAGGTCATTCTCGGAATCATGGGGGTCGAGACCATCTACGGCGCCAATGTGGGGACGCATCGGGTGATTGATGCCCTGACGACCCTCGCCTTTGACTACCCCCGGAGGGCAGCCTACTTTGAAAGCGAACTGGAGAGCCTTCTGATCATGGCGCGCCAGGAGGGTCTGGATCCCTCAAAGCCCGTCGGTTCCTTTGCAGGTGCCATGGGATTGGGGCAGTTCATGCCCAGCAGCTTCCTCAAGTACGCCGTTGATTTTGATGGCAATGGTCGGGTGGATCTTTGGGATCCCGAGGATGCGATCGGCAGCATTGCACACTATTTCGCCTCCTTCGGCTGGAAGGGCGGGGAGCCTGTGGTGACCCGGGCCCGGGTCATGGGATTGGAGGCTGAATCCCTCAAGAGCGGGTTTGATACCCACTATACCTTTGAGGATCTGGCGGCTCACGGAATCCGCCCTGAAGGTCGAAGCGGCATGGACGGTGAATTGAGCTTTCTCCAGCTCAGTACCCTCGATGGCAACGACTACCGGATTGGCTACCCCAATTTCTACGTCATTACCCGCTACAACCACAGCACCTATTACGCCATGGCGGTCTATGAATTGGGACAGGCCATCCGCGAGCGTCGCCAAGGATCGGGCCGCTGATGAAAACGCTGATTCTGATGCGCCATGCCAAATCCAGCTGGGACCACCCCTCGCTCCAAGATCTTGAGCGCCCCTTGAACGCCCGGGGGGAGCGCGATGCCCCCTTGATGGGCTCGCATTTCTCCGCCTGGGGCCTCCATCCGGACCTTCTGGTCTCAAGTCCTGCGGTCCGGGCGCAGCAGACCGCAGTGCGGGTGGCGAAAGCCCTGGGCTATCCCGAAGAAACGGTCCGGATCGCCCCGGCCCTTTATGAGCAGGGTGTTGCCGGTATCCTTTCGGTCATTCACGCCCTCCCTGAAACCACGCAATCGGTCTGTCTGTTTGGCCACAATCCCGACATCTCCGAGGCCGTGGGGCTTTTGGGCGGGGAGCCTGTGACCCATCTCCCGACGGGCGCTCTGGTCTCCATCATCTTTGCGGTGGATGATTGGGCCGCGGTGATGCCCGGGGGGGGGCGGATCAACCGCTTCGAATACCCCAAGCGCTACATCAGGAATTAAGCACAACAAGGGTGCAGGAGCCTGCGCTGATTTCGAAGTCCCGGTGTAGAATGGACCGGGTTTTCCGGCGGGGGATGCCGTCCACGTCCCCGACTCAACCTCGACTACGGTTCATGACACGACGCCACATCCAGTTGATCCCGATCGGTTCCCTGATTCTTCTCGCAGCCCTGTCGCTGAGCGAGAGTTTCGCTTCCCCTGGCAAGGTGGCTCCGCCGCCTGCACCGGAACCCCCCAAGGAAGCCCAGGCAGCCAGCCCCGAGGTGGAGAAGCCCTTTGATTTCAGCCTGGTCGAGGCCAAGGCGCAGGAGCTTTCTAAGCAGTCTTTCACCAGGGATGACGGTGGTCTTCCGGATTTTCTCGCGAAACTCGGCTTTGATCAGTACCGGGATATCCGCTACAAGCCTGAAAAGGCAATCTGGCGTTCCGAGAATCTCCCGTTCCAGATTCAGGCCTTCCATCGCGGCTTCATGTTCAAGGATCGTGTGCTCGTTAATCTGATCGAGAGCGGTTCCAGTAAGCGGGTCGGTTATTCGCCGGATCTTTTCGATTACGGCCAGAACAGTTTTCCCGCACCGCTTCCTGAAGATCTCGGGTTTGCGGGGCTTCGCTTCCATTACCCCCTGAAGCGGGATGAAACCTACGATGAGATCTCGGTCTTCCTGGGAGCGAGTTATTTTCGTGCTGTGGGACTTGGACAGGTCTATGGTCTTTCGGCCCGTGGTCTTGCGATTGATACCGGCCTTGGAAAGGCGGAAGAATTTCCGGTCTTCAAGGAATTCTGGGTCGAACGACCGGAACCGGATGCCGGCACCCTGGTGGTTTACGCCCTTTTGGATAGCCCGAGCGTGGCCGGTGCCTACCGCTTTGTCTTGAAGCCGGGCCTTGATCTTGCCATGGATGTCCAGAGTCACCTTTATTTTCGAAAGAAGGTGGAGCGGCTCGGAATTGCCCCTCTGACCAGCATGTTCCTCCGGGGTGAGAATACGGATCGCTTCCTCGATGATTATCGTCCCGAGATTCATGATTCGGATGGCCTCCTGATCGGCAAGAACACGGGAGAGTGGTTATGGCGGCCCCTCAATAACCCGCGCCAGCTTCGGATCAGTGTGTTCCAGGATCGAAAGCCCTCCGGATTCGGTCTCATGTCCAGAGATCGTCAGTTCGATCACTATCAGGATCTTGAAGCCCAGTACAACCGCCGACCGAGCGCTTGGGTGGAGCCCGTGGGTGATTGGGGTGCAGGTGCGGTCTACCTGATTGAAATTCCGAGTGAGGCAGAGAAATACGACAACGTCGTTGCCTTTTGGGTCCCCGAGGAGGCTCCGTCCGAAGGTAAGGATCTTCGCTATGACTATCGCCTTCACTTCGTGAGTCAGGAATTTACCGCGCCCAGTGGCGGCAAGGTGGTTTCAACGCGCGTCGGTGCCGTCGATCCCAAGAGCCCCAAACGGCAGTTCGTCGTCGACTTCACCAGCCCTCTCCTGAAACTGATGAGCCCCAAGGCCAAGGTGGTGGCTGAGGTCAGTGCAGTCGGCAAGATCACCGATGTGGTCGTTCGAAAGAACGAAGAACAGGGGACCTGGCGATTAATGTTTGAACTTGAGCCTGAAAAGGGAAAAAACCCGACCGAACTTCGAGCGATTCTGCGTTCCGGCAAGGACATTCTCACCGAATCCTGGGTCTACCAATGGAATACGCCGTGAGCGAACACCCGGAAGCTTCGGAAGGAAAATCCACGGCGGCCTTGACCGCACAGATTGAGGCGTACTGGCGACAACTGGGTCTGACGGATCCCGTTCTGATCGAGAGTCTGGCGCACGATTGTCTCCATCGGGCGCGCCGACTGATCGGCCGGCCGGATGAGGGTGAATTGTTGCGCCGTGCCCTAGAAGAAGCGCAGCGGCGTTTTGATCATGCACTGGCGAACGCCATGGGCATGCCGCCATCCAATGATCCGCAGCCGTTGGCTGCGGCCCGTGCGGCGTTACTCCTCTCTCCTGAGTGGTCGGGAGATACCCTTTTTCGCCACGATGAAACGACCCGTCAGCTCGCTGAGCGCCTAAGGCCCGTCCTTCCGGTTTCGGTCCCGCCCGAATCGCATCTCACGATGAAGACGGTGCCCCTCGATTTCTGGCTCTTCAAATCAACCGACCGTTAGGTCACGCATCGAGTCGCCCATGTCAGTCAAAGCCAAGTCTTTGGGTTCTGCCGTCTCCAGGCGTCGGTGGATTTTTGTCCTGTTGGTCAGCCTGACCACCATCCTCGCGCTGTTCATGATCACCAGTGCGTTCCTTCAAAATGGTCTGACACCCACCGAGCTGGTGTTGCTGCTCCTCTACACCCTCTTGATTCTGTGGGTGAGCACCTCATTCTGGACCGCGACCCTCGGATTTTGGGTGTTGCTCTTCGGTGGGGATCGCATCTCCATTGGTCGGTTGCCGCCGGATCCCGAGACGCTGGAGCGTGCCCCCGGGAAGACGGCGCTGGTCATGCCGATCTACAACGAAGACCCGATTCGGGTGACTGCAGGGCTTCGGTCAATCTGGCAGTCCTTGGTGGAAACCGGCCAGTCGGATCATTTCGAAATGTTCATCCTGAGCGATACCCGAGATCCCCAGGGATGGATGCAGGAAGAAGCCAACTGGTACCGGATGTGCGTCGACTTCAACGCCCACGGGCGGATTTTTTACCGAAACCGGGAGCGCAATATTGCCCGCAAAAGCGGTAATCTTGAGGAGTTCTGCCATCGTTGGGGCGGGCGCTACGAATACATGATCGTTCTGGATGCCGACAGCATCATGGCCGGTGAAACGCTGGTCAAAATGGTGGATCTGATGGACCGTCACCCCAAGGTGGCGTTGATTCAGTCGCCGCCTCTCCCGGCGAACCAGCACTCTCTCTTTTCCCGCATCCTTCAGTTTGCGAGTAATTTCTACGGCGACATCTTCATCTGGGGCATCAACTTCTGGCAGCTTTCGGGCAGCGGCTATTGGGGTCATAACGCCATCCTTCGGATCAAGCCCTTCGTCGAACATTGTGGCTTGCCGAAGTTGCCCGGTAAGGAACCCTTCGGGGGTGAGATTTTCAGCCACGATACCGTTGAGGCTGCTTTCTTGCGTCAGGCAGGGTTTGAGGTCTGGATTGCGCCCGAACTCAAGGGAAGCTATGAAGAGTTGCCACCCACCCTGATTGATTACGCCAAGCGCGATCGACGTTGGTGTCAGGGCAACCTTCAGCACCTTCGTCTGGTTTTTGCCAAAGGATTTCCGGGCTTGAGCCGCCTTTATTTTCTGATGGGCATCATGTCCTACGTCTCCTCGCCGCTGTGGCTGATGTTCCTGGTGCTCACGGGCTTTGAGGCCTACGTCAAAAGTCAGACCATGCCGGTCTATTTCTTTGGCGACAATCTCTTCCCGGTTTGGCCCGAGTCCTATGTGGTCGAGATGACGACGGTTCTTTTCGTCACCCTGGCGATGCTGTTTCTGCCCAAATTCTGGAGTTTGATCCTCGGCATACTCCATTGGCGCCGCCTCAAACTCTATGGGGGTTTGTTCCGTGCGGCCCTGAGCGTGTTGCTCGAAAGCATCTTCTCGATGCTGACGGCTCCTGTCCTCATGATCTATCAAAGCAAATTCGTCTTTGCGATCCTGATGCGTCGAAGTGTGGGCTGGCCGCCACAAAACCGTGATGAGCATCGACTGGGATTCTGGGAGGCGGTTCAGGCGCACGGGGAACATACCCTGATAGGCCTTGTTGCCGGCTGGATCAGTTACCGCTATGTCCCGGGCTTTTTTATCTGGCTCGTGCCGGTCCTGACGGGCCTGGTCCTTTCCATTCCCCTTTCGATGCTTTCAAGCAGTGCCTGGGTGGGACGGCTGACCCGGAAAATGGGACTGTTCCTGACGCCCGAGGAATCCCAAACCCCGAGGGTGTTGGAGCTTCTGGAGGAAAATCTGGCGCTCCTTGAAGCGCGCGAGGCTGAACGGCCACCGGAAGACATTTCCCGTAATGTCCGGGATCCGGGGATGTGCGCCCTTCATCTTGCCCTTTTGCCGACACGGCCGGTCAAGAAGCGGCATCGCCACCAACTCAAAGCCCTCATCTACCAGGTGGTGGAAGAGGGGCCTGAGAAACTCTCAGGCCCCGATCGGCGGAGTCTCATTTCCGATCCGGAGTCACTCAGTCGAGTGCATACCCTGAGTTGGAGTACGCCGCCCCAGTGCTAAAGGCGATCCGGATTCAGGGGACCGGCGACTGCTGGGCTGAAGGATCGAGATCGCTCAGGGTTTCCGCCAGCTGGACGTATGCGTCTGCCGAAACCGAGACGTCCCCGCGGAAGGGGTTGTCTACGGCGGCGACGAGAAATACGACGCAACCCACAAATCCTCCAAAAGTTCCGGTCAGGAGCAGGTGAAGGCGTCGGGATGAAACGTGGAAAAAGTAGGCGATGAAAATCGTGGCAAAGGTTCCACCGAGGATCGCAAGCCAGAAAACTGACGGGATTCCGGTATCGATGGCCGCAAGGCGCGCCCGACGGGCTTCAATGAGCTTGTTGAAAGCGGTCAGGGCTTCGGCCTGAAGAGTCTGCTGCTCCGCATTCTTGGGGTGATAGCTCGCTAGGACCGCGTGGAATCGGGAGAGCATGCGTCCGCCTTCCCGGGGCCGTTCTCCCCGTTTGTGAGCAGGCCAGGCCACGTTGATAACAAAGTTCAGATAATCCTTCAAATGGCCCTGAAGCTGCCCCTTGGCGGGTTGTTCCAGTGTACTGATATCACGGTAAAGCGCCGCAATGGATGCGGACTCCTTGCCCGCGATCGCATCAACGCTCTGGTAGTTATCCCAGGCCGCGACGGCAACAAGCCCGACCAAAAGCCCATAAATCACGCCGATCCCTGCAAAGAAACCGTTCACGGTTTCATTGGTCCCTTCCGAAATCCGAAACTTGTTATAGATCCGGGTCCGCGTCAGCGAGAGACCGCCGGCTGAGATCAGGATGAAAAGCAAAATGGTTCCAAGTCCGAACTTCCAGGTCGGAAGATCGTAGATCCAGTAGAAAGACATCAAGGCAAGCCCCTTCTTTTTCGGTGGGTCTGTTCAGACAGCGCCGGAAGGCTGTGTCCGAGGTTGAAAGCATAGGATAGCGGTGGAGTCCTCCGGCTTAAAGTCAAAAGGCTCTGGCACTGCGTGTAATAAGCGATTTGAGAGAGACTGCCTTGAGACCTGGCTTTCGTCCTGGAGGATCCCTTCAGGCGTGGCGCGGGAAGGATACGCCTGAATGAGCGCAAGCTCATTGATGACACTCCCAACAGGACGTTCGGCTTCATCTGCGATTCAGTAGCCCAATTCCAGCCGGTAGATCGAGCGCAGTGAAGCCTCAAAGGCTCGAGAGTGAGAACTTGTTTGCTCTCATCCTGATTTGCACCGTCTTGATCTGATAGATTGGGCCATGCGTCACCGAATCCTCCTTCTCATTCTCCTGCTGGGCCTTGGGACTGTTTTAGGTGGCTGGGGCGCAGTACAGAATGGCCTGCTGGGCCCCTGGTGTGAACTTGCTGCGGGGCTGAGTGCCAGACTCATGCATCTTCTGGGCAGCAATGTCGTTCAATCAGGGGCAGTCCTTCAAGATCCCCAGTCGCACAAAGCCATCATGGTTTCCTGGGGCTGTTCGGGCGCGGATGCCACGTTTATCCTCATTTCAGCCATCCTCGTTTATCCCGCGTCCCTCAGAGCCAAGCTTCTGGGATTGATGACGGGATTTGCTGCGGTGCAGGGACTCAATCTCGTTCGCATCATTACGCTCTATGAGCTCAATCGCTACAGCGAGCCACTCTTCAATTTTGCTCATGCGTATCTGTGGCAAGGCTTGTTGATGCTGGATGTTCTGGTTTTTTTGTTGCTGTGGCTGCGTTGGCAGAGGACAAATTGAACGATGGACTAAAGACATTCCTGCTGCGCCTCTTCTTTCTCTATCCACTGTGTCTGGCGGGGTGGTGGGCTTTGGCGGGGTTTCAGGTTGAAACGATGGCCGCCGTGACGTCTGGCATTCTGGAGATGCTCCTTCCCCACCTTGAGTTCGCCTCTCAAACCCAGTGGGAAACGATCCTGATTCAAGTGCAGGGATCGGAGGGACAAGCCAGCGTAATCATCGACCCCTTGGTGTTAACGCGGGGGCTCCCGATCTTTTTTGCGTTGATGCTGGCTGCGCCAGAATTTGAGCGGAAGCGGAGGGCGCTTCTGGTGGGCGCACTGGCCATTTTTGTCGCTGCCATCATGGGGCTTGCCAGTGAAACAGCGGTTCGCATGGCCGAGGCGGTGCCAAACCTCGATCAAGCAAACCGGGTGCCGGCCGCCTTTATTCAAATCATCGCGAAGTCTGTTGCAACACGCGTCTTGCCTGTGGGGCTTTGGCTATGGCAGTCATGGGGGTTCGTCGCTGGCTTTGCGAAAAAGTAAGCGCGCGATCGGCTCCGGGGAAGAAACGTTCGGAGCTCTCCTGAAAGGGACTCCAGCGCGTGTAAAGGATGGCGTTCAAAGATGCTGGTATTTGCAGTTGAACCCTCGACCTTGCAACCCGATCCTCACAATCTTTGGTGAACGATCTCTCAGATATCAGGGCTTCTCACGCTGGACGTTGTGCGCCGGGCTCGAAAGAAGTCGAGTAATAAATTGCTGCACGCCTCGCCATAAAGGCCCCCTGTGACCTCGACGCGATGGTTGAGGAAGTTGGCATCGGCCAATTGCAGGGCGCTTCCTGCAGCGCCTCGTTTGGGATCCGGTGCGCCATAAATCACGCGTTGAATTCTGGCGTGGCTGATGGCTC
>Ga0207958_1000269_pt1 | contig 17108 bp, 12 predicted proteins | sample CryBogCBH27Jul07_FD_184606 | JGI IMG/M metagenome (GOLD analysis project Ga0207958, IMG submission 184606) | Freshwater microbial communities from Crystal Bog, Wisconsin, USA - CBH27Jul07 (SPAdes) (version 2) | ecosystem: Environmental > Aquatic > Freshwater > Lake | place: Crystal Bog... | reverse complement strand
GTTTCAACTGGAGGAACACTTACAATTACAAATGGAAGTGGAATTACAACATCTGCTTCTGGTTCTACATTTACTATTACAAACTCAGGTGTTCTTTCTATTAATGGTTCAACAGGTGCAGTAACAGGTATTGCAACTACAGCTGGAAACCTTTCTCAGTTTGCATCAACTACATCAGCACAATTAGCTGGAGTTCTTTCAGATGAAACAGGTACAGGTTCAGTAGTATTTTCTAATTCTCCAACTCTTGTAACACCAGCACTTGGAACTCCATCATCAGTAACTCTTACAAATGCAACAGGTCTTCCAATTTCAACTGGTGTATCTGGTCTTGGAACAGGTATTGCTACATTCCTTGCAACCCCATCTTCTGCAAATCTTGCATCTGCAGTAACAGATGAAACTGGTTCGGGAGCACTGGTATTTGCTAACACTCCAACTCTCGTCACTCCAGTTTTGGGCGTAGCCACAGCAACATCTATTAATGGTCTTACAATTTCAACAACAACTGGTACCTTGACGCTTGCAAATGGTTCAACTCTTGCAACATCAGGATCCAATTCTATAACGCTTACTTCTACAGGTGCAACAAACGTTACATTGCCAACATCTGGTACTCTTGCAACAACTGCTTATGTAGATGCAGCCGTAACTGGACTAAATGTTCATGCTGCAGTAGAGCTTGCTACAACAACAACTCTTGCTGGTACATATACCGCAGGAACAACTGGAGCTGATGGGGGCACTGGTGTAGGAGCTTATATTACTGCTTCTGCAAATGGTGCATTTACAATTGATAGTTATGCTTCAACTGGTCTTGAGCAATATGACCGAATTCTTGTTAAAGATGGTATCACAGCAGATTCAGGTACTGGCTCAAAGGCAAACGGTATTTACTACTTTGCAACAACAGCAGATATAGGATCTGTTTCAACTCCTTGGAAGCTGACTCGTGCAACAGATGCTGATAACCACATTGCAGGTCAAGTTATCCCAGGAGACTTTGTATTTGTTCAAGAAGGAACAATTAACGGAGGAAATGGATTTGTACTCACATCAGAGGGTACATCAACAACTCCAGTAGATGGAATTAAGATTGGTACAGATTCCATTACATTTACACAATTCAGCGGAACTGGAGAAATCACAGCTGGAACTGGATTAACCAAGTCTGGTAATACATTGTCTATAACAACAATTACTCAGTCTAACTCAACATCTTCCGCACTTACTCTTGTAAACTCAGCAACAATTAATACGACTGGTCAGGTTACTGGTCAGACAACATCAGCACTTGGAACTGAATTTACCAATACTTCGGGAACAATTGCACTTACAGCAGCAAGTATTGCAAACAGCAAGCTTACAAACTCAAGTATAACAATTGGTTCATCTTCACCAGTATCATTAGGATCAACAATTGGAGCCTCTGGCTCAGCAATTACTGGACTGTATGTAACACTTCCAACAATTGGCGGAACTGGAGCTAACTTCTCAGGTTCCACATCTGGAACAATTACTCTTAAAGCAACAGCAACAGCTGGAACAAATACTATTACACTCCCAGCCGTAACTGGTACGGTAATTACAACAGGAGACTCGGGCACTGTTACAAATACAATGCTTGCAAACTCTACAATTTCTGGTGTAGCACTCGGCTCTAACCTAAATGCACTATCATATGGAACAGGCTTGACAAATACATCAGGTGCCTCAACATATAATGGTTCTGCTACATCAACTATCGGATTTGCAACGGGTACAACTACTCAAACTGGTTCGGGAGTTTCTGGTGGAACTTATTCTTATGCCACACAAAAGCAAGTTGCAACCATTACTGGAAATGGATCTCTAACTTCATTCGCAGTAAACCACAACCTAAATTCACAAGATATTCAAATTCAAGTTTATCAAACATCTGCAACTCCAGATACTCAGTATTCTGAGGTTGAAGTTGATATTGTAAGGACTTCTACATCTGTTGTAACAGTTACATTTGCAACTGCTCCAGCATCTGGCGTTACTTATAACGTAGTAATGGTTGGATAATTAATTAAATAGTTTAAAATCGGGGGATTAGGGTAAATCCTAGTCCCCTTGATTGTTCCCTAGTGATATAATAGGAGTAATATGACAAAGAGATTTTTATCACCTATAAGTTTAGCTAATTTATCAACAGATCCAACAGGATCAACTGGTGCTTTTTATTATAATACCGCCTCAAATGCTTTAAAATATTATAATGGATCTACGTGGGTAACTTTAGGTGCTGTGACATCTTTTTCAGCAGGAACAACTGGGTTAACTCCAAGCACAGGAACAACTGGTGCAATTACTCTTGCAGGTACTCTTCTGGTTGCTAATGGTGGTACAGGAACAGCAACTGCAGGTATAACAGCATTTAACAATATAACTGGATATACTGCAACAGGTGCAACAGGAACAACTTCTACAAACTTAGTGTTTTCAACATCTCCAACATTAACTACACCAACTTTAACATCACCAATACACTCAGCTGGAACAACAACAGCAGCACCAATTAGATTTACTACCACAGGAGCTTCTCTTTTAACTACACCAGCAGCTGGGAATATGGAAGTAGATTCCTCTGGAAATCTTTATTATTCTCCATCAACAACAAGATACATTATTCCTTTATCTACAACAGGTAACTCTTTGGTATTTACCACAACTGGAAATACTACAATTACATTACCAACTTCTGGAACAATGATTACTTCATCATCACCTACAATTACTACACCAGTGATTGATTCAATATCTGCATCAGCTACAAATGCTACAAACTCTTTGTGGTCAACAAACTCAACGGGAACTATTTCAATTGGTTCGGGATTAACAACTGGAACATTAAATATTGCAACAGGTACAGGATCTACAAATATAAATATTGGACATACTGGTGCAATTTTTGGTTTGACTGGTTCATTTACAATGACTGGAAACGTAACTGGAACAGGATCTTTTGATACAATCCAGGCAACTACTTCACTTTTTTCTACACCAGGAAATATTTCCTTTGGTTCAGGAGCAACACAAGGATATGTATTTGGTACAACTTCATCATTAATTCTTAATATTGGAGCAGGTGCGGGAACAAATAATAAAACAATAGGTATTGGAACTTCATCAACTGGTGGTACAACTGCAATTACAATAGGTTCTTCATCAGGTGCTACTTCTACTGTTACACTAAATGGAACTGTAAACACTACATCAGGTTCATTTAAAGTTGGAAATACTACTCTTGCACAGGGAGTAACTGGAACCATTACATTTCCCGCAACTGCAGGAACACTAATGTTAAACCCAATGACAACAGCAGGAGATATTATTTATGGTGGAGCATCTGGAGCTCCAACAAGGTTGGCGGGGTCAGCAACAAATAACTATGTCCTAACCTATAATACAGGAACAACTGCACCAGTTTGGGCATCAGTTACAGCAATTCCTTATACACCATCAACATTAATTTCATCTAATATTACTTTAGTAGCATTTAACAGTTATTTTATAGATACAACAGCTGCTAGAACTTTAACCCTTCCCGCTGCAGCAACATTAGGTGATGAAATTCATATTTTTGACGTTTCAGGATCAGCAGCAACAAACAATATTACTGTTGCAAATAATGGATTAAATATACGTGGTTCTGCTCAGACGTTAGTTATTAACGTAAACTATGCAGCGGTAGTCCTTGTGTATCTTGGAGCTACGTATGGTTGGAGAGTTTCATAATGGCAATAAGTTATAGTATACTTGGAACATCAGTTCCTAACTGGTTAATTTTTAATATAGAGAGGAGAGTAAAATGGCAGTAAATTATAGTACACTTGGAACTTCAGTTCCTAACTGGCAACTTCTCCAGACGGCAACACCAAGCGGTGTTGCCACAGTCACGTTCTCGGGACTGTCGGGGTACAACAAATACAGAATCATTACCGCTAATTTATTAGCGACAGGTTCAAATGCTTATGCAATGCGATTTAATGGAGATTCTGGCGCTAATTACCACTATGACACTGGACCCGAAAATGCGGGTGGAACACTAACTGGCGCGATTGCCCTCAGTTCTAACCAATTTAGCGGATTCGGTAATCTTAACTTGACTATTAGTAGCGTTTTATGGCTAGACATTGATCACGCTACTTTAGCAATTCCAAAAGTAGTTAATGGTCGCGCTTTGTCTTTCAATAGTATGTCGGGTTGGACTGGTATTTATTTAACCACTTCCCTTCTTACTTCTATTTCTTTATTGGCAACAAGTTCTCAAAACTTTAACGGCGGTTCAATTTACCTTCTTGGAGCGAACTAATGACAACTTTCAATCCTCCTTACAACATGGATATTAACTTCAACGGTGACATGGAGGCGGAACCTACGGTCACCTTCACAGACAAAGACGGTAAGATGGTTGATAAAGATGAGATTAATGCTTATGCAATGACTCAAATTTTATCAGAGGTAATTGAATAATAGGCTTTAATATCTTATCTTGATATAATAGGAGAATTGGGGTGTAAATAATGACAAAAGCAAGAAATATAGCAAATACAACTTTAGTATTAGGATCTACTACCTTAACTTTAGGTACAACTGCTACAACTACTATAGCAGGATTAACTTTAACAACTCCTACAATTAATGGAGCTACTCTTTCTGGTACGCTATCAGGAGCACATACAATATCTGGTGTTGCTACATTTTCTACTGCTCCTGTAATTTCTTCTATTACAAACGGTGCAGCAACTTTAACTTTGCCTACTACTTCGGGTACAGTTTTAACATCTGCTTCAACTACATCAGCTTTAACAACTGTTGGAACAGTAACATCTGGAACTTGGTCAGCATCATTTGGAGCAGTATCTGGAGCTAATCTAACATCTTTGACTGCTGCAAATATATCAGCAGGAACACTTGGTTCTACTGTATTGCCAGCAGCAGGTACCACTACCACAGCAGGACAGATTGGTTATATGGGTATGCCACAAAATAGTTCAACAACAGGTTCGTATACTTTAGCAGCAACAGATAATGGGACTCATATATATGCTACTGCATCAAGAACAATAACTATTCCAGGAAATACAACAGGAACTGGACCAGTTGCTTTTCCAGTAGGAACTTCAATTGCATTTATTTCAGCATCAGGTGCTACCATGACTATATCTATGCAAGCATCAACAACCGACACCTGCTTGTTAGCAGGTGTAGGAACATCAATGACGGGTGGTTCAGGATCAAGAACCTTAGCACCCTTTGGAATGGCAACATTAGTTAAAATTACAACAACACAATGGATTATATCTGGTAATGGATTAACATAATGTCTGGTATTACTGTAAGCTTATCGGGTGTATTAAAAAGTTCATCTATATCTTTATCTTATTTTGTAGGTGTGCTAGGAACAACAAGTGGTTCTGATTCTGCTGAATATTCTTTTACAGATTCTTCGGGTAATTTTTATTTTTTCCAAAATTTATATACTACAAACTACGGTTTAGGTTTGTCAAAATATGATTATTCAGGAACTATACAATGGTCAAAAAGATTTGGTGGTACATCAACTTCATCTGCTATGAGCTATAGTACATCATCTTCTGCTGCAGTAGATTCATCAAGTAATCTTTATGTAGCATCATCTGCTTATAGTGTTTCTCCGTACGTAGCTTTAGTTGCAAAATACAATTCAAGTGGCACATTACAATGGCAAAGAACATCAACAAATGCTCTAGGAAATACTTCATTAGTAGGAAATTCTTCAGTAGCAGTAGACTCATCTGGAAATGTATATACTATAGGTTTTTGTGCAACAGCTACACCAACATATCCTCCTTTTATAGTAAAGTATAATTCTTCAGGTACTATTCAATGGCAAACTTCATTAAATGTTTCTGTTTCTTCGTATTCTGAAATAAATCTTATATCTGTGGACCCTTCAGGAAATGTTTTTGTTGTCTTTAATAATGCTGGAGTAGCAAATTTTGCACAACTTAATACGTCTGGTGTTATTCAGTGGCAGAAAAAATTAACTATAACTACAGGGCATATATATGGCATATGGGTTGATTCTTCTTCAAATTTATATTTAGCTGGTTATAACTTATCTACAAACTATATAGGTTTTATTTTAAAGTACAATTCAAGTGGTACATTGCAATGGCAAAGACAGTTGACTGGAACAGGAAATACACTTGAGGTATGGCCTAGAGCATGTTCCGTAGATGGATCTGGGAATGTTTATGTAATAGGGGCAACATATCCTAGTGGTCTTACTTATTCAAATATGTTTGTTGTAAAATATAACTCAAGTGGCACATTACAATGGCAAAATCAAATGTCTAATACAACAACAACTACATCTTTTAATGTTTTGTCAGCATCAGTTGATTCTTTAGGAAATATTTCTTTTGCAATAGCAAGTAGTGCCAATACATCAGGTCAAGGTTTTTTTGCAAGATTGCCAGGAGATGGAAGCAAAACTGGTGTTTATACTGTTAGTGGAGCAAGTTACATATACAGTTCTGGTTCATTAACAGATGCTGCAGGTAGCCTTACAGATACTACAACATCATATACTGTATCTTCAAGTGTAATTACTGATGCAGCGGGTTCATTTACTGATGCAACTCCAACATTAACAAATAGCATTTTAATTTTATCTCCAACTATTACAGTTACTTCAACAAATGGTACTTTATTTTCAGATACAAATTATTATTACATGGCATATAAAACTGCGGGAACGTTTACAAATGATTTTGTTGTTTCAGGGGGAACTTTAAGTGCAGATATTTTATCAGTAGCTGGTGGTGGTGCAGGTGGAAGTGGAAGTGCTCTTGCAACAAGCGGTACTGGCGGTGGTGGTGGTGCTGGAGGAATTTCTTATTTAACATTACAATCAATAGCAGCAGGTTCATCAACTGTATTAGTTGGTGCAGGTGGAAGTTCAACAGTTGGAGGTAACAGTCAGTTTGCATCATTAACTGCAGCAGTAGGAGGAGGCTTAGGTGGAAGCACTGGTGGAACTGCAGCCTCAACTGGAGGTAGTGGTGGTGGAGGAGCAGGAAATACACCAATAACTGCGGGTTCAGGTACAGGAACTCAAGGAAAAGCTGGAGGAGCTGGTGTATCAGGATCTGGAGCACAAGGCGGTGGTGGCGGTGGATATGGAAGCACTGGTGGTACAGGTACAGGAACAAATGGAGGAGGATCAGGATCAACTTCATCTTCTGCATTTTATTCGTTATTAACAACTGCTGGAATTAACAGTGGTTTAATTGGTGGTGGAGGCTCTGGTGGTGGCGGTGGTGTATCTGCAACTGCTGGTGGAGGAAATGGTGCATTTGGTGCAGGTGGTAACGCTTTTCCTGGAACAGCCAATACTGGCGGTGGTGGCGGTGGTGGAAGTGCAATTTCTGGACATAATATTGGTGCTGCAGGTGGTTCTGGTGTTGTTATTATTAGATATGCTCGTTCACAAATTGTTGGCGGGTAATGCTTAAAACAATAAATACGCTATAATAGGAGAACAATGACTACTTATTATCCTTTATCTCTTGATACTTTTACTAACCCGACCTCTACAGATACCCTTGCAACAGCGGGTGGGTCAACAGCAATCCCGCATGCTAATCAGCATACTAATCTAAATGATGCGGTGTCAGCTATTCAGGTAAAGCTAGGAACTTCAACAAGTAGAGGCTCTTTTCCAGCAAACATAACTATTCCAGTCACTCCTACAGCAAATACAGATGCTGCTTCTAAACAATATGTTGATGCAGCAACTACAGGAATGAATATTCATGAGTCTTGTGAAGCAGCAACGACGGGTGCTTTGACAGCAACATATGCAGATGGAATTACTCTTGATGTAACTGGCGGGTACGGTCCAGGAGCAACATTAACAAATAGTGGATCATTGGCAGCACTAGTTCTAGATGGATATACTCTTGCACAGTATGATAGAGTTCTTGTAAAAAATCAAGCAGATGCAAAACAAAATGGTATTTACTCTTTAACAATAGTTGGATCGGGATCAGTAGCTTGGGTTCTAACAAGAGCAACAGATTATGATAATGGAAATACAGTAGAAGTAAATGCTGGAGATCTTATTTATGTAATTCATGGAACACAATCAGGATCATATGTTCAAACAAATGAAGGTTCATATAGTGGTGTTCCGCAAGGCGGAATTATTATTAAAGCGGGTACGGGAGATAATATAACTTTTACCCAAATTTCTGGTGTTAATGCAACCGCTACAACTGCTACAAATTTAGCAGGAACAACACAATATTCAATTCCATTTCAATCTAATTCAGCGACAACGGGCTACATATCAATTGGTACAGCTAATCAGCTTCTTTCTGTAAATTCAGGTGCCAATGGTTATACTTGGACAAGTCCTTCTTCATTAACAGTAGGATCTGCTACCAATGCAACTAATGCTACAAACGTTGCAAATACTACAACTACATCTTCATCAACATTTTATATTGCATTTGGCTCTTCTAATACAACAACAAATCAGGGTACAAATACAAATGCTTCTTTGACATATGTTCCATCAACAGGAACATTGTCTGCAACAATTATTAGCGGAACCTCCCTTGGAGGATCACTTCTTTCTTCTGCTACACCTCTTATGAATGGAACTGCATCAGTAGGAACTAATCTTATACCATCAAGAGATAACCATGTTCATCCAACAGATACAACTCGTGCTCCACTTGCTTCCCCTACATTTACAGGAGCAATAGATGCGTCTTCAACTGTAACATCATTTTTTGCTACCCCAACATCTATAACTTTAGGTGCTGCTGCAACAACTGCAACATTGTTTGGTGCGGGTACAACTATATCTTTAGGTGCATCAACAGGAACATTAACTCTTGCAAACCCTACAATTACATTATCAAATGCTACTGCATTAAATATAAATGGTGCCAGCCCAACAATTGCAACATCACAAACTACAGGTACAATTAACATATTTAACACTGGTTTTACAGGAGCAATAAACTTAGGTGGAGCTTCAACAGGTGCAGTAACAATTGGTGGAACATCTGCAACATCTACTGTAGCAATAGCATCAACATTAAAACCAAGAACTGGAACAGCCACATCTGGTCAAGTTCCTATTATATTTACATCTGGTGTAAACTTGACAACACAAGCAGGTGGATCAGTAGAATATGATGGAACAAACCTTTATGTGACTCCAAGCTCTTCTGCAACAAACACAACAAATGGTGGTCGTGGATTTGTAGACTCTTCAATGTTTACAATTATTGGTGCAGCAGCAAACAGCTTAAACGCAACTGCAACTACGGCTCAAAATATATTTCCAACAGGACAAGGAACCCTAGGAGTTGCTGGAACAACAACCTATCTAGTTGATGCATTAATTATGTTTACAAATGGTGCAACTTCACACAACACTACATTTTCTTTTGCTGGAACAGCTACGTGGACATCTAGTGCACTAGATTTAACTTGGACAACAACAGCAGCAAATACAGCTGGTACTACATTTAACTCTTCATATGCAACAGCAACAACAGCTGCTCCAACATTTACAATTCTTTCTGCTACCACAACAACAGCGGGAATCATTAAAGTTAAAGGTATTTTAAGAATAAACGCTGCTGGAACTATAATACCTTCTATTACATTTTCAGCAGCAACAGGTGCAACCCCAACAATCCTCTCTGGTTCTTATATGAGATTAACTCCAGCAGGATCAAATACTGCTACTGCAATCGGAGCTTGGGCTTAATAGTTTGGGGGGATAAATGTCATATAGACTCAGAATATTAAATGATAAGCCAGTTGGTTTTTGGGAATTAAATAGTCAGTCTTCAGCCACATATAACGATTCAGTTATTTCTTATAATGATTCAAATGCTTTATACAATGAATCTCTTGAAGATGTATTTCCTGATAAAACATCTAATTCTAATTCTGCTATAAATCCTGTGGGTTCACAAATTGTATCTGGAGATATACTTCCTCTTATAACAAATTCTTCTTATGATGGTAATTTGTTCGGAACAAAAATTACTCCTTCAAGTAAAATTACTCTTACTAACTCTGCTAATAAATATAAAATGTTCTATTCGGGAACAGAAAGTTTATACTTCGGTATAGAATTTTGGCTGGCTTTTGATTCAAACCCCGCAACAAATAATAATATTATTACAATTACTAATGGTTCAACCACTGTAGGTCAGATATCAGTAAATAATGACATTATCTCTTTCTCTATTTTTGGTCAAGATACCTCTACCTCTAATTCTTTGTCTTATAAAGCATTTAAACAAGTAATGTCTTGGGAATCTCAGGTACATGTGTTTGCCTATTATTCTAACGGAACAATAGGTATTCTTGTTAATGATATTGCGGGAGTTTCAGATCAAACTTCAAATACTTTTTATTTTACCCCTAATGCATCATCTGCAACATCAACTACTTATACGATTGGTCCGTCATCAAGTACAAATAATTTTGTTATTAACGACTTAGCTTTTTATGACTATATTCTTTCAGATAATTTAATTAAATCTCATATGGTATGGGCAACTTACGATTCTTCTCCACAAACCTATGTCAAGCAAACAAGTGGGTATTTCTTTGATATTAAAGAAACAGCAAACATGTATGCATTTAAGCAAGATTTTTCAGATCCTAAAAATTATAAAAAAGGTATTTCTAATAATTTGATTATAGATAAAAGTGGTATGACTTTACAAACAGTTCCTGATCTACTACAGGTTGGCTCAGGAAGTATATCTAATTCTTCAAATGGGCTTTCTGTTTCAGGTACTGCTTCTGCAAAGTTTTCTAATTTTTCAAATTATTTTTCTTTAAATAAGTTATCAATATTAGGTCAAATTAATTGGCAGTTGAATAATAGTGCATTTCCATCTGTAATATTTGCAATTGAAGGAATTAATAATGGTGAATGGCTATATCTTGCTCAAAGTCCTGATAAAAAATTAACATTATACTATTATAAAAAATCATCAACATATCCTTATAATGCTTCATCAGTCATACTTACTCAACTTCCACAAACAACAACTGCGGGAATATATAATTTTGGTTTGTCGTTTAATGGCGGAACCGCAACGGTATACTTGTCTGGAACTGGATCTATTTCTACTAATGCTATGCCAAGTTATACATATTCTAACTTAAATTTATATTTTGGAAATGAATATTCTCCTGCAACAACATCCCCTATGGTGGGTAATATAAAGAATATAAGTTTATTTAATGATTATGTAAATCCATCAATATATTCTTCGTATGGGTTGAATGATTCATTTACTATACCATTTATAAGTAATCTTTCTGTTTCACAAATTGGAACTTGGACTTATAATGTTCCTACATCAAAAATGTCAGAAATAATTGGAGCAAGAGCTACTTGGGATTCAGGATCTACTGATAATTCATCTATAGGATCTTCTAAAAATGTTATTGTTCAAGTTTCACAGAACTATGGCTACTCTTGGAATCAAATTCATAATGGAGAACCAGCAATTCAGTTTGCAGATAGTTCACTTATATCACAAACTGACACTTCTTTTAAAGTTACAATTTATTCATCATCTTCATCATCTTATTTACCAAGAATTGATAATTTATTAATAGCTTTTTATAATGACTTGTCTATAACTTCTGATGCTGGTGCTTTTGTTTTGCAGCCAAGACAAGGAAGTTATATTGGAGACACATATTCAATTAAAAAGAATTTTTTCAATATTATGTCAAGGGCAACTAATTTTGGAATTAAAATTAAATCAGTCAATGGAAAAAATTCTGCTGCAACAATCACTCCTGTTTTTATAACTAATGGATATTCTACAGTAGAATTTTGGTTCAGACCAGATGAATTAAGCCCTACAAACATACAGACAATTCTGGATACAGTAGGTCAAAAACAAACCATCTATATGGACACCAATAGAAATCTATACCAAACTGGGTTTTCTGCTGTATATATAAATGGTCTCCCTGTCACGCTAGGAAATAAAACTTTAATACAAAATGAGTCTTATCATTTTATATGTGTTTATCCATCAGCAATTAACTATCAATTAGTTTTGGGTGGGGATCAGAGAAGACAGTATTTTTCTGAGGGAACCTTTGGGTATTTAAGTATATATTCAAATTCATTTACACAAGCACAGGCACAAGCAAGGTACCTGGACTTCTTATCATCTAATGTATCTCAAGTTGATAATATAACATCTTTAAATAGTGATAATGTAATTGCTACAATATCTGAATATTCTGGATCTAGTACAGGATATAATGGTGGATTGCCTATTTTGTCCTATATGCATCCTGTTAACGCTATATAATACATCATTTTTGGTAGTCAAATGTTCAGTTTTTAAGAGTTCGGTGGTATTATTGGCTTATGGGCAAAATGAAGATAACACCAATTGATGAGGTAAGCTGGGGATTGTACGGTTGGCAAATGCCAGATGGATCTTTAGTTATGGATGAAGAGGGAGCTTATTTAAGCATTCCATCTATGAAAGGCGATATTCGCCAGATTAAAAAACTTAAAGATGTGGCAAAACATTACGGACTAGAAGAAGGAAAACCAATATTTTTTGCAGGTCATAGACCAGTAACTGATGAAGAATTAGAAGAACAAAGGCAAAGACTAGAGATGGGTCTTGTTCCAGATGAAAAAGATATGCCTGCTATGATGGACTATGTTAAAGAAATGAGGGACATGAAACTTGGTTAATTTAGTCGTTGATGATACTCCAGATGAGGGAGACACTCTAGATAAGAGTGAAGGCGGTATTACCGTAAAGCTAGGTTCTGCATCACACACAGTAGAGAATGATTTTGGTGATCCATTTAATGCAACCTGGGAAGATATTAAAAAAGCTGAAGGGTTAAGCCCTAATTTCCGTCGTCAAGTTAATAGAATGGAAAAGTCATTTACTGGTCAAGGTGATGCAAAATCTAAAAAGCTTGACCCACTTGATCTTACAGGATATTCTCTTTTTCAGATTGTTCAGCCACCATATAATGTTCTTTATTTAGCACAACTATATGATATTTCTCCATACCATCACTCTGCTGTAAATGCTAAAGCAGCAAACGTTGTAGGACTTGGATATAAGTTTGATAATACTTGGGCTACAAGTTCAAAAATTGAAGAAGTAATGGATCAACCTAAAAAGCTTGATAAGTTGCGTTCAAAAATTGAAGGTATGAAAGAAGATTTGCGTCAATACCTAGAATCTATGAATTCTGATGATTCATTTATTGAAACAATGAAAAAGATTTACATTGACCTAGAATCAACTGGAAATGCTTATATGGAAGTTGGTCGTACAACTAGTGGTAAGATTGGATACATTGGTCATATCCCCGCAACAACTATGCGTATCCGTCGTCACCGTGATGGTTTTGTTCAGGTAGTTTATAACCGCTATACATTTTTTAGAAATTTTGGAGATATAGATACTCCAGATCAAATTGGTACAGACCCACAGCCAAATGAAGTAATTCATTTTAAAGTCTTTACACCATCAAATACATATTATGGTGTTCCAGATATTTTGTCTGCAAAGAACGCCGTTGCTGGTGATGAGTTTGCTCAGAGATATAATCTAGATTATTTTGAAAATAAAGCTGTTCCAAGATATATCATTGTTGTAAAAGGTGCAAAACTTACTGCAGATTCAGAACGTAAATTGCTTGAATTTTTCCAGACTGGTCTTCGTGGACGTAACCACAGAACTCTTTATATTCCTTTGCCATCTGATGGTGAACAAGGTCGTGTTGAGTTTGAAATGCAACCTATTGAAGCGGGTATTCAAGATTCTTCATTTAAGAACTATGCAGTAGAAAATAGAGATCGTATTCTTATTGCCCACCGTGTTCCAATTTCAAAAATCGGTATGCCTCAAGGTGTTTCCCTAGCAAATGCTAAAGATGCTGATAAGACATTTAAAGAACAAGTTTGTCGTCCACGTCAAGAAGAACTTGAGTTTAAAATTAATCTTATTATAAGAGAGCTTACAGATGCTTTTGTATTGCGATTTAATGAACTTGCTTTGACAGATGAAGAAACACAGTCAAGAATTGATGATCGTTACATTAAAGATCAGGTCATTGTTCCTAATGAAATTCGTGCTCGTAAGGGACTTGCTCCACTTCCAGGCGGTGATGCTGTCGTTATTTTGAATCCTAAAGCAATGCAGGATGCAGCATCAGATGCTAGTGGCAACAAAACTCGTGATCAAAATAGAACGTTAAATGCTCCTGATAAAATGGGAAACGCTCGGAACGCAAAGGGCGAGGGTCCACAAGAAGGTAATTAAAAATGGCAACGGCACTAGACGTACTAAATGTTGCAAGAATGCAAATAGGTTTTCATGAAGGTGCAAGTAATGAAAACCCATATGGCGACTGGTACGGAATTCCTAATGCTGCATATTGTGCAATGGGTGTATCTTGGTGTTTTGCTCAAGTTGGTTTATCACATTTAATTGCTGCACAAACTCCTAAAGGATTTTCTTATAATCCTGCAGCACTACCCTGGTTTCAACGTCAAGGATTAGTAGTTAATAAAATGTCTATGCAAATGGGCGATTTGGTTTTCTATGATTGGAATTCTGATGGTGTTGTAGATCACGTAGAAATATGTGAAGCAGCAAGTCCTGGAGGATTTACAACAATTGGATTTAATACTGGTAATCCAAATGATCCAACAAAAGAAGGATGCTGGAGAGTTCATAGAAATTATCTTTTTGTAATGGCAGTTGTAAGACCAAAATATCCTGTTCCTTTAAAACCAACAACATCTGTTTCTACAAGTAAAAAAGCCACAGCAGGAGTTGCAGCAGGTGCTACAGCACTGACTGGGGGTATGTTGGTAACTCATCCTGGAACAACAAATGGAACTACCGTTACTTCACCAAGTACGACAGTTTTTGTAGCTCCTCCATTTCCTTCTTCTCAAGCTTCATTTGCACTGGGTCAAACAAATGATGCTGTTTGGACAGTTCAAAAAGCTTTAGAAAAAGCGGGACTTTTGCCAAAAGCATACGACACTGGAACTATGAATACTCAAACAGAAACAGCATTAGTTAAATATGAAAAAAGACAAGGAATTACTGTAGCCAAAAATACAATACCTCAAATAATTTATGATGAATTAAAAGGTACACTATGAGTTTAAAACATCATTTTAAATTTCAGATTTTTGATGCAAAGCAACTTATGATTGCTTCTACAGGAGCCTTTAGTACCTGGGCTGCAACAGGATTTCAGCGTGATTTGCCACATATTGGCTATGTTCTGGTCGGGTTTATAACTGGAGGCTTGGTATCTCATAACTCTATGAATAGTCCTAATGTATTACCAGACTCTCATATTCAAACTCCCTATGTCAACAATATAGATGATGGAAGCAAGGGGATTCCAGAAACAACTCCAGAATCATATAAACCAGAAGGCACAGATGTAAGAAAGTTGATAAAAATAAACAGCGGTATTATACAATAATTTTTATTAAAATTATGCGTTATTTATAAATACTGCTATTATTTATTTACATATGGATATTCAGAATTGTTCAGTTGAAGGTTGCTTCAACAGCAAACGTAGAAATGGCGAGAAAAGCCTATATTGTCATATGCACTATAAAAGATTTAGAGAAACTGGATCAGTAGGTTCCTCAGAAGCAAAAAAGATTTGGTCACATAATGGAGCAAATTGTTCTATAAGTGAATGTAATAATAAAGCAGAAAAAAAAGGTTATTGCACATTTCATTATGATTCTGCAAGAAGAACAGAATTTTCTGTAGAAAAAGTTGTAGAACTTAAAAAAGACGGATGTTATTCTTGTGGATCAAAAGAAAGATTGACGTTAGATCATGATCATGCAATTTGTGCAGAAGAAAAGTCTTGTAAAAAATGTTTTCGTGGAGTACTTTGCCACAAGTGCAATACGGCTCTAGGTTTGCTGGGAGATGATCTTGAAAAGATTATTAATCTAGCAACATACTTAATTTCTAAAAAGGATGTGTTGATTTATGGATAAGCTAAATACAACTACTATTGAAAGCAAAAACAATAAGCTTGTTATTTCAATGCCTTTTGCTAAAGTAAATAAAGAAAAAAGAACTGTTTCTGGTTGGGCTTCATTAGATAATGTTGATCGTCACGGGGATATAATTACTAGAGAAGCAAATAAAAAAGCATTTGGTAATTTTAGAAAAAATATTCGTGAAATGCATGGTCCAGTTGCTGTTGGAAAAATGCTTGATTTTAAAGAAGATACATTTTTTGATCCAGAGACTCAAAAGAAATATAATGGAGTTTATGTAACTGCCTATATTTCAAAGGGTGCTCAGGATGCCTGGGAAAAATGTTTAGATGGAACTTATTCAGGTTTTTCTATTGGTGGAAACATCAATGATGCAAAAATGGAGAAAGCTGATGACGGAACTGGAGAAACTCGTAGAGTTATCCATGATTATGATTTGCATGAGTTGAGTCTTGTAGATTCCCCAGCAAACCAGTTAGCTAATTTTATGTCTATTGAAAAAAATATAGATGGATCATCTTTTGTTAAAGGAATGATTTCTGACGTAATAACTGAAAATGTTTTTTGGTGTAAGCATGATGAAGTTGCATCAACATCAGAAGCAACAACAAAAGATTGTGTTGTTTGCGATTCCCCAATGACAAACATTGGTTGGGTTGAACAAAAAGATATTCAAAAGTTTGAGGCAATTGAAAAAGTAATTGATTCTTATTTTAAGAAAGATGATGCTCCAACATCAGCACACGAAGCAACGGAGTCAGCAGCTCCAGGTTTGGCAGGTAATGTTATTGATAGCAATGCTTCAATTAATCTTTATCCTGATCAAAATACAAAACAAAAAGTCACGTTGTCAGACGGACTTAAAAAGAGTGATGATATTTCACTCAACGAAGGAGGTAACAAAATGGCAGAAGATACAAATGCAGAAGTTGCAGAAGTTGCAGCAGATGTAGAGACTCCAGCCGAAGAAGTTTCAACTGTTGAGGCTACT
>Ga0207958_1000268_pt1 | contig 17109 bp, 19 predicted proteins | sample CryBogCBH27Jul07_FD_184606 | JGI IMG/M metagenome (GOLD analysis project Ga0207958, IMG submission 184606) | Freshwater microbial communities from Crystal Bog, Wisconsin, USA - CBH27Jul07 (SPAdes) (version 2) | ecosystem: Environmental > Aquatic > Freshwater > Lake | place: Crystal Bog... | reverse complement strand
TGTGTGTGACTTTTTGAATGCACTTTGTCTTTTTTGTGCCCGACGGGGTGGCCATGATGTGTTCTTTTCTGGGCATGGGTTGAATGATGCCTATGGGGGTGGGTCGAAGGCCGATATGAAGGCCTGCGCTCCCCCTCGGTTTGCGGAGGGCCAGCGTGGGTGGACCGCCGAGGTGGTCGAAGAGAAACGTCTTCGCCCTCATCCTCGTCATCGTCGTCCTCTTCGTCGGCTAACGCAATTACAAGGTGGCGCGAATCTGGGAGGTGTGATGTCCCGGAGGCTGCATGAAGCGATCCTGTGAGGATGGCCATAAGAAAAAGCACCGGCAGGCTTTGAAACATTCGCGACCCATGTATGAAGGGATGCTGCTGTTTTAGATGTTGGGCAGCCAATCAGGCCATTCTTACAGAATTTAGATGACCCGGAAACCGCTCCATCCCTGATCCAGAGGTGACGGAGCATTCGTTTATACTCAAACCATTTGCTGAGGAAACCTATGAGACCAAGTGGCCGTGCGCCTGACGAACTCAGGACAATTATTGTGACGCCGCATTTCACCAAGCATGCGGAAGGCTCGGTACTGGTTGAATTTGGTGATACCCGCGTGATTTGTACCGCGAGTATCGAGGAGCGCGTTCCCGGCTTCCTTAAGGGCAAGGGGTCTGGCTGGATCACCGCTGAATACGGGATGCTGCCGCGGGCAACGCATGAGCGATCGGCTCGTGAAGCTGCTCGCGGTAAGCAAGGTGGTCGAACCATGGAAATTCAGCGTCTGATTGGGCGTTCGCTTCGGGCTGCCATGGATCTGGAGGCCCTGGGAGAGCGTACGGTGACGCTGGATTGTGATGTGATTCAGGCCGATGGCGGAACACGAACGGCCTCCATCACCGGGAGCTATGTCGCGTTAAGACTGGCGGTCGATGCCTTGATGAAGCAGCGCAAGCTGAAGAAAAACCCGATTCATGGTCAGATCGCCTCGGTTTCGGTTGGTATTTGTGGCGGTGTGCCGGTCTTAGACCTCGACTACCGAGAAGACTGCGACGCTGAAACGGACATGAATGTGGTCATGAACGATGCCGGCGCCTATATCGAAGTACAGGGGACCGCAGAAGGTCATGCGTATCGTCGGGATGAGCTGAACGCGATGTTGGATCTGGCCGCAAAGGGCATTTCTGAGTTGATGGCGATCCAACGATCTGCCTTGTCTGAAGGGGAGTAAAAAATCGAGTCAAAAGGCACCGACTCATTAAGCCGATGCCTTTTCGTCGTTGATTAAACCGGGCTTCCGGCCTTCATAGCTTCCGGCACTTCAACCAGCTTTCCGGTCTTCACGTCATAAATGAAGCCGTAAATCGGAATGTAATTGGGGACGAGGCTGTGGTTGCGAATCCGGTTAACGTCCTCAACAACGCTCAGTTCATTGTTCTTGAACGTCAGCCAGTTGATGTATTTACCATCGGTCGAACCGGGGCCCTTGCCGACATCGTGCCATCCTTTTTCATCGATAGTTGCGGTATCCAGGCTCTTTGAAAGAAGGTCGCCCATGATCTCGTTGTCGAACAGCTGCATGCCACAATCCGTGTGGTGAATGACAAAGAACTCCTGGGTCCCCAGCAACTTGTGGGAAATGACCAGTGAGCGAATGGCATCGTCACTGGCTCTGCCGCCGGCATTCCGGGTGACGTGAGCATCGCCTTCAGAAAGGCCCGCATACTTTGCAGGGTCAAGTCGGGCGTCCATGCAGGTCAGGATCGCAAATCCACGTGCCGGGGGAAGGGCTAAGTGCCCCTTGTCAAAGCTGGATACATAGCCTTCATTTGCCTTCAGGACCTCAGTCAGGATCTTGCTCATGTCGTTCGTACCTCATGGGATGAATTGTTATCGTTCTGTGCTTCTTGTTGATATAAACCTTGAAGCTTCTTCTTAGGGGGCCGGCCATGAAAAAAGTTTTAATCGCCAGCAATAATCTCGGAAAGATCCGCGAGATTGGCGGCATATTAGCAGAGCTTGATATTGTCGTTGTAGGTCAAAGAGAGCTCGGGGTGAGTGACGTCGAGGAAACCGCTGTGACCTTCGTCGAAAATGCCCTCATTAAAGCCCGTCATGCCTCTGCCCATTCAGGGCTTCCGGCGCTGGCGGATGATTCGGGTCTTGAGGTGGATTTCCTTGAAGGTCTACCAGGGGTTCGCTCCGCACGATTTGCTGGGCCTGGGGCTACCGATGCAGCCAATAATAAGAAGCTGATTGAATCCCTTAAGGATGCAGGATCCGGTCCTCTGACGTGCCGCTTTCGCTGTGTGATGGTCTATCTTCGCCATCCTGAAGATCCGAGTCCTTTGATCGGGCAGGGGGTTTGGGAGGGGGAGATAGTTCGTAAGCCTCAAGGCGAGGGTGGTTTTGGGTATGACCCTCATTTTTGGGTGCCACAATCGCGGTGTACGGTGGCTGAACTGGCTGAGGCAGACAAGAATCGAATGAGCCATCGGGGTGCGGCGCTTCGCGCCTTGTTGCAATCCCTTAGGGAGCGTCATGCCTGATTCGAGCGCATCGCTGTTTGCCTATGGTTCACTGCAATTGCCGGAGGTCTTTGAGGCGGTTACCCGGCTACCCAGAGCGGGATGTCCCGCCGTTCTCCGGGGCTTTCGCCGAACCAAACTCAAGGGTTTTGGCTTTCCCGCCATTCTGGCTGACGATGCTCTTGAAACTTCGGGGATTCTCTACCATTCGATCGAAAATGTGGGATGGCAGCGGCTGGACGCATTTGAAGATGATTTCTATGAGCGTAAGAGGGTCACCATAGAGCTCGCTGATGGTGGATCATGCCTTGCATGGACTTATGTGCTTGCGGAAAGATTCCATCACTTGTGCCTGGATGAGCCTTGGTCTTTGGATGATCTTGATTCGCAGACAATCCGGGATCTATTGGCCCGGCTTTAGTCTAGAGGCTCAAGTAAGCCGAGTTTCAATCGTCCCACATCGCGCGCAACGAAATAAAGTCACCAGCTTTCCCTGCTTGACGTCGAATTTTGTGCCCCCATCGGGCTTCCATTTGTGAAAGCCAGACCGACAAAGGGTTTTTCCCTGATGCTTTTCGGAGGCCTTGGGCTTTTTGAAAGGAATCACATTGCTCATGGGATAGGCCGAGGGTAGAGGGTTCGAAAGCTCAAATTGATTCTGGGGGTGGTGATGTGCGGATCTTTTGGAACCCGGTGCTGATATCGATCCTGAAATCCAGGACGCATCATGAACAAAGTTCCGCTCTCAAGGGTAAACCGCTGGCACGCCTGCGTCAGCGTATCGCGAATCTCAAAATGACGCCTGGCTCCGAGGCTGAGCGAGGCAATCTGTATGTCTTTTCGGGGACCCAGTTCAACCTCATCGTCTCGATGCCATCCAAGCCCGGCTTTCCCGTCGGGGTAGCGCGTTGCCAGAACGCTATTGAAGTTCGCATCAGTCAAAGCCCGAACCGCCGTCAACACCTCTTCAAGATCTGGGGGAAGTGGCATGGCTTGATGCCGGGTCCCCGTGTAGCCATAGCTGAAGGGTTCAGTCCCGAAAAAGGCGACTTCTCTTCGTGTCTCGATCACGCGGCCGAACATGGAGACCACCTCAGTGTTCCAGGGGGTATTTTCCATGAGGGAAAGGAAAAGGGGATCTGTTGATTTTTCTGGAAGAAAGTCGGGAAAGGTTTCGAAGAGACTTTCATGGCTTCGCAGGGCCCCAAAGTTTCGGGTATCCTTCATCGCCTCAGAGTTCGCTCCTCGTCTTTATCCATGGATGCAAGGCGACGGTGGCGTATCGGTTTCGGTATAGTGATGAGTGATGATTATGTCTGATTTCGAACCCCGCGACATCGATCCGGGTCATTTCTTCGTCCGACTTTTTTACATTCTGGTCTATCTCGCAATCCTCGCGGTTGTCAGGTTTGTCCTTTGGGGGGTTCTGCTGATCCAGCTGGGATGTCATTTGATCGGAATGTCGCCCAATCGCGGAGCGCAAAAAACGGGTCAGGTGGTCTCCGAATACATTTATAAGATTTGGCTTTACCTGTCCTACAACACGGATGATCGTCCCTTTCCCTTCAGAAAGCGAACGACGGATATTGAAGATTAATCGATCGGCTGACACCGATCCTTATGGGAGGAAAAAATGAGTACGGCAAATTTTAAAGTGAGCGGTATGAAGTGCGGTGGCTGTGAAAAAACCGTACAAGGGGTTGCTGATGCCCTCGATGGGGTTCTCTCCAGCAAGGCATCTAGCGCAGAGGGCACCATGGCTGTCGAATTTGATGAAAGCAAGATTTCTGAAGCGGCCATCAAGGCAGCGATTACCGCCAAGGGATTCCCCGCGGCCTGAAGGCACTCCATCGAGGTCAGCACGTCAGGGCATGAACGGATGACAAAATCCAAAGGAAGGCCGGTTCGAATCGCGATCTCGGGTGCGGCGGGACAAATCAGCTACTCCCTGCTCTTTCGTTTGATTGGCGGGGACCTTCTGGGACCTGACCAGCCGGTGGCTCTTCAGCTCCTGGAAACCTCAGCGGCGTTGCCCCAGCTTGAGGGGGTAGCGATGGAGCTTCAGGACTGCGCCTCGCCGCTATTGAGTTCTCTGTCCTGCCATGATGATCCTGAGCAGGCTTTCCTAGACGCCGATGTTGTTTTCCTCGTGGGTGCAAGGCCCCGTTCGGCGGGAATGGAACGCGGCGATCTTCTGGCCTCGAATGCTGAAATCTTTTCCGCACAAGGGCGAGCGCTGAATCGTGTCGCCAGTCGCGATGTTCGCGTCTTGGTGGTCGGTAATCCGGTCAACACCAATACGCTGATTGCCTTGCGCAATGCGCCCGATCTGTCGCCACAGAACTTTTCCGGGATGACGCGCCTCGATCACAACCGGGCCATGAGCCTCATCGCACGACAATTGGGATGCCGTACGGATGAAATTTCAGGTGTCATGATCTGGGGTAATCATTCCACGACCCAGTTCCCTGATCTTCATCATGCCCACGCTCAGGGTTTGCCGGCGCTCGATCAGTTGCCCCTTCGTTGGTACGAAGAGACCTTGATTCCGACGGTCCGCCAACGGGGTGCCGAAATCATTCGGGTGCGGGGGAAATCCAGCGCAGCTTCCGGGGCGAATGCAGCCCTTGCGCAAATGCGCGATTGGATCCACGGGATCCCGGAAAACGGCTGGACCAGTATGGCTGTGCTCAGCGCTGGTCAGTATGGGATTTCGCCCGGATTGGTGTACTCCTTTCCGGTGCGTGTGAATGATGGGCATTGGCAGATCGTCGAAGGTCTGGATGTTCACCCTGATGCCGAGGCAGGCATTCGTGCCAGCGAGACCGAGCTTTTGGGCGAACGCGATCTGATCCGGCATCTTCTGCCGGATTAGTTACCTTGCAGGTCAGCTTAGAGCGCGAACCGGGCTGTCCTTGACGATCAGAAACTCGAGCAGCGCTTTCTGGGCGTGCAGACGATTCTCTGCCTCATCCCAGACCACACTCTGGGAACCCTCAAGGACGTCTGCGCTCACCTCTTCACCCCGATGCGCAGGCAGGCAGTGCATAAACAGCGCATCCTTCGCCGCTAGCGACATCAGCTTTTGGTCCACCTGATAGCGTTCAAACGCCTTTTCGCGTCGCGCCTGCTCCTCTTCCTGCCCCATGCTCGCCCAGACGTCGGTGACAACAAGGTCGGCGCCTTTGGCTGCGGCCCCCGGGTCATCCATGACGGTGACATTCTCCGGCGCCTTGGCCAAATAATCCTCCGAGGGCTCATAGCCCGGAGGGCAGGCGACCCGAAGCTCGAAGCCTAGTAGCGCGGCGGATTCGATGTAGGAGTGGCACATGTTGTTGCCATCCCCAATCCACGCGACCGTCCGACCTCGGATGTCACCCCGGTGCTCGAGATAGGTCTGCATATCGGCAAGCAACTGACAGGGGTGGCTCTGGTCTGTAAGGCCATTGATCACAGGAACGCCGGCTTGTTCGGCAAAAATTTCCACGGTGCGATGGGCGTTGGTTCTCAGCATGACGCAATCCGTCATGCGCCCGATCACGCGTGCGGAATCTTCAATCGGCTCACCGCGACCGAGCTGGGTGTCACGAGGAGACAGGAAGATGGCGCTGCCCCCCAACTGGATCATTCCCGCTTCAAACGAAATGCGGGTTCGGGTCGAGGACTTTTCGAACAGCATGGCCAGTACGCGATGACTGAGGGGCGCGTATGTATGTCGCAGGGCTTTGAGTTCGACGGCGCGCTTCAAAAGCCCACGGTACTCGTCGGGCGAAAGGTCAGTGAGGTTCACCAGGTGGCGGAGGGTCATGAAAGTCTCCCGGGGGCAAAGTCTGCCGTGAATTCAGTGATCAACCGGATGACGGCATCGCAGAGAACGTGCATTTCATCGTCGGACAGGATCAGGGGGGGGAGCAGCCGGACAGTCCGGTCTGCGGTCACGTTGATCAGGAGGCCTTGAGCCAGAGCATGCGAGGTCAGATCCCCGCAAGGTGAATCCAGTTCAATGCCGATCATGAGCCCGCGACCACGGATGTCGACGACGCGGGGATTGCCGGCAAGGCCTTCGCGAAAACGCGCAAGCATCTCTTTTCCCAGAACGGCTGCCCGCTGAACCAGATTTTCCTGTTCCAGAACTTCAATGACGGTGAGAGCGGCTCGGCAGGCCAGCGGATTTCCGCCAAAGGTCGAGCCGTGTTTGCCTGCCGTCAGGATGCCAGCGGCCAGCCCCCCAGCAAGGCAGGCGCCAATGGGGACTCCGTTACCAAGGGCCTTGGCCAGGGTCATGACATCCGGCTGAATGTTTTCGTGCTGAAATCCAAACCATCGACCGGTGCGGCCCATGCCACATTGAACCTCATCAAGCATCATCAGCCACTGACGGTTCTGAGTGAGCTCTCGAACGGCGCTCAGGTAGCCCGGCTCGGGGGCTCGGACACCGCCCTCGCCTTGAACTGGCTCGAGAAGTACGGCAACGATAGAGGGATCATTCAGTTGTTTGAGGGCCTCAATATCGCCGTAAGGGACCCGGATAAAGGTATCGACCAAAGGCTCAAAACCTTCCTGAACCTTTGGGTTGCCCGTGGCGCTCAGGGTGAACAGGGTCCGGCCATGGAAGCTTTGCTCCATGACGACCACGATGGGGCGCTCAATGCCCTTGAGATGGCCGTATTTTCGGGCCAACTTGAGCGCGGCTTCATTCGCCTCGGCACCGGAATTACAGAAAAACGCGTTTTCGAGGCCACTTAATCGGATGAGGGTTTCCGCTAGCTTTTCCTGAAGCTCAATCCCATAGAGATTGGAGGTGTGGACGAGTTTTAACGCTTGATCGGCGATCGCACGGGCGACTTTGGGGTGGGCATGACCGAGATTGCAGACGGCGATACCTGAGATGGCGTCCAGAAAACGGCGCTCGTCGGTGCTGAAGAGCCACGCGCCTTGGCCATAGACGAAGCTGACCGGCATTCGTGCATAGGTGGGCATCACCGAACTGTTCATGGCTGTTTCCCTCAGAAAACAAAAAAGGCAGTCCAGGGACTGCCCTTAAAAAATTTGAAGGCGGGAATTCTACCAGAATGCGTACTTTCTATACAGCATTTGTCTCTGTGGAGAGTAACCCTCAGAGTTCGGCGAGGTTGCCCCGATCCTCGAGCCAGACCTTGCGGTCGGCGGCCCGTTTTTTTGCAAGCAACATGTCGAGTCGCTCGTTCGTCAGTTGGTGGTCGTCCAGCGTGAGTTGAATCAGACGGCGAGTATCGGGGTTCATGGTCGTTTCCCGAAGCTGGGAGGGATTCATTTCGCCAAGGCCTTTGAAGCGTTGCACATTGACCTTGCCTCGAATGTTCTCCGCTTCGATGCGATCCAGCACCCCTTTCTTTTCGGCTTCATCCAGCGCATAAAAGACCTGTTTGCCAACATCGACGCGGTAAAGGGGCGGCATGGCAACAAACACATGACCTGCGGTCACCAAGGTCCGGAAGTGTCGGACAAACAAAGCGCACAACAGGGTAGCAATGTGATTGCCGTCCGAATCGGCATCGGCGAGGATGCAAATTTTGCCGTAGCGAAGTCCGCTCAGGTCATCGGAACCCGGATCGACCCCGACCGCCACGCTGATGTCATGGACTTCCTGTGAGGCGAGGACTCCGGAGGATTCGACCTCCCACGTATTCAGGATCTTGCCTCGGAGTGGCATGATGGCCTGAAAATCCTTGTCTCGGGCTTGTTTGGCCGACCCGCCAGCTGAATCACCCTCGACCAAAAAAAGCTCAGTCAGGGCGAGATCCTGAGACGCGCAATCAGAGAGTTTGCCCGGGAGCTGGGGACCTGCCGTGATTTTCTTGCGTGTGACCTGGCGGCTGGCCTTGAGTCTTCGCTGGGCATTTTCAATGACAAACTCGGCCAAGCGCTCGCCAACCGCCGGGTGCTGATTGAGCCAAAGGCTGAACGAATCCTTGGCTACACCGGAGACGAACGCGGCGCATTCCCGAGAGCTCAGTCGCTCCTTGGTTTGTCCGGAAAACTGGGGATCCAGCATTTTGAGCGAGAGCACATAGTGGCAGGCTTCCCAGACATCTTCAGGAGCAATCTTGATCCCGCGTGGGAGGAGGTTCCGAAACTCACAGAACTCCCTGACCGCTTCGGTGAGGCCGGTGCGAAGGCCATTGACGTGCGTGCCACCCTGCGCAGTCGGAACCAGGTTCACATAGCTTTCAGCGACGGGTTCCTGAGCCGACTGGGTCCAGACCACCGCCCATTCAACCGCTTCGGTTCGACCCTCGAGTCGCCCGACGAAGGGGTCCTCAGGCAGGCACTCCGTGGTCCCGATGCGATCGATCAGGTACTGGGGTAGCCCATTCTCGAACAGCCAGGTCTCCTCCTCGCCGCTCGCTTCCTCGCGAAGGGTGATGCGAAGTCCCGGGCAGAGTACCGCTTTGGCCCTCAGGAGCGCCTTAAGCCGACTGACCGCAATCCGCGGGCTGTCGAAATAGTGCGCCTCTGGCCAAAAACGGACTTGGGTTCCGGTGTCTTTCTTGGTGGTGGTGCCCACTTCACTGAGTTCACGCACTTTTTCGCCACGGGCGAAACCGATGTCCCAGATCTTTCCCTCACGACGGATTTCGACATCCAGTCGGTCCGAAAGCGCATTGACAACAGAGACCCCAACCCCGTGGAGACCCCCGGAAAAGCCATAGCTTTTGTTGGAGAACTTTCCCCCGGCATGGAGTTTGGTCAGGATCACTTCGACACCCGAAATCCCCTCCTCGGGGTGGAGATCCACCGGCATGCCGCGACCATCATCCGAAACCTGGACGCCACCATCTGCGAGCAGCGTCACCTCAATGTTTTTGGCAAATCCAGCCAGAGCCTCGTCAACGCTGTTGTCGATGACTTCCTGAGCCAGATGATTAGGCCGGCTGGTGTCCGTGTACATCCCCGGGCGTTTTCGGACCGGCTCAAGGCCGGAGAGGACTTCGATCGATGAGGCGTCGTAGATCTGGTTCATGGAGCTTATTGGGGGCGGTCGGTGATATCAGGCAAATGCGTAAAAAGGCTCAATTGCCTTCCTGAAGTCGAACCCGGCGACGATAGAGGACGGTATAGACAAGGCCACTTACGACACACAGAGCGATAGCGCCCAGTACGGCCTGATGGGAGTACTGCACGATCAGTTCGCGTTCAGCGCCGATGAAATAGCCGATCCAGGCCAGAACGCTAACCCAGATGCCCGCGCCAATCAGGGTGTAAAGGCTGAAGCGAAGATGATTCATGCGAGCAAGGCCGGCCGGGATCGAGATGAGATGCCGGATGACGGGCAAAAGCCGACCGATGAAGGTCGAAATTTCGCCGTGCTGCTGAAAGTAGGCCTCGACTCGATTGAAGTGCTCTTCCTTGATCCAAAAATAACGGCCGTAGCGGACGAGTAGGGGACGCCCTAGCCAGAGGGCCGCAAAATAATTGAGGTAGGCACCGGCCAGACTGCCAAAGGTCCCGCTCAAAATGACCAGCGACATGTTCATTTGCCCTTGCTGTACGAGATAGCCTGCGGGGGGCATTACCAGCTCGCTCGGCACAGGAAAGATGGAACTTTCCATCGCCATCAAGAGAAAAATTCCCGGATAGCCCATGGAGCCAATGGTGTTCAGGAGCCAGCTAATGAGTTCGTGCATGCGGGTTCGATGGTTAAGCAATGATCAGTGAGAAAAACCATGTGTCATGGGGTAGCGCCGGTCGCGGCCGAAGGCGCGGGGCGTCACCTTGACGCCGGGGGGGGCCTGACGACGCTTGTATTCATTTCGGTCGACCATACGGATGACGCGCCGGACGTCCTGTTCAGGCAAACCAGCCGCAATGATATCTGTGATCGACTGATCCCGCTCAATGTAGCGTTCAAGGATTTCATCAAGGACAGGGTAGGGCGGTAGCGAGTCCTCGTCGCGTTGATCGGGACGAAGCTCTGCCGAGGGGGCTCGGGTCAGGACCCGTTCCGGAATAACCGAGCTCACGGTATTGCGGTACCGCGACAGGCGGTAAACCAAAAGTTTGGGGATATCTTTGAGAGGGGCAAAGCCCCCTGCCATGTCGCCGTAAAGAGTGGCGTAGCCAACGCTCATTTCGCTTTTGTTTCCCGTCGTCAGAAGGATTTTGCCTTTCTTGTTGGAGAGCGCCATGAGAAGAATTCCGCGGCATCGCGCTTGAATGTTCTCTTCCGTCAGGTCGGCTGGTCGTCCTTCAAAGGCGGGTTCAAGCATTCCCAGGAATGTTCTGAAGGCGGGCTCAATCGGGATGGTGTGCATCTGACAGCCAAGCGCCTCGGCCTCCAGTCGGGCATCTTCATTGCTCATGTCGGCGGTATAGCGGGACGGCATGAGGATGACTTCGACCTCTTTGGATCCGAGTGCGTCGACGGCAAGTGCCAGGGTCAGAGCAGAATCAATGCCGCCGGAGAGGCCAAGTACGGCGCCCTGAAATCCATTTTTTTTAACGTAATCCCGAATCCCGGTGACCAAGGCCTCGTAAATCTGCGCGTCCTCAGAAAGGGGCGGGGTCAGTTGGCCCCTAAGGAGCTTGATGCTGGGTTGGGTTTCGATCTCGATGATTTCCAAAGACTCCTTGAATTCAGGTGCCTGAAAGCAAAGCTCCCCATTCAAATCCATGGCGAAGGAGGCGCCATCAAAGACCAGTTCGTCCTGTCCGCCGACCAGATTAAGGTAGACGATGGGTGTCTGGTGGGCTTTAGCCCGGGCCTGAATCAGCTGATGACGCTCATGCAATTTTCCAGCATGGAAGGGTGAGGCATTCAGGCTAATGATGAGATCTGCGCCGGCCGCGACGGAGGCTTCAACCGGACCTTCGTGCCAAATATCCTCACAGAGCGTGAGGCCGATATCCAAGCCGCTCATTTCGAAAACGCAGGGGGTGTTCCCCTCCTTGAAGTAGCGTTTCTCGTCAAAGACCCCGTAGTTGGGCAAAAGTCGTTTCTGGTAGGTCGAAAGTGTGTGACCATTGCTGAGAATCGCCGCACTATTGAAAAGGTGTCCGGCCTTTCGTTCCGGAAATCCGATAATCGCCGTGATTCCCTGGGTTGCCTTGGCAATGGCCTCAAGGGCTGCATCAACCCGATCCAAAAAATCCTTCCTGAGCAAGAGGTCTTCGGGTGGATAGCCGGTGAGGCAGAGCTCCGGGAAGAGCACCAGGTCCACTTGGTTCTTCTGCGCGTCCTTGATGATCTCAAGGATGCGGTCGCGATTGCCCTCGATTCGACCCACCACGAAGTCGAGCTGGGCCATGGTTATGCGAAGTTTGCTCATGCCTCGTTGGCGCTCTCTGAATAACGGATTTCGGCGATTGTGAACTGGGCGGGGCCCGAGGGGGTGGCAACAGTCACCGGGTCATCGATTTCCCGCTTGAGAATGGCGCGAGCCATGGGGGAATCGACGCTGATCCATCCCTGCTGGGTATCGATCTCATCGGCGCCCACGATGCGGTAAACCGCCAATGCACCCGCTTCATCTTCAAGGGTGACCCAAGCGCCAAAAAAAACCCGGTCTCGATTAGAGGGTAACGCGCTCACGACGGTCAACGACGGTAGCCGCTTTTGGAGGTAGCGGATTCTTCGGTCAATCTCGCGAAGTTCCTTTTTGCGGTAGATGTATTCAGCGTTTTCAGACCGATCGCCTTCGGCGGCCGCGGCCGAGAGATGCTGGGTCACATCGGCTCGTCTCTCCCACAGGGCCTTGAGCTCTGCTTCTAGGCGATGGGCGCCTGCTTGAGTGATGTAGGGTGAGGATTTTGGGGATGCGGGCCGCCAGCGCGACATGGTGGATTCCGTTCGGGTACTGACGAAGTATAGCGTGGATCAGACGTTCTAGACGCTGCCGCGATGCTCAAGGATACGACGAATCAGCTCCATCATGGAGTGTGCCTCCATCTTTCCCAGCAGGTTTTCGCGATGTTTTTCCACAGTTCGTTCGCTGATGAAAAGCCGTTCGGCGATGCCGCGGGTCGACTCTCCCGAGACCAGAAGCTCCAGAATTTCCCGCTCTCTCCGAGTCAGTTGGCTCATTTGCTCTTCAAGGACACGAGATCCCTTGTTCTTTTCGCGTGTCTCCCGGTCCAGTCGAAGCGCATCTTGAACGCGATCCAGGATGACCTGGGGGCTGGCGGGTTTCTCCAGAAAGTCGAAGGCGCCGGACTTCATGCTTTGAACCGCCATGGAAATTTCACCATGGCCGGTCAGGATGATGGCTGGAATTCGGTAACCTTGGCTTCGGAGTTGCTCGAGGAGGCGCAGGCCCCCAATGCCAGGCATTCTGACATCAAGGATCAGACATCCGGGGTGATCCAGTCGATTCGCTGAAAGGAACGCTTCTGCAGACTCGAAGAGTTCAACCTTCAGGTTGATTGATTCAAGTAGCCATTGCAGGGAAGTGCGCATATCCCGGTCATCATCAACGATGAAAACGGTTTCTTCAGTCATTTTGGCCCTCGTTACATGGGCTACAAGGGAGCTCGACGGTCAATCGAGTTCCCTCCGGACCCGAATCGGCGGAGACGATCCCATTATGGGTCTCCACGACCGATTTACAGATCGAGAGTCCAAGGCCAATGCCCGATTCCTTGGTGGTGTAGAAAGGTTCAAAGATTCGCGAGGTTTCCCCCGAGTCAAAACCACAGCCGTTATCACGAACGATGATTGTGAGCAGGTTTGGGGGCGTGGAGCGAAGCTCAACGTCTAGGCGCCGCTCTGTTATACCGCGGGCCTCCAGGGCGTCCATTGCATTCAGGATGAGATTAAGCAGAAGTTGTTGAAGCTGAATCCTTTCGCCAACGGGTTGAGGAAGATCCGGGTCGAAATGAGTTGCTAGATGAATTTCTCTTCTTGCGAGTTCCGAGTGGAGTAATAGCAAGGTTTCTTCCACCAATGCCCGAACATCGACAGGGACTGCGTCACCCGGACGCCGTCTGATGAGATTGCGAATGCCCTGAATGATTTGCGAGGTTCTCTTCGCAAGCCGGATCGTCTCCTCGATCGTGTCCTTAAGCCCAGAGTGTTGATGGAGCAGTTCTTCGTATCGGAGTGAAATCCCGCCCAGATAATTGGCAATGGCGCCCAGGGGTTGGTTGATTTCGTGGGACACCATAGCCGCAAGCTCACCCGCCGTATTTTGCCGCTGGATCATCATGAGTTGATTTTCTTGTAACTTGAGCTGAGTTTCTTTTTCACGAACCAGCTGTTCCGTTCGCCTCCGCTCAGTCATGTCTCGAACAACGCAGGTATAAAGCGGTTCGTCATCATGTCCTCGCCCAAAGATGCCGACGGAGACCTCAATCGGGAAACGGGAGCCATCTGCGAAAATTCCCCGCAGCGAAGGTCCATTCCCCTCCAAAATGAGAGGCATAGTTGGCTGACTGATGTGTTCTTCAGCTTCAATTAGTTCGCTGATGCGAGCGGAGCCATCCTCCGGAATGTTTGTGCCAAACATCTTTGAAGCAGCGTGATTGGCGAGTTCGATACAGCCTTTGGCATTAATGCTCAGAATGCCTTCAACCGTCGTATCGAGAACCGCTTGCAGACGCGCTTCATTTTGGCGGAGCCGTTCCTCGAGACGTTTTCGCTCCATGGCTTCACGTTCGAGCTGGATGACGGTTTCTTGTCTGGATTTTATTTCTCGTTGCAGTTCTGCGTTGATTCTTGCCAATTGCTTGGGGCTTGGTAGACGAAGAGCTTTGCCAATCACAGGCCAAAGCAGAATCGCGCTGGCAATTGAGATGATCGCCGTGATGGCCTTGATTACGCCCTGAAGGGCGTAATCCGGATGCCATAAGGTCCAGATATCAAGCAGATGGGTTGTGCCGCACGCCATGATGAAGCCGGCAAAAAGGATGAACATCCAGCGATATTCGAGATCCTTTCGTCGTGATACGAAATGCGCGAGACCGAATGGGATTGAAAAGTACGCGATGGCGATCAGGGAGTCTGAAAGCACGTGAAGCATGAGCAATCCCGGCTTCCATGACAAACAAATGCCATGAGGCAGGAGGCCTTGTTGCGTGAGAGCGCTTAAATCGAAAATGGCCATAAGATTTCCAAGGCCCCAGGACGTGTTTAGTGACGCCTGAAGAATACATGAGCCTAGTGTTATGGGCGAAGACGCGAAGTCTATCGGTTCACAGGGAAGTGAAATAGCGCTAGACTTCTCGCTTGACTTAATGTCTTAAAGCCGGCGTAGCTCAGTTGGTAGAGCGGCGCACTTGTAATGCGCGGGTCGAGGGTTCGAATCCTTTCGCCGGCTCCATCTTTCAAAGACCTATCCAACAGGTCGCACCCTGCTACAGATTCGTTGTAGCATGCCTTGGTCATGGTGCTAGGGCTAATCCTTAATCTCCCTACTTTGCTTACGCTTTTGAAGCTCTGCTGAGCAATCCCTGATGCTGTTCGAGCTTGTTTAGCGTTTTTTGGTTAAAACGTCATTTCATCAGATCCGAGGTCTTGTCCACGATATCCTTTCGGATTCGGTCTTCTTGATTCGGCGTCAAACTATGACTATCAACCAAGGGGCGTCCTCGAAGCTCCTCATGGAGCCCGCCTCCTGCGTTAGCCTTGCCAATCCAGCGGTTGACCGTCGGTCTCCGAAGTTCAAGCTCGGCAGTAATCCTCGCTATCGATTCGCTCTGTTTCCATGAGCTAATTTCAATATGGCCGTACCCTATTATGTGGCCGTATTAATGACTCATGCGGCGACTACATAACCACTAAAAAATATTTGTCTTAATTAGTCGCGCCGTCCAGAGGCAATTGATGGCGAGCATCCTACTGTGCTAGATTCCCAACTCCCTACGCTTGAAATAAAAAAAGGAAAAAGATTATGAAAAACATGGCACTAGTAGTGGCGCTCTTGGTCTCATTTAGCATCGAAGCAACCACGCTGAATTCTTTGGGTGGAGTGTGGAAGTTGACGCAGATTACGATGGATGGAGCTAGTATTAACTGTCCGGGACAATTTTCTTTGCCGCCCGGAGTCCCGGCGATAGTGACACAGTTTAGTAAATGTGGGGATAGCGAGACGCTCACCATCCGAGCTAAGAACGGCCGTGGCACATTCAACACTAACCTAACGGTTCTTAATGCGCTGACAAGCCCGAATGGTTTCTGGGCAAACGAGAAGATCTCCGGGATTAACTACATCACATTTGTGGATGCAGCGCTTCTCGATGACCCCAGAACCTATGAATATTCCTTATCGAAAGATAAAAAGACCCTAACAATTTCGGAGACTATGGAGGTATACAACCCCGTGACCTCAACTTTGAGAAAGTCACAAAGCTCTCTGCTTTTTGTTCGAGCTAACTAAATATTCGGATCTAGGCTAACTACATCTTGCCAACTGGCGCAATAGGGCGGGGGTCTTCCCTCCCCCGCCTTTTTTGATCGCCGCACAAGAGGCTCTTAACGCCATCTATGAGTTTTGTGTCAAATACCGAAACTAGGTGGCCATTTTCAATGGTCCATCCCAGCATAACGACAAGAAGCTCGCCGCAGAAAATACAGTTGAACCGGAAGATTACAAAGAACCGAGGGTCTTTTCCCAGTGAAGAGGCGCTAACCAAACTGTTCTATCTTGCCCTCAGGAATATCAGCGAAAGATGGAATCGACCCATCAGGGATTGGAAAGCAGCCCTGAATCGATTTAGCATTGGATTCGAGGATCGACTCTACCCGAACTGACCGAAATCCCGTTTACACAAAAATTCGGACACCCTCATTCTTGACGCTTTTCGAGGTTGTTCAGCGTTCTCTGGCAGTTTTGTAGATTAAACATTTGAAAGTACGTTGGCTCAGATTAAATGTCTTCGCCTGCTTCAGTCTCAACTTCACCAATGTCATCCGTTCTGTAGCTCTGTCGAACCAGATCAGCAGCATCGCGGAGCTCACGATCGATTCTAGATAGCGTTGTTTGATCTGATAATGACCCAGCGGCAACGACTGCCGTCAATTCATTAAGTGCCGATGATAAGCGGCTCAGGGCGTCCTTCAGGAAAAGGCTTTTATCCGGGGTCGACATGAAAAATCCTCAATGGCAGGGATCAAGGGTTGGGCTTTAAAAGCATTGGACATCCAGTCTTGTAACATGGAACTTCGTCACTCGGTCATTCGTTCTCGTTATGCTCAAGAAGCCTTCACCGTTTGTTGGGCAATACATCCGGAGAATCAAAATGGAAGAATCAAAGGTCTTGGTGCTCTGTGCAACGGGTAAAGCCGGCAGAAATGTCTGTAGGGCACTGATTGAGGCAGGATTTCAGGTGTATGGGACGACAAGGTCAAATGCCAAAAAGTTGTCGGATCAAGGTGTAACCCCTGTTCTCTCTGATTACACCAGACGCGAAGATCTTGATCGCGCTCTGATGGAGACTGGGGCAAAGAAGCTTTTTGTGATCACTGACTATTTTGGGGCGGCTAAGTCAAAAGGGGAGCTTGAAATCAGTCACGGTAAGCTCGCAATTGATGCAGCAAAGTCAGCGGGGGTCGAGCACCTTGTCTTTATGAGCGTTGCGGACGCCGAGTTCATGGACGAGCGGGTTAAGCACGTCAAAA
>Ga0207958_1000261_pt1 | contig 17302 bp, 18 predicted proteins | sample CryBogCBH27Jul07_FD_184606 | JGI IMG/M metagenome (GOLD analysis project Ga0207958, IMG submission 184606) | Freshwater microbial communities from Crystal Bog, Wisconsin, USA - CBH27Jul07 (SPAdes) (version 2) | ecosystem: Environmental > Aquatic > Freshwater > Lake | place: Crystal Bog... | reverse complement strand
TTCGGCGGGGTAGTTCATGGACACGACCAGGTGGCGGTCCAGCTTGATGGTGTGCGTCTCGTGGTCATACTCGTACTTGTTCTGACTTCCACGCGGAATTTCAACAACGGCGGTAACGATTTCCATGATCTCCCAGCCCCTTTAGAACGGTAAATGGCTAGTGGAGACTATCTCTAACCGCGAACCAAATGACATTTCGACGACACATGTCGCTGTTATTGTCGCGACGACAAGCTTTATAGGGAGCAACAATGGCTTTTTGTCCGCAATGTGGTGCCGCCGACCAAGACGCAACTTTTTGTGCCAACTGTGGGGCACCCGTGAATGGTGCGAATTCGGTTCCGGTCGCGCCGGCATATAACCAGGCGCCGGCCGCCGCCGTCGGTCAGTACGCCGACTGGGGAACGCGATTCGCCGCCTTCTTGATTGACGCCTTGACCCTTTTCGCCATCGAGGTGGTGGGGCTCGTTCTCGCTCGCATCAGCCCCGCATTCGGCCTTCTGATCATCCTCGTTCAACTCGGCATGAACGTCTGGTACGCGATTCAAGTGGGAGCCACCGGCGCCTCACCGGGCATGCGCGTGATGGGGCTCAAGTGCGTGAACGAACAGACCGGCGAACCCATCGGTGGTGGCCTCGGTGTCGTGCGAGCCATCGCCCACTTTGTTGACGGCCTGATCTGTTACATCGGTTACCTCTTCCCCCTTTGGGATAAGAAGCGTCAGACCTTGGCGGACAAGATCATGCACACCGTCGTGATCAACGTTCCGAAGAAGCCTTTCTCGATTCAGCCCAAGTAATGAAGGGCCGTTTCGGCCGCCATTACGAGATTGACACTCGGGGCATTCGCCCCCCCGCTCTCGCGCTACTGGCGGGGGGCGCCCTCTTAGGAACGGTCGGACATACCCTCGGTGTTCCCTGCCCCTCCATCGTGCTCGTGGGAATCCCGTGTCCGCTCTGCGGGTTGACGACGGCCTTGCGCAACGTCATGACGGGACGGCTGGCCACAGCCTTTTCCGCCGCACCTCTCGGAGTCGTTCTTGTCGCGACGGCCGTCTACGTCGTCGTCACCAAGCGGACACGGTGGTCGATACCTCTCGTTATTCCCGTCGTCGCATTGGGTGCCGAATGGGTCTACGAGCTCTTTCGCTTCGGCATTCTTTAGCGCGGCGAGCGCGACACATTCCACCACCACACGCCACTGGCGTCGTGGTGACCCGGCCCAAAAGCATGCGTGAGGTAACGACGCACCTGCGCGGGGTCATGGCCTCTCGGTGTCACCACAATGCGATCAATGTGCGCGGTTGTCACCACGTGCACGAGTTGGTGCCAAGTGGCGGGCGAGTCGGGCGGTAGTGGCCCCACCGATTCGGGATAAATACTGAAGGAGAAAGTGGGGCGTTCGTAGGAGCGAACGAAGAGGTCGTAAAAGGGGCGGTAGGGACCGACGGGCACCTGCTGCGCCGACCCCGTGACACTCGGAACAATCGCCTGACCACCCACCAGTCGATAGCGCATAGCGGCGTCAGCCTGATCAAGCAAGGAGACGTTTCTCACGCCCTCGGGGTAGGGGTAGGCAAGCACGAGAGCGTTGTTGGGAACCGCGTGCGTCCCCGCCAGCGAGGAATACCACCGTTCGACCTTCACGTAGCGGGCGGCATAGGCCTGGTTCGGGACAAAGCCGACAACCGTGAAGACCGCGATTGCCACTGCCGCTGCACGCGATGTCATCCGCGGACGATGAGCGAGTTCCTGAATGGCGTCAGCGACAATCCACGCGAGTGCCGCCAGCACCACCACCGAAAAATTGCGCGGCATCACCGATGAGAAACCGGGAAGGCCAACCACGAGTTGGTAGGGCGACCACACGTAGCCCACGCCCGGTAGTTGAGGGTGGGCGCCCCCCGAGGCAAGAAGCGCGACGGCGGCGATGAGCAATGCCACGCGGGTGCGACGTCGCGACCACGTCACGACGAGCCCGACCAGAACCGCCAGGAGAAAAAAGATGCCGAGGTACCCGCCATTAAAAAAGGAACCCGACAAAAAGACGTAATGGTGAGGGTCGCGGCCGAGTGGTGCCAGCGCGACCGCAGCTCCCGGCTTGATGAGCTGCGACCACGTCGTCGTCAATTGAGTGACCCATGCGTGGGGCGGGCCCGCGATGTGCTGGCGTCCCGCAATGAGCGCGTAGAGCGGAGCGGCAAGTAGCACGGCGCTGACAGCGCCGACACCCAGGACATACACAGCGAGTTCGCGAACTCGATCACGACGACCAACCCGTGTGATCGCCACGACGACGAGGGCACCCAGCAAGAAAACGCCCACGATAAAAAAGGTTTCCAACGACACCAGGAAGCACCACGCGGTCCACAGTGAGGTCACCACGACGGCGCGACGGCGCGACCAACGGCCCGACAGCGATTGGAGAACGGCGTCGATCCACCAACAGAGGCCCGCACTCGCGACCATGAAGGCGTGGTTCTGCCCATGAATGAGGAGGGTGGGCCCCAGGGCCACCAGGGCGCCACCGAACATCGCGGGTCCGCGCTCCAGTCCATGGCGATGCATGACGAGAGCAGCCGAGAGCGCGGTGGCCACGACGCCGCCCACGAAAATGGCGTTGAGAGAGAACACGGGTCCGACCAACCAGGTCAGTGGCGCGACGAGATAGCCCACCGCCAACAGGGACGTATTGGTCATCAGGTTGATCCCCTGCGGCGCATTCATCGCGTCACTAAAGAAAGGATTGAGACCATGTGCGGCGGCGTGTGCGGCCCACGCCACGAACCACGTCTGCTGAATCGGGTCATCGATTCCCCAGCCGAGCACCGTCGATGTGGGGTGTGCGACGACTCGCTGATACAGCGCGAGGGCGATCAGGGTGAGGCCAAGTCCGTACCACCACCATGGCGCTCGACGAGCGCGCATTACTTCTTCTTTGACGTTCGGATGGCCTTCATCACGCTGCCGCCCAAGATCACGAAGGTCGCCACGAGCAACACCCACCCGCCGACAGACGAGTGTCGATGATGCGAAATCACGGCCACGGCCGCGAGTGCCACGCACACCGCCACGAATATTTCGGGAGTGTCGCCCACCAAGAAGTCCCACAGGAAACGACCGGTACCCACCACGGCAGACCCCAGAAGACGGACGAATCTCATCGGCGCGCCACCTGGATCTGCACCCAGACGCCCGCTGCCACGAGGCCGGCAATAGCCAGCAACATCACGTCGCCGTGCGGCCACACCACCCCGACGCCTTCACCAGACCAAAAGATGCCGTAGGTGACGAGCAGCACACCCACGGTGGCCTTCATCAAATTCTCAGGGACATTATTAAGTTGCTTCGCCACAATGGCACCGACGATGGCGACGAGAACGGTGGCCGACACAGCCGATGTCGTGGCAATCAAAATCTGGTGTCGCTGCGCGCCCAAAGTGACCACCATGATGACGACTTCGAGACCCTCGAGAAATACTCCCTTGAAACTCGTCACCACCGCGAGGCGATCGCGGCCCACGGGTTGACCGGCCGCTCGCAACTGCGCCACGGTGTCGCGATAAATCTCGTCTTCGTCGTGCAGGGCTTTATGTCCCGACGCGCGAAGAATGGCCTTGCGCAACCACTGCAAGCCGAAAACGAGCAAGACGGCGCCGACGATGACGCGCATCGGTGTTAAGGGCACGTGACTAATTGCCGGACCCACGATCGCCACGAGGATGGTGAGGCAAAGAAGAGCGAGACCCGTTCCCTCGATAGCTGATCGCCACGACCGCGCGTGACCCACCGCCACCACGATGGTGAGGGCTTCGACCATCTCCACGAGGGCGGCGAGAAAAACGGCCACGACCAGCGCGTAGGGAAACGCGGTGGTGGTGGCCAACATGCGACCAATGTAACGGTTACGTCACCTCTCCTCGGGGGACGGGGTTAATCGAGCGAGTGCGCGCCGACTAATTTGGAAAGTGTTATGTCGTCTACCCCCCTCGCCACGACATCGAGCGCGCTCTTAGAACTCGATGACATCTCCGTTCGCTTTGGCGGACTGTCCGCACTGTCGGATGTCAGTTTCTCTGTCCACTCCGGAGAAATCGTCGGCCTCATTGGTCCCAATGGAGCCGGCAAGACGACCGCATTCAATGTGGCCTGCGGGTTCGTCGAACCCTCCGACGGCACGGTTCGTCTCCCTCAGGCAGGCCTGAACCGGCCAAAGCCGAGCCAACTTGCTCGCGCCGGCGTGGCACGCACCTTGCAGGGCGTCGGACTCTTCGAGAATTGCACCGTGTTGGAAAACGTGATGGCGGGCGCGCAAAGTCGCCCCGGGGGTCGCTTTTGGACCTCACTGCTGGGTCTGCCGCACGGACAAAAAGAACTGAAAGCCGAAGCCCTCGCCGTCCTCGACCGCTTGGGCGTCGCGGACTACGCCGCTCAAATGCCCACGGCCATTCCCTACGGCATCGCCAAGCGTGTAGCCGTCGCGCGCGCCCTGATTGCGCGCCCGTCGCTTCTTCTTCTGGACGAACCGGCCTCCGGCCTCGACGAGGCGGAATTGGATGCATTTGCCGACCTAATTCGCAGCCTGCGTACCGAAATGGGCGTGCTGCTCGTCGAGCACAACATGGACTTCGTGATGCCGCTTGTCGATCGTCTTGTGGTGCTCAACTTCGGCAAGGTCATTGCGACCGGCACGCCGGCAGAGGTGCGTCAGAATCCCGCCGTGATTGAGGCCTACCTGGGAGTGGACGAATGATTTCAATTTCGAATCTCTCGGTCGCCTACGGCGCCATCGTGGCGCTCGATGACGTGACTATTGAGGCACCGACAGGGGCCATCACCGCCGTCCTCGGCGCCAACGGTGCCGGCAAGACCACCTTGCTGCGCACCATCAGTGGCCTCGTCAAGCCTCGTTCCGGCAGCATCACTGCCAATGGACACGCCCTCATCGGCGAACGTCCCGACGCCATCGCGCGTCTCGGTATTGCGCACGTTCCTGAAGGACGAGGCGTGATTGCCGAATTCACCGTCGAGGAAAACCTCCACCTCGGTGCGCTGGGTGCCAAGACCAACGTCGCCGCGGGCCTCGAGGAGCAGTACGCCTTGTTCCCCGTTCTCAAGGAACGTCGCAAGCAGTACGCCGCGCAGCTATCGGGTGGCGAGCGCCAAATGCTGGCTCTCGGTCGCGCCATGATCGCGAACCCGCAGATTTTGCTGCTCGACGAGCCGTCGCTGGGCCTGGCGCCACTGGTGACTCAAGACATCATGAACACGATCAAAATTCTGTGTGCCAACTCTGGCCTAACGGTGATTTTGGTAGAGCAGAACGCGAAGAGCGCGCTCAAGATTTCCGACTACGCCGCCGTCTTGCACGTCGGCAAATCCATTGCGGTGCGACCCGCGGCCGAGGTGGCCGCTGACGAGTCGCTGCGCTCGTACTACTTGGGGATGGCCGAATGATTGCCAACATTCTGACAAACCGTCTTGTGAACGATATCGCCGGCGGTGCCACCCAGGGAGTGGTGTTTTCCCTCGTGGCACTTTGCCTGGTCCTCATTTGGCGCGCCACTCGTGTTCTGAACTTCGCGCAGGGGCCTATGGCAATGTTTGTCACCTATATCGGCATGACTCAAATGGAGCACAACCTCAATTTTTGGGTAGCGGCAGCCATCTCCGTGATCGTCGGATTTGTCTTTTCGGCGCTAACCGAGATTGTGATCGTTAAGCCGCTCTATCACACTGCAGAAATCAACCCCATCGTGGTGATGGTGGGCCTATTCACCTTGCTTGAAGCCCTAGCGGCGGCAATCTGGACAAACGTACCGCGCTACCCCACGGCACCATTTTCCAGCATCAACTTCCAATCAGATGGCAACCCCACGGGCCTCAGCCCTCTCGCCAGTTTCCAAATTGTCGCAGCGCTCTTAGTGATGACGTTTGTGGCGGGATTGTTTAACTACACCTCTCTCGGTTTGAAACTTCGAGCGTCAGCGTTGTCGCCTGAAGTTTCGAAGTTGCTGGGTATTCGCGTCGACCGATTGCTCACTCTCGGCTGGGGCATCGCCGGTGCAGTGGGGGCAGTGGCGGGAGTTGTGGTGTCAGTAAACACTGGCATCACCCCGGGGATGCTCGATGCACTCTTCGTCTTCGGCTTTATTGCCGCGGCCATCGGCGGACTAGACAGTCCTCTTGGAGCCTTAGTAGCGGGAATTGGCATTGGCATCATGATGCAGCTGGTTGACGATTTCTGGAATTCGAACTATGCCGACATCGTGGCGGTAGTTCTCCTCATTGTTGTCCTCATGATCAGACCTCAAGGAATGTTCAGCAAGAATTCTGCGCGGAGAGTGTGATGTCGAACACGTTCAAACGATTTGGCCTCGTTATTCTTGGCACCGCAGTGGCAGTGGGAATTGCCATGATCTTGCCGGGAGCCGATGCTGCGTATTTGACGACCGGTGGTGCTTACTGCATCGCCATTATCGGTCTATCTTTCCTCACTGGGTGGAGTGGCCAAATCTCGATCGGTAATTCAGGCTTCATGTTGGTGGGTGGATACGCCGCGGCTTACTGGAACCTTCACCACCCGGGCGAACCGGTCGTGGTCTCCATGCTGGTCGCCATTGCGCTGTCCGCGATCGCCGGAGCCATCATTGGTTTGCCCGCTACTCGCTTGCGTGGCCCCTACTTGGCGGGCATGACCTTGGCATTCGCTGTCGCCCTACCGGGCGTCCCTCAGTCTTTCGCCACCACGACATTTGGTGGATCACAAGGCTTAACCATCATGCCCCTATCGGCGCCACAATGGTTCAAAGACCTCTTTTCCGCAGACACACTTCCCATTGCCATCAATGGACGGTTCACTGCCGTAGTCAGCGTCTGCATTGCCGGATTTGTCATTTGGTTGATGTCGAACCTCTTCTCCAGCAAAGTTGGCCGATCGATGCGCTTGGTTCGCGATAACGATGTCGCCGCCGAACTCGTCGGACTTCACCTCGGTAGGACGCGAGCCCTGGCCTTTGTCGTTACTGCAGCGCTCAGCGGCCTCGCAGGAGCGGTATTGGTCTTTGTCACGGGGACGGCATCACCTAACACCTACGAATTTGGATTCAGCTTCTCAATCGCACTGCTGACATTGGCTGTCCTGGGTGGAATTGGCACCATTTCTGGTTCGATCATCGGCGCACTCCTGGGCGTATTTGCGCTCAATATCACGACGTGGCTCACAACGCATGTCGGACTTGGGCCCACATCGTGGGTCTCGACGAAGTTGCCCAATCTTGACCCCAATGCGCAAAGCATCCTTTTTGGGCTGCTGCTTATTTTGACCATGATTTTCACCCCTCAAGGTGTGGTGGGTCTTTTCAAATCGCTTTTCGTCAGAGTGCGTCGAGTTACTCGCCGGTAACCCCTGACCAAGGGCCGACGGGTTCCCGCCAACATGAATGTCGCCCATTCTCATTAGTGTGAGGGACGGGAATCCCCCACACGAAAGGAAAATGGGCAATGAAGCACATGAACATGCGTCGCCGCCTCGCCGCCCTCTCGGCCACCACTTTGACCCTGGGCCTCGTGGCCTCGGGTGCCTCAGTGATGACTGCGGGTGCAACGGGTTCGGACGGCGTCAACACGTCAAGTAAGACGATCACCATCGGAGCAACCGTTCCGTTGTCAGGTCTCGCTGCTGCTGGTTACTCCGATGTTGCAAAGTCGGCTCTCGCCACTTTTGACTACGTCAACGCACACGGTGGCATCAACGGCTGGAGCGTTAACTACAAGGTCCTCGACGACTGCTACAACCTCTGCAGCCCTGGAACCGCAACCCAGACGACCAGTTTGCTCAACACCTCAGGCGGCATCTTTGCCACTGTGGGCTCGCTCGGAACGGCTACCCAACAGGGAGTCATCAACACCTTGAAGTCTGCGGGCGTTCCCCAATTGTTCGTTGCCTCTGGTGCGCACTATTGGAATGACCCCTCGAGCAACCCGAACCTGTTCGGCTTCCAGACCAACTACCTCGCTGAAGGCAAGATTTTTGGTACCTACATCAAGTCTGCATTCAAGGGTAAGTCTGTCGGCTTCCTCGGTCAGAACGATGACTTCGGCACAGACGGCCTTCAGGGACTCATCAACGCCGGTGTGACGCCTGCTGACCAGCTGACCTACGGAACTGGAGACCTCTTCGGCAAGACGAAGTGGAGCACCGCCATGGCTCAGTTCCAGCACGACAAGATTGCCGTCGTCGTCCTTGACACCATTCCTTTGGCGACGCGCTTGGCGCTGGATGCGGCAAAGACGCTGGGTTACAAGCCCACCTTCATCATCTCGGGAGTGGGCTCTGACCCGCAGACCGTGAATGACAAGAATGAGCTCAATGCCATCACGATGACCTTCTTCGCGGCGACCAACTCGACCAGCAACAAGGCCAGCGCGTGGAACGCCTGGGCCTCGAAGGTACTGACCGCTCAGAGCGGCAAGACGATCAATGGCGTGAAGGTTGACACCTTCACCTCCAAGTCGATCCTGTCGGGCAACCAGCTCTACGGTGTGGCGTACGCAGTCGCGTTCTTGCAGGCTCTCTACCAAGAGACCAAGACTGGTGCGACTCCAAGCCCGTCTGGCTTTGTCAGCACTTTGACCAGCAACTCGCTGAGCACTCCGGCCATCTTGCCGCTGCAATACAGCATCTCCAACCACCAGGGCCTCACCGGCGGTTACCTTGTGAAGGTAACGGCCACGGGTGTCAGCACTGGCTCCACGAAGGCTGTCAACACGACGATTTACAGCGTCAACCCCTCCACGCAGGCGTTGACCACCAGCAAGCTCACCAACGGCACCGTCCCGACGTACTTGCACTAATCGCCGTCATTAAAAAATCCCCGCCGGCCGCAAGGCCGGCGGGGATTTTTTATTCACTCGTTACGCGCCGAGGGAAGTTGCCAGCTCGCCGTAGATGAGACGCTTGTGCTCGGTAATGACCGCACGACTGCGCGTCGCCATGTGCTCACCCCAGGTAATCGCGGCCGAGAGCAACTCCTCTTCGGGCACGATCTGCTCGACCAATCCCGCTACCAGTGCGCCATCGGCATTCCAGCGATCAGCTGTCAACATGGCGCGAAGAGCGAGCGGGCGAGGCAGTCGGGCCAAGATCACCTTCGACAAGTTCTCGGTGAGAGGAAAGCCAATCTCCGCTTCGTTGAGGCACCAGAACCCGCGCTCGGTGCGCATGATGCGGTGATCAAAAGTCATCGACAAAATCGCTCCACCGGCAAAGGCGTGTCCGTTGATCGCGCCAATGGTGTACGCGGGGAAGGTCAGCAAGCGTCCGCACAGTCGATCCAGCTCGACGAACATGGCTTCCAGTGCCGGACCTTCGGTACCCAACTTTTCGAGGTCGAGACCATTCGAGAAGAACTTGCCCTCGGCGGTAAAGACCACCGACAGTGGACCCTCAATAGCCTGCACTTAGTCGAGAGCCGCGTGCAGCTGCGCCAGTGATTCCAGATTGATGCGGTTCTCTCCGTCGCGCCAGGTGATGACGGCCACGGAGTCGTGTCGAGAAATGTCTACGGTCATGGCCTCGAGACTAGGTGACCTCGGGAAACTTAGTGAGACGAGAGATACTGCGGATCGACCGCAATGGCCCAGAAACTGCCCGTCCAGGTGTCCACTTGGCCCGAGTATTCCCAGGCCGGGAGCAAGGTGGCGATGTCAGTGCCAGACGCTGACGTCGCGGTACGCGGCACCAACCACAAGGTGGCCGAATCCAAGGTCACGGGCGTCGGCGCCGTCGACGTGGTCGTCACCGATCCACCCATGCAGGCCTCACACACACCACCGGCACCGAGGGAGTAGCCCGGACTCCACGAACCCACATTCGCAACGTCATCGGCGGCGCTCAGGAGCGGGTAGGCGATTGCACTCAGGCCCGTGATATCGGACCCTGAGACCGAGGTGACGGTGCCATTGGTCGCCTCCACATTGAGCTGGGCGCCAAAGACGGGAAGTCCGTCGAGGGTTTCTTGCGTCCATGCGTTCAGTGACGTGTCGGATGCCGATGCGTTCTCCGTGGTGAAGTGCAGTGCATCGGTGCCGATCAGCGAGGCCAGCGAGTCAAGTGACGCGAGGACCGACATCTGGGCGTCAGTGGGGGTGCCATACACGCTGACCGGTGGCGTGTCTACAGGGGTGGGAATAGTGGTGTTCGTGCTGTCACTGGCCATCGGGGTGGCGATGGCAATGCCTCCCGTTGCGGAGGCATTAGGCGAGAAGGAAAAGGTGGGGAGAGAGACGGCAAACGCGCTGTAGGTGAAGCTGTCGCCATTCGCGTACGTCACCGTGGTGGTGGAGTCGCTGGTGGACTCGCTCGAGATCGTCGTGTGGTCAAGGTCGGCGAAGCACGACGCGAGGTCACGAATGTGTGCCGCGGACGGCTCTGATGTCTGGGTGTAGACCGAGGCCGACGGCACATCGGATGACAGCGACGCACCGGCGGTAAAGGTGTAGTTCGACGAGGCGTAGGGACGGATGGCCATCGCGCCGACCTTGAGGCCGGGTGCCGACAGGGTGGTCGCCGTGGCGGCCGCGAAGTTCAAGATGGGCAGCGTGCTGCCCGCCCCCGAGAGGGCGGCAATGGCGCTCGTCGTCACGACCACGGCCGCGGCCGCGGCCGACGCCATCTTGAGCTGGAACGAACGCATGACGCGAATGGGTGCCGGTTGGTCGGCGACAATGACATCGAGGGCGACAGAAAGATTGGCGTGACGATAGGTAATCCCGCGAGCCGGGTCCGACGCCGCCAGTCGGGCGCGTAGGTCGTCAAAGGAAGAATCGTGCATCACTGTTCTCCTGTCCGCTTATCGCTACTTCTTTCAGCCGATTCGAGAATTTCCTGCAGTCGCGAGTGGGCTCGACTTAAACGAACGGTGGCAGCATTTTCCGAAATGTCGAAGTGCACGGCCAATTCCGCAATGGACAGGCCATCCCAGGCCGATAAGACGATGATCTCCCGGTCCCCCTCCGACACGGCCACCAGGGCCTCGGAGAGAGCCACGTCGGCCACCACGATGTCCTCGGCGGCCAGGCCATGCGGGTCGGGGGCGAGACGACTTTCCATGGCCACCCGGCGACGATTGCCGCGGCGGGCATTTCCCAAGATGTGCCGGGCGACGCCGAGCGACCAGGGAACCTCGGCACCGGCGGGCACGTCTGACCACCGACGCCAAATCACTAACAAAGTGTCATTGACGAGTTCGTCGACGTCGGCGGCCGAGAGTGGGTACAGGCGTCGACGAAAGTAGCCGGCGAGGGTCGGTGCAATGGTGACGGCAAAGGCTCGAAATGCGTCCTCGGCTGCGTGGTTGCCGCGGTCGTGACGAGAACGAGCCATGGCGCGTTAGCTCGCGCGAAGTCGGGTGGCCAATTCTCCGAAGACTTGGCGCTTGTGATTCGCGATCACGCGGCGATCCTTCGTGGCCACTTCCGCCGCCTTGGCGATGGCGCGCGTCAGCACGTCCTCGTCGGGAGCAATCTCATTCACGATGCCCGCCGCGAGGGCCTCGGTGGCTGAGTAGCGGTGGGCCGTGTTGATGGCCTCGAGCACGGTGGGCTGCGGCAGACGAGCGAGCAAGACGGCCATCATCGACGGCGACAGGGGTAACGACAACTCCGCTTCATTCATGCACCAATATCCGCGGTCACTACGCATGATGCGATAGTCCACGGTGGAGGAAATCATGGCGCCTCCCGCGAAACAGTGCCCGTTCAGCGCGCCGACCACGTACGCCGGAAAGTCAAGGAGTCGGCCGAACAAGTGGTCGAGTTCAATCACCGTGGCGGCAAACTGATCGGCGTCGGTGGCGAATCGAGCCAGGTCCAATCCGTTGGAGAAGAACTTTCCGTCACCGGTGAGAACGAGAGCGAGCGGTCCCTCGGTCTGCGACAAGTCGTCCAGGGCGCCGTTTAGCGCCGCCAATGAATCGAGATTGATGCGGTTTTCTCCATCGCACCAGCGCAGCACGGTGACGTGGTCATGTTGTGTGACGTCCAGCATGGATAGAAGGTTAGAGCCCCCTCGGCTTCAGGGCCGTTTCACGAGTCACTATCGTGTCTCGTATGGCAACCGACCAACTTCCTGAGCCCGACGTTTCCGCCGAGAACCCCATTAGTGACCACTGGGTGTGGGTCTCCGCTCACCGCCCGCCGGTGCCACGCGTCCTCGTCGACCAGATGACCAACAACTGGGCCCCGGTGGACTTTGGTGGGGGCGTGCTCGAGATGGCTACTCACTGTGGCCCTCGTCGTGATGCCGTCGGCGCCGAGTTTCCCGGCCAGACCCTCGTGATCCCCTCCGGTGGTCTGAAGAGCCGCACCCACGACACGGAATACAACTTCCGACCCGGTACCGAGTTCTTCTACCTCACGGGATGCAGCGAGCCGGACGCGGTTCTCGTGATCAACGGATCATCGTCCACCTTGTTCATTCCCGAGCGCCGCGACTCGTCCACGCACGAGTTCTTCACCAACGGCACTCACGGCGAGGTATGGGTAGGGGCGCGACGCGGCACCGTAGAAGCGGCGTCGTACTACGCCATCAACACCGCACCCCTTGACCAGATCGACGCTTTTCTGGCGCAGCAGTCCTCGGTCGCCCTTGTTCGTGGCTATGACGCTCACCTGGATGCCACCGTGGCCGCCAGTGACACCGACTCGGCGCTACACACCTTCTTGGCCGAACAGCGCCTCGTGAAGAGCGACTACGAAATCACTCAGCTGCAAGCTGCCATCAACTCCACCGTGCGCGGCTTCGAAGACGTCGTGCGCGCCCTGCCGACCGCGATGGGACGAAACGAGCGCGTGATTGAGGGCATCTTCAATCTGCGCGCTCGCGTCGAGGGCAATGACATTGGTTACAACACCATTGCCGCTTCCGGTTCGCACGCCACCGTCCTTCACTGGACCCGAAATGACGGCGAGATTAAGGATGGCGAAATGCTGCTCCTCGATGCCGGTGTCGAGTGGCACACCCTCTACACCGCTGACGTGACGCGCACATTGCCGATTAACGGAAAGTTCACCGCCACCCAACGTCGCCTCTACGAACTCGTGCTCGAAGCGCAAGAAGCCGGCATTGCCGCCTGCGTGGTGGGCGCGTCCTTCGGCGACCCGCACAAGGCCGCCATGGCCGTGTTGGCGCGTGGCCTGAATGAACTCGGCATCATCAGTGAAGATGCCGAGACGGCGCTTCGACCCGACCGTCAACTGCACCGTCGCTACACGCTGCACGGCACCAGCCACATGCTGGGTATCGACGTGCACGACTGCGCTCAGAGCCGCAACGAGATGTACATGGGCGAGCTGACGGCGGGCTACGTGCTCACCGTCGAGCCGGGCCTCTACTTCCAGATCAACGACCTCACCGTGCCCGAAGAACTTCGCGGCATCGGGGTGCGCATCGAAGACGACATCTTGGTGACCGAGAATGGTCCGGTGAACCTGTCGGCGGGCCTGCCGCGCACGGTGGCGGACATTGAGGCCTGGATGGCGCGGCTCACGGCCAACGCCACCCAGGGCCTGTTGTCGAACTAGTTCAGAACGGTCAGCGGCAAGAAGCGCGCGCCGCGCACCTGACCCTGCGAAAAGGTCACGGCGGCGGGGTCTGACAGCTCAAACTTCGGGAAACGCTTGATGAACTCTTCGAGCGCGACGCGCAGTTCGAGGCGCGCCAAGTTCGATCCGGCGCAGCGGTGAATGCCGAGGCCGAAGGTCACGTGACGGTTGACTTCTCGGTCAATGATGAACTGGTCGGCATTCTCAAAGACGGCCGGGTCGCGGTTGGCGGCCGGGAAGCCGAGGAGAATCCAGTCGTCTTTCTTCATCGGACAACCGAGGTAGTCCATGTCTTCCTTGACCAAGCGGGCCATCGAGACCGGGGCGTAGAAGCGGAGGAACTCCTCCACCGCCAGCGGCATGAGTTCGGGCTCATTCACGAGACGCTCAAGATCGGCCGGGTGCGAGGCGAGGTGCCAGATGGACGAGCTAATTGCTGACCAGGTGGTGTCGATGCCCGCAATCAGCGTCAAGATGATGGTGCCAAAGATGTGCTCGGGCAGCAACTTCTCGCCGTTCGGCAGTTCCACGTTCAGCATGTAGCTCGTGAGGTCGTCACGGGGGTTGGCGACGTGGTCCTCGATCTGACGTTCGATGTACTCAATCACCGGCTGGAACGACACCATGCGCTGTTCCTGCGGCTCGTCGACGCCTTCGAGCACCACGTGCACGAACTCGCGAAAGAGGTCGCGGTCGTCGTCGGGGAAGCCCAGCATCTTGGCAATCACCCACACGGGGATGTGCGCCGCGAAGTCGTCACCGGCATTGATGTTCGGACCGGCACCCATCTCGTCGAGGAGGTGGTTGCACAGTTCGCGAATCTGCGGCTCGAGGGCGTTCACCGGGCCGGGCGCGAAGGCCGGCAGGATGAGGCGACGAGCGATTTGGTGAAAGGGCGGGTCCGAGCTAATCGGCGGAGCCACACCGATCGGGGCCGGCGGGGCGTCCTCACCGGGTCGGCCGTTGCCGATGACCACGGTGCGACTGGTGAAGTTCTCGGTGTCGTTGGCCACGGCCGCGACACCTTCGTAGGTGGAGGGGAACCAGCCGCCGCCGTAGCGGTCAGTGTGCGCCACGGGGCAACGACCACGAAGGTCTTCCCAAATCGGATAGGGGTTTGCGACCCACTGCGGGTCCGTGTGGTCCCAGTCAGTGGCGAAATCGTCAACGGGCGGCTTGATGGTCATTAGTTCCCCTCAATGTTGATGGCGTGCTCGGGGCAATTGGCTTGCGCGAGACGCGCCTTGGCCTTGAGTTCTTCGTCGTCAACGATGCCGTCACCAATGACCACACCATTACCGAGATCGTCGAAGTCAAAAATCTCGGGCGCAATGCCGAAGCAGCGACCTTGACCTTGGCAACGCGCGGCGTCGATAGTTACCTTCACGAGGACCCCCCTTGGTTCGTTGATGAGACACTAACAGCCAAACTGTCTCACGTCGAGGGAGTGTGCGGGAGGGCGAAAGTCCTATCCGGCGTCGATTTCGTCGCGGCTGATGCCCATGAAATTGAGGGCCGCGTCGAGATAGGGAACGTTCAAAGTGGCGTCCGCGTGCTCGCGCACCACCGCCTTGGCGTTAAAGGCAATCCCGAGGCCCGCCAGGGCCAACATGTCGATGTCATTGGCACCGTCGCCAATGGCCACCGTCTGTTCGAGCGGGACTCCCACCTCACGCGCCAAGCGCTCGAGCGCCGCCGCCTTGCCTTCTCGATCGACCGCGGCCGAGGCGACCTCGCCGGTGAGAAAACCGTCGCGCACCACCAGGCTGTTCGCGGCCAAATGGTCAACGCCCAGCTCCGCGACGAGCGGCGCCAGGATTTCTTCAAAGCCGCCCGAGACCACCGCGGTCACGTAACCGAGGCGCTTCAACGTGCGCAGGAAAGTCTGGGCACCGGGCGTCAAGGTGACTTCGCGGCGCACCTCGTCAAAGATGCTCTCGGGGAGACCCTTGAGAAGTGCCACTCGTTCGCGCAGGGCCTCGCCGAAGCCCAACTCGCCGATCATGGCGCGGTGCGTGATGTCGCTGACTTGTTCCGCCACCCCTGCTTTCGCCGCCAGGAGATCAATTACTTCTTCTTGCAGCAAGGTGGAGTCGGCATCGACGACGACCAGGTGCTTGGCGCGACGATGTAGTCCGGCACGCTGCACCGCGACGTCAAGTCCTGCGGCCAAAGCGACGCGGGTGAGCTCTTCGCGCAGTTCCTGGCGTCGCATGGTGCGCACCACGAGCTCGTAGCAGTCCACGGGGTAACTCGCGAGGTGAACAATGCGTTCACAGGTCGCGCCGCTGCGCGCCATCGCGGCGAAGACTTCGCTGAGTGCGTCACTGGAAATCGCGGGGGCCACCACGGTCACCATGAGGCGCTTGGTGCGGTCGGCCAAGATGTCCTCGCCCGAGACGTGCGTCACGGTGACCGAGACGTTGCCATCGCCGACTCCCCGGTCGAGAATGCGGCGGCGCAATACCTCCGGCGCGGTGGCGCTGTCGATGGTCACTTCAACACAGAGCACGAGATGACCGTGAATGGTCACCTGGCCGACGTCCGTGATGGCGAGGCTGGGTTCGAATTCGGCGAGCGCGCCAAAGACCGCCGTCGCGATACCGGGACGGTCCGGTCCACTCACGGTGACCAGTAGTGCGGTTTCAGCCATTTCTGCAGGTTAGGAGTTAGCGACCGCAGATTCGAACTTCCACAGCGACCGGAAGGCCAGTGGCGTCGCTCCGGTGAGCAGCGCCGAGACCACGCCACCGCCGGCCATGGCGGTGCGCACACCCCAGCGCGAAATCGACCAGCCACCGCGGAATTGACCCATGGTCGGACCGACGGAATAGCTCAGTACTTCAATGCCCCCCATGCGGCCGCGGACATCATTCGGAATCGTTTCGTTCCACAGCGACATGCGGTAGATCCCGCTGTAGCCATCGGCACCACCGGCAATCACCAATCCCACCACGGCGATCGCCAATTGGTGCACGGCCCCGAAAAGGGCAATCCCGAGGCCCCAGGCCGTCGCGGCCACCACGATGGCGCGGCCGTAATGGGTGACGTGTCGAAAGAGATTCGACGACAGACTGGCGAGCAGTGCGCCGGCGGGCATTGCCGCATACATCAGCGCCAAGGCCGATGGCGAATGAAAAGTATCCGCCACGAAGGGCAGCATCAATACGGGGTAGGCGAACACCATCGCGGCGGTGTCCACGACGTAACTACCCAGGATGTCGGGACGCGACCAGGCGTAGCTGGCTCCGAATCGAAAGTCCGCCCAGGTCGGTCGACCCTCGTCGCGCTGGCGGCCCATGGACGAAATGCGAACGAGAAAAACGAGAGAGCACAGGAAGGTCACGACGTCGATGAGATACACCGTCGCGGCGTTCGTACTCACCACCAACAGTCCGCCAATGGCCGGACCGATGAGCGACACCGCACTTCGCATGAAGGTCTGCAGGCTGGCCGCCGGTCGCTGCAGTTCGGGGGTGAGATATTGCTGGCTGAGCGCCCCCAGACTCGGGCTCTGCAGCGCCGCCCCCACCATGGCGAGGGGCGCGCCGACGTAAATCACCCCGGCCATGGGGTGCGCCACCAGGGCGTTCACGGCGAGGCCCGCCGAGATCAGCAACATGAGGATTTCGGTGGCGACCACGATGGTCTTTCGGTCGAAGTGATCGGCCACCACACCGCCATAGAGGCCGGCCAG
>Ga0207958_1000260_pt1 | contig 17392 bp, 16 predicted proteins | sample CryBogCBH27Jul07_FD_184606 | JGI IMG/M metagenome (GOLD analysis project Ga0207958, IMG submission 184606) | Freshwater microbial communities from Crystal Bog, Wisconsin, USA - CBH27Jul07 (SPAdes) (version 2) | ecosystem: Environmental > Aquatic > Freshwater > Lake | place: Crystal Bog... | reverse complement strand
GCGCTCGCCGCCGGTCGCGTCGTCGTCGCTTTACCCGTCGCCGTCGCCATTAAATTAACCAAAATAATTACCGACTCTTTTCGTTATCCGCAAAGAGTGGGGAATAAAATTCTGGTATTTATATCGGTGCGGGTGTTGAGCTTCGTACCATACGTGTATGTCCTTTTGGTTCTAATCTGGTCTGGCAAGTGTACTTACGCTCGCAACTTTCTAATGTAACGGGACAGAGATTAGAACACTGCTCTGGTGTAAGTGTGAGTGCCATAGGAGAGGAAGCAGGTGTTGGTGCTACTGGTGCGACCGCAGGTGCGACCGCAGGAGCGACCATAGGAGCAGGTTGTCCGGCAGCAGAATGAGGGAAACTACATAAATTGCTATAATTTATACTATTATCAGCACTTACACAAAATCCGCGCTGGGGACCAACACCAGTATCACCATCAAACGCTGTTGGAATCCATTTAGCACCGCTTATTCCAGATTCACAATCAACTTGAGAAAACGCACGAACACTGACTGCTCCGTTGTTTAATGTTGCCGGAACACCTAAATTGCCACAAAGACCAATTATTTCATTGCTTGGGGCAGTCATTACTTGTGGCATTACTTGAGGCATTGCTTGAGGAATTGCCTGTGGTAAAGCCTGTGGCAAAGCCTGTGGGAGTGCCTGAGGGAGTGCCTGTGGTAAAGCCTGTGGGAGTGCCTGAGGCAGCGTTACAACTTGTGAATCACTAGGTGCCATACTTACAGATGGTGGTGGAGGCAGACCAACTTTCTTAGTCATTACGGGTGTAGGGACACTAGGTGGCGCATCCTGAAACTTCTCAATTGTGACACCGCAAGGCATCATGTACAAAATCAAAAAACCAATCAATCCCACCGCCAATAATGCGGCAAAGATTAACAACATAGAACCTTTTTTCGTCGCCATCTTCTACTTTAAGCAATATTTTTAGGTTTGACTACGACTGATAACTTTTATTTATCGTTTTTCCATAGACTGCTAGAGTAGCATTATCATCAATACAGATTTCTATAAAACTTAAAACACCGCCATAATCCGCCAACGCATGATGGAGAGCAGTTGCCACTTCCTGTCGTTTAGCATTTCCACAAATAACAATGGAAGCCGAATCAAGATGCCTTTCTGCGGTAAAGGCAAGTATCATAGATAATTGCTTTTTAATCTTCTTCATCAAGGTAAACTCTGAGTGCTCCATTTCAGGAACATAAACATCAATCCTGTCAGCATTTTCAACCGATTCACAACTCAATAACGACGTCAACGGAGTCTTTTCGTCCCATAAATGAAATACTGTAGTTTGAGTCGGTTGTGAAACAATCTTAATATTTGTATGATAATGACGCATCATCATTATTGGAATGAAATCGTAATTATGAATTACCATTTCTAATAATAGTTACCCTAAATTAATCAGTATAGTATTTGAACGAATCACTTTTTTCGTCCAAATTGGGTCCAAAGCGTTTGAACTCATTGGAACCGGTATCCATCTCGGGACGGTAAATGTAGCCGCGTACTTCGCCGGTTGAAGTAGCGCGCTGAGAATCAATTGGGTAACTTCCATAAGGTACTTCACCCTGTTCAGCACCGAACGGTGCGGCCTGGAAACCCTCTGTTATCTTCACCGCTCCTAACATTGGATTATTCGGGTCGGTTTCCTTGAACTCGTTGAGAGGACGAGGAGTTGACATAAATCCGTTCTCTGCCGCTCCAACCGCATCTCCAACCTGCTCCTTCATGATGCTATCCGCACCGTAGGTTCCACGGCTGGCAGGTGGCTTGATAGGTGGGTTGGATGGAAGAGGAATGGGTGGGCGGTTAGCGAACATAATCTTAGAGGACGCTTCATTTGCGGGTGCTGCGTTGGCAACACGGCGATCTGGGACGGGAGGACCGTTCATCTGTCCCTGAAATACGTCATCCGATACTCTTTTACCGAGACCCGCAACATTCTGGAAATTATCGTTCTGTAATGGAGTACCACCTCGCTTTATTGTGGTTCTAACATTGCGATTGAACATTAGAACAGCAGTGAGAAGTAATAAAGAGACACCAACTGCCGGGTAGACGCTAAATAAACCGAGGGCGACAACGACCAAAACCACTGAGGTTACAGGTGATGAAGTGACCTGGTTGGATAATGTAAATTGCTTTGTGGCGATGGCAGTTGTGACCGCCAAAACCACTAAGGTTAAACCAACTTCAACATAAGAAACGGATGATTTTACCATTTCACTCTATTCACCGCCACGATAAAAAATGAAGCCTCACAGAGTTTCTAACCAGAGAGCAAAGATGCTACCAGTACGTGCCCTTTCCACCAAGGGCTATTCAGTCGCAAAATCGTCCCTAACACCCGCACAAACATCATTGATTAAAAAGGAATTGACCGTAAGCGCAGCCGGTCCCGCCGCTTTCGTCTCCACCCTTCCCGCTTTCAAAGTCTACTTAGAATCTAACGAACGATTCTATTTACCTACCGCCTGGGGAATAGAACATTTTGGTCCTGCGCTTTCTGACATAAGGGCAACTGGCGATGCGTTGCCGGCGGCGCTCAAGTTCGGCGGAGAACTGCGTGTACATCAGGTCGCTGCGCTTGAGTCGTTTCGTGAAGCGAATCATAACGGAATCATTTGTCTCCCCTGCGGTTACGGCAAGACCTTCACAGGTATAGCCGCTGCCATGGAAATCGGGAAGTGCTTTCTCATCGTCGTTCATAAGGAGTTCTTGGCCGACCAGTGGTCCAATGAACTCAAAGCGCTCGTCCCTGGCATTCGCATCGGTCGCATACAGGGTGAGAAATGCGATGTCGGTCCCGAATTTGACGTGAGCATCGCTATGATCCAAACCATCTGCTCACGCACATTTATTGCCGGCACCTTCAACCATTTCGGTTTCGCCATCTTTGACGAAGTCCATCATTTGGCGGCCGAACATTTCAGTCAAACTCTACAACGGGTCCACTGCCCAAAAATGCTCGGCCTGACTGCTACACCGAAACGTAACGACGGTCTGTCCAAAGTATTCACCTGGTATTTAGGGTCTATTGTCTATCAAATCGCCCGGCGACCCAAAGACGATACCGTTCGGGTAGAATGTCTAAGATATACAGACACCAGTGATGAATATACCGATGTGAAACGTGACTGGTCCGGTAAGGCGATTCGTGCCTGTATGATTAATAAGATTGCCGAATACGGGCCTCGTACTGCCGCTATAATTGATTGGGTGGCACCGTGTTTAGAGGAAGAGGGTCGTCGTCTGCTGGTGCTGTCCGATCGTCGCGAACATCTCAAAGAGTTTGAAGCGGGTTTCAAACTGCGAGGAGTGAACTCCATCGGCTATTACGTCGGCGGAATGAAACAGAAGGACTTAGATGCGAGCGCAACCCGTAAAGTGATTTTAGGAACCTTTGCTATGGCGAGTGAAGGTATGAATATTCCAGCACTCAATGCGGTCATTCTGGCAACTCCTAAGAGTAACATTGAACAATCGGTCGGTCGCATATTGCGTCTCAAACCCGAAGAACGCACGGTCCAGCCTCGCATCTTTGATGTATTAGATACTGAGTTTCCCGAATGCTTCGGTCAGTGGAATAGTCGTCGTAAATTCTACAAGACCTGCGGTTATTCTATCAAGTTCACCACCGATGAAAGCGATGAATCGAGTGAAGAGGAACAGGCCGCCGATAACTGCCTCATCGTTGATGATTAATCTCTGTTGGTAGAAGTAGAGATGCCTAACAAAAAGAACAATAAGAAGAATGCTAATAAAACTGTCAAAGCTGTAAGAAATCCACTTACCGTAATACCAAGAGGTATGGGGACTGGATTGTTTAATAAATCATTTGTTCCAAAGAAACCCTCGGTTCCAAAGCGCCGCACTCGTCGTCGCTCATCCCGCTCTGGTATTATGCCTCGCATTATGTACGAGTAAAAATTCTTTTTTATTTCCTATCGTATAATTTATACGATTAGAAATTAATTACGACGAGTTCTCTTGCGTCGGGTGCCACCACGAGACAACTTCGCCGCCAGTTTCGCTTCAGCGATTGTGGCGTTCAAGTTTCGTGGATGCTTGCTACGAAGTCTGGAAATAAGACTGCGTACAGTTCTGGTGGCAGCATTACTTCCTTTACGATTTAATACAATACGGCCAACTTCCAAAATATCACCCTTTTTTGTTAAAAGTGTGGCATTTTTATCAATCTCAACATTCACAACGGAGTTTAGATTGTTCATTCTATTTATACCAGGAGTTTAATGCTTACGACTGCGTTTGCTCTTCTTGGCGTTCTTACGATTGTTGCGACGACTCTTACGACGAGCACCGCCAAAGAGTGACTTTGGTGGAGAAGGGGAAGAACCGTTTTCAGGTCCAACACGAGCAGCGACAGGCCATACTTCGTTAAACGCAGCGACACCATCAGGTAAGAAGACACCCTGGTCTGTTGATGGAGAGAAGGTAAATCCAGCAGATGAAGCGTTGTAAACAGGTAATGAGGAGCCTGGTCCACGGTAGCATTCTTCAGGGTAGGCGTTTGGTGTACCGTAAGAACCGGCACGCTGGGCACCGCGGCGGCGACGCACGCTGCTGCGGCGACGCACGCTGCCGCGGCGACGCACGCTGCGACGACGACCACCCTGCATAAACGCAGGATTCAATGTTCCTTCCTGGTACGCTGATACACCCGCAGCTGAAGGTGGAGGTGCCAATGAGTATAAATCGGCAGGAGCACGAGGATCAGGTGTTGTCGCAATCTGGGGATTGAGTAAATGATGAGTGCCGGCACGACCATCACAAGGGACTGGTACATGTAAGGCATCTACATTAGGACCGTCACCACCAATGCTCTGGCTGGGGTCAATCGCATAACCGTATGTACCACCACCACGAGTGCGACGAGTCTTACGACGACCACCACTGTATGGCGCATTATTACGAAGAGCCAATCCAGTAAATGATGGGGCACCGCAACCGCAACCACCTCCGCTCATCATTGGTCGGCCACAACCGCAACCACCGCCACGTACTCGGCGGCGACTGCGTCGTCCACCCGCCATAGGAGCCTGTGCGGCAGCGAGGCTTTGATTTGTCACCTCGTTGTAGAGTTCGCCGGGGCGTTCGGTCCAGTAACAGTCGCTGTATGGTTTAGTTACAGCGTATTGACCGAGACCAGTCTGGTTGGCCCAGTCACCACCAGGCTGCTTATCAATTGGGAAAAGAGTTCCTTCAGCGGCGTAACCGCCTCCACGACGATTTTTACTTCCGTGAAGTCCGTGCTTCTTATTCATTCCTCGGCGTAACGCACGATTCATCCTCTAACTTACACCCCTGTTTTTTTTACATCAATCACAGACTTAATCTCCCATTTATCAAATTGTTTATTATGCTCTGCTACAACCTCAATCTCGTCCAGATTCGCCAAACGGAGTGCCTTACTAATCGCCAGAGTTCTCACTAATCCCAAGCCCAATCGTTCCGCACCTCGCCATACCGAATAAACATCGGGTCCTACCTCCTTCTTCACCTTGAAAATATCAGCGTTCGCCTCGGCCTCTTTTGTCTCTTGCGTCGCCGGTGTCGTCTCCACCTTGGGTGGAATCCAAATAATCCGTTTCGTATTCGGCGTATTAAGAACAAATTCAACGACATGATTCGCATCGGGTTCTTGGGCCTGTACCAAGTTCACCGATGTATATTTTGCTAAAATTATCTCTGTGCCCTGAATTTCTAACATAGGTTTGAAGTGGTTGGTGACAAAGTCGGCGACGATGCGCTCCCATCGCTCCTTAAACGGCTTCGTCTGCCAAACTGGCGCCGACTGCCAGGTGAGCACGTCTTCAATCACGAGTTGTTTAGATTTATTGTAATAAGCGGAGAAGATGGCGCCGTCGGTGAGTACGGCCTGGGATAGGCGCATACGAATACGCTGTGGACCCATCTTTGCCGCTATCGGTGGCAGGTACACCGCATATCCCAGATTGGGAACAACCGCAAGGAATCCTGAAAGGATACCACGTGGTCGAATACTTGCTACGACTTTCTCTTTACGAATAAGGGCTTTATCGTTTCCGTTTTCGGCGTACATACGACTGATGCCGAGGGTTTTGCCACGGGCTCCCCATCCACTGTTGCCTACGTATTCTTCGGCTGCGGCGACCCAATCCATTGCGTTGTTGTAGGGTATGATTAATTAATGCGACCGGGTTTTAGACCGGCTAGAATTAACCAGAAGAAATTGAGGTTGCCACATACTCTACATTCTTTCCAAACGTAAGACCGCCCGTCGCTGATTGCGTTAAATAGGGAGAACTTGTATTATCTGCCCACTGCGTTATACCGTATGTATCATAGGTTATTAAAAAATCGTTTTGGGCGCCCGTCACCGGTATTGTGACACCTGATGATATCGGCTGGCCGTTCGGTGGTGGTATAACCGCACCACTTAGGTCGTACGGCACATCGTATGTTGTTGTATCGGCGGTCATATTACCACTCAAATACAAATACGATTGAAAATTAGTTATGTATAAGGGGACCCCTCCAAATATTATTGTTACCCATTTTACCACTCCTGCTGAATTATAATTGACTATTACACCGTTGCCTTCTGGCGCAATAGTGATGGGACCAAATGAAGTTTGATTCGTGCTATAACATGTTAAATTACCGCTAGTAGTGCCTACCAAGTAAATGTTTGATGTTGTTCCCGTGAGTGCGTTAATTGTATTTGTCGTGGTGCCTATAATATTAGTTCCCCATTGTGCCACACCTGATTTGTTAAACTTCACAAGATAGGCGGCGGTTCCAGAATTATATCCATTTATTGTTATGACCGGCGCTGTCTGTAATACCAAAGAGTTAGGTGGATATACTAAAAATGGACCAGACATACGGTTTCCGTTATATGTACCGGTGGCATAAATATTATCATTTGTATCAACAAAAATTGCCGTTGCCGATGCTGTATTTAAATTTCCAAGACTCACGGCCCAAACAGCATTGCCGTCCGTAGTATACTTTGCTACAAAAACCGATAGGCCGCCAACTGAGGAAACCGACGACAAACTTATACCAGAATCTACATCACCTGGTGGATTGTAAAAAACCAGATTACCTGTTGGACCGTAGGTTCCTGTCACATAAATACCTGTTGGTCCTATTGCTATCGCTGTCACCGTACAATTCGCATTTGACGCACCTATCTCAGTGACCCACGAGACTGCGCCACTTGAAGTGTTTTTCAAAAGAAGTCCACTTTTGTAATTTCCTGCTAACGGATACACTTGTTTAGAAATTACTTTATTTGAAGTTGGATAATTCACTGAATATAAAGTACTGTATCCTGAAAAATTTAATGTATAAAAAGTGTTGTTTAATTTAGTTATATTAAACAATAAAGTTCCATCACCTAAATTTGTTATTTTTGGACCGTTTGGGAAACCAGGTTTTTGATAAATATATTTAACAAAGTTATTTGTGCCGTACAAACTAATGTATATATTATATGAAGAAGGATCCGCATAAATACAATTTACACTTTTAGGAACGTTAATATATCTACCGGTGCCTGTATATGTATTTACATTTAAAAAAAGATTACCACTTGGAGCCCAATTACCAGCTGTATCTACTCCAGCGACATCCCAAATAATACCACTTATATCGGCATAATGACCATTATTATAATCAGTTATAAGAAGATGTCCATTACTGAGAGTGCCATGGTTTGTATAAGAAACACCAAATGGAAAAATTATAGCATCGCCTAAGCCAGATATATTATTAATACCCTTAAATGTGACAGAGGTTAAACTAGGAGGGGTAGTACTATTATTCACAATTGCTCTTGCAAGCACATTTGGAGTCCTTAAATTTACCATATATAACGCCGATGTATAATTGGTTGTTATAGAAAAAACACCGTCAATATTTGGATAATTAGTATTTGTTATAAATTTTACCGGTGGATCTAAAAAGGTTGTATTCAATTGCCAAATTATTGTTCGGTTTCCATTTATATATAAATAACCAGCCAACCATACAATCGATGGTATAGGTGTGCTCAATCCGTAACTACTAAGATTTTTTTGGTTGACAATCTCTCCTGTAGGTTTAAATTTGTATGCTGTTGGATTACTATCAATTATATAGATATATGTACCGTCACTTGTAATTGCCGCCGCATTAAACAAATTGACATTTGGTTTCAATGTTGTAGGATATAATAATCCGGTTGAATCATAAATATTCAAGTTTGTAAAAAAAGTACCGGCTTGATAACTATTTACACCATCAGTTAAATTAGCGATTAATTTTAAATATGTTTGTGATGTGAGATAGGAAGCCCATTGTGCGATTCCGTTTGAATTATATTTAACTATATAACTTCCATTGGCGACAGTTGAAATTGGTGCTGCTGTAACCAATTGTGTTCCATCGGTATTCACAAAGATAATGGAACCTGAAAAATCGCCTACCGCATACACATTCGTTCCATCTGTCGTTAAATTATGATTTGATACCACACCACTAATATCAGTTGCCCATTGAATATAACCGTCATTATCATATTGTTCAATATTACAACCTACAGAGGCGAGAGTAGTGTTAGGTTGAGGAGGCGGTGGTATTTTCGGCAACCTTGGAACGCTGGCAATATACGAATAGTATTGTGGTAACGTAGTATTTACCGCTCCCGCTTCTAAATCTGTTATAATAGAGACTGATGAACCGTTTCCACCATTTCCTCCACTCCACGCCACTGTATTTGTAGTACGAATGAGTCCGTTATTAATGGACTGATTTGTAAGTGTTGCGCCCGCAAATATCATACGTTCCCTTTGAGCCGCTGTAGTAGCGGAGGCACCGGTATTTGTAACGGACGGAATTTTCCTATTGAAGCCTAGCATTTATATCATTGAAAATGAACTATTCATTTCTGCGCCATCAAAGGCACCTACACCCTGCATAAAGTCGCCGCCATTTTGCAACATCTCTGGTGAGTAACCGACGGCATTATGAGGACCAGGTGATGAACGCTCCGACCCTAAGCCAGATGAGACAATCTTACCGACTCCAGGACGCTGACGGTGCTCAATCATCTGCTCTGGATGACGTAAGTTAGAACCGAACTCGGCGTCCATAAATGCTACGCGATTGAGTGGGTCCGTCGCTTCAGGAGGGTCGTAATGAATCGCCGGTGGAGTGCGTTGGAGCGGCTCGGGTAATCGCATATCCTCCTCCGTCATACCAACTGGAACCGGCATCGGTTTAGCGACAGGTGGGCGTTGGCGTGTTGTCATCACCGGAGCAGCCGTTTCTGGTGACTGTGCCCCACCGACAACACTATCAGGCGACTGCGTATTATAGACCTGAGGTGGAATATAAGGGGTCTGTTGGGTTGCTGTCATTTGAAGTGTAGGCTGTACATGGCTCAACTTAGGATAACCTTTAGCAGCATTTAGTACCTCGTTGACACGAGTATCTACCTGTGCTTCCAATATACGAGGGTAATTGGAGGCTTTAACGATATGATAGCCAAAAAAAGCAAAAACTCCTACAATAATTAATAATATAACCCAGGCCAATGGTATCCGGGTCGCCATATGTTCTACTAATTTCAACCCTGAAATTTGATTCGTTAATTCCACGCAAATAAATCTGTCCCCCCAAATAAAATCATGGCTAATCTTTTTCCCGATTTGTCGGGAGTCGTTACATCGCTCGTTAAAGAACTAGACGGCAAAGTACTCACCTCAACCGGCCTCATCAATCATTTACCTAAATTCGTTCTTGTTGCCTGGACCAGCAATCTCTCTGCGGAAAAGGCGGACGCCCAAATCTTAGCCGCTTCAAAGCACCTCATTGAGAAGTTTGTACCTGCAGAACAGCAGTCGGTTTTGAATGCGTTCGTTGATGCAACATTCCCTGCGATTTTGACGGCCTTGAAGTCGTTGATTGACCAGGTGAAGGCTGAGGTCTTGAAAACTGCGACTGGCGCTGTTGGTGATGTTGAAAAGGTCTGTTTGAAATCTTGCCTCCCATCTCTTTTTGGTTTCTTAAATTGGACTGCGAAGGAGGTCCCCGCTGTTGCCCCTGCCGTTGCTGCGGTTGAGGCTGCTTTACCCGCTGAGATTCCTGCTGTTGTGGAGACTGTTGAAGAGGCAGCGGCTGCTGACATTTCTTCAGCTCTAAAGACTGCTGCTCAAGAAACTCCCGAAAAGGAGGAGGAATAGAGACATTTAAAGTATTAAGAGTTTCCTGAATTTCTAACAAAGTACCACGAATATAGAGTAAATTTCCCGCTTTGATATGTTGATCGTAGATGACCTCTTCGCTCCACATATCATCAATGCTGAGCGGTGGTGCCTGGATCGTTAGCGGTTTCGTCGCCTCCAAGAGAAACTTTTCATCCTCCTGTTCGTAATCGGCCACCGGTGTACGTTGTTCCGCTTGCCATACAGCATCCCAGTTCGCCGATTCCTGGATAAATCCCCAATTTGCGCCCCATCGCACAACATGCTGCTTGAAACGACGTGATTTTGCGTGAGTTTTATGAAACTCTTTAACCGCTTTGCCACTGTAGGTGAGTTGGTACGACATTTGTGGGCCTTATATTAATAACGGGTCGCAACGCTTAAATCGTGACGGTTGAATAAAAATTGAAGGCATTTAAGCACTCTTTGGAATAAGATAATACAAATGTGGTGTCTTGTTTTACAACCAAAAGGAACAACTCGTAATGCAACATTGCCCGCTGGACGCACCGAAGTTCTTGACTGCGATGCTGCCTGTGCTATTCTTCGTCGTGCCACTGCGCCAGAACTCATCGGCACATTTAAATGGGGTGCGATGACCGTCTACCTATTTGGATATAAGACCGGCAAGGCAGGTACCGAAAATAAACATGAACTTCCCCCACCACACGATACCGTTCTTCTATTCGGTGAAGCGTTACTCTGCGCAACACAGGCCGGTGCCCTCGTCTCCTTTGATGCGAACATGTATAAGAATTTCTACAACGAACTCAACGGTGGTTTTGACGACTTAGATGATGAAGAGGACGAAGAGGACGATGAAGACGAGGATGAAGATGAAGAAGAAGAGGAAGAGCTCAAAGAAGAGGAAGAAGAGGACGTAGCCGAAGATGTTGCCGAAGAGGAAGAGGAAGAAGAGGCACCGCCTGTACGAGTTATTAAAGTTGCAAAGGCAAAGAAAGGCTCCAAGAAAGTTCCCGCCTGGTATTCCATTGAAGAACTCAAGCCCGAAAAGTACGAATTGTAAAAAAATGAAGCCTAAACGTTGGCGAAGGTAATCTATCAAATGTCCGCTGCTCGTGATAAAGTCCGTGCCGTAATTCGTGCCCGCTGTACCGCCTTAACACCCGCCGAACAATTAGACTTAGAACGAGGTATTTTCAACTTTACCCTTGAAGATGCGAAACGCCGTTCCGTCCGCCGAGTTTGGGAGAATCCTGAATTTCAAACATTATACGAGATTTGTGCTCGGCGTACCATCTCCAATATTGACACTTCATCATACGTCGGCAATGTACGTCTCATTGACCGTCTCAAGGAGGGGGAATTCAAACCACACGACATCGCCGCTATGCCGTTCACCGAATTACACCCCGAAAAGTGGGGCAACTACGTAGAAATGTCTATCAAGCGTGAAGCGAAGATGTTAGAAGTGGATAAATCGGCTGCGACCGATATGTTCCGCTGTTCTAAGTGCGGTAAGCGGGAATGTACTTACTATGAAATGCAGACCCGTTCCGCCGATGAACCGATGACCCAATTTATCCGCTGTCTCAACTGCGGTAAGCAGTGGCGTCAATAAACCGCCTCGGAGATAGGATGTTTTTAACTTTACTCACCTACAATACCCACGGTTTACCTTGGTCACGTGATACTTCTGTTGAAATTTGTGAATGGCTCAAAGAGCGCCGACCACAAATTATTTGTCTTCAGGAAGTGTTTGTAGAAGCGAACCGGCAATACTACAAAGAGCATTTAGAACGCAATGGCTATCGCGTTTGTATCCCACGAGACGGCGGAGTGACCCTGATGAGTAGTGGACTTTTAACCGCCTACCTAATATCCCGCTATGAATACGTAAATGAATGTTTTTATCCGTATCTGGACTATCACAACATTGAAATTTTTGCGAATAAGGGATTTTATGCCGTCATTATTCAAGAGCGGATTTCGCACCGCACTCTTGTAATCGCCAATACTCATATGCAAAGTGATACCGAATTAGAATTTATTGTTGGACGTAAAGTGACACACGAAGTGCGAAAAGCACAGCATCGCCAGATTTTAGAGTCACTAACCACACCGAATGCGGTCCTAGTCGTCGGTGATATGAACTGCGAGCGTTCGCCTGAACCGCTTATACGTTATATGACACCCGTTGAAGAGAGTCGGTTGAAGAAATCAACGTTCTATTCAACCGGCGAAGATCTTGACCACGTCGCCTGGTTTCCCTTACAATGGGCGAGACCGAAATGTCAATTCTGTGATTTTATGCGCAACGGACCGCGTCTTCTCAATTGCCAAGTGTTCCAGAAACCTTGGAGCGACCACGCACCCGTCTTGTTCTCAATCTTCCTGCCCCTGATGATAAGTAGGAGAGGTTAGGGCTGACCCAAGCGATACGGGCTTTCCGTGTAGCCCTACGCCGTCTCGTTTGTCTCGGCATCTTATATCGGGATACGAAAATTTACATCGCTTTATAAGGGGGCGAAGATGGCAAAATCTACCATGTTATGGATTTATATAACTACGTTCGTTATATGCTTATTGGTTGTTGGAGTCACTTATTATTTTTACAACTCGTACGACGAATGTCTAGTCCTAGAAACAATTCAAACACCCAACGGTATGGTCCAAATTGTAAACGACGAATGTAAAGAGGCGCTTCCCCATACAACCGATCAAAATACAATTCGTATGACGAAAAAAGTATGGAGCGGCTCACGACGCAACGATGTACTTTTTCACGAAAGGGTCCATCTTGAGCAGAAGCGTGCGGCACGTGACTGGGCCGAATTCTACCGACGCTACTGGGAATACGACATTTCCGCCAAACCACCCACCGATCTACCTGCTAAATTTGTTAGAAATCTAAGACCCAATCCTGATACTCGTGCCGAACCTTGGGCTGTCTGGCGACGCCGTTATCTCTTCTTCCCGAACTACGCAAATCCCTCTGCTCCCTCTCTTAAAAATATACGCGTTAACGTCTGGGATATGCACGAAAAACGCCTGATTGACGTACCCGAAGAATGGAAGGAGATTTTCTGTCATGAAAATTCGTGTCCCTATCAATTTGAACACCCACACGAAATTTCGGCCGAATTTTTAACTCACGACAACCATTCTCCCGCCTCGGCACGTCTACAAACCTGGTGGAACGCAAATAAATATGTTTCGCGTACTCCATAAATCGTGTGTGAATAAAAATGGTTCTAAAAATTAGGAATGGAGAGTGTTGAGGTTATTCCGCCCGTTGCTCCTAGTCCTTTAGACTCCATGCGAGGACGAGGAAAACGAAGCGGTCTTTCCCATTCAAAATACACCATAACCGATAAGCACCCGAAAGTTAATAAATCAATTGTCATTCTGGTACTACCCGAAAACACATCTAACACTATAGTAGGGCATAAAAAATGAGCGAGAACCCTCCCAATGCCGCGGTTACGGCATCCAGAGGTTTAGACTTTTATTCATTCATTAACAAAGAATGGCAAGATACAACGAAAATCAAACCATACGATTCCAGTGTATCAGTAAGTGATGAGATAGAGACGCGTGTAGAAAATACTATTTTTGAAAGTATTGACCACGAACTCAAAACAAAACCAAACGACTCCGTCAGTCGTCTGGTCAAAAGTATCCTAACTCCAAAATTTCAAAAATACAATATCTACGACCTTCAACGCCTCTCTTCGTTGTTAGAATGCTTGAATACCAAAGAAGATGTCGCGCGTATGATTGGTAAGTTGAACCGTATTCAATCCAACGCTCCAATAAGTTTTGTAGTCGCCAATGACCGCTATATTCCTAACAAGCGATGCGTATACATGTACGAGCCCAAACTCGGCTTACCCGAAAAGCAGCAATACAAAAAGGGATTTGACACCAAAGCACTAGAATCATACACTCGCATTTTGAAAATCATCGGCAATATGCTACACGTTGAGAATCTTGAATCCGCAGTTGAGACCGAAACTCGTATTTTACCGTATCTATCGCCCGAAAACGACCGTGAAGATGTAATGTTTCCTTACAATCCTAAAAGTTTGAGTGACTTGACCCGTGCCTACGTCAATATCCCATGGAAAACCATAATGCTTGCCTGGGGTATGACACCTGCTATGGCTGCCTCTGCCACCTACATCATTACCAACGCAAATTACGTTGAACTACTTGACCGTATGTTTGAATCGTACACCATGGATATTTGGCGCAACTGGATACGAGCGCAGACCGTGGTCCATTTTATGAAATATTTACCCCCACCGTTTGATGACCTCTATTTTCAACTCTGGGGCAAACAATTACAGGGTATAAGTGAAAAAATGCCTCAGCGCTTCTTAATGCTCATGATTCTCAAGGAAAATATTCCTCAAAATCTCGGTTATATTTACGTCAAACACGGAGTGGCGAAAAAACTCAAAGAGACTGCCATTAAACTTGTAGAAGATTTACGTACTGCGACAATTATGCGTATTCGCCAACTCAAATGGATGACCGACGAAACAAAGACGAAAGCGATTGAAAAAAGTAAATATATGATTTTCCAGGTCGCCTACCCAGATAAATGGAAGTTTGAACTGGACACGGTCAAAATAGACGATCGTCGTCTACTCACGAATCTATGGAGTCTCTCAAAATATGATACCGATAAGATGCTTCATGATCTCAAGCGGGGCAAGATTAACGAAAAAGAGAACTGGGAAGACGGAGTGTTTGAGGTAAATGCGTACTACTACAGCGATAAGAATATGATGGTTATTCCTGCCGGTATTTTACAATCCCCCTTTTTTGACTTGAAGCGTAGTGAAGCGTGGAATCTCGGTGGCATCGGTGCCGCCATCGGTCACGAAATAACCCACGGCTTTGATGACGACGGACGACTATACGACAAAAACGGAGTGATGAACGACTGGTGGTCACCGACCGATGCCGCCAAATACAAAGAGATGTCCAAAGCACTCGTTAACCTCTTCAACAAAGAGAAGTATATGGGTGGCAAGGTGAACGGCGAAATGACACTCTCCGAAAACATTGCCGACCTCGGTGGTCTCTCCATCGCCTTGGAGGCACTTGAAATGAAGTTTGCCGCTGGCAAATATTCGGCTGCCGCTAAAAAGAACGCTTACAAAGAATTCTTTACAAGTTATGCCATCTCTTGGCGCAATAAGGACCGACCAAAAAAGGCGGAACAATCGCTCTTACTGGATAAACACGCTCCTGCGCATCTTCGTGTAAATTTAATTGTACGCCAGTTCGCCGAATTTTACACAGCATTTGATATTACTGAGGCTGATCCCGGTTATATTCCACCAGACCAGCGTATTCAACTATGGTAATTATAGCAAGAGCAAATCATTTAGCCGCCATACTTCATAAGTACCATCGGGTAAAGGACGCTTAACGATAAGTGGTAGGCGACGAGCTTCCAATTCCATCTTCGCAATTTGATACGAATCGTTTTCACCCGTTGGAACTAAAATATACGGTTTCGCACCGTTATTGATTTGACTGGCACGAAAACTAATACATTTCGTCTTTTCGTAATTGGTTAGGAAAGGATATGTGGTATGATTCGCATCTAATAGTGAAATATCACGCAACGATGTGACCATATCAGTCGGTAGAACTTCACTATTTTCACCGGGTGTTTGAATCACTAATCCCTCCTGAATTTGTTCATCATACGGAATCCAGATTTCGGGATGTTGCTTGAAAAGTTTAACAACATCGGCCGCTTCAGCACGTTGCTGTTCTGTCTGTTCCTCTTCAACTTCTTCTACGACATCACCATCTTCATATTCTTCTTCAATGATTTCATCTTCTACTTCGTTAGCGTATTCGTCCATCTTACCTATACACCTCTTTGGAATTAAGAAATCAATTTTGTTCACAATTTAAATAGACCCTTTTAGGATGACATCAATGGTAGATGATATTGATAGTATGCTTGGACTCCCGAAGATGGAGGGAGGTGCTATAGATAGAAGTTTTTCCGTCATGACACTCGACGAAATATTAGATAAGAAAACGGACGTCCAAACTGTTCCAATTATTATGACCGAAAAGACACCCACCGGTACACGCGATATAGGCGATTTAGGTAGTTTTTTACTCAGCACCGGACTACAGGCAACAGATATTCTCGGTCTCAACGGTGAGGCAGTGCGCAAACTCATCAACACACCAAGTGAAAAAGTAGATGCTATTAATCCTAAACTATTTTTGGTCAAAAATCTATATGAAGGTGTGGACGAGCTCGTAGAAAAACAGGTCGTATTTATTTCTCTCTTTCACCATTTATTCTTCTTAGCAAAACTGGCAAAAACAGCCGATTTCCCATCATTTACCGATTCGTTTGCCAATAAATTCGCCGCCGTCCAAAAAGGGGTACAAGAGATTAAGGGTGATATTAAGATAGAGGAGGCAGAAAAGAGCACAGTAGCCGGTGCGGCCGATATTTCTACCGAGGCGGGTTTTGATTCAACCTCAATACACGAGGGTAGCCAGGGAGCACCAGTATCATCGTCCATCTTTGGAGTCAGTTTCAGTGAAATTGCCAAATTTTGGAATGAATTGAACACAAAGATTACATTGGCTGAAACTATTGAAATATTCAAAAAGAGTCCAGGTGAAATTTACGACTGGTTTGTTTTAGGATTGGCGAAACCAAGTGCCGCTCCTGCTGCCGCTCCTGCTCCTGCTGCCGCCGTATCCACCGAAGTAAACACCAGTGAAGTAAAAGCGGAAGCAGCGACAGCACCCGCATTAGGTACTATCGCCGAAGAGTCTACACCAGAATCCAAAGAGGTGAATACCAGTGAAGTGAAGGCGACCGGTGCTACTACACCCGCATTAGGTGTTATTGCTCAAGAGCCAACTCCTGAATCCAAGGAGGTAAATACTAGCGAAGTGAAGGCAACCGGTGCTACTACACCCGCATTAGGCGTCATTCCAGAAGAGACACCTGCTAGTGTAGCATCAGCGAACTCGGCTGCCTCCTCTAAAAAATCACCAGCAAGCGTAATACCTGAAAAAGTTGTATCACCAAATATTAAAAAATTCATTGATGAAAAGTTTGCCGAAAGTGGACGTAGTGAGG
>Ga0207958_1000257_pt1 | contig 17473 bp, 26 predicted proteins | sample CryBogCBH27Jul07_FD_184606 | JGI IMG/M metagenome (GOLD analysis project Ga0207958, IMG submission 184606) | Freshwater microbial communities from Crystal Bog, Wisconsin, USA - CBH27Jul07 (SPAdes) (version 2) | ecosystem: Environmental > Aquatic > Freshwater > Lake | place: Crystal Bog... | reverse complement strand
AATGTCAAAAACGAACACGGAAAGAGAACAAAGAATGTCCTCTTGGATTAAAAAAGCTGAATCAGTTTTATTAAAAAGAACTATTGTCAAAGTTAGGTATATGGATGATGAAGAAATGGAAAGTGTAGGCTTCAATTCCCATAGACCATTAGTATTACAATTAGATGATGGTACACTAATCTACCCAAGTAAAGATGATGAGGGAAACGATGGTGGTGCAATTCATTATCACAAAGAAAACGACAACGATTACATTTTACCAGTATTTGATTAATTATGAAACTAACTCACGGATCACTATTCAGTGGAATTGGAGGATTTGATTTAGCTGCCGAATGGGCAGGATGGGAAAATATTTTTCACTGTGAATGGAATCCTTTCGGACAACAAGTCCTCAAACACCACTTCCCAAATTCAATATCATACCATGACATTACGAAAACAGACTTCTCTATTCACAGAGGAAGAATTGATGTCCTTACAGGAGGATTTCCATGTCAACCATACTCAACAGCAGGAAAAAGACTTGGGAAAGCCGATGAAAGACACCTCTTTCCTGAAATGCTTAGGGCAATTAAAGAAATCCAACCACGATGGATTGTTGGCGAAAATGTTCGTGGACTCATTAGTTGGAATGGAGGGTTGGTATTCCACGAAGTGTGCGATGACTTGGAAAGGGAAGGATATGAAGTCCAGCCGTTTCTTATTCCAGCTGCAAGTGTCAATGCACCCCACCAAAGATATAGAGTCTGGTTTGTGGCTTTCAACTCCAAGAGCGAGCGAAACTCCTCGATCAGCGAAATTTTCAAAGGGCAGAACGATGAGTCCATCGGAGTACGCTCAAATGCTACCGACTCCAACAGCTCAAACGAGAAAGACAACAGTGGAAGCAACACTCGAAAGACAAAAAAAGTTGGGAGGAAAAGTAAGGGGGATGTATATGGAGAATTATCTAGTGATGGGTTGGCTTCCAACTCCGAGAACAACGGACATAGAGGGGGGGAAAGCGAACAATGTGCAAATGGAGAACGGAAACTTCTTCAGAACGAACAAGGATGGAGTGAGGTGGGGGGTGAAACTGAGGGATGTAGCAGAGAACGGATTATTGAACAACCAAGAAATTGGGACAACTTCCCAACTCAATCCCCTATTTGTGGAGGAGATGATGGGCTTCCCAAAGAATTGGACAGCATTACCTTTCCAAAATGGAGAAACGAGTCAATCAAAGCATACGGAAATGCCATAGTCCCACAAGTAGCACTCCAAATATTCAAAGCAATAAATGAAATGGAGAAATGAACCAATTAACATTATTTGAGAAAAATGGGGTTTTGTCTAAACTGATTGATATACTTACTAAATCAAATGGTTGGTATTCCGAAAGGTGTAGTTTATTTTGGGATCGAAAGTATATGGGAAATGATAGAAACTTATTTCATCTTAAGACTAATAAAAAAATAGAAACCCAAATTCTACCAACTCCGATTGCAGGTGATTGGAAAGGGCAAAGAAGAAAAGATGGTACTGCAAATATGTTAAGTGGGAAAGCAACTTTGGGATTATTGCCAACACCAGATGCTAATATTCGAGGAGCAAGAAAAAATCAAAACGGACACCAAGTTACTTTACAAGATGTTGTAGCTATGAATACCCAAGAAGCAAAAAGTCTTGCTATAAGTGCAGGTATGCTTCCAACACCAACAGCTTCCGATTATCTTAATGGAACGGAAAAAAGAACTGAAACTTTTAATAGAGATTGTGATTTAAAACATTATATAGCTTTTAGAAACGGAAAGCCAACTCAACTCAATCCAAAATTTGTCGAAGAGATGATGGGTTTCCCTGAAAATTGGACTTCAGCACCTTTTAAAAAATACTAATGAAACAAATATCATTATTTGAGAATTTTGATGGACTTATGCCTCAACTTATTGAAATACTAACAAATTCGAAAGAATGGTATTCCGATAAATGTACATTGAATTGGGATAGAAAATATATGGGAAATAATCGATACATATTTAAACTAATTAGTAAAAGTTTATTAACAAATAAAAAATATAAAGGGATGATGCCGACACCAACAGCAACTGATTGGAAAGGTGCGTATCCTCCAAGTTCCATAAATAAAAATCCTGCAAGAAGATATATGATTCGAAATGTTTATCAATACGAAGACAAAGAATATAATTCTAAGGATTCACAACTAAATCCTTTTTTTGTCGAAGAGATGATGGGTTTTCCAAAAAATTGGACCACTGATCCATTTAAAAAATTAATTAAAAAAGATGAGCAAAAAGGTTAATAATATTCAATTATTAAATATTGAAGATAATGGAGAACTTAAGCCATTTGTATTAGATGAAAAATTTACAAATGGGTTTATTCAATATGCAATACATCTATATACCAAAGAGTTAAAAGCAAAAAAAATAAATGCCAATTCATTTAAAAAAAAATAATTTTAATATTTTGTTGTTTTTTAAAATAATATATATATTTGCATATTAAATAACCCAAAAGAGAAATAAAATGGCTACAAAATTAGAGAGATTAGAAATTTATGACAAAGGGACATACTTCGAAACACGGAACTATTCAATTTTTAAATTCCTGAATGGGAATAGAGATGTCGAAATGCACCATCTTAAAAGATTAATTGAAAGCATGTCTGAAATTTACTTATTGAGTATCATAGTCGTAAATGAGCACTTCGAGATCATAGATGGGCAACATAGATTTAGTGCTGCAAAACAATTAAATTTACCTGTATTTTTTATAATTAAAAATGGATATGGGTTAAATGAAGTACAACGATTGAATACAAACTCAAGTGTTTGGAATAAGAAGGACTATTTAGAGTCTTTTTGCGAAGTAGGTAAGAAGCCATATTTACAATTTAAAAAATTTATGGAGGATTTCCCCGATTTCAAAACTATTATGTCTTTAGATATATTAACTAATAGCACTGGAAAAGAGGGTAGAACCAATATGAAAAAATTTGAATCAGGTAAACTTGAAATACCTAATCTAGCAAAATCTTATGATAACGCTAATCTACTATTGCTGGTAAAACCTTTTTGTAAATTAGATGGTAATTTGGTGAAAACTTTTTTAGTTCTATTCCAAAATAAGAATTACAATCACGATGAGTTTCTTCGTAAGTTAAAAAAACAACCTACAACTTTACAGCCGTGTAAAAAAATAGAACAATACAAATTACTTATTGAAGATATTTACAATACAGGTAGAAGAGATAAAGTAAACCTTAGATACTAATGAAAATATCAATTTGCGTTCCAACTTGGAATAGATTTCATCATACAATAAATTGTTTTTGGACAATACTTTCTGATGAAAGGGTACAAGAAGTTATTATAAGTGATGATAACTCAACCGATGATAGCTATCTTAGGTTATTAAATTTTTATAAAGATGAGCCAAAGGTTAAGATTTTCAAAAATAAAGAAAGATTAAAAGTACACGGGAATAAACATTGTGCAATAAATCATGCAAGTAGCGATTGGTGCATATTATTCGATTCAGATAATACTATCGATGTTTCATACTTAGATAAAATATATGAATTAGATTGGAAGCCAAATACAATATACCAGCCTTCATTTGCAAAACCACATTTTGACTATCGTTCTCTTTGTAACATATACAATAAAAATAATATCAAAGAGCACATCGACAAGAAAATGTTTGATTGTATGCTGAATACACAAAACTTTTTTGTAAATCGAGCTGAATATTTAAAAACTTGGCAAAATGATGATAATATCGCTGGTGCAGATAGCATATTCTTCAATTATCTTTGGTTAGCCAGAGGAAATAAAATCGAAGTCGTAGATGGATTGGAATACAATCACCTCGTACACGATGGCTCTTTCTATGTATCTGTTGCCCAAGAAAGCGAACCTAAATCACTAAACTTAATTCAAAAAATAAAACAACTATGAGAAGCTTTGTAATTGGAGTACTCGGTGGAAGATTGGGAAATCAATTCTACCAAATATCGACAACTTATGCTTATGCTAAGAAGCACGACTTGGACTTCTTCGTAACCAGTAATGCACCTAACTGCGATAACAATGCATACTACTTCAATCAATTTCCACAAAGAGATATCGGTTCGAAACAATTCTTCGAGCCAACAGATGCCGAAGGGTACGCAATCTTCTGTGATATCCCTAAAATAGAGAATGTTATGCTTTATGGATATTGGCAGTGCTTCGATTACTTTAATGATTATAGAGAGGACTTACTTCAAGCTTTTGATTTGCCTTATAATATGAAAGAAGGGTATGTTTCTATCCATGTCAGAAGAGGCGATTATTTAGAACTATCTAATAAGCTGAAGCTTACGTCAATGGAGTATTATAAGAAAGCTATGGATTTGTTTCCAAACTATAAGTTTTTAGTTTTTTCAGATGATATAGAATGGTGCAAGACAGTATTTACTGATGAGCTTGAAAGATCATTTGAATTTTCGGAAGGTAAAACCGAAATGCAGGACTTAATCGATATGGCTAACTGCGAGCACAATATTGTATGTAATAGTACATTTAGTTATGCCGCATCTTGGTTTAATAGAAATCCTGATAAAAGGGTTGTAACACCAGACGAAAATAATATGTTCAAGGGAATGAATAGAAGTATGATACCAACTACATATATAAAATTATAATTATGGGGTACTTATTAAATGGAGTCGAAACAGGCGGAGTGCCGATGGATTTGATAAATAGTATTATCGATGGATTTAATGTTCCATACTTTGTAGAAACTGGAACAGCTGGTGGAGAATCAATTATGATAGCTTCTCGAAACTTTACAAAGTGTTACACCATAGAATTAGTCGATAATGTTACACCCTATCGAGATTTCCCGATTAATATCGAGTTTATTAAAGGGAATAGCGGTCAGGAAGTTTACAAAATCATGAATAAGCTTTTGGGAGAATACACCGTGTTTTGGTTAGATGCTCACTATTCAGCACCGAGCGATGACGCTCCAAACACACCTGATGATTACATCGAATGTCCTATTATGAATGAATTAGATGCCATATCATGTCATTCGAAATCAATAATCATAATCGATGATGCTAGATTGTTCTTAGGTGCAGTACCTGCTCCTTTAGATCCAAGAAAGTGGGTATCATTAAAAGATATTTTCTCGACATTTTCTGTAAAATTTCCAAATCATCACTATACACTAGTTGATGATTATATAGTTTGTGTACCTATTGAGATGAAAGATAACTTAAATAAAGAGTGGAGGGCAAGATATAAGCAAAGGTATCCAAGTGGAGTTGATCAGGTAAAAATGTACGCAAGAGAAGCATTTAAATCATTACAAGAATTTATAAAATAGTAAAAATGAAAGAAAATTTAGGATGGAAAATTAAAGATGAAGAATTTTTAAAAAACAAACACAAATTTGATGATCCATTGAGAATCTTATATTCGGATTTTGGGTTTGGCTTCGAATCTAAGTGGGAAATTAAAACTTTGATGGCAAAAGAGATAGAAGAGGGCGATTTCATAATTATGAATAATAATAAGTTATTTCAAGTTGATATTATTGAAGATGAATATATTAGTGAAGAAGCAGCTGAAAAATACAAAGAGGATGTATTAGATGAAGAAATAGCTGATGAAGATACTAAGTATTCATTCATAGATGAGGATAATGGTGGTGCTAATGGTATAAGCTTGAATAATATCAACTATGATACTAAATTCTTGGTAATAAAATGTTTAGGTATTGATTGATTAAAGTCGGGTGGCGGAATGGTGAAACGCAGTAAAAGGTGTAATATTTTTCGTTTTAGTTAACACTTGTGCTAGGAGTTATACCTTCCTAAGTAGCACATTATAGGTTCAAATCCTATCCCGACTACATGGTTTATGGGTAATCACACAAATACTATTTTGCATTTAACCTTGTGCCGATGCCTTGCGGCTGGTTTAGACATAGTTTTCTTGATTTACCTTCAAAATAGTATTATTAGTTTTTTAAAAGGTTAAAGAAAACAAAGGGGTTTAGAGTTGTACCAGAACAACTCACCTTTAAAAATTTTTTATATGAGATTTTGTCTTTATTGCTCAGAGGAAATACCAAAAAGTCGTCATGGGAATGCTACTACTTGTTGTAAAGAACATAGTGAATTACTTAAAAAATTAAGAGAAAAAGAAATGTATGAAAAACTTTTAAAAGATGCTGGTAGGGAAGCAAAACCAAAAAAGCCTAAAAGAGAAATTATAATTCCCATAGTTTCTAAAAGCTCATATCAACATAAACTATTGAATAGTGTTACAAAATTGAATCATTCTGATGAAGGTATGCCACAATATTGTATTCCAAATAAAGAAAACGTACTTGAAAAATTTGGGAGAGATTTAAGTAGATATGCTAAGGATAAAAATTTAAAAATACCAGAACTAAGTAAAATTACAGGGGTAGATAGACTAAGAGATATTTTAAAAGGCAGATTACTTTTCGATATCTCTATTCTCGAACAATTCAAGAATACTATAAAAGAATTAGATGTTAGTCAAGTAGAGGCATTTTTAAAAGGAGAAAGTATGTATGTAAAAAAAGATAGATACCTTACAATAGGAGAATATATAGGATATATAATTTTAGAGTATAGAAGATCAAAAAATATCACTCAGGTAGAATTTGCCAAAAATGCACATTTTGATAATGGTTATCTATCAAAGATTGAATCAGGCAAATATGATAATATTTCAATACAACTATTATATCATTTGTGTACTATTTTTCAATGCAGTGCTAGTGATATTTTAAAATTTTAAAAATAAAAGTATGTTTAATTGGAGAGAATGTTACGCTTCGTACATAAACCTAGATCATAGAGAAGATAGGAATGTAAGAATGAAAGAAGAACTCGAAAGAGTTGGTATAGATGCCGTTAGAACAAGAGGAATGTATCCCCACGAATATACTGGTGATATGTCGAAAGTGCAGGTTATGTACAATAGAACAAAAGGTGCTATTGGATGCCATTATAGTCAGGTAAACATAATGCAGACAGCTTTAGATCAGGGCAAAAGTGCTTTTGTTATGGAAGATGACGTAGTTTTTGCACAGGATACAATCAAAAGGTTAGATTATGCTCAGGATTACCTGAATACCCATGATTGGGATATTTTCTGGCTAGGGGGCACATACCACTTAAATCCACCACAATGGCATAATGCCAACCATACCAACCCTGAGCTTAGGAATTGTGATTGCACTCTTAATAAAGATGTAGAGTGTACGGAAGATCCAAGAATTTTGAGAACATACGGGTGCTGGGGTACATACGCATACATAGTAAATTATAATAGCCTTCCTAAAATACTTAAGTTATTGGAAGATAATGTACATGAGAGTATTGGTATCGATTGGCTTTTTATAAAGCTTCAGCCGAAACTTAACTGCTATTGTTTCGCACCAGCTATGGCTAAGCAATACGATAATCAATCAGATATTGGTAATGGAATTACTTATTTCAGTGAATTTTCCAAGTTAGGTTCATTTTGGTTTGCAGATAAAATGGAAGATTTCAACCCTGAAACTTTTGATTGGCACGAAGCAACATATAACAAATAATAATTATTGAAGTGAACGTTGATATTTTACTTTTAATATTTACTGGCTTTTTACTATTAGACATAATATACAATGAATACAAAAGAAAAAAATAACCCATTTCTTGTTAAATGTTCACAATGCGATAAAATGTTTAGTGCAAGAGGTATGAAAGCTCACATAAGATTTATTCATTCAGATAAACCTAGAAAATCTAAAAATATGAACCAAATTGAATTTTTAATTAATGTAATCGATGGTTTTAATAAAAAACCACAAGAAGCACTAAATTTACTTGAAAGTGTAAAATCAGAGTATTATAGGAGGCTACACGCTAATCAAGAAAAGCCTGAAAAAACTAAAGTAGGAAGACCTATTGGTAAACCTAAAGAGAAAAAATATAATATTACTGAAGAAAGAAGACAAGAACTAAGAGAGTGGGCAAAGAAAATGCAAGAAATAAGAGCTGAAAAAAAGAAAGCAAAGGAAGCTGAAAAATTAGTTGAACCAAAAAAGTACACTTGGAAAGATAAAATAAACTCACTAGTTAAAAAATAATATGGGACTAAAAGATGCTAGAAGTAGCTATACTTATGTAAACATCAAGCAAGGTCAGCTTGTTGTAAAAGTCGATAACGAAGTAAAAACCTATCGAAGTATCGAAGGAGTTATCAAGAAAGTCGAATTCGTAATGGAAGAGTTCGAAGGTAGAAAGATAGAGAAGGCTAAGTTCCTTATCGATGATGTTGGAGATTGGTATATTTTACAAATGAGAACTGATTCAGGTTATTTCAGAGGTTTCGTCAATTCTTTAAGAAGCAGTAGTAACCCTAAAGGTTTACTTGAGGTAATTCCTAACATTAAAAAAGTAGATGGTAAAAATCCTCAAACTACTTGTTTCGTATTCCAAGAAGGAAATGCTTTGAAGCACTATTTCACCAAAGATTTCAACGGAGATTATCCAGAATTAGAGAAAAAAGAAATTAAAGGTCAAATAGTTTACGACAATTATAATCAAATTCAATATTGGAAGAAGTGGCTGAACGAGGTGTTTAATTCAACAAGTACATCTGCTGATATTACACCAACGGAAGTATCTGACAACGAAGAAATTGTCGATGACTTGCCTTTTTAGAAAAAATTATTATAAATTTGACATAAATAAAAAATAGATTCTTATGAAATGGAAACATCACCACAAGGAAAATCATGTAATTTCTCATGAAGAGTACTCTGCTCTATCTAATGAAGAGCAAATTGATTTTTATCAGGTTGAAGAAACAACTGAAGAAGCACCTGCTGAAGAAGTTAGTGTTCCTGAAGAAGCACCTGCTGAAGAAGTTAGTGTTCCTGAAGAAGCACCTGCTGAAGAAGTTAGTGTTCCTGAAGAAGCACCTACTGAAGAAGTTAGTGTTCCTGAAGAAGCACCTGCTGAAGAAGTTAGTGTTCCTGAAGAAGCACCTACTGAAGAAGTTAGTGTTCCTGAAGAAGCACCTACTGAAGAAGTTAGTGTTCCTGAAGAAGCACCTACTGAAGAAGTTAGTGCACATATTGAAGCATAATATATTTGATGAGAAATTCAAACCAGATACTTATTGTAATAGCCGCAGTCCTCATAGCAGGATGTGCGGCTTTTTTTTCAATAACTGGCTTAGGATTACTTTTTAGATCAGTTTCAGTTATGGTTATGGCTGGCTCTTTAGAATATGGTAAAATTGTTACAGCAGCGTATGTTAAAAATAATTGGAATCAGCTAAGTAAAGCATTACGCATATATTTATCATCAGCTGTTATTATATTAATGATTATAACCTCTATGGGAATTTTTGGATTCCTATCCGATGCATTTCAATCACAAAGCTTACGCTTGGAAATGGTAGATAGGCAGGTTCAATTAATAAACAATAAGATAAATAGCAATACAACCGAAATAGCAAGATATAATGATAATATAAAGAATTATTCATCTATAAGAAATTCTCAAGAATCTAATTTTTCGAAGTTAGTCGATAGAAACGCACAAACAGGTCGAGTAAATTCAATGATTAAGAATGCCGACAATCAAATAACACAAGCTTCAAAAAGGATAGACTCTTTACAAAATGTAAACATATTGCTTTACCAAAACATTGATAGTGTAAAGAATACCAATATGGATATGGAAAGAGAGGTTGGTGGATTCAGATTTATTGCCGAATCATTCAATGTTCCGCTAAAGAAAGCAGTTAAATGGTTTATCCTTATGATTGTTTTTGTATTCGATCCTTTAGCAATAGCATTAGTGATTGCATTAAACTCTATCACCAAAAAAGAACCAGAACTCGAAGAACAAGTTGCTGAACCCGAATTTGAAGAAGGTACAGATACTGAAAAAAAAAAACAAGGCAGACCAAAGAAAAAAATTGATTATTAATAATATGAACGAACTACCAATATTTCAAAAATATTCACAAAGCGGAGAAGAAGGATACTTAGAACATCTAATAAGTCAATTACCAAGAGAAAATTGGGTTGTAGAATTAGGAGCAGGAGATGGTATTCACATTTCAAATACAAGATACTTTATTGAGAAAGGCTATAATGCCATACTTATAGATAAAGATAATCGAGGCAACGATGAAGTAAAGCAGCATTTTATAATTCGTGAAAATATAGTTGCCTTATTAAAAACTTACAAATGTCCAGAAAAATTCGACTTTTTAAGTGTTGATTTAGATAGCAATGATTACTGGATTATAGACGAGGTACTTCAGCATTTTAAACCAAATGTGGTTATGGCTGAAATCAATGCCTTCATTCCCGATGATAGACCACTTACAGTTAAATATGATCCTGAATTAGTTTGGGCTGGAGATACTTACTTTGGTTTTAACCTCTCAGCAGGAAAAAGACTAGCAGAAAAACACGGATATACCATAGTTTTCCAAAACGATAGTATGAATATATACATGGTAAGGAATGAGTATGTTGATGAAAAACCTGAAATTACCTGCGAGCACAAAGTATTTTTTGAAATATCTCCAAGAACTGATTGGGTGGAAGTGTAAATTTTCTTAACTTTATACCAGAGAAATAAAAATTTTATGTTAATACCATTTAAGGATTTAGTAGCGAAATACAAATTAGATATCAAAGGTGTCATACATGTAGGCGGTCATTGGGGAGAAGAAGCACAAGACTACTTCGATAATGGAGTAATTAATACAATATGGGTTGAAGCTAACCCAGAGTGCATGCCGCAACTTAAAAATCATGTTTTCGAAGTTTTTCAAAATCCAACTCAATATAAGTGTTTGGAAATCCTGACAGCTCAATGGGAAGTTAGAGATGGGAAAGGCTATCGAACAACTACTATAAATGCCTGTGTATCTGATGAAGATAAAAAAGAGGTTGTATTTAATATAAGCAACAATGAGGGACAAAGCTCGAGCTTTCTCGAATTAGCACATCACAAAATAGCTCATCCAGAAGTGGTTTACGAAAAAAATATTAACGTAACTACATGGAAATTAGATACTTTGTTAAAAATCTTCAAAAAAGAACATCAGTATGATATGCTGAATGGCGATATTCAGGGAGCAGAACTACTTATGTTAAAGGGTGCAACAAATATACTAAAGGAGCTTAAATGCCTATATTTAGAGGTTAATCAAAAAGAACTTTACGCAGGTTGCCCATTGGTAGAAGAAATAGATCAGTTTCTCGAACAATACGATTTCGTTAGAGTAGAAACTGTTTGGTGTGGTAATTTTGGGTGGGGCGATGCCGTATATATAAAACAATTAACAAACAATTAACAATTAAATATTTTGTTATCTTTGAGAATAATAATTATCTTTATGGTATAAAAACGAAACACTATGAGTTATTTTGAAAATCTTAAAGATGTAAAAACAAAAGTAGAGCAGTTGCTAATCAATAACCCAAAAACAAGGGATTGCGATAACCTGCTTGTAGCAACTTATTATTTTTACGAGTCTGGTGGGAAAGAGGCTCTACAAAGTCAATCAGCATTTGATTTCCTTAAAAAAATGTCAAATGGATCACTTACAAGTTTCGAATCCATAAGTAGGGCTAGAAGAAAATTACAAGAGCTAAATCCTGAATTGCGTGGAAATAACTATAAAGAAAGAAAAAGTGCATCAGATGATATGAGAGAAAATATAAAAGATTTATAATATGTCTAATAAAGTTTTATCGCCTAGTAAAATATTATCATTAAGAGTTTCTCAAATTTTATATGAAGAAATTTTAGTGGAGTGCGAAAGAAAGAATATAACTATTTCAGAGTGGTTAGAGAGAAAAATAGCTATTGCTAAACAGGTAGGCGATAAGTTATACTCACAAAAAGAATTAGACAAGGCTAAAGAAGAAGCTTATTTAAAAGGTTGGCAAGAAAGATTAATATAAAATGAATACTCTCGAACAAATATATAACGAACCAATACTATCAAAATATCGTTTTGAAAAAAACTTGGATGGCAATGATGGTTGGACAAAATTACATTATAGAGAATTATATGATGAAAGATTAAAAAAATTGCTCAATGAAAAGAATATTAGTACTTGGAGGTGGTGGCTTTATAGGTGGACACATCGCAAAACGGCTTAAAGCTGAAGGTAATTGGGTTAGAGTAGCTGATTTGAAAAAACATGAGTATTTCGAAGAGTCGGAAATATGCGATGATTTCAAGCAAGGCGACTTGACTGAACCTGATTTCGTTTCGAGAGTTATGTTTTCTCCATTTCAACAATCTCTCGAAGATAATATCAATTCTTTTGATGAGGTTTATCAGTTAGCAGCTGATATGGGCGGAGCTGGTTACATCTTTACAGGAGAGAATGATTCGAATGTTATGCATAATTCAGCTATGATTAATTTGAATGTATGCCAATATGCAGTTAAAGCACATATAAAGAAAATATTTTATAGTAGTAGTGCTTGTATGTACCCAAAGCACAATCAGTTAGATCCAAACAATCCTAATTGCGAAGAAAGTTCAGCATACCCAGCAAATCCTGATAGCGAATATGGTTGGGAAAAATTATTTTCAGAAAGATTGTATTTAGCCTATGCTCGAAACTATAATCTAAACGTAAGAATTGCTCGTTTCCACAATATTTTTGGACCACAGGGTACTTGGAAAGGTGGAAAAGAAAAATCACCTGCTGCAATTTGCAGAAAGGTAGCTGAAACACTTGCAGGTAGTATAGAGATTTGGGGAGATGGATCGCAAACACGCTCATTCTTATATATAGATGAATGCGTAGAAGCCGTACTTAGGTTAATGGACTCTGAATTCTGCGAACCAGTAAATATTGGAAGTGAAGAAATGATATCAATTAATGATCTCGCAAGAATGGTAATAGAGATTTCAGGTAAAAATTTATCTATTGAAAATATTTATGGGCAAGAATTTTTTGAAAAGTATGCATTTCCTTGTCCAATTGGAGTAAAAGGCAGAAATTCGCATAACAAGCTATATCGTAAAGAAATTGGTTGGGAAGTAAGTCAGCCATTGGAATTAGGTATAGAAAAATTATATTTTTGGATAGAAAAACAAATAATAGATGCATTACAAGATTAGTTTAGCAGTTCCTTGCTTCGAAAGACCTTTAAGGACTATGAGAGCCATAGAGGCTGTATTAAATCAGGATATGAATGGTTGGGAAGCCTACTTTGCAGGTGATAACTGTCCTTTCATACAAGAGTTAGTAGATTCTGGTATAGCTAACACTCTAATCAATAAAGCCAAAGAAAAAGGAAACAAACTTGCCATATTCAATTTACCATATCACTACGGAGGTTGGGGTTATGTAGCAAGAAACACTATTTTTAAGTTGTCCTATTCTGAATATACTATGTTTATGGATAACGATGATGTTATTTTACCTAATCATTTCAGCAATTATTACTCAGAGATTTCAGGAACTGATTATGATTTAGTATATTTCAATACTTTTTTAGCACCAATAGAACCAAGTGGTAAAATTAGAGAGTCGCAGCTAGAGTTTGGTATGATAGGTCATCAGGAAGTAATTGTAAAATCTTCCTTATTAAAAACTTACAATCAATCTGACAAGTGGGGGCACGATTGGGAAATGATAAAACACTTGATTGATAATGGTGCAAAAGTCAAAAAGAGTAAAAATCCTCCTACATATCATATTATGAGTGTTGGGGAATTAAGAGAAACAGAAATAGATTAAAACTAATTATATGAAAGTAGTAATTATGATAGCTTTGGTTATAGTAGGTTACTTTTTAATTGAAAAGTATATCATTAATAAACCATCTGATAAAAAGATACAAGATTATTTAACACAAAATGATAGCTTAAAGAAAGCCACAGATTCAATCTTAAACTTAGAAAAGAAGTATGAGGCTCAATTAAGTCAACAAGATGAGATCATAAATACTCAAAAGCAGCAAATGATTGAATTTGATAAAAAGATTTCAAGAGTTAATGATAAAATATCTAATTTAAAATATAATTATGAAGCAGCAAACACTCACGCTAATACTTTTACTTCTATTGAGTTACAAAGGTATTTCTCAGACAGCATCCGATAGTACTAAAATTCCTAATTGGCAATTGAAAAGAGCTATCAATGTCATAGAAAATGGCAAGGTAGCTAAGCAGGAATTGTTTTTAACTAAGGATAAAGTTAAGTTGCAGGATTCGTTGCTAATTTTAAAAGATAGCACAATCAATGTTTATGCTACAAAGGATACAATTTATAATAATTCGATTGTTGCTTACAAAAGAGCTCTGAAAAATTTACAACAATCATTAAATAATTCAGAAGCAATAGTTAATTTACAAAATATAACAATAAGAAAAGAGAAATATAAAAAATGGATTACCTTTATCGCTGGAATAGGCGGAGGGTATTTGATATTCCACAAATAGAGAAATAAATGAAAATTAAGAAAGTATTGTATCTTGGCGATTATGTCGCAAGAACAGGTTTTGGTACAGTTAGTAAAAACATAATCAAAGAGGTAAAGAAACATTACGGACAAAATCTACAATTAGATATAGTAGCTATTAATTATTTTGGAGAGCCTTACTATGAAGATGAGAATACATACATAGTTTCTGGTAGAAAGCAGGATGTACAAGATGATCCTTACGCTAGATATTTCTTTTTGAAAATGTTACAAGATAGCAATGAGTATGATGGTATTTTTATCTGTCAGGACTTAGGTGCAATAGTTCCATTCATAGAAGTTATGGAGCATATCAAAAGAGAAAAGAGAGAAAACAATAAAAAGGGTTTCAAATCAATCTTCTATTTTCCTATTGATTGTCATATCGTACCAATACTTTTAAGAAAATTAGAATTCTTCGATATCTTAGTAACATATACTGATTTCGCTAAAAAAGAAATTCAGAAGTTTAGACCTGAACTTAAAGTAAAAGTTTTACCACATGGTAACAACTCAAAAGATTTCTACCCATTAGAGCAAGATGTAATAAAAGAATTTAGAGCAGACTTTTTTCAAGAAAATAAGGATAAGTTCATAATCACTAATGTAAATAGAAATCAGCCAAGAAAAGATATTCCAAATACAATATTCGGCTTTATTGAAGCTAAAAAAATATGGGATAAAGAATTACCTGAACCATTCCTATACCTGCAAATGCATCCAAATGATCCTATGGGTTGGGATATAAGAGGAATTATGCTTCAAACAGATTTAGTTGAGGGTAAGGACTATAAGTTGTTGCCAAACCAATTTGAAAATCAAGGTATGCCAATTGAAATGCTTAATTATGTATATAACGCTTCAGATGTTACATTATCAACTACACTTGGAGAAGGATGGGGGTTATCATTTTCAGAAGCTGCAGCTTGTAAAGTGCCAATAATTGCACCTTACACTACTTCGTTTATGGAAATGTCAAATTATGGAAAGAATGCATATATGCTAGAGATTATTAATCCTATTTGTAATCATGTAGATAATATAATAAGAGAACAAACAGATATATACGAAGTAGCAGATACTATTTTGCATGTAGCAAAAGCCAAATATGGATTACTTGATGATATAAATGCTCAAGAAAATCTTAAAGAAAGAGTTGAAAATAGCTATAAGTGGGTTAAAAAATTAGAATGGGCAGATATTTGTAAACAATGGATTGAATACTTTAAAATATACTAATGAAGAAGTTCTTTTTTCAAGCAGGTAATTCATATACTAATAAGGCTTGGAAGATGCCAAACAAGAAAAGAGTAGAAGATTTAGTTGATGATATACAATACTTGTGTCCTTATGATATGTATCTAGTAGGTGGAGTACTTAATGATAAAATGGGTAAAACTTGGGATGTTGATATTGTAATAAATGGTGAAATAGAAATTAAAAAATTTGAAGAAACACTATATAATATCTATGATACAGCTTTAAATAATCATAATATTTTAGTTGATGTAAGATGGTACAACAAACCAGTTGAAAGACTTCAATACATAATTGATAATAATATAACTGAAACTTGGAAGTCAATCAGATATGGATACTTTTTAAAAAAGGTAGATAATTACACAACCGAGATTGACTTGTTTAAAGAAGATAAAGCAATAAGACTTACCGAATTTTTAGTTCAAAGAGAATTTACAAATCCTCAATGTAAATCGCTTGGTATCAAAAATAAATATCTAAAAATAAATGCGGAGGCTCAGGGATTCGAACCCCAGTTACAGTTTCCCGTAATTTAGTTTTCAAGACTAACGCATTCAGCCACTCTGCCAAACCTCCTTATATTATTGTGAAACTACATATCCATATCCAAATGGATCAGAATCATTAGTTCCTTTTCCTTTTGGTACAACATAACCAGTAGGATTTTGATTATTAGTATAATCTTGTCCCATTGATGCTAAATCACCCAAAGTATTATTACTATTTTCTAAAGTCGAGCCTTTTGTTGAATAATCAAAGCTACCACCTGCTAAACCACTATCAGCAGGATTAGTTGTAGAAGTTGGTGGAACTAATTTGCCAGAATTAGGATCTATTATTGGATTTACAACCTTATTCGTTGGAGCTTTTGTAGTAGTAATTACAGGTGTTACAACTGGATTATTAGATGGAGTAGTAACAACTTCTAAAGGTGTAGTGCTATTAGAACTAACTACCGATGTAGTTGATGATATAGTTTTAGTAGTATATTTCTTGTATAAAAAATAGCCTAAAAAAGCTAAAACACCTGCTCCAATTAAAATTTTTTTTGATTTTTCCATAATAGTTTTATATATTTGTACTCCTTATAAGACAAACAAGATTGTAGAGAATAACCCTCTCATCTTGTTATAAAGGTAGTCCTCCATTTGACATGGCGATTACCTTTTTTTTTGCCCAATAATTAGTTAAATCGTATCCATTTGCATATATTATCGAATAAATACAGCTAATTGTATTTAAAAACATATAGTTAACTACAAACAAGAATAGCCCTGAGTTTACAGGGCTTTTCAATGTTTTTTGTTAGCAGTGGATTACTTATGTAATTTCCAAGCAGCGAAACCTAAAAGACCAATGATAATAACATTGTGTACATTAGTGCCACCTAAAAAATTAGGGCTCTGAATGTTTAAGAAGTCTGTTCCCATGATTGTTTGTTTTTGTTTGTGATTTAATTATTTAACTAGCTTATAAACGATATAACCAGCTAAACCAATTTTGATAACGTTGTGTACATTAGTGCCACCTAAAAAGTTTGCACTTTGAATGTCGAAAAATCCAGTCATAAAATAAAAGTTTTGTTTGTGTAAATCAAAAATATGCTTTTTTCAATAAAAAAAAATAAATTTGAAAAAAATTTCTTATGCCTAAGAGATCAGGTCGCCC
>Ga0207958_1000252_pt1 | contig 17695 bp, 15 predicted proteins | sample CryBogCBH27Jul07_FD_184606 | JGI IMG/M metagenome (GOLD analysis project Ga0207958, IMG submission 184606) | Freshwater microbial communities from Crystal Bog, Wisconsin, USA - CBH27Jul07 (SPAdes) (version 2) | ecosystem: Environmental > Aquatic > Freshwater > Lake | place: Crystal Bog... | reverse complement strand
GGATGGCGCTCATACCTTCAATATCAGTACAGCCGCTGCCTTTGTTGCAGCTGCGGCCGGGGTCCGAATTGCCAAGCATGGCAGTCGCTCGGTTTCCAGCCGTTCAGGGAGTGCGGATCTTCTCGAAGCTGCCGGGGTCAGGCTGGATCTTGAGGCGAAGGACGTTCTGGACGCCGTTGAAACGGTCGGGATCGGATTTCTTTTTGCGCAGCGGCATCATTCGGCGATGCAATACGCGGCAGGTCCGAGGCGCGAGATTGGCATTCGCACGCTCTTCAATCTTTTAGGCCCCCTGACGAATCCCGCAGGGGCTCGCTGCCAGGTTCTGGGGGTTTTCAGTCCTGCGTGGGTTGAACCTCTGGCTGAGGTTCTGGCTCGTCTTGGGAGTGAACATGCCTTGGTGGTTCACGCCGAGGATGGACTCGATGAGATCAGCATCGCAGCCCCGACCCATATCGCAGAACTGAAGCACGGTACGATTACAACGTCCACGATCACCCCTGAATCCCTGGGGGTGGTTCGCCAATCGCTTGAGAGTTTGTCCGTTGAGAGCGCCGAAGAGAGCCTTGCAGTGATTCGTGAGGTCTTTGCCGGGAAGCCTGGACCTGCTCGTGATATTGTCGCTGTCAATGCGGGTGCCGCCATCTATGTGGCGGGTCTTTCGGGCTCACTCAACGAAGGTGTCGAGGTCGCGAGATCCTCCCTGGATTCAGGCGCCGCAGCAATGAAGCTGGAGGCCTTGGTCCGTTTTACCCAGTCCCGCTCCAAGGGGCATAGTCCGTCCTAGTCCCAGAGGCCATTCATGTCAGAACCGACTCCCGATATCCTGAACCAGATTCTCAAGAGGAAGGGCGAGGAAATCAAAGAGCGCTCCGCACGGGTGCCCTTGGATGAACAGTTGCGTCGGGCCGAAACGCAGGATGCCCCCCGGGGATTTATCGCGAGCATGCGGAGGCGATTAGCTGCAGGGGATCCGGCGATCATTGCCGAAATCAAGAAGGCATCCCCGAGCAAGGGGGTGATCCGGCCCGACTTCCATCCTGCCGCTATCGCTCGAAGTTACGAGGCTCATGGGGCCGCGTGTCTCTCGGTTCTGACAGACCGTGATTTCTTCCAGGGCTGTGAGCGTTATCTCGAGGAGGCGCGGGCCGCGACCCGGCTACCCGTCATTCGGAAGGACTTTATTGTCGACCCCTACCAGGTGGCCGAAGCTCGCGCGATTGGGGCTGATTGTATTCTCCTCATTGTGGCTGCTCTAAACGATCAAGCGCTGAAGCGTCTTTCAACCCTTGCGGCAGATTTGGGGATGGATGTCCTCGTAGAGGTGCATGATCGACCTGAACTCGAACGGGCCTTGACCTTGGATTTGCCCTTGGTGGGTATCAATAATCGCAATCTTCGAACCTTTGAAGTCAGTTTAAAAAATACGCTTGAGCTACTGGATCTCATTCCCGATGACCGAATGGTGGTCACCGAGAGCGGCATTCTGGCCCCTGAGGATGTGGCCTTGATGCGCAGTCACCAGGTGCATTCATTCCTGGTGGGAGAGAGTTTCATGCGCGCGGAAAATCCAGGCGAAAAACTCTCTGAACTTTTTGGTACTTAAACCCGTGTAGGTCCTTTCGATGCGTCCTGATCTCAATGTGCTTGAAGCCTTGGTTCGGCAGGTGGCTCGCGAGGAGCTGATGCCCCGCTTCAACAATACGCATTGGCAATATAAGCCGGATGGCAGTGTCGTCAGTGAAGCGGATATTGAGGTGCAACGTCGCTTCGTCAAGGAATTAGAGCGACTCTATCCTGCGGCGACGCTTCTGGGAGAGGAGATGGATGAAGAGACGCAGCGAGAACTGGCAAGCCGGGAAGACGAGTACCTCTGGTGTCTGGACCCCCTGGATGGGACGAACAATTTTGCGGTCGGATTTCCTTATTTCTGCATTTCTCTCGCGCTACTCAAAGGATCCCAGCCGGTAGCGGGTGTAGTCTATGACCCCAACCGGGATGAATGTTTCTCGGCCCTTCGCGGGGAGGGGGCCTGGCTGAACGGACGCAGACTCAGGCTCGAACCGGTTCGAGTGCCCCTCAATCGCTCCGTGGCGATGATTGATTTTAAGCGCTTACCCAAACCCTTGGCGCGAGGGATGGCCGAACGGGCTCCGGTGGGCTCCTGGCGCTACACCGGAGCGGGTGCGCTGGAGTGGTGTTGGTTCGCCGCCGGACGTTTTCACGCCTATCTCCATGGCCGGCAGAAACTCTGGGACTTTGCGGCCGGGGCCCTGATCTTTTCAGAGGCCGGCGGGATCGCCGAAACCCTGGAGGGGGAACCGCTGTTTGTCCCGGGTGTCCTGGGGCGCTCTGTGGTTGCAGCGCCCGATGCCGCTTTTTTTGCCGAATGGCGAAAGGCCATTGCGGAAAGGGAAGGCGGTTAGGTTTTCCCCGTTCATCCCGGAATGCGAGGAATGGACAATCACGTTTGTTTTGTTGTGAACTATGATTAGACGAGAGGCACGATGCTTGGTGATCGTGACTTTAGGTTTATCAGCAGATTCGGAGAATACATAATGCAACGGTTAATGACCTTTCTTGGCTTGGCCCTCATGGCAATAGCGGTTCCCGCTCTGGCCAGCGATTCGCCGAATGAAACCCCGACCCTTAAGACGGCGCCCCCATCACCCCCCCCGGTGACTCCAGCACCGGTTTCACCACCCGCGGTCAAGCCGAATGCCTCAGGGGCGGAGGATGCCCAAGGCGCACCTGCCCAGCCTTCGATGAAGGACTATTGCCGCGAACACACCTGCTAACTCGCCAGACAAAGGGTCATCACCATGCGACAGCATCTCTCTTTTGCTTTCTTGATCGTTCTGAGTACCCTCTCAGGACGTTTGAATGCGGCAAATCCAGACTGGAATTACAGCAACCAAAATTGGGGTGCACTGACGGGGACGGCAACGCCCGCGCCCTTGAATTATCCCTATGCGGAGTGTGCGATCGGGGCGACTCAGGCGCCCGTCGATATCGCGACTACCAAGACCGAACGGATTCTCAATGGCCTGACGGTCAACTGGCAGAGTTTCCCCGCTGATTTTTATAACACCGGCTATGCGATTCAGGTTCAGCCCTATGCCGGTGATCTGAATGCAGGAACGTTAAAAATCGGAAAAGACGTTTATCCCTTGACCCAGCTGCATGTGCATGCGCCGGGTGAACATTCCGTGAATGGGGCGCTTTATAGTGCTGAAATTCACTTTGTTCATGTCAGGGATGATGGCCGCTTGGCTGTCTTGGGCGTTTTTGTGACGCTGGCCAACGCAAGCAACGCCGAGTTCCAGAAAATTCTCGATAACATGCCGAATACTCCGACCATTGCGACACACAATAAGTCCTCGGTGGTCTTTAATCCTAAGAAGCTCTTGCCGCCGGGCAACGGCCGTTTCTTTACCTACAGTGGCTCGCTAACGACGCCACCCTGTAGCGCAGGGGTCAACTGGTACATCTACGAGACGCCGCTAGCCATCTCCCCCGGTCAGTTGGATCAACTGGTGAAGTTCTACAACGGAAACAACCGGCAGATACAGCCACTGAAGGGCCGGACACTGGTGAAAAATAAGTAATCAGGCAAGCCTTGAAGAATCGGGTTTGGGACTGCTGCGACGGTAGCTGAGCATGAAAGCGTTTCTTGATGCCCTTGAACGGTTTTTGACCTGGTTCTTTGCCATCGCTTTCGGACTGGTTCTGGTCTATGCCGGGGTGCGGTACAGCCACCACCGGGAAAAAGCCAAGGACCCCTGGCTCCTTGCTCAAAAGGCCAACACCGTGGAGGCCTATGCGGCTTTTCTCCGGCAATGCCAGGGGTGTCCTAGAGAGGAGGATGCCCGTAAAGCCCTGGATGATCTTCAGCAGGGTCAGGGTCTCATCTCAAGACTGTCGAGAGATCACCTTCCGGAACGGGCCTCCATCACCTTGCCCTCCTTTTCCAGTGATGGCCACTTGATCCTCGCAACGACAGGGAAGGGACCTGATTTCTGGGAATCGGAAACAGGACACCGAGCCTCCTTTGGTGAAAATACCTTCTCGACGCCCCAAGGACGGATTCGCGTGGATACCCTCTCGCTGGCCCCCGATGGTCGCCGGGTGGCTGCCGGAACGGGTGGTGATGAGGGGGGGCGGCTCTATATGTGGGAGCTCAGTAGCGAGACGAAGATTTCCGAGCAGGCGGTCGACGGCTACGACGTCAAGACAGTTCAATTTTCACCGGACAACAACTGGCTCGGCTGGCGCGGTGATGGTCCGGTCGGCCTCTGGAATCCGGCGACCCAGAAGTTCTTCCGGGGCAATCACGATGGGGTCAAATCCATCGCCTTTCTGCAAAGTCGAGATGGCGGCTTGCTCTTCCTGACTGCTGGGGACCGGGAGCTTTGGGTTTGGGATACCGAGGGTCTTGGGCTTCAGCGGCAGGGCGGCGTCGACACCGAGCGACCCTTGTTGGGTTTAAGTCAGGACGGGCGCGTGGTCGCTCATACCAATGGCCGTGTCCTCGAAGCTTGGGATACCGAATCTCGACAGCTTCTCGGGGAACTTCGAGATTTGGACGGAACGATCATCAAATTTTGCCGCAACAGTGAAAATGGCCAGCTTCTGATTGGGACCGATACGGGATTCATCTACCTCTGGGATCCTGAAGGATCAGCCCTGCCGATAGCCCGGGTTGCAGCTCATGAGGGTCCCATTGAAGATTTGGCCTGCGGCGCCGGAGGGCGTTTGGTATCGGTTGGCTGGGATGGCGCGAAAGTGTGGAGCCTTGAGAAACTCGCGCGATCTCAGGAGTCTCAGGAAAAACCAGCCGCTACGCCAAAGGCCAGCCATTAGTTCATCCCATCCAAAGCCGGCAGAAAAGTTAGCCCGGCAGATTCGAATCGAGGGGCGAGTCCAGGGTGTGGGCTTTCGCCCCTTTGTTTTTCGGCTGGCACAGCGTCAGGGCATTGCGGGTTGGGTCCTGAACCAAGGGGGGGTTGTCGAGCTCCGCGCTGAAGGCGAGCTTCCGATTCTGGAGTCGTTCTTGGTGGACCTTCGAAAGGAGTGCCCGCCTTCGGCCAGGGTCACCCGAATGGAGGTCCTGGACGTCGACTTTATCGGTTGTCAGGGATTCGAGATCCTCAAAAGCCGCGAGGCGGTCCAAGTGGCTCGGGTTCTGCCCCCGGATCAGGCGGTTTGCGCCGATTGCCTTGATGAGGTGTTGGATCCCCAGAACGTTCGCTATCGCTACGCCTTTACGCATTGCACGCAATGTGGCCCTCGCTACACGCTGACGCGAGGCTTCCCGCTCGATCGGGCGCAGACGGCCATGTCGGCCTTTCCGCCCTGCCCGAGATGTCTTCTGGAATACGAGGATCCTCTCAACCGTCGCTATCACGCTCAGAACATTTGCTGTCCCCTCTGTGGTCCACAGCTTTACTTTACATCGAGGGGGACGGAGGTCAGAGGTTCTGAGGAGCCCCTGACAGCGGCACTGGCATTGATCCGTCGTGGAGGAATCTTGGCCGCAAAGGGCATCGGCGGCTACCACCTCATCTGTGATGCGGGTTCACTTTCCGCAGTCAGGACGCTGAGAGAGCGGAAGTTTCGCCCGCATCGGCCTTTTGCCGTAATGATGCATCCGGATGGGCTTCAGAACATTCCACACCCTTGGAGGGCCCAGCTTTCAGAGTCCTTGCGCCCGGTGGTGCTGGTTCCTAAAAGTCTGGCGCCTAAGGTGGGGGAGGAGGTGGCTCCGGGACTTTCTGAATTGGGCCTGATGCTTCCTGACTCGCCGCTGCATCATCTCCTGGCTGAGGGGTTTCCGGGGCCTTTGGTGATGACCTCCGCCAATCTTAGCGGCGAACCCATGCTGACAGATTCTGAGGAAGCCGAGTGGGCCTTAAGTCGGGTTGCTGACGGATTTCTGCACCATGACCGCCCGATCGATCGTCCCGCGGATGATGCCGTTTATCGCTCCATAGGAGGTCACTTCAGGCCCCTTCGATTGGGGCGCGGGTTGGCGCCCAGAATACAGCCGCTCCGCCAACCGGTGAACGGCTGTTTTCTGGCCGTGGGAGGCGATCTTAAAAATACCGTGGCCTTGGCTCATGGGGACCGGGTCGTGATTTCTCCGCACCTTGGAGATTTGGCGACATCGCGCGGACTTGAGATCTTTGGCCAGGTGGTCAAGGACCTTGCTGAACTCTTGGGTCTCGTTCCGGATCGTGTCATCTGTGATGCTCACCCGGATTATCGATCCGCGCTCTGGGCAGAAGGCTTGGGACTCCCCGTGATCAGGATTCCCCATCATCATGCCCATGCTTCGGCGCTCTTTGAAGAGGCGGGTCAAACCGAATCGATGTTGGTCTTTACCTTTGACGGTCTAGGATATGGACCGGATGGCACCCTTTGGGGCGGGGAGGCTCTCTGGGGTCAGCCGGGCGCCTGGCAAAGAGTGGCGGGGCTTCGTCGGCTTAAATTACCCGGAGGTGATCGGGCCAGCCGGGAGCCCTGGCGGATGGGGGTTTCCGTGAGTTTCGAATGTGGAGTGCCCTGGCCTGATGCGCCTGTGGAATCTCTAGGGATGCTTCAGTGGCTTCAAAGGGGCGTACCTTTGCCTGAGACCTCGTCGATGGGACGTCTTTTTGATGCGGCAGCCGCATTGACCGGTATCTGCCAGCAACAGTCCTACGAGGGACAGGCGGCCATGATGCTGGAGGCCCATTCAAAAGGAGGCGCCCCAGCCGTTTCTCTTCCCCTGAGTGACGAGGCCGGGGTCTTGCGCTGGGATTGGAGACCCTTGATTCCGATCTTGCTGGATTCGAAAAGAACCCCCGAGGAGCGCGGATCGATCTTTCACGCCACTATCGCGCAGGCTGTGGTGGACCTTGCCCTGAGACATCGGGAACGCCATGGCTTTAAAGTCTTGGGACTGACGGGCGGCGTCTTCCAGAATAACCTTTTGACCCTGGAGATCCAGCAAAGGCTCCAAGGCACCGGTCTTGGGGTCTTGATGCCTGAAAGGCTTCCGCTGAACGATGCCGGATTGAGTTTTGGTCAGGTGGTTGAAGCGCAGTCCCTGCAACGTGAGAAAATGGCCGCAGAATGAATCGTCCGGAGTGCGTGCGTGATTGACCGCAAAGAATTGGAAGAGGAGCGTGGCCACTTGAGCTGGCCAGAGCTGGAACGTCATTTTGCCCGGGGGGTGGTTGTCGTGGTGGACCCCAGCCTTGATCTTCTGGAGGTGGCCGAAGCCATGGCGCGGGATGATCGCGAAATCTTTTCCGGATGGATGTCAGAGGGGCTTGTGCAGCAGGCACAAGATTCCCATGCTCTTCGTTGGCAAGGCGCCTCACAAACTCTGGAGGCGATTGTCGTTGCCCCGTGGGTGCTTGTCAGCGAGTCCCCTGCCGCCTCTTTGACACTGCACACCTAACCCAGGAGGCCTCCCGGATGGATCCGGTTCTTTTGTGGATTTCCGCAGCCTTTGCCGCGGGCTTTTTGGCGACCCAGTTCAGGATGCCCCCTCTGGTCGGCTACCTTGCGGCAGGCTATGGCCTCTCGGCGATGGGCTACTCAGCCAGCCCGACCCTTTATGCTCTGGCCGATGTCGGCATTCTCCTTTTGCTTTTCACTGTGGGTCTCAAGCTCAGGTTACAGACCCTGGTCAAAAGCGAAGTCATGGGTGTCGGCGGATTGCACATTCTGATTGTGGCGCTCGTCTCCGGTCTTTTTTTCGTTCTGGAAGCCCAAAAACTGACGGGGGGGTTGCTGCTAGGGGTTGCGCTGGCTTTTTCCAGCACGGTTCTGGCCGTCAAGGTTCTGGAAGATAACGGCGAGATCCAGACCTTCCAGGGTCGAACGGTGATGGGGGTCCTGATTCTTCAGGATTTGGTGGCCTTGGCGCTTCTGGTCCTTGCGGGAGGAGATACCCCGTCGCCTTGGGCCCTACTTCTTCTGGCGTTTCCCCTGTTTGCCCCTTTGGCCCGGCGATTTTTTGAATGGACCGAGAATGATGAGTTACGTCTGCTCTTGGGGTTGCTCATGGCCTTGGCCGGTGGTGAATTGGCCGAGCGGCTCGGCATTTCAAAGGACTTGGGTGCCGTCTTGATGGGGGTCATGATCGGTGGACATCCCGATTCCAAGGATTTATCGCAAAAGTTGTGGGGGCTCAAGGAAGTCTTCCTGGTGGGCTTTTTCCTTGAGATCGGGCTTCATGGGCTTCCGGATGCGGTTCAGAGCAATCGAGCACTCCTCCTTTTGGCCGCACTCCCGCTTCAGGGAATTCTTTTCTTCGTTTTAATGATTTGGAGCGGACTTCGGGCGCGGACCAGTTTCGTTGCGGCCCTGGCACTGACGACCTACAGTGAGTTTGCTCTCATTGTGGCTGAACCCCTGATCCAAATGGGCCTTCTGGATCAGGACTGGCAAGAGGCCTTGGGTTTGGCGGTCGCCGGATCCCTGGCCATCGGCGCGATCCTCAATCGATGGCCGCAGGCCCTTTATGATGTGTGTGAACCCTGGCTCAAGCGCTTTGAGCGGGCAGTGCCCCATCCTGACCAGCTGCCTCCTGATTTTTCCCATGCCGATTGGCTGATTATCGGCATGGGGCGAACAGGACGCGCTGCGTATCACGCCATGGATCTGAAGCACGCCAAGGCGATGGGCATCGATGCGGACCCGATTCGTGTGGCACAGCTCAAGGAAGAGGGGATACGCGTGGTTTACGGCGATGTGGAGGATGCTGAACTGTGGGCAACAGCGCCGCTTTCCTCACTCAAGGGAATCATCATCGCGATGCCCGTCCTTGACGCCCGCGCCAAGGCGCTGGAGTCCATTCGTGGGCGGGGATTTCAAGGCGTGATCGGGACGGTATCGTTCCGTAACAGCGAGGACCCCATCCTCTATCGTCTGGGGGCCGATGCAGTTTATCGGCCCCTGACTCAGGCGGGCGAGCAACTCGCTGACCGGGTCCTCGAACTTGAAACCAGGCAATTATCGGAAAAAGCGCGGGCCAAAGAACAGCTGCCAGACCTTGCGGGCGCCGATGGCACGGGTCAGTTCGCTCAGAGCCGAAAAGATGAAGATTGAGACCAAAAGGATCAAATGGTTGGCCACGAAAATGGGTAGCGTGAAATGCTGTGAGACCTCCGCCACGGCGGTTTGAAGGTCTCGAAGGTGAAACCAGGCGGGCAGTATTTCTTCGAGGGCTGTTGCGAGCGTGGCAATAGACCAGTAGATGATGGTCTTCCATAAGGTTCCTAGAATCAGTGGGCGATTCTTGAACCGGTTGGCAAAGGGGCGCTCATCCATCAGGAGATAGATCTTTCCGAGAATCAGCGCCGCAACGGTTGCAGGGCCTGAGCGAGCGGCAGTGATCCCAAGGCCACTCTCATCCAGATGCCGGATGATCACGGTCAGATGAAAGACAACCAGGAAGAACAGTGTGGGAGGAATCGCCTTTTTGGCTTCGTGAAGCAGGAAGGTGGCAAGTCGCATGACGGTGACTCGAGTGGAGCGGGTGGTCGTTAATGATAGCGAATCGTTCAGCCTTTTCGAATCAGAAGGGCGCCCAGGCAGAGTGCAATCCACCCCGCCATCAGGCTAAAGCCACCCACGGGCGTGACATGGACCAAGATTCGCGGGGCCCCAAGGCTCACAGCATAGAGACTCCCTGAAAACAGCACGATACCCAGAATCCAGAAACCGCCTGCAAACCTGAAACTTCTGATCTTCGGAAAATTCAGCGCGAGAGAACCGATCAGACCGAGGGCAAGAGCATGGAGCATGTGATACTCCCATCCGGTTCGAAAAAGGGCCATCGCATCGGGCGTGAGATGGGCTTTGAGCGCATGCGCCCCCACGGCGCCCACAGCGACAGCGAGGAATCCAAGGATGCCTGCAATCGCCAGGAAAAGGGTGCCATCGAGGCTTGAACTCGAAGTAGAGCGCATACCAATCTCCTCTGAAAAAACAAAAGGGGCTCCGAAATCTGAGCTATTCCGGAACCCCTCAAGGTGAATAACGTAAATTAAATCTTAACTGAGCGATGACGCCAGAAGGTGATTCAGACGCTTCACGAATGCAGCGGGATCCTCCAGTTGAGCGCCCTCGCTCAGGACGGCCTGATCGAACAAGATTTCCGCAAGATCCTTGAATCGGATTTCGTCGGTCTCTCCGTTCAGGCGAACGACGAGGGGGTGATCGGGATTGATCTCGAACACGGCCTTACTGGTCGGAATGTTCTGCCCGGCGGATTTCATGATCCGCTCCATGGTCCGGGTCATGCCGTAAGAGTCGCTTACGATACAGGCAGGACTGTCGGTGAGGCGCACACTGACTTTTACCTCGCTGACCTTGTCACCGAGAGCGGTCTTGATTCGGTCGATCAGGGGCTGAAGTTCCTTGGTGGCTTCTTCCTTGTGCTGCTTGTCGGCTTCATCTTCCAGAGAGCCCAGATCCAGATCACCCTTGGCAATCGACTGCAGTGACTTTCCTTCAAATTCAGTCAGGTAGCCCACCAGCCAGTCATCGATCCGTTCATGCATCAGGAGAACTTCAAGGCCCTTTTTCTTGAAGATCTCAAGATGAGGACTATTCTTTGCGGCCTGATAGCTTTCTGCCGTGATGTAGTAGATCTTATCCTGACCTTCCTTCATCCGGCTGATGTAGTCTTCCAGCGAAACCGACTGCTCTTCGCCCTCATTGTGCGTGGATGAGAACCGAAGGAGCTTGGCGATCTTGTCCTTGTTCTTGTGGTCCTCAATCGGTCCTTCCTTGAAGGCCTGACCGAATTGTTGCCAGAACGTGGTGTACTTTTCAGGATCATTCTTCGCAAGGTCTTCCAACAGACCGAGGACCTTCTTGACCGCACCCGAACGGATTTTCTCGAGCAGCGCGTTTTCCTGAAGAATTTCGCGGGAGACATTCAGCGGCAGGGTATCAGAGTCGATGACCCCCCGGACAAAGCGGAGATAGCGTGGCATGAGCTTCTCGGATTCTTCCATGATGAAGACTTTCCGAACATACAGCCTGACGCCATGCTTGGATTCCCGATCCCAAAGATCAAAGGGTGCAGCGGACGGGAGATAAAGGAGAAGTGTGTATTCGTTGGTTCCCTCGACCCGGCTGTGAACACGGGCAAGTGGCGGCTGAAAATCATGGGAGACATGCCGGTAGAACTCGTCGTACTGCTCGTCCGTGATCTCATCGCGACTTTTGGCCCAAAGGGCTGAAGCGCTGTTGACGGTTTCCCATTCGGGTGCCGGAGGTTCTGCCCCTTCTTCCGGTTCGCCAAAGTGCTCTTTGAGCATTTCGATCGGCAGGGAAATGTGATCTGAGAACTTACGGATCGTGCTGCGGATTTTCCAGCCATCCAGGAAGTCGTCATCGCCTTCTCGAAGGTGAAGGGTGATGCGGGTGCCGTGCTCGGGCTTGTCGATGCTTTCAAGGGTGTAATCGCCTTCGCCCTTGGATTCCCAGCGAACGCCGTGTTCCGGTTTATCTCCGGCTTTGCGGGTCTCGAGGACCACGCGGTCTGCGACGATGAAAGAGGAATAGAAGCCCACGCCGAATTGGCCGATGAGCTGGCTGTCTTTCGCTTGATCCCCGGTCAGGGATTCAAAGAACTTTCGGGTGCCTGAGCGGGCAATCGTACCGATGTTCTCTTTAACTTCATCCCGGGTCATGCCGATACCGTTATCGGTCAAGGTGAGGGTCCGCGCATCCTTGTCAAATTCGATCCGGATTCGGAGGTTGGGGTCACCCTCGTAGAGGGCATCATCGCTCAGTGCATTGAAACGAAGTTTGTCCGCTGCATCCGAAGCATTGGAAATCAGTTCTCGGAGAAAGATTTCCTTGTTGCTATAGAGCGAGTGGATCATGAGGTGCAGCAGTTGCTTGACCTCAGCCTCAAAGCCCATCGTGACCTTATTTTCCGCGACAGTCATGGTGTTGGTAGCCTCCAGAGTATTAGCAAAATCATACGGCTCAGGCCGTCTCCCCCTGATAAGTGGGGGCTAACAAAATGAATTTCAAGCCTTGACGCGCTCGGGATTGAGCCTGAGATGGCGGGCGCTCAGGGGGACTCGCCATTGGGGATCGGTTCGTGATCTGGTTTTGAGAATCCCCCTTCCCGGAGCATCTCCGCAAAGGCCCCTTGAGCTGCGACCAGAGCTTCAAAGCTCCCTTGTTCAATGATGCGGCCCTGATCCAGAACAATGATCTGGTCTGCATGCGAGACGGTTGAAAGTCGATGCGCGATCACAAAGGTGGTTCGTCCTTTCTTGAGGACATCGAGAGCTCTCTGAATTCTGGCTTCAGTCCAGGTATCCAGCGCACTGGTTGCCTCATCCAGAATGAGCAACGGGGCTTTTTTGATGAGCGCCCGGGCGATGGCCAAGCGTTGACGTTCACCCCCGGAAAGGTTTCCGCCTTGCTCTCCAATGACAAAGTCATAGCCTCCGGGCTTTCTTAAAATGAACTCTTCGGCTTCAGCCTTTTGTGCTGCCTCATGGATTTCGGCTTCGGTGGCCTCGGGGCAGCCGACGCGGATATTCTCCAGAATGCTGCGGTTGAAGAGCCCCGCATCCTGAAAGACCACGGAAATCGCGTGACGAAGGGAAGGGAGCTGGACGTCTTGAATGTTCTGGCCATCGATCAGGATTTGGCCACTGTCGATTTCAAGGAGCCGCTCCAGAAGGAGAAGGGTCGTGGTTTTTCCAGACCCGGTTTTTCCGACTAATGCGACGGTTTGTCCGGGCGGCACTTCAAAATCCAGTGCGATGACCCCTTGATGGGATCCCGGATAGCGGAATGACACCTGCTCAAATCGGACATGTCCCTCGGTGACCCTCAGTTCGGGTTTTTGCGCTTCTTTCGGGGAAGGTGCGGCGATATCGAAGAGATCGAGGAAACTTTTGATGGTCGGCATTTGGCTGAAAATTCGAACGGTGAAGCTCGACAGTTGGTCGAGTTTCCCGATCAGCAAGGTGGCAAAGCCGACGAAGCTCACGATCTCGCCCAGAGAAATTCTTCCTTCCGCCGAAAGGTAGGCGCCGGTTCCAAAGATCGCGACCATGGCGAGAGTTGCCGAGGCTCGGGTCAGTACCGTCAAAACAGCCCACCAGGTCAGGACCGGGTACTGGACCTCAAGCAGTTCTCTCATCAGCGTCTTGAGGGATGCGACCTCCAGATGAACCCGCTCAAATCCCTGAACTACAGTGATGTTTCCAATGACATCCCCCACTTGACCAAACACGCCGGAGTTGTGGCTTTCCACCGCTTCCTGGCCAGACTGACTTTTTCTCACGACGAAAATATTGGCGAGGGTGTAGAAAACTGCCAGAAGCCCCAGGATCCCAGCAAGTTCAGGTTGCATCTGAATGGCGGTCGGGATCAGGAAGGCAATGCTGACGAGCGCGGCCAGGTGTTCCCTCAGAAAGGTGAGCCACATCCAGAACAAGGCATCACTCCCTGCCAGCAGGATTCTGACCGTACTGCCGCTTTCGCCTTGCTTTTGGGAGGGAAGGGTAATGACGCTTTCAAAGGCATCAGAAAGCACGGAGAGCCTCAGGCGATGCGAAAGTCGATCCGCCGCCATGGCGACCAGGACGCCGGCAACGATGCCAAAGAGACCCAGGCCCGCCCAGAGAGCAATGAGGTCTCGGGAGGCCTGTCCTTTGGAGAGCGCATCCACAACACGGCCGAAAATGACCGGTTCCGCGAGTTGAATCAGGCCCAGTGTGATGTTGGCAATCACCAACAGGGAGGCCAGCCCCTTTTCGGGGGCCAGGAGCCGAAGCGCTCGAAGATAAGTGCTGATCAGTTCCAAAGGATGCGTATCCGCCAATGGACGACTTGGCGCTCCGTCCCTATCGACGCCAGAACGCAGGCGTTAGAAGAATCAGCGCGGTAAAGATCTCTATCCGACCCAGGAACATGGCGAGCGTACAGACCCAAGTCTGCCCATCAGTCAGGATCGCATAATTGGTCGTGGGGCCGACTTCTCCCAGACCGGGCCCTGCATTATTGAGGCAGGCGAGGATCGCTGAGAAGGCCGAGAAGGGATCAAGCCCCGTCAGAACGAGGACCAGGGTCAGGATCACAATGGTCGCAAAGTAGGCAAAGATGAAACCAAGAACCGACAGTGTAATCCGGGAGCTGATCACTTGCCCTCCCAACTTGAGGGGATTGACCGCGGTCGGGTGGGTCAGAAGAAACATCTGCAGCAGGCTCTGTTTCCAAAGGATGAGAGTGCGCATCATTTTGATCCCGCCGCCTGTCGAACCCGTGCACGTGGCAATACAGCTGAGTAGCAGCATCCACAGGGGAGCGAAAAGGGGCCATTCGTTGTAGTTATCGCTTGAGAATCCGCAGTCGGTTGCGATCGATACCACGTTGAATGCGGCGTGCCGCAGGGTGCTTCCGAATGTAGGGTAGGTACCCGAGTACCAGAGAATCAAGGCGATACCCACCGAACTCCCCAGAACCAAAGCCAGATAGGGCAGAGCTTCCATGTCGCGGCCATAGGCCTCCAGACTTTTTTCCCGGAAGGCGGTGAAATGCGTTGCGAAGTTCATCCCGGCCAGAAGCATGAATACAATCAGGACGGTTTCGATTTCTGCCGAATGGAAATAACCGACGCTTGCATCATGGGTCGAAAATCCGCCCAGGCTCATGGTGGCAAAGGCGTGACAGATCGCATCGAACCAGTCCATTCCTGCAAATTTGAGGGCTACGGTGCAGGCGAGGGTAATCAGTGCGTAGGTCAGCCAGAGATTCTTTGCTGTTTCGGTGATTCGGGGGGTCAGTCGACTGTCCTTCATGGGGCCCGGGATTTCCGCCACATAGAGCTGACGACCACCAACGCCCAGAATGGGGAGAATCGCAACGGCCAGGACGATGATGCCCATGCCGCCGAGCCAGTTGAGTTCGTGTCGCCAGAGGTTGATGGCCGGAGGCAGATAGTCGAGGTTGCTCAGGATCGTCGCGCCCGTGGTGGAAAGCCCGGACATGGACTCAAAGTAGGCGTCGGTGAAGCCCAGATTCTCGATATAGGCCAGGAGCGGCAGGGTTGAGACGCTGGCCATGCCGACCCAGGTTACAAAGACGAGGATGAATCCATCTCGTGCTTTTAATTCGACCTGAAATTGACGCGTCAGCGCCCAGAGGATAAGGCCGGATCCGAGGGTCAGCACCATGTCGAAAAGGAAGATTTCGAGGGTCCCATCGTCATAGATCAGTGAAGTCAGGATGGGCAGCAGATAGGTGAGGCTGTAAACGATCAGCATCAGTCCGAAAATCCGAATATGCGTCAGAAATCTTTTCATGTCTTGGCGCGAATGCTGTCCAGGTCAGACGTCTGGATGATGACGCCCTGTTCATCGAACAGTACGGTGAGGTTTCGAACGCTGCGCGCGTGGCGGACACCTTCAGGCCTCAGTGCCAGGGCTGCGGGAATATCCGTCTGATCACCCTTTCCTTCGGTGAAAGGGGCTTGGGGACGAAGAAAGTTTCGGGTGAGGGTCCAGGCCGTCCAGATCAAAAGAATGCCGAGAATGGTGAGGCCATAAAGCTGCAACAAGTCGATCAGGCTTTTGTAGCCCCCAAACCAGCGCACTTCGGCGGAAAACTTTCGAACGCCCAAGAGCCAGCCACTCAGGGAAACCAGGGGGACCAGAAAATAGATCCACAGAGACCAGCAGGCCAGCGAGACAAACCAAGACCCGAGGCGCTGAGTCAGGCTCTGAAGGTGGGGGAGCTCAATGATCAGGTCTTCCTGTTTCATCTTTGCCTCAGACCCCGATCAATGGTGACCCAGACGGCCCGTTGTCCCCGTTTCTTGCGAATGGCCCGGAAAAAACCGTTGACCGTTGTCCCGACGTTGATCAGCCAGTAAACGATGGGATACCAGATCATCCAGTAATAGTATCGCGCCAGCCCCCCGGTCTTTCTCTCGTAGCGTGCATCGATGAAAAGGCTAACGCCGAACTGAATCAGGCAGGTGATGCTCAGCAGCATGCTGGTCCAGCTGGGTGAGAGATCCTCAAGCCGCTCCCTGTGAGTCTCGTGAAAGAGTTCCATGGGGAGAAAGATCAGGGTGGCAAAGACCAGAAACGACCAGCTGATGCTGATGACCGATTCCAGATAGAGCAACCACATGCCCCGAGAGCGCCATCGCCACATGCTCCCGAAATAACGGATGAGAACTTCAACGCCCCCCTGAGCCCATCGGGTACGCTGCTTCCAGAGTCCCTGCAGGGTTTCTGGCATCAGGACCCAACAGAGGGCCCTGGGTTCGAAGCGGATCGTCCAGCCAGCCAACTGGAGTTTCCAGCTGATATCGATATCTTCGGTGACCATGTCGGGACTCCAGTAGCCGACATCGGCCAGAGCCGATTTCCTGAAGGCACCAATGACACCGGAGATGGTGAAAATCCGGCCATAGAGTCTTTGCGCTCTTTTGATCATGCCGACAATCGCTGAGAATTCACCGACCTGAACCCGCCCAAGGAGCGTCGAACGGTTCCGGATTCTTGGATTACCTGTGACTGCCCCGACATCGGGATGCTTGATGAAGTGCCTGACGAGCCAGAGGATGGCATCCGGAGCCAAGAGGGCGTCGCCATCGATACAGACCAGATAATCACTGTCGGTCAGAAGGGCTGCGGTCCTGAGGCCCACCGCTTTACCTTGGTTGCTGGCCAGGTTGATGATTCTGAGGTTCGGGTAGGTCTCGCAGAGCTCTTGAAGGATCTCGAGGGTATTGTCCCGGCTACCGTCATTGATCGCCAGAATATCGAAATGGGGATAATTCTGGGCCGCGCAGTATGCGATGGTTTCCCTCACATTCTCGGCTTCGTTGTAACAGGGAACCAGAATCGAGACCTTTGGGGCCTTACTCAGCACCGGTGGCTCGAGGATATCTCCCGCCTTCCGTCGCTCATGGCGCCAAAAATACACCATGGCCCCGATCATCCAGACGTAGGCCATAAAGAGCGGGTAATAGAACATGAACCGCGCTAAGGCATCATCAATCAATGACCACTCGGGCAGGGCGATCAGTGCATTCAGCGACAAAAGCTCAGGTAAATCGCCAAAGAGGCTTTGAAGGCGGGTGGTCCAATCCTCGATGGAGGGGTCAAGCTTCATGCGTCAGGTTCAGGGTTTTACTTCAACCGCAAAGACTTGGTTCAGGGTGCTCAGTGCAGGCTGGTCTGCAAAGACATTATCGGGATAGTAACCGAGATGTTGCGCCCCTGCCTTCCTGAGAAGGCTGATCTGGTTTTTGAAGGTGTCCATGGGGATCGGTTTTTGAGTATTCCAATCGACCGTTTGCAATTCAAAGACCATTTTCTCAAGCCCATGAGGGTATTGTCCGACCTTTTGAGCCAGTTCCTGAAGCCACGCTACAGGTTTTTCGGCCTTTTCCATGAAGGGCATGGCTTCAATCGCGACATAGTCATAGTGCGAGAGAAACGCAGGAAGAGATTGGGCGTACCACTCTTCGCTTTCCGGTTGCATGACCGGGAGTGCGTAGAGATTGCGGGCGGTTTTGAGATAGGGTCTAAAGACTTTTGCCCGCTCCGTCAGGTAGTCCGTGTACTGGGTCATGAGCTCGGTTTTATGCCGGGCCCAAGCCTGACGCATTTTTGGCGTGCCGTGAAGGGTCTTGAAGTCCGCC
>Ga0207958_1000249_pt1 | contig 17819 bp, 19 predicted proteins | sample CryBogCBH27Jul07_FD_184606 | JGI IMG/M metagenome (GOLD analysis project Ga0207958, IMG submission 184606) | Freshwater microbial communities from Crystal Bog, Wisconsin, USA - CBH27Jul07 (SPAdes) (version 2) | ecosystem: Environmental > Aquatic > Freshwater > Lake | place: Crystal Bog... | reverse complement strand
CATGTGTCCTGACACACGGTTAAGCCAGTTGTTTCGGCCCCCCTCTTCGGGTGGCTTCCTCAACAACTCGGACAGCAGGCTGCGTGGCTGCTCCTCTGCCAGTACCGCGTCAAGCACCGTACCCCTAGAGACTACAGGGATTTCTCCGCCGGTGGATAGCGCTAGTCGTACAGCAGCACCCCCATCTAGTAGGAGGTCTGGCGCAGCGAGAATGTGATGCGGATCGCGCACCCATTCGTAGAATCCACCCTCAGGGTGAGGAGACGGTGGTGCCATTACGCCACCCCCATCCGCCTTGACGTCAAACTTCATCACCCCTTCGTTCATAGCCCAGGATTTGGCTCCTGAGCCGGGGGCGAGCAGGAACCAATAGTGGTGCCCCTTGCTTGTCTTGACGCAGCACGTTTGGTCCATCATGGGACCGATCAACGAGTGCCAGTAATCGTCTGCTTCCTGTGAGTCGCAATCTAGGACGATCAAACTAGAGATTGCGCCGGTTACAACCCAAATTCCGGTGTAACTAGAGTTCGGTCCCCACCACGCTTCGATTGCGGCGTCGGTGGCCCGCTCGGTTTGGTATTGCTGCCAGGTTGGGATACCCGGCGATTTCTTTCCCCTGTTGGTTGGGATAGGATTGAATCCTAGTCCATGTAGAACACGTGCCTCATCGAGTACACCCACTTGATCTCACTATCCTCTCTCTTCCCCTGTACGAATAAGCCGAGGGGGTCCAGTGTGGTCGGCCACTGAACCCCCTCAACACCTAGATGGACGAGGTTAGAAAACCTCTTCCTCCTCCAGGTCCGTTGCCTCGTAAGGCAGGACCTGAATCACTTCATTGCGCTGCTGACCCTCACGTGCGCCACCGGTGATGGTGCCGATACCGATCTGCAGGTTGACGCTACGGCCAAGGAGCATGTCGGTGTTGGTGTCAGCAGAGACGCCGAACGCGTCGAACGTCTCCTTCATCTTGAAACGCGCCTTCTCTGAGAGCGAGGTGATGTTCCAGAATCGAGCGCTTCCACCTTCAAGGTGGTACTCCCAATTCCAGTACGGTCCGGCCTTGCCCTCTCCGACCTTCACGTCGAAGAGTCGGCAGTGGTAGACGCCGGGGTCGAGAACAGGGTAAGCGTTACCCTCGAATTCCTCAACGGCGGCAGCCTCGCTTGATGGAAGTGCTGGCATGTTTATCTCTCTTTCTGTGTATATTTTTCTAGCTGATTGGACTACTAGTCTACCACACTGGTTGCCTGCTCGTCAAGTGCGGATTGTTCAGCCGCACGACGCCTAAGCAACTTAGCGCGATAGCGCTCACGTTCCTTGCGGTAACGTTCTTTCTCTTGCTTCATGGCCCACTTGGAACCAGGTGACCTTTTGCTCACTTGTCTTCGTCTTTCTTGCGTCGACGCTCACGCGCTGCTTCCATATCGGGGTCCGTGTCTGCGGTCAACTCCCCATCCACGTATTTGATAACGCGGTCGAACGTGGGGTTGATGAGGCGAGGAGGCAGCGCATGGAACCGGTCCTTTGCAGCCCACCCTTCGACAGCGCGAAACAAACCCCAATACTCCGGCTCATCCATTCCATCGACAGTGTTGGTGTACGTCTTGCACACAAGGTCGACGTAGCCAAGCAGGTCTTGTGCCAACTTAGGCGTCATATCCGGTCCGTACGTGACGTAACCGGTGTTCTGGTCCTGCTCACGCTTAGACAAAGCAGCGAACCCAACGTGGCACTCCAAATCGAGGAACCGACGCATCAGGTAACGCATCTCACCTGAGTTGGTGCCGTAGTCTTCAAGGTGGATAGACAGTCGTTCACGCGGTTTGCCAGCGTTCTTTGCCTTTTCGTATCCCTTGGCTGCGGTTTGCTCAAGCAGTTTCTTGTGCGCCTCGCTGATCGAGTCCCACAACACCCCAACTGGAGCGTCCTTGCCGCCCTTGGCCAACATCTCTTTGACGTCCCAAAACAGCTTGTCAAGAGCTTCAAATCGAATGTCGTCGTGAACTTCGATTTTGTTTACTGGGACCCCCAGTTCGGTCAAAGGTCGGGCCTTCAATCCGGGGTCGGCTGCGATGTGAACAATCTTGCCGAGTTTAGCAAGCGACGCCGAGGCTGTCGTTTTGCCAGTTCCTGGGTCGCCGTACCATAAGATACGAACGAACTCTTGTTGGTCGCCCAACGTTTTACGTTCTGCCATACTTCCCTTTCGTTTGGGGGAGGATCCCCGGTCCGAATACCAGCCTAGCACACGATTTGCCTGTGCGTCAAGGCAGTGTTAGATCTTGGGAGGGGGCAACGTAGTCCGTGACGCCACCCCCTCCCCTCGACCTACGGTATGTCGTCTACCGTAGGAGAGTCGGCTCGCCTATTTTCAGAGTCGAGAAGGCCAAGATCAACGAGGTAGTCCTCGTATTGACGCAGAACGTTGCGCCTGTTACCTTTGAAGCCAAGGTTTCTTTTAACCCACATGTAGCAATTGACGTGTCTACTCATCTTCTGGCCGAAGATGGTTTCAACGACCAATCCTTGCCATGCTAGGATAAGTCGGTAAGCCTCAATTTCTTCGGGTGTATCGAGGACGAAACCGCCACCTTCGAATATCTCGCCCATTAGTGGCGCTCGAAGTTCTGACGGAAACCTTGCGCTTGCAGCAAGTTGCCTGCACCACGAATCTCGACACCCTTGCGTCCAGCGAGACACGGCTCCGTGAAGTCGCACCGCCAGTTGCACGTGTCGGTGTTCGGGTTGCGCTCGGGGTCACCCTCAAGTGGACCCGGACCCCACGCACGCTTGGCTGTTGCGTACGCCTCAATCGCCACCCTGTCGAGTTCCTTGTCTGTGCGGTACATCAGCGTTCGCTTGAACCGTTCGTCAAGGGGCTGCGGCTTGTTCGACGTGTAGCGGTAAGTACGGCACGCGTTGTGGATAGAACCGTGAACGGTCATGCCCAAAGTCCTAAGTCCCCACGTGTACAGACCGAACTGGTCGTCAAGTTCCAGCAGTTTGTCGTTGGGCAGATTCTTGCACGTCTTGTGGTCAACGATCCAAATGCGCTGATTCGGGTCCTTGACAATCAAGTCGATCTTCATCTTGATCTTGTACTCAGACTGTTCGCCTGTCTCGGTCGGCAACCAGAACTCGTTGGCGTACTCAACCGCCATGATCTTCCAGTTTCCGTCCAACTTGTAGTGAGCGTAGTAACCGCGGTAAATCCAGTCAACCAGTTCCTGATCTTGCGTACGCTCTTCATCGTTGGCTCCCAACAGGGAGTCGATGGTGTTCTGCGCTTTCTCCATATCGTTGTGGAGAATTCCGTTGTAGTGCTCCTCAAGGACCGAGTGGAAGAGGGAGCCACGTGAGAGTGGCGAACCGTCGACCGGCTCCTTTTGCCAGCGCTCTTTGTACGCCAACTGGTGCTTGAAGGGACACTGCCGAAACGTGTCGATTTCTGACCATGAAACAACTTGTGGCTCAGGCATCGATGTACCCCCTGAGCGGAAGTTGAGCGTCCTCGTCCCAAACGGCGAGGTGCACAGTCGAGATTTCACGTGCGGGGATCAGCCACCAATTCTTTTCATCGGTAGTCAACTCGATGACGTTATTGGGGGCAGCAAGGGCTTCCATCATGCGACCACGCATCTTGATTGCGCTATCGCTGTCGAATGCGGAAATCGGACCTTGATATGACTTACCGGTCGTAGTGACCACTTTGAGCCTGCATTGCATGGCTCACTCCTTTCGTTGAGTGTTATGTTGTGGGGTGAGGGAGGGTTGGGTATACAACCAACAAGATACCCAACCCTCCCCCGATTCGCCTGGGGAAGCGAATTAAGCGGCGGCTTCGGCTTTTGCCTTAGCCTTGGCTTCCTTGGCAGCAGCGACCTTGGCAGCGCGCTCCTCAGCCTTGGCAGCCTTCTTTGCCTCGTGAGCGGCGATCGTCTCGCGCTTCTTGTCGAGAAACTTGGTCCAGCCACGCTCCTCAAGAACCGCCTCGGCGCGCTTCACGGTCATAAGCTCGGTTGCGTGGTCACGCAGGTGCTCCTCGTCGTAGCCAAGACCCTGCAGACGCTTCGTCTCGACTTCCTTCTCCTCCTTGGAGAGGGGACCAGCGATTGCGCGGTTGATGAGCTGAGACTTGTACTTAGCGTCACCACCCGGAGCAAACGTTCCACGCAGGGCAAGCGCCCCACTTCCACTACGGCACAACTTCGGCTCGGTAGCCATAATATTTCTCCCTCTGTAGTTTGGGACAGGACGTCCCGGTCTTACATCACTATCCTAGCACACCATTTGGCGTGCCGTCAAGAGCGGTTTTTTTACGACCAACCCTTTTTCTTCCAGTCAATCGGACCTTCATCTTTGATGATCTTGATTGACTCCTTGCCACGGTCCGTTTGAACCTTAGGCTCGGTCTTTTCAGCATCTTGCTTGTAAATCCATCCGTAAAACTTGGCGGTGAAAACGATGGTGAAACACGAAACGGAGAAGATAGCCAGCACTTCTTTAAACACGCGCATCCAACTCCTCCTGTGTAATCGTGCTGAGTTCTTCGTCACTCATCGCAACAATGCGCTCGGCGTTTTGCTTCGTGATTTCCAACTTCATGCCACTAGCCTTGAAGTAGCGACCCACCGACTTAAGTCGATCGGCTGCGCCTCGCAACGCATCCATGCGAGCCTCGCTTTCTTCAAGCTTTACTTCCACTTGCTCCTTGCGACGCTCTCGCTTGGGCTTTGACGCCACCTCGCGACTTTTTTCCAGGAACTTCGTCCAACCGCGGTCGTCTAGTTCAGCCTCGGCATCCTTATTTCCTGCTAGCGCCTCTGCGATGAGGTTTCGCTTATGACGTGCGTCGTGTCCCATGCAGAACATTCCGCCTTTAGTCATATCGCCGCAACCACATACGCACTGCTTAGGGACTGGCTTAGGTCGTGCGACCTTACCCTCGGCTTTGCGCTTTGCTGCATGCGCCTCGCCCCCTCGCTTACCTGCTTCTGCGTGTGACATTGTCATTATCGCCCTCCGTATCTCGGTGTCCCACCAGTCTAGTATATGATTTGCCGTGGTGTCAAGCACGATTTTTAACCGTCTAGCATGGCCCTAAAATCGCGCGCCGAGAGTGACTTGATCTGTTGTTCGGTCTTGGTTTCAACTGTCTCGCGCATTCCGATATCGACGGTGTCTTTGGTCCATAGGTCGATAATGTGAACAGGTGACGTTTTGCCCAGAACCATCGCACGCTGACGTGCCTGTACGTTTTTCCATGGCGTCCATGAGTGTTCGACGAAAACCTCGGTCGCTGCACGACTAAGCGTCAACCCAACCGCTACCGTAGACACGGTTCCTATGAGAACGTCGATATTTCCGGCTTGAAACTCGTGGCGTAGACGGTCACGCTCTGCGTTCGCCACCCCTCCCATAATGAGTCCCCATCGAACCCCGGCTTGGTCAGCTAGTTTTGCCAACGCTCGGGCCGTACCGCGAAAGTGGCAGAACAGCAGCATAGGGGAGCGCCTGCTTTCCGGTAGTAGTTCTCGGACTACAGACAATTTTCCGCTCCCTGCCCCTAGCATAGCCAGCGCCGGTGTATCCTCTAGAACTTCTGTGCCAGTGCTGCACTGTAACAGTTTGGTGTGCAGCCCACCGTCCGACCAAGCGCTAACTTCGGTGCCATGCTCGGTCCAAGCAACGTAGTCCTTTTTCAACTGCTTGTACAACTTGGCCTGACTCGTGGTCATCGGCACTTCGATCACCTGCTCGGTAACCGGTACTCCAAGATCAACCTCGCGCTGTAACATCTTGCCTTCATACCCATCGAGGCCGTTCTCATACCAGAACTGCTCCCACGTGTAGCGGTCAAGCAACCCGTTGTTGGGGTCGCCAACCGGAATGTAAGGCTCCATGCTTTTAGAAAAAGGGTTAGGCGACATCTTGAACCACCGTTTCAACCACATACTCTTATTGGTGAATCGTCGGTCGTTAGGATAAAGAAGTCGTAAGGTCATGAGTAAATCATGCACCCAATGGGCAACCGGCGTACCGGTCGCAAGGTATAGTCGGTCGTAGTCAAGGCGAGCAACCGCCTGCGTCCAATTGGCTTTCATGTTTGTGAGATTGTGGCTCTCGTCACAAATCAACGTGTCCCATTTGCCGGCGAACTCGGCTTTGGGGTACGGTTCTGTGCGGAGCATTTTGCCCTGCTTGTTGGGCGCGCGTCTCGCGACGGACTGATACCCCACGAACGTGAAGTCCAGGTTGGGACGCCAAATTTCGCGTTGCTCTTGCCACGTCGCCTCTAGAAAGGGTGGCGCAACGACTAAAGTACGACCCTCTGCGGCGAGTAGAAGTTGAGCTGTCTTGCCTGACCTGGGGGAGTCAGCCAATAACCCGCGTCCTACTCGCCGCAACCAGTCGATTCCCTCGATCTGGTGGGGTCGCAAATTCAATGTGTGTAAGCGACAGATATTGAGATACTAATACCGTCGTGCGATATCGCTCCAATGTACTTGGAGATACCGATCGACGAATCGTCGTCAATGTTCTCAATGTCTGTGTAACCTGCGTGCCACAGCATTTCAACTATTCCTTCAGCTACTTTATCTACTATAGTAAGTTCCATACCTATATCCTACCACACCATTTGCCACGCGGGCAAGCCCAGGTAGTCTATTTAGGCAGCAGCAGCGTATTCAATAAACACAGTGTCGCGTAGCCACTGACCAAAATCAGAGGCTCGTTTGTCCTCCGACTGATTTTTAGCTAAGATTAACCAAAGTTCCTGTAACTCGGCGTTTGAAATGTCAAACGCTTTTACAATACGGGCTAACATAGAGGCTGACGGAACGCGGTGTCCATTTCGAAGACGACTTGCCATAGTGAAGTGGCAACCTACGCGACGTGCAAATTCCATGTTAGTCATTGGGCTATCCATGTTTTCTACCATAAAACCAGTCTACCACGCGCTTTGCCATACTGTCAAGGGAGGAGGTAATATAACGATGCCCCCAACCCAGGCACAGGGGAGAAGAAGCCTGGATTGGGGGCACCGAATTATGAACAGTTAGTTACTTAACTGTTGCGGTCTTTTTCTTGAAAACGCTGTTGATGTACGGCACCAAAATTACGATCACACCCGAAAGAGTGGCGACAAGGGACTGAACCGAAGTAGGCTCCTTGAAACCGGGGTGAAAAAGGGCGATAATTCCAATGATAGCGGTAACTAACGTTTCAATGATCTGATTGATGTTGTTAGCGTCGAACCACTTAGGAATCGTGGCTGACGCCACTCCCTTAGCCTTAGCTGTAATAGTAATGACGTGGTGCGAAATCAAGGTGTAAACCTGCAGTGCGCCCGCGGTCAAAAGTGCGGCTGCGCCAACTGCGCCACTCACCCACGCTGGCTGATGCCAACCAGGGTGAATAACTACGATTAACGCCACAACGTACGATACGTACTTTGCGATCTTTGCGGCAAGTGTTTTTGTCATGATGCTCCTTTTAAGCGTTTCCGATGATTTTCATATCTGCCATGAGGGTGTCCATGTTGATGTTGTCAAGCGCCCCATGCCCCTTGTCAACCCATACCTGAGGAATAACGATGATTGCCTGCGTTCCGTACGCGCGCCACCACTCCCAAGTACAACCGGTCTGTGCGCCCCATGTTTCAAGGTCAATGCCCTGAGCGTTGGTGCCTGACCCGGTCATGCAGTGACCGCCAATTCCGGGATTTTCGCCTGGTCCGACGTAGAACGGAAGCCCTCGCTCAAATTGACCTTCTGCGTCGGCTGGCATATCAAATCCCATGTATAGTCCGCCGAATATATAAGCCGCGCGTGAGATAAGGTCCTTGTCTCGAATGTCGATCTCCATGAAAGCCGCGATTTTGACACCAAATAAACCATCGGTCATGGCAGCGTGAATGACCTGCTCTAACTGTAATCCAGTGTCTGGTCCACCAGTAAGGCCAAAATAAGTAGCCTTAACCGCGTCGTCGCCTGGGTATTCAAACGTCTCGTCTACCGAAGCGTATAGTAACTGTGCAAGATGAACAAAACCAGCGATAGTGCAATCGCCGTAATGGTCGTTCAACGCCATAGGAAACCCGCCCTCAACCTCACTAGCGTAGTCGAACGAAGCCGGTGGATTAGGCAAGTCCTCTAAACCAGTGAGATAGTTGCGTGCGTAAAACCTGCTACGCATGAAGTTGGTAGGCGCTTTACCGCGCTTACCTGCGGTACGTATTGTTGGGAATGTCACTTCTTCTTCTCCTTTTTTAGTGACGTAACTAGATCGTTAATAATCACGTCTTGTGTTTTCAGGTGTCTTTGGATCTCTAACGTTTCGTGCAGCACTGCCTCAGCGTCTTTGTACGTGGCTTCGGCTCGCTTGTCCGCAGCCTTAGCTTGAATGTTTTGACCTACGATAATAACCGGCAATAGCACTAACTGTAAAAAATTGGAACTGATCCAAGCAACAATGATTACGAGGTTATGTGAAGCAATAGCTTGAGGGAGTGACAATAGTGCAATGACGGCAAACGCATATGCGCACCACATCGTGCCAACCACCAGTGTAATACCCAACCCAACCTTGGAGTTAACTCTACTAAAGAACGTGTCACGTTTCGTGTCCTTTGCCGCGTTTTTTACGGTAACCGGTCCTTGATTCTTGCGCTCCTCCGTCCAAGGGTGGTTAATCATCTGCCACTCCTAGGTGTTTTTCGATTTTTACAATTCGGTCGCCTAGTCGAGACGTATTTCCGCCGTTTGGGGTTACTTCTTTTTTAACATCAGCCAACAGACGAGCCTGATCGTCTAAACGTTGAGCCAGCACCGCTTGATTATCCTCCATGTTGGACAGGCGTTCTAACACACCGGGAGGTGGCGTGGGGTCGTCTAACGTAGGATCTTGTCCAAGAAGTGCAATGTATAACGCGTCTTGTTTCTTCGCTTTGGCGGATTCTAACGCTTCAAGATCCATCGCTTTCTTACGCTCGTGTCTAATAAACCACGTAACAAAAGGAATTAACACCATCAGCACCGTAGCGCCTAATACCGAAATAGCGGACAAGATCGTCCATCCGCTTGTTGCCCCCGCGATCACGTTTCATCCACCTTACTAATTAGTCCCATTACGTACTGCGACGCTTCCCAATCTGAATGTGAAGCGGTATGCGCGCCTGATGCTCCTCGATGGTGCCATGCGCACAACCATCTAAAGTTTTCGCCACTCTCTACCCAAGCCCCCACTTCTTTAGGATCGTCAATTCCAGGATAATCAACCGCTAACGCCGACAGCGACACTCCGTTTTGCATGCTGAACTCGACGTGAGCGTGGTGAAGTTCGAGTCCGGACTGTTCGCCATTCTCGTCCACAACACACGGTTGGCCCTGTGCGTCCATACACTCACCGAATCCAATCCGTTGACCAATGTGACAACGAGCCGTTGCTCGATGTTCCTTGTGATAGTGGTTAAAATCGACATAGTGAGGGTCGTCCTTCCTAGCCGGGTGCTCAGGAAAATGAATAAGGTATCGATGAGTTTGTTTAGTGTCGTGTGCGTTTGTCATTGTTAAATTCCTATTGTTTGAAACATGCCTTGAGGGGGACCTAAAGGGGCAAGAAGCACAAAAATACTTTTCATAGACCTTGATGTGCTCCATGTAGCACTTACATAATAAGTGCTAGGAGTCGCAAAATTGGTTCCGTCAGTAATTTCACTAATTGCTTGAACTAATCCAGAACCTGTCCATTACGATTGCGCCCTAGTACGAATTCTCAATCCAACAATGGGAACAACGGCTGTGGTGATGGGAGACAAAGTTAGACCAAGCGAACCATTTGGCATTGCACCAGTGACACCCGTTCCAATTTGATAACCATTGACAGCGACAGCAGCGTGAGCAGCGGTGTCCATAAGCGGAGGCCATGACAGACCACCGGCTCCGATGGTTCTCAGCGTGTTAGATGTTCCGCCTTGCTGAACACATGCGATCCACCACCAACCGGGCCGAAGGGCGTAGTAAGTGTTGAATGTTTTTTGTGATGCTCCAGGTGAAACCACGCTGTACGCTCCCGAATCAAAATACAAGTACCCCGGTCGTGCGCCAGTTTGATCGCAACTGTAAATACCAAAACGAATATTTGACGTTGTTGCACCCGCCGAAAATGAAACTGCAAACTGGTCAATGTAACAAGTCTGAGAAATGTAGATCGGGAACGCATAGGCCGTTCCCTGCGCCGTTGCCGAAGTTGAAAAAGTATTCACGGGGGGGTACAGGTATTGCGAGTCAACCATTCCAAGCGTAGGAGTTTGGCTAAGCGGGCCATAAGACCCTTGTGACAAAGCTGCGTTGATTGTCGGGGGGTTCACCGAAGTCAAAGCGTTGTAGAACAACTGCGCCCATTGCGAGTGACCAGCAATGTTCAGGTGAAGCCCATCGTTAGAAACCCAACTGTTGTCCGAAAGCCAATCGCCCGTGACAAAAGAACTGTTTGTCCCGTTGTTTCCCCGAGTTACTGTCAGTTGAAATGTTGATCCCGAAACAAGGGTTTGTCCCGTCACAACCATTTGTTCGTAGTTGGAAAACATCGGTCTGCCAAGAGGCTGTGCTGCAAACACGGTTGCGTTGTTGGCGGTGACGTTGAACGTAGACGTAGATCCTGACGTTGAGGCTGCGACGTTTTGAGCAAACGAGCATCCGTAGTTCCAAGTGAGAGTGTCTGTATCTACAATTTGAACCAACGAATCGAACTCGTTAGCAACGCTTGTCATGGTGTTGTTGAAATTGTTGATGACAGTATTCAAACCAGTTGCGTAGTTTCCAGATGTTGCTTGCGGAACATAGAAACTTGCGTAAGCAAGTCGAGGAACCTTTGCGACAAGAACCGGAGATGGGCTTGGGCCTTCAATCCATGCACTGTCAAATTGGATTTGATTTGCTGCGCTGGTGTTGGGGATACCGGCGATGCTCGCAGTAATGGTCTTGCCTGCGTCAGCGCCAGTAAGAACAAATCGCTTGATAACAGGAACTTGACCGCCAAGGTATCCCTGACCCCCGACAGTTGTGGTTCCGGTGATGGAACTGTTTGATCCATTAGTGGACCAAGTGACTGTGCCGTTCTGAGCGGTCCTTACAAGGGTCAAGTCGGCGTGTGAGGCTGCGGTGGTTCCGTTGTAACCCCGAGTCGTGACAGTGACAACATTGCCTGAAATGCTTGCACAAAGGATTTGTTCGTTGTCAATCTGAACAACAAAGTTTGTCTGTCCAGCAAATTGCGCACCCGATGCCAAGGTGAACGAAGTGGCTGAAGAACTCAGCGTGCCACCATTGTTGAGCGTGCTTGCACCAGTTGGGTTGCTGAGAAAACACATTGCCAACGTCCCACCGGGGAACGCTGCTGGAACCGTAAAAGTAACACTTCCCGATGCAGTAAAGTTTCTGACGTTGTACCCGGTGCTGTAACCAATCTGAGAAAGATCAGCGCCACCGCTGAAAGTAATCGGCGTGTCCCATGTTGCGGTTCCAGCGCCAAGAGCGTTGGTGTAGACAACACCAGCCCTTGTCCGGCTGATAGCCATTCGCAAAGCGTTTCCGTATGCGTTGACTCCAAGCGTGTTTGAAAAGTTTACATCTTGAGCAATGTCGTTGATGCCGTGAACGATGATTGCAAGGCTGCTTGAAGAAGCAAGGCCGTATGGATAAAGAGTTGAGGTTGAATCGTTGAAGTTGGAAGCGTTGCTTGGGTTGACAAAAGCAAGAACACCAGCCCAACCTGCATAGTTGGTGCTGCTCAAACCCGTAGTTCCAGTTAGTCGGGAACCACCAACACCAATGTTGACCACATTATTTTCTTGAGCGCCGAGAAGCGCCATAAGTTTTTGAAACATATTTTGCTGACGGGGGTTTGGTACACCAGTACCAGCCAAGTTTGCGCCTGCGATGTATGAGTGACCAATAGCCAAGATGTTGCTGTATTGAGTGTTTGACAGCGTTGGAACTTTGGGAGCGGTAGCCGTGCCAGCAAGGTCGCCAGCCAACTGCACGACTCCGGTGCTTGTAGTGGTCGCAGACTGAATACCAATGTTGGCAGACGTTGATGTTCCGCTATTGGTGATTGGAGCGGTAACGGCAATAACGCCACTTGAGCCTGTAGATCCTGTTGCACCTGTGGCACCCGTCGCTCCAGTTGCTCCAGTCGTCCCTTGTGAACCAACATTACCTACTATAGAAAATATCCAAGATGTGTATGGGCCACCAGATCCACCATACGCATCAACATTAATAGCAATAGAAGCATTGTTTACAACAGTTGCTATGCCTTCTACATAATTAGCTGGGGTAGTCGTATAGGAAGCTCTAACTCTGGCTCCAGTAGAAAATGCCTGTGTTGAGCTTACAGAAAATGTAGCTGTTCCAGTTGTAATAATAGAATTAGAAGTAGTTGATGTTACGCCTGAATATCCAGCTCCTTGACTTCCTTGCGAACCTGTAGCCCCTGTAGCCCCAGTAGCGCCTGTTGCACCTGTTGCTCCAGTGCTACCTTGTGGAATACCAAAATTAAATTGAGCAGCATATTGATTTCCAACATTTGTTACAGTAGCTGGTGAGCCAGGAGTCAACGTTGAAGTTGTTCCTACAGTAATAGTAGCCGCTGCTCCAGTAGCCCCAGTTGCTCCAGTCGCTCCTTGTGATCCGGTTACGCCAATTGGACCTTGCGACCCTTGGTTTCCTGTTAACCCGGTCGGGCCTTGTGACCCCACCGGACCGGTAAAACCCTGATTACCCTGCGATCCTGTAGAACCTTGATTGCCTTGATTGCCTTGATTGCCTTGATTGCCTTGATTGCCTTGATTGCCTTGGTATCCTTGATTGCCTTGGTATCCTTGATTACCTTGGTATCCTTGATTACCTTGACTACCGGTAAAACCTTGGGGTCCAGTAAAACCTTGACTACCCTGTGCGCCACGAGGACCTGTCAAATTAATAAAAGGTCCGGTCCATCCGGTAGATGCGTAGTAATAGACGTTGCCAGATAGGTCGTCGAGGTACATATCGTTGGCCATGCCGGTAGTGGAAGGTGGCGGACCTGCGCCAATCCACCACTTTGACCCTACGCCACCTGTTACAAACAGCCCCCACACGAGAGGGTTAGTTCCTGGTGTTGTGCCACGATCGGGTTGAAGACAGATGTACGAGTTACCAAGGTATTCTACTAATTGGTTAGGTTGATACGCTCCGTCTGCGTACCACACGCCTTGATACGAGTTTAACCACGGAGCGATAGTGGAAACTGTAATAGTAGACAAGTCGATGGTTGCGCCACCTGCCTGTGTAGGCAAGTAGTACGGAAACGGAACCGGGAACACGCCGTGAATACGTTCACGAACTGAGTATGGTACGCCGGCCACCAGTTCAACACTGATGTGTCCAGTTTTATCTAACGTAGCCTGAACAGGTGTAGTCGGCACGACATAACCGTCTGGGGTCGTACGTTCAATCGGCTCAAACAGCACCCAACCGGACGCCACAGAACCATCGGAGTTTTCGAATGAACCGGTTACGGTGAAAACAGGAGGAGTGGTCATGGTTGTCCTTAGTTAAGTGGGATAACTGTTATGCTTCTATTTGAAAATGACGCTGTACCGTTGTTTGTTTTATACTGCAATGTAAATGTATTGACACCCGAAGTTAGTGTGTTGTCGTAAATAACAATAGAACTACTGTATATACCATAAGGATAACTAGTTCCTACAGTTAACGCTTTAGTGTCACTGGCTGCATTGCTGGTGGGGCTACTAACTGCATAGCCTACGTAGTTACTTGATTGCGAAGCGTTTGAAATAGTAGCAGTAACGATAACTAACGCGGTGGTAGCAGTTGATAAAGTGACAGAAGGTCCGCCAGTTAAAGACGTGTAACTCGTTGAACTGGTAGTTTGTACGCCACCTGCATTTCCAGAAGTTGACGCTGTTAAATAACTGTATAACCAATTTAAATCAGTGCCAATGTTGTTCATTTCAGAAGCAGTAAGAACTTCACCCACTCCAAAAACGTGCGGACTTACCCAAGCCATTTATTTCTCCCTTGTTTAGTATCCTAATAAGTTAACGTTTAACTTGCCTTGAGTGGCGCTATCTAATAAAAACCATGGCGCTAATGCTGTAGGAGCTAAACGAAACGTAGTTTCAATTTGGTTAGCGTCCCAGTTATGTTCGATTCCTTCAATAAGTGAGTATTGAGTAAAAGTGCCGCCGCCGCTTTGGTCGTCGTAAATAACTTGAATTTGTGAATACAACCCCATGCTGAGTTGCATGGTAAGGTTGCCTCCGTTGTTGATTACGCTGTTAGATTTAATAGATCTAACTCGTGCAATTGGGGCGTTGTACATTGTGCCCATCCATTGAGCAACGTACAGCGCTTCAAGGTCACTATTAACTAACAGCCCACTAATGTTTAGCGTTCGTTTACCGTACTTTTTTTGACTGTTTAAGTTTTGAAATAATTGCACCGCTCCAGATGGAATAGAAACATTACCGTATGACGGTCCTGCTTGTGTAGATACAAAAATTTGATTCCATAGATCTAAATTGTCAAGTCCGGGCGTAAATTGATCAACAACATAAGGATAAACGCCAGTAGAAGGTGCGGTGTTGTGAAATACGGCTTGCGGCGTGGATGATGGAGAACCTGATTCAAAAATCCAGTGTCGGTTTTTGAACTGAATAACACCGGTTTGATCTTGCCATAAATAACCTTGATCAGAACTCGCTACAGTTTGAATGTAACTAAGAACCATAGTTCCAACAAGCGTACTAGTTGCTGGTTGAAGGGTAGAAATTCCTGCTTCTAATTCAAACAGTACTGTTGGTACGCCTTGATTTTGTAACGCAGCGTTAATTCGCGAGTCAGCGGTGCCGATAGTAAACCCTTCAGCGCCAATTTGGTACTCGTTTAAAGTGTTAGCCGTAGGAACAAGATAATTATAAAATGCAACTTGTGACAAGTTAAGTGTTAAACCGTTAGACTGAAAGTAAGCGCTACTAACAGCAGAAGACAAAGGCGGTGCAAAAGTTCCGCCATTTGGTGCTTTGGTTTGTGCACTTATAACGCCGTCAATTTCAATAGAAACAACAACGCCGCCACCAGACGTTCCAGGGGCCGATAATGCGCCTAAGTTTTGTAACCTTACAGTTACCATATGCCTAATACCGTCAGTAATAGGTTTTTTACTAACTAGTTGTGCGTTAGGCGTACCAGGTCCGGTACTCCACCCCCAAAGTTCACTTAACACTCCTACGTAACCGTCAGTGTTGACGCCTATATAAAGAAATGGGTTTGAAGTCGACTCGTACGTAGACTGAAAAAACCACGTCCATCCGCCGTTTAATGGCGTAATTAAATCGTTTACGCTAGTAGTAACTGTGGAACCAGTGGGTACACTTATAAACCGAACGCCAGTCAATGTTCCAGTAGATTGAGACACTCCTGTATATGCAAGAGTGTACCTATAAGTAACATTAGACGACGAGTCAGTGTGGTCTAACGTAAAAACGCCGCCTGAGGGACTAAAACCTTCTGTGTTGGCGATTATTACGCTATTGTTACTACTAGGGTAAGTTAATATTGTTGACGTAGAAACTGTTGTTGATAGCGTCCCAGGCGGACCGGTTTCTACCCAAAATGACACAGTAAAGTCAGAAGAATAAACATTCCAACTTGTAGAAGTTCCTGGGCTAGTCGGTTTTGACGTAATAGTACAGTTTGCTACTTTAGTTGACGAGTTATAACTTACGATAGAGGCGTATATGTATTGAACATTACTGCTTCCTGCTAAAAACAACCCCATTCCTACGCCGTTGTTCGGTGTTTGACTTGGTAATCCAGTGCCTAACGTAATGTTAAATGTAGTGCCTACGTCCCAACTTGTGGTGTTTAATGTTGTGTTTGACGTGTCAGTATAAAAATGAAATACGCCATTTGAATAATCGGTGTTAGAGTTAGCATGCGGAAAGTTAACTACTGTAGGCGTTGATTGACCATTACCGTCTACGTAGTCATTGATAATAAGACTAGTGTACGGGTCCGATGCTAAAATACTAGGATTACCAAATGTATAAGACGGTAACGCTGAGTTTACGTCATTACCAAGAAATGTGGCACTAGGAAGTTGGCGATAAGAAGAGTCAGCCGCTGATGATGAACCGGGCAAATCTTTAAAAATGTAGTATGCTACTGGATTGTCGTTTAATACTAACGTTTCGATACCTGACGACGCCATATCGCAAACGTTAAGCATGCCAAAAATGTCGGTGCACGAAATAGTAATGTTCTGCGAAATTGGGTTGTCCCAAATTGGAATCCAAGAGTCTACGTAACCAAAGTACATAGGGTAAACGCCTGGACCACCGCCAAGTTGCCACGTACTAGCCGAGGAGCCGAACTCAAGTTGTACGTTGTCAACGTAGTAATACGAACTTGACGCGCTAAGATTGCAAACAGTTATTACTCTAAACTGCACAGCGTCGTATGGAACCGTAAACGTGGTTTGTACGCGCGTGAACGTAGAACTAGGAGCAGCAGAAGTGGCGTACGTTGCTGACGAAATATAAGCACCATTGCGGTTATAAAAATAAACAGTAATACCGCATGGGTCGCCACCACTCGTGGCAGATTTAAACGACGCCGACACTGTGTACTGTTTGCTAGGAACGCAGTTGTAAAGATCCGACTTAGCACTTGCATTTCCAGCAGCAGTGCCATTAATACGCATGCTACCAGACGACAACGCCAACGACGATACGTTAATGTTAGCTGTGTACGTTCCGATACTGGACGCAAACGAGCTGTCGTCAACGCTAAGTTGATTAGTACCGCACGCTATTCCGTAAATTGCAACGCTGTTTTGAGGAATAAGACCGTTACTGCCAGAAAGATTATCAGGAGTGTATGGGCTTGATGAGTTCCACGTCGAAAAACGCCCATCTCGGTTATCAAGAGTAAGTTTAAGAGTGGCAGCGGTAACTGATTGAAGTTCATGTTGCGTTCCCATGCTGCTTTGACCAGAGATGGTCCACTGCGTAATGTCTTGCCAGCCGACAGTCCACGCGTCTACTAACGTAGAGTCTAACTGCCATGGGTCACCCAGCCCTAGCAAAGTTATGGTTTGTGCGGTGGGGGTTGTCATGAAAGTCCCAACTTGACCATGGCACGCTTATTTTGCAGCATGGTCTTGAGCATATCTGGGTAAATGGCGCTGGCGAACTGCCTACCATCCAATTCTAGCACAATCGTGGTGTTCGTGGGTGCCTGCGAGTTATTGTTAATCGCAGACAACGGCTTGATAGTGAGAGTACTGTCAAACTTACCCTGATTGAACTTGTCTTTTTGCAAGCCAGTAGTGGCGATCATCTCGTTAATAGCGGCCTGAATATGAGGAGCGCCAGCGATGATTCCGTTTGCTAGTCCTTGTGAAAGCCAAATACCGTGTTGATGTGTAATACGAGAAGGCGACCCAAGCCCAAGAGCGCTGCCAAACCAACTAATGATTTTGCCACCAAGGTCGGCAATCTTACCACTAAGGTTACTAGTCCAACTAGCGACGCCATTCCAAAGACCAACAATCAAATTTTTGCCAGAGTTGAACAACCATTTACCAGCGCCGTTGAACACTTTAGTTACTGTGTCAGGAACCACGTTAGTAAAGAAATGAACAACAGGGTGCACAACATTGGAGTCAAACAACTGCCAAAGGTTATTGCCCCAATTTCCTACACTCTTGAACGCCCCGGTTACTACGTTGTAGACGGTATTAGC
>Ga0207958_1000246_pt1 | contig 17984 bp, 13 predicted proteins | sample CryBogCBH27Jul07_FD_184606 | JGI IMG/M metagenome (GOLD analysis project Ga0207958, IMG submission 184606) | Freshwater microbial communities from Crystal Bog, Wisconsin, USA - CBH27Jul07 (SPAdes) (version 2) | ecosystem: Environmental > Aquatic > Freshwater > Lake | place: Crystal Bog... | reverse complement strand
CAGTTTTTGAAACAACGGACATCAAGCCATTCTCTCCACATATTTTCCAATTCGTTGTTCCAATCGGCAGGATATGTCTCCTTACGATTTTTTCTAAATAAATTAGTATCTTGATAATATTTCATAGTACACAATGCGCCACAAATATTGCGACGGAAAACCTGTTCGGTCACACCTAAATTTAGTTTTTTCTGTTTTATCAAATTCAAAAACAAATCGTTCACTTCCATTATTGTTTCAGCAGGTGTTCCTTCATATTCTTTACCATCTGTCAGTTTATGAAACCATTGTGTAACTTTATTATATGCGATTTTACGTTGTATCTTTGATATAAAAAATTTATCCATCTTCGCGGTTACAAATCGTGATTAGATAAATCCACAAACCAAGTTCTATTGTTAGACGGGAGGTTTTTTGGAACCGGCATCCGCACCAGGAGCGCCTACAACGGTCTTTTTGAGGTAGTCGGTCGTTTTTGAACCCCTCGTATTTTGTAGGAACTCCAGGATTGCGTTTGTTTCATCGGCCGTACGAACAGGTCGTGATGCGTAGTAGGCGTGAAGGCGTTCTTCTAAAAATCCCCAGGAGAGTGGATTTGCCTGAGATCGTGAGGCGCGTTGTAGAGTAGCACCGTTAATTTGTAGGACGGCATTTTTCATACCGGCTGACTCCAGATTTGTGAGAATCTTAGTTTCGTATTGGGAGCGCATAGAACGGGCATTTGCCACTTGTTTGTTAAGAGCCTCGGCAAGATTATCAAAATGGACGTAGTGCCGGACAGCCTCAACGAGCTCTTTATTAGCAGACATCTTATCTGCGACGGGTATTTTTCTTAGATTTACGGGACGAACGACGTCCGCGTTTTGGAGGCAAAGCAATATTTTCATTCAGCAAAGAATTTACCGAGACTAATGGTGAAGTGATTGGCGAGGGTATTATAATTGGCGGCCGTAATGTTGTAAATGTATTGCTGTTTTCGCCAGGTTTATACAAAATCCACGATTGATGAAAACTGGCGTCATCAACTCCTGGAATAAATGCGGGCGCTTTCGGTTTATTCGTTTTAGGAGTTATGAAATACTTTGCGTTTCCAATGGTTGTAGGACTAATATTCGCGCTAAAATTATGTACAATCTTAGGACTATTAGGTTTGTCCATTCTTATATTATGCTTCTGTTTTTTTAGCCTATACTATAGCCTAAAAAAAATATTAGAGGAACTGGGGTGCCCACCAATCTCTTACGAGATCGGTCCCTGTAGGGTTCGAACCTACGACCTTACGGTTAACAGCCATACGCTCTACCAACTGAGCTAAGGGACCAGAAAGGGCAGTCCCGCGAACCTATATGTTTTGAATTAAAAAGGAGTGAAATTAATATGGACTCACCAGGAATCGAACTTGGGTCTCAACAATGCGAATGTTGTATTCTACCACTGAACTATGAGCCCGTCAGTGTAGTTAAATCACCAAGTAATTTAAGCCTTTACAGCTGCGGCGGCAGGCTTGAGGTAATGGGGCTTGAGGTAGCGTTGGAGGTTGAGGATCTTGAGTTCATCCTTTTCAGTGAGGGCGAGGAGCTTGCGGAGAGGAGCATCGGCCTTGATGACTTGCTTATCCATGAGGGAGTGAGTCTTGGCGTAGGCGCAGACCTTGGTGGTTACTTCAGAGCGAGAGAGGAGAGAGCCCTTTGCGACACCGAGGAATGTGCAGAGAGAGTCGGAGATAGGAGTTGGCTTTGTGAAGACAGATTCCTTCTTGGCGACTGGTTCACCGCCTTCGGTGACGGCGGCGGCGCGACGACGACGGCTCTTGGAGGCCTTCTTGATTTCGCGTGGAATTTGCTTTTCAAGCTTCTTCAAGTCGGAGAGGAGAGCAACGATGACAGTCTTCATGTTGTTGAACTTTTCTACGAGGGCGGCGACATCGCGGACAATGTCAACATCGTCATTGGTGGCAGCGACGGCTGGGGCGGCGGCTACAACTGGTTCTGCGGCAGCAGCGACAGCGGCGACTGGGGCGGCGACAGCGGCGACGACCTTGGCTGGTGCGGCAACAGGGGTGGCAACGGCGGCGGCTGGGGCGGCGGCGGCCTTCTTGGTAGTACGTTTGGTGGCAGGGGCGGCAGAGCTCATTGTTGTTATATGTGTGACCGAGGAGTTTTTTATCTCAATCAAACGCGGGGGAATGCTTAGTACAGTTTGAAATTTTGATATCAATCAATTTTCCCCGTTGGAGGGGGGAAAAAATTTCTCCTTTAACACCAGAGAGATGGAAAACTCTTACTCAAAATGTATAAATATAAAATCAAAGCAAAATCCTAAACTTCGGTGTCCTAATATTGCGATACATGGAGATTATTGTGGCATTCACTATAAACACCCTAACCCTTGGCAACCGACGGCAAGTCCAGGAAGAATAAATCGTAATACTAAACGTTCTACACATACTAAACGACTAACAAATGCTGCCATAAAAATACAAACATTTTTCAAAAAAACTAAAGGCCGATATTTTGTGCGGACACGTGGCCCCGCTTATTTCAATCGTACTGTATGCGTAAATGATACTGATTTTTTTTCAACGGACCCAATAACCGATATTAGTGGTGCGCTCTTCTTTTCGTACAAAGATTCAAAAAAACACATTTATGGTTTTGACCTGCGTTCAATTGCCACATTGATTACAAATTGTGATGACGATGAAAAGGTAGAAAATCCATTTAATCGTGATATAATACCTATAGAAGAGGTACGTAAAGTCCAAAAACTTGTTAGAAAGCGTACAGCCCATGGGTTGACTACGGAATGGGCAAAATTAGAGCCCTCTACACCGATACAACAGTACCGTATGAAAATTGTAGATTTATTCCAAATTATTGATGATCTAAATTATTACTCATCACCCGATTGGTTCCTAAATTTGACCCTAGCGGAACACCTAAAATTCTACAGACAACTTTATGCGATATGGACATACCGTGCGAATTTGACAGCCACTCAAAAAAGACAAATAGTACCCAACTATACAAATACACTTTTCAAATATTCGCCGTTTATGGTCGGTACCTTTCCACTAGAAAGATTACAAAAGGTAAATATGGGAGTTATTAGAACTATGATTACGTCGGCAGAGGATAGAAATGATAGAATTATAGGTGCTATGTATATTATTAGTACTTTGACTCTTGTTAGTAATTCAGCCCGCGAAGCGTATCCTTGGTTATACGAGAGTGTGCTAACACCAGAGGAGTTAGGTCCAGAGCCTATACACGCACCACCGCAGTTTTTTGGAATGGGTGGATGGTTGAACGAAATATTCAATTTAGTGCCACCTCAGCCTCCTCTACTTCTTCTGCCACCACCTCAAAATACACAGTAAAACTTTTTCCCCCCTGGCGGCAAGAAAATTGACGCCGATTTTTGCTCCTTTGCCGATGAGCATTCCCCTCTTGTTATTACTCACTAACTCAAAGTAAGAACAAATCGCAAAGCAAATGTCCGTCGTAACTGTTAACAACTTCTCCCTTTCCAATCTCAAGGTTGATGCTACCAAGAAGCAACTTGATAACTCACCTGCTGCCATCGTCTACCTCAACTACGGTAATGGCAAGCTCCGCGTCCAAGCACCTCGTATGGTTATTCCATTTGACTCTGGTGACTTCCAAGGCAATGGCAAGTACAAGCTCAATCTTGACTTCCGTACTCGCGACACCAACCCAAAGGTCGCAGCATATTATGATATGCTCCGGAAGATTGACGACTACGTCATTGACCAAGGTGTAAAGAACTCTGCCAACTGGCTTGGTCTCCGTGGTGTCAGCCGTGAAACCGTCTCTGCCCTCTACACCAAGAGCATTCGTATCGGCAAGGACAAGGAAGGCAAGGATCGCTCTCCTATCCAATCGGTCGCCATCAAGAAGAACTACAAGAACTCAGATGCCTTTGACGCAATGCTCTACGACGACCAAAATCGCAAGATTGAAGGCGTCACACCAATGGAAGTTCTCCGTCGCGGTGCTGAAGTGACCTGTATCCTTGATGCCACTAGCATCTGGGTCGCTGGTGGAAAGTTCGGTATCAGCTGGAAGCTTGTCCAAGCCCGTGTTGACCAGGCCGCTGAAACTTCTACAAATGCCCCTGCGTTCGTAGATGACGACAATGAAGATAGTGCTCCTGCTCCTTCTACTGCTGCCTTCGTTGCTGATGACGGTGAAGATGAAGCTGAAGCCGACGAAGAAGATGAAGAAGAAGTGGTTGAACCCGTTCCCGCTCCTGCTCCCGCACCAGCTCCCTCTGCCAAGAAGGTAGTAAAGAAGACCGCTGCTCGCGCATAAACACAAAACAAAACAAAACAAAACAAAAAATAAAAAAACAACAATAAATAGAAATGGAATCTAGACCTAACTGGGCATACAACTGGTGCTATTTTTTCGCTGCGGGCGCCGTAATCAGTGTATTAACGGCCTTGGCCACATTGACTCTCTACAAGAAGATATCAACGCCGGTACTCGTTGCCTCCTTTTTGGCTGCACTCATACAAGGTGCTACTGCCCTCACCCTTTTTTACATGTGCCGATCCTCATTGGAGCCGGTATATAATAACAGCAATGGACTTATGAGCCGTTTTTGATATGTTGTAACAAAGTTACACGTTATCAATAAATTAGGTAGTTTAGGAGTTATCGGAGCCACCGAGAGAACGCGCATTGGCCGGAGAGTTACGTACAAAGCCCTGTAATGTAACTGGAGAAGAGGCGCACGCAGTAGTTGGGCAGGAGGCAGCGACACCAGGAAAGACGTTGTTGTTAGGCTGACCGGCAAGAATGGCACCCAAACGCGCGGCTAAAGGAACTTCGGAGGATGGTCCAGTGAGACGATTACCGTGGGATGGAGCCTGTTCCGATATTTTAGTAACTGGATTCTGTGGGTATTGGTCATTGAGACGCCATGAATAGAGGGTGAGCTGTCTACGACGAGCAGTAGTAAGACTGGCAGAAAAGTCCGTGGTAGGCATGTTTCTTCTAGATGGGCCCAACATTTTCTACGGAGCCCCGAAATACCAAAGGTTGTAGACAAGGTGTTATGACGCCTGGATTGGGGACTGTTATAGGAGCCTGGCATGTTGTCGTTGAGATAAAAGTATTTGTTGAAGAAATATATGAAATTGTGGTGACTGTGTTAAAAGATGGATTAGGGGGCAAAACTGTATCTGCGAAACGATATTGCGTAAATCTTGTAGCCGGGTTATACGGATTATATCCAGCAAATAATACAGCATTTTGAATACTTAATGTTGTTGCGGAGGCAGGAGTAGGGATGTTATTCACGTAGGGAATATTATTACTACTTCCTCTTTGTACAGGAACAGGTGCGTTACTTATATACATTGTAGTACATTGCTGTTCCACCATGCGCCCCGATTCACTCAGCGATTTATACGAATTTCCTAACGCTACATAATTGATAGGTGTTGATACATAACCGTTAAAATAGGTTAGAGATGAAACAAATGATGATGGATAGTTTATTGTTGATATAAATGTTGATGGATACGTAATTGTTGATAGAAATGTTGAATATGTAGCCGTAATTGTTGAATATTTTGGCTGTATATCTATTGTAAGTGGTACGATACCCGGAATAGGCGGACAGTATTTATTACCTACAGGAAGTACTGGAGGTGCGGGATACCCGCCTCGTTTGTATATAGAGTACATTCTCTAATCTTTCCACTCTATTTGATTATATCCTTAATAGTTAGGGATGCCTACCGCACAGCGTAGCATTTGGGTTGATATTATAATGTATATCATATATCTATTAATTATAGCCATATCCGTCTCTTTTTTAATCGGTTTAACAAAGCATATCTCTTGCTGTACTGGACCAAAAAATGCGTACGAACATTTTCAAGATGCGAACGCAGTCAATAATCATATCAATCAATCATTAATTGAGATGAATACAAAGTTTGACATGTATTTACAGCAGTTGGACGATTCAATGAATAATACTCAAAATATGAAAGCCCAGACCTGTTCTATCTACAAAGGAGTTCATGATAAGTATATCAAGAGTAAGGCGGCAGAGGTGGCCGATCAGGCCGAGTATCAGTTGCCACAAAACCAACAGCGAGAATTACAAAAAACTCGTGCTAAAAATGCCGAAAACTCATGGTTAAATAACATAAATCTCTACTTATATCGTCATAACGAAAAGGGTATGATAGATTGTAGTCAGGTCTCTGCGCCGCCAACCGATGAAGGATTCCAGGACGCAACACAGATAGCACCTGCTACACTAGATAATTTAGCCCAAAATCTCCAGGGCAAAATCAAGGTTTTTTCGGCGACAATGGAAAGCCCAACCTTCAAATCGTGGCTCACCGACTGTAATAATATTGAAGGAACCGCACATTTTTTGAATATGTATATTCACAATGTGCTAATAAATGCCGAGTTAGAGAAATGTAAGGCGGATTACACAAAAAATATAAATGGATTCAAAGACGAAAGTGAAGAGGACCAAAATAAGGATAATGACAAAGCAAATCTTCATTGTACAACAATTTACGGTCCGCAATTAGAATCGTTTCAAAATCAACAGTATGTAAATACAGCGTATAGTTTTCCAGTTCCGTACCCTTCAGCAGGTCTAACTGATGCGCAACAAGGTTATTATTCTATATTGTCAGCAGCCCAGGATAAATTGAACGAATTTTCAAAACTGGTCGGTAATACATATCAAAATATGGTAGCATCGTACAAAAAGATGAATGATACAAATACCACATACATAAATTACAACAAACAGATAAATAGCGTACAAGATTCAAATTATACACAGCAGCAGGCAAATACTTTAAAGAATTAAACTGAGCCTAGATTCATAATAAGTTCATTTTCACCTTCTGGAGGTTCACCCAACTCTTCGGCACTTGAGACAGATGATGAACTACTGGCGCCGTCGGCAGCGGCAGCGGCAGTACCAGCACCAGCAGCGGCAGCGTCAGGATTCATAAGGGTAATAATTCCCTTACGTAAACTATCAGCCATAGAGCCGTTTTTAGGAGGACGACCTACGTATTTTCCCATAGAGGTGGGTGTTGCCGCTTTTTTCGGTTTATACGGATGATCCGGCCACATTTTTGGCTCAGGTATATCTGGGCCTTTCTCAACAACTCGTCCTTCGTACACCGTCCTTTTGGATGGATTACGAAGTTTCAAGCCTACTATCGTTTGTAATTTATGCGGTTTTCCTAGTTTAAAACCAGAAGTAACATAAATATCACGAATCATTCTATCAACTCGTAGAATCTTTTCAAATAAAGCAACGGGTAAATACTGTAGGCACCAACGACGTGTTTCATCATATAATACAAGGGCAATCTCATATTTCTTATCATCACCAGGAACTGTTTCATTCACAATAAATACCTTTATCCATTGATTTGCTATGCTGACACACTGTTCCTGTGATAAACGAATTCCTTCTATGGGATTCCACGCATCAAGAGTTGCCAGAAATAGCGAAACTCGTTCAACCGTTGGATTTCCGTTCATAATCAAATTCCACATTTTAGACCATTCAGGAATTATGGGGTCAACATCGGCACGGAAGCCGAGTTCGCTTCGTTCCCAACGACGTAGGATTTGGTTAATCCCTTCGTTGTTTTGGTATTTTTCAGGCGGTATACTGAGTGCCTGCGCAACATAGTTGAAATATTTACGAAAGACATGTATGGAAAGCGGTGATATTTCTGGGTTGGTGCTCTTAGAGGCGAGACAACGGAGTTCAATAGAGTTTATGATATTGTAAACGTGCTTAGGGTCTGCCTGATTTGTATAAACCCGTTCGTTCACCTTGATTTTCTTAAACGTATTCATCAGCAAGGCGAACTCTTTTTCGGCAATAGGAATCCAGTCGCTGAGTCCGCCGATAACGGTGGCATTTTGGGAGGCGAGGTAGAAGGCGAGCGTCGCACGAAGTAGAGCATCTGCCGTTTCGTGTTGGAAAAGCCAGGTTTGCGTAGAGATACGACGGCTCACCAGAAAATCTGGGAAAAGACTGCTGCCGAGCAAGCGTTCCCATTGCTTTCCTTTCGCAACATCAAGCAATATACGACTGCCCCGTTCAACACGAACACTAGTTACCGAGGGCGTCAAAATCCAAGCGTGAGGGACGAGGTCATCATTTTCAACGACCACCAACTCTTCACTCATCTCCTCTTCACTTTCAAGAGAGGCCAGGATTTCCCGCACCCAGCCGTGCCGTTTGAGGACAGGCCTGGTTGGCGTAGCAGCAGCCGTAGCAACAGGTGTAGGTCCCAAAACAGTCGCAGGCGTTTGGATATGGACCTGGAGTTTGGCTCGCGACTTCTCCATTTCACTCAAATTCTGGATATAATCGTGGTATTTCGCAATTTTATCCGCTTCATCCAGCGTCGCCGTTATATCGTAAGCAGGGAAGCGAGTAGGAATCTGTTCGCTAAATGCGACCAACGCTTGATTAAAATCGGGCGGGACGTCTATTACTGTAGTGCTGACTATAGAATCGCTAAGTCCGCAGAGGTCTCGGTAGTAGAAATTGAGCTCTTCGGTAGTCGGCAAATATTCGGTATAAACTGTGCGGCTGTAAAGAGTTCGCCCGCAGGCAATGTCTATACAAATTAATTTTCGTTCGGCCATTGAGTATGTATCTGCGGAAAACTTTAGGCTTCATTTTTTACAAGTGTTAAATAGAGAAAACTAAGCCAATGTCGTGCGCCATACGATTAAAAGCGAAGGGATCAGGATATGTAAAGCCATCGAGTGGTAATACCGAATTAGGTTCTAAATTGAGTGAATTACTCGCAAAGCGCGAGCAGGATATAACAGAGATTTTTCACACCGGTACAGCACCATATCAGTTGGACGCTGATGGACCGATTCCTAAATCTATGGATTTAGCGGTTTATTCACTCGCTCTAGATAAATATGTGACCGAAAAACAGCAGCGAACACTTATGTATAAAACGGCGGCCGAGCCCGATTACGATAATATGTTTGAAGTCGCAGCGAACTTTTTATACGCCGTAAAAGCGGAGAATATTAAGGGATTCAGGCCACCACGACGTGCGGCTACGCACTTAGAAATAGCACAATTTACGACGCCGACTTGGGGCGCCTGCCAACTTCATATTTTTCTATAATTGTCTGGAATCCAGGCATATATAGACTAAAAGCAGACCACCTTACTTGGTTGGGGAGGCCTGGTAATTTATGGCGGGACCACGAGCAGGTATATAGAACTGACCGGCTGCCATCGCTAACGCATTAGGGTCATTCTTCGTTGCCTGTTCTACTTGATTGACGTAGTTATTGATTTCGGCATTGAGATTGTTCTGTACGTCTACCAAGTTAAAGGCACGCTGGTAGGTACGGAAGGCACCGATTTCACCTTGGAATGGCATGGCAGCAGAACGGGCTTGAGAGAGTGGATTGGTAGCAGAACCACCACCGAGTGAGTAGCCGAAATATCCGTTGTAATTTTTACGGGTTAGACCATTCTTGACGACTGGACCGGCTCCATTAATGTAAATTTCATTGGTTCCGTCGTTTTTGTATACATGGACAATATGCGACCACTGACCGATAGGAATTGTACCAGCAGTAAAGAAGGTATATCCTATTTCATTTGAGTCAAGCGCAATCATCAAACTACCTTTGAATAACGCCATTTCTGTATGACTGGTTGTGTATGTTGGACCGGTGAGGATGGCCAAGATTTCACATGTGCTGTTAATAGGATTAATCCATAATTCACGAGTTTCAATTATATTTTGAGCAGCAGCATCAACACTTAATTCAAAAGTGACATTGTATGGAGCTCCCTGTGCCATTAATGCATTCCACCAAGCCGTATCGGCAGGTGTTGTCTGGTAGAAGGGAGGAACTGTACCACCACCAGGACCGTTGCCAGTTCCATCCATTCGTTTGAATAGGTAATTCCAGGCGTAAAGCTGACCAAATGCGGAACCGAATCCGTATAATGTACCACCATTCCATTCTGTACCGTTTTGTGTAATAAATTTCATCTTTAACTTTTGTGAATTAATACTTGGTTTATAAACAAGGTCGGTGATCTTGTCTGCTGTCTCTTGGTCTATGTAATTTCCAACACAAGCGCCAATGTAATAAATTGCTCTATCATCGTAAGGACCGTTGAGATTCATGCCAAGGTAACCGCCAGGGTAACCGCAATCACCCCAAGGATGTGTTTCTGAGATAATGGGAACGAGAGGGTCAAAGCTGGGTGGAACATATTTTTGAATTTTGAATTTGAGAGCCGAATCTTGGACAAAATAGATTGGATTTGGTTTTGTGATAGTTGGATTACCAAACCATCCAACCCAACTACTACCATCGGCACATTGTGTTATTGGGAAAGTATAAACTATACCAGAGTTATTACCGGTTACTGTAGCATTATATGGAATACCGTTTGCCAAATCCATATTAATCTGTTTGAAGATTGGTTGCCAACCAGCACGGTCAGCATTAATTAAGAAGAATGGTGCGGCTGAATGTTGCTCTGTGCTATTAATTCCCATACCAATATCACCGATTGGTAAAAACCATGTCTCCAAAATTGGTCCAGGTGGAGTTGGTGGAGGAGGTGTGGTAACTTGGCTGGGATCAGGAGCATTCTTGACTTTGCTATCATAGGGTAATCCTAAAACTTGGGCTAATAAATTTGGACTTCCAAGTACAGTGCTGCCGTCAAACTGTACACCCTTTTTGTCGGATACACGGGTTCCAGAGGCGATTAAAGGTCCAATATACATTCCTCCTTTAGATTTCCAAGCGCCGGTGGTTGTATAAGCCGCTTTCGCATCGGCGTTGCTAAACGCTGCGCTATCTAAATTGAGAATCAAACCTTCAGTTGAGACAGCGACACAAGGAGCAGGAATTGAGCGAGTTGTATTAATACCTAAGCATCGTAAAACCGCAATATCTTGTTTGACTGGGTCGGTTTCGCCAGTCATCGCTTTATAAGTTTGATTAAACATAGATTTCACATTACCCCAAGTGAGATTATTGAGCGCATCTAATGTTGACTGTTGAGAAGGATAGTCTGTACCTCCAGGCTGGCAACCTGCTACACGCCATTCCTGTTGTACGCATTCGGCAAAGAATGGACCAGGTGTTTCGTCAGGTAAATCACAGGGGTCAAAATCGCTAGTACCGATACAGAGCCACATAGCAGCCTGCTGTACTTGAGGAGTCTTACCGCCCTTAATCAAACTGTAAATATTATCATAGTAAGCAATGGCATTAGAGGTTGTAATTATTCCACCTTGGTATAATACAGGCAAAACAGGAGCGTTTTGACCGGTTACGATTTGAATAGCAACTTTATCAAGTTGGCCTAATTCTCTGCCAGTCTGTAATATCTGGAGAATTGAACCTTGATTGGTGTAGCCGACCGCTTTTGCGAGTGAAATGAGACAATCTTTGGAGAGTTTGCCATTCACATCAGGTTTACAAATACTTGGGTCAGGTGTAACAGGTTTTACACCGTTCAAAGCGGCGCACATAGCACTGTAACTTCCATCCGCCTGTCCATTGCCACCCAAAACCAAACACTCTCCATCAGCGTATGAAATACCGTTCATTTTGTTTTCACATTCATCTTTGCTGTAGAGACGAATGCTGTAATCGGGAGAGGGGTATCCATAAACGCCGCAGTTTACACCGTTAGGTAAAACGAGCGGTTTTTGCGCTGCGACGGGTACAGGACAGGAGGCGGCATTCATAATTGGAGTTGTATCACAAATAGCCGCCGGCGCAGTTATATTACGACTTGTTTGAGACTTAGGGTACTTCTCAGTACCGTCAACTAAGACAGGTATGGCTACACCGGAGGAGGGACAGAAACCACATACACCGTTGACAGAGGGAGCATCTATAGCGATACACGACTTGATACGTGCGCAGTTCTTGATTTCCTCCAAGTGTTGAGCGAGCGATAAGTCCCAAATCCACTGACCGTTTCCGTAGCTGGGAATTCCGTTTCGTCCATCATTGTTAGGACCCTTAGGATAGATTGGACCGTCCACCTGACCGAGAGCACCACTGGAAGTCATATTAGGATTAGGTATGTAGTACCAACCACAGCCTACTGTGGCACCTTTGACGTGGGGTGGTAAATCGGCGGGCATCTTAGCGGACTTACACCATTCAATATCGGCCTGTGTGAATTGACTGTTATTATCAACCGTAAGGTTGCGCACAACAATATTTTCTGGTTGATCTAATAATATATCAGGTTGATTCACAAGTGGATCCATAGCATTCGCAAAGTTTGGCATGACAGCATTTGTATAAACTTCTTGACCGACAACATTATGTGTGTAGTTTCCTTGACTAGTTGTAAATATGGATGAGGTATCTTTAAAAGATGACGTAGTAGCGGGGCCACCAGAAATAGAGTTTAAAAAATCGGACATAGATGGTGCTGAACTATTAGAACCTGCCGGGCCGGAGGTATTTTGAAATCTCTCAATCGCTTTCAACTTAGTACCATGTGCTAAAGTTAGAATCGTCAAGCCAATGACCATTATAACTATTATGAACAACCAGAAAGCCATCTAGTATTCCTCTACGATAACATTAGTATTTTGTTTTTCATTTTATTTGGAAGGAGATGGCTGATAATTTATTGAATTACCGAGCATAGGCACGTAAAAGCTTCCGTTTGCCATCGCAATGGCATTAGGGTCATTTTTAGTCGCCATTTGTATTCTATCTACATATGTATTAATAGTAGCAGCCAGATTGTTCTGTACATCGGTGATGGCGAAAGGACGAGTATAGACACGGAAGGCACCGATTTCTCCCTGGAATGGTTTCGCAACAGGGGTATTCTGGTACAAAGGATTCACCTTAGAACCTCCACCAATTGAATAACCGAGGTAGCCACCAGGATTTTTACGAGTAAGTCCTGTTACTGAGACCGGTCCTAAACCGTTAATATAAACATCGTGAACGCCTCCCTTTTCTTTGTATACGTGAACGATATGAGACCATTGGCCGACGGGCACTTTACCACCCGCAAAGAAGGTGTAGCCTTTCTCGTTTGAATCAAGCGCAATCATCAACTGACCCTTGTATATTGCCATAGCAGTATAGGTTTCGTTGTAACTTGGTCCGGTAAAGATGGCTAAGATTTCGCATGTATCAATGTTGGGGTTAATCCAGATTTCGCGAGTTTCACCGATTGGCGCAGCGGAGGCACTAGGAGGAACTGGAGGGCAGGTGGAGGCAAAGGGTGAGGAGGAGGGTAATTTAGACTGTAATTTCCATTTACAGGCCAGGTAACCTTCAACTGCCTGGCGGTCAGGATCTGATAGTTGCTGGTTATAGACAATCACTTCCTGAATTTGACCTATAAAGTAACGACCGTAGAATGTTGTAGACAAGGCGAATCGTGATTCTCCACCTTCTTTGGTGACACCCGCGATGATATTAAAACCACCAGGGACACCAATCGCATTTCCGTACTGGTATACATTTCCGTTTACATAGTACAAAGCACGTCCCATATCGTTATCATCCCATGCGCCGAGTGTAGTTGGAGTTTGAAAGCGGATACTGAAATCACCTGGGGCGTTCCAGTTATGCATATCAGCAAAATCAAAAACGTAACCTAAACCTGCTGGAGGTATTGCGGTGAATTGACATACAACAAAAACAGTAGTACCAGCTGGTACACTAATTTTATTCGTTGTTGTAAGAATGCCTCCAGATTGAAATGTGAGTGAGGTTCCAGGAGCATATGTTACAGAGCCGGCACCTCCACCAGTGAGATTGACATCATTTCCATTTATAGATTTATCTTTCCAAGAAGAGACTGCGTTTCCGTTTGCGATAACTGTGGATTTATCCGCAGCATCCAACCACATAACAAGGCCAGACTTGACAGGAAGTGTTGGATTACCATCAGGTCCAACTGAGGCATCCTTTTGAATTGTAATCTGTAAAGCACTATCTTGAACGAATAAGATAGGATCGGGTTTTGTGACTTTTGGATTAGCAAATACACCGTAAAATTGGTTGCCGTCAGAGCTGGCTGTGACAGGGAATGTATAAACGATGCCTGAATTGTTGCCTTTGACGGTGGCGTTATAGACTGTACCGTATGGAATTTCAGTGTACATCTGTTTGAAGATGGGTTGCCAGCCACTACGGTCGGCGTTAATGATAAATGCGGGTGAGGGCTGATGATATTCGGTAGAATAGACACCCATACCGACATCACCGATTGGTAAGAAACCGGTTTGTAGGATTGGTGGAGGTGGGGCGGCAGGAATGAGCGCTTTGACTGTAGCACCGACATTAGGAGTACCCATAACTGTTGTGCCGTCAAATTGGACTCCTTTATCATCGCAAACTTTTGTACCTGAAGCGACTACAGTTACATCATATGGAGTATTGACAGATACCCATTGACCTGTTTGAGTGTAGGCAGATTTGGCGGCAGAAGTGCCAAATGCGGCGCTATCAAAGTTGAGAATGAGAGCATCTCTTGAGACTCCTACGCAAGGTGGTGGTGTTTGACGTGTGGTAGTTATTCCTAAGCAACGTAAGACAGAAACATCCTGATCAACTGGATCGGAGGAATTCGACATCGCATCATATGTATTTTTAAACATTTGTTTCACCTTGCCCCAAGTGAGTCCGTTGAGCGCATCCAATGTTGATTGTTGAGAAGGATAGTCTGTACCGGCAGGCTGGCATCCAGCGATACGCCACTGTTGCTGGACGCACTGGTCTATGAAGGGACCTGGAGTATCATCTGGTAAATCGCAGGGGTCAAATTCGGTAGTACCGATACAGAGCCACATAGCCGCTTGCTGGGCAATAGAGCTGGTACCTTGCTTGATTAAACTATAAATATTATCGTACGCTCCAATGGCATCGGCAACTGTAATTACACCGCCCGTATATAAAACTGGATTTACAGGTATATTTTGGCCGATTACGATTTGAATTGCTATTTTATCGAGTTGTTCTGGGTCGCTACGTGTTTGAAGCATTTTGATGAGTGAACCTTTGGAAGTTAGACCAACTGCTTGGGCAAGTGAGACTAAGCAAGCGCTACTCAAGTTACCATTTGAATCTGGAGTACAGATGGTGGGACCAGGTGGTGTTGGCTTGATGCCGTTGAGTGGCGCACATGTGGCACTTAAGCTTGTACCAGTTGAATCTAAACAAGTTCCATCCTGATTCCATTGGGCGTTCAAGCGATTTTCACATTCATTTTGGCTGTAAAGACGGATAGAGTAATCGGCTGAGGGATGTCCGTAGGTTCCACAATTGATTCCTGAAGGAGCCACGTAGGGAGCGGGGGCAGGTCTATTACATTCGGCGCCGCTCATTTGTAAAGGTGTATTACAGAGGGCAGCAGGTGCTGTTATACCACGGCTACTCGCATCCTTGGTATATTTTTCTGTTCCATCTCTGTTGGCAGGAATGGCTACGCCGGAGGAGGCACAGAAACCACAAATACCACTGACCGATGGTGCGTCTATGGCGATACATGACTTGATACGAGCACAGTTCTTGATTTCTTCAAGTTGCTGAGCGATTGCTAAATCCCAAATCCACTGACCGTTGCCGTAATTGGGAATACCATTTACCCCATCATTGTTAGGACCCTTAGGATAGATTGGACCGTCTGCCTGACCGAGGGCACCACTAGAACTCATGTTAGGATTAGGTATGTAGTACCAACCACAACCTACAGCGGCCCCCTTTACATGCTGTGGTAGATTGGCAGGCATCTTCGCCGACTTACACCACGTAATATCGGCAGTTGTAAATTGACTATTATTATCGGTTTGTAGATTATTCACTGTGATGTCATCAGGAGAATTTAGATATACATCAGGCTGATTTATTGCTGGGCTCATAACATTTGCGTAATTTGGCATCACAGCATTCGTCATCACTTCCTTGCCAATCACATTTTGTAAGTAGTTCATTTCATTTAGTAAAAAGGGAGTTTCTGTCTGTTGTAATCCCTGTGTAGTGGCTGGACCACCGGAGATGGAATTTAAAAAGCTATCCATCGTTGGTACAGAACTATTACCGCCGGCAAATCCTTCAATCGCCTTTGTTTTTGAAGTTCTTGTAAGGGTTAAAATTGTCAAACCGACAACAATTACAAGAATTATAATTAACCAGATTTTCATCTAGTAGTCTCTATTTTGTTTTCCTAAATTAATTATTTACCTTGTATACGTGGTTATTCCAGGGTCCGCCAAGAGTAGGGCAGGAGCCGGTAATAGCACCATATAACTTATAGTTATCGCCTGGGTTATTCGTTACACACCAGCCGTTATCCTGTAGAGCGAATAGTGTTGCCCCTTTTGTTTTCGCAAATTCATAACACGTTTCCACGGTATAACCGTATTGTTGAGGCGGTCCGGTTAAGGCACGAGTGAAGTAATCGCCCCAACATCCTAAATCTGTGTAGGAAGGCTCAGGCAAGTTAACAGCCGTACAGGAAGGAGGAGTGGTGCGAGTGACATCTATGCCGAGGCATTTTTTGACTGCGGCATCTTGCGCCTCCGCTTCGTCTCCAGCACTCATTGAATTATAAAATGAGGCAAACATATTGGATAATTGACCCCAACTCATAGAACCGTATTTTGTCAAATCGGCTTCGGTTTGTGGATAATCACTACCGGCCGCTTGGCAACCGTTTGTGCGCCATAATTCCTGTACGCATATGAGGGGGAACGGACCTTTTTCGTCATTATCAAAACTACATGGGTCAAAGTCGTTGGTGCCGACGACAAACCATTCGGCCGCTTTTCTTACACGACTATGAATGCCGATACGAATTTGCTGTTTGATTGCCATATACAGATTGGCGGCGGTATGTTTATCTATTTTGCCACCGACGGTTCCAATGCCGGCACCCTCTCCGCCGCTCAAAATTGTATCAGGTATTTCAACGCCGACATTCATTAATTGTGCGGCTGCCACGCGATCGGTATTATTCATTTCGCCGTTGCTTTTTAAAATACGCATAATAGCACCACGAGTGGTATAACCGAGACCCTTGGCGATGCTGACGAGGCATGAGGTGGAGAGTCGGCCGTTCGCATCTGGAAGACAGAGATTTGTTGTTGGTCTATTAAGGTCGGCACAGTCTTCACTGTAATTTACGCCGATGGGGCTGGTACATTGACCGTCAGCGGACAATACACCCTGAAAATTATCACATTCATCTTTATCGTAAATACGAAGTTTTCGGTCGTCTGAGGGTTTGCCGAATCGCTGGCAGTTGGTTCCATCAGCGGCAGTGACAACTCGCATTCTATCACGGTATCGTTCGCAATCTATTCCGTCCATAAGAACTGGAACTCCGCAAGTTGCGGCGACGTTATTTATATATTTTTCTGTTCCGTCACTCTTTACGGGTATGGCATAACCGGATGTAGGACAGAATCCACAGCGTCCGTGAACGGCATTCGTATCAATTAAGTCGCATACAGTCACTTGCTTACACATCTTAATCTCTTCAAGTTCTTGGGCTTTGTTGAGATCCCAAATCCAGCGTCCACCACCGGCAAGACCGTCCTGAAAGACCGGTCCACTCTGGGTGCCGAGCACACCGACTGAAGTCAAAGAGGGGTCGTCTACATACCACCAGCCACAGCCGTCTCTCGCCCCTCGTAGATGTCTGGGTAAGTTGGCCGGTTGAAGAGCAGAACGACAGAATTCGTCATCGTATTTTGTATAGCCGTTTGTAGGGTCGGGAACAAGACGCTTTGATAAGACACCTGCGTCAGCATTATCCATATCTAAAAAAATATCGGGGACCGCTAATGCTGATGTCATATCGTTGACGCCTGGATTCGTTATCACCCCTTTCTCGTAATTTTGATAGGTCACCTCTTGAGAGCGTAAAAAGGGTGTTTCGGTGTCAAG
>Ga0207958_1000244_pt1 | contig 18044 bp, 27 predicted proteins | sample CryBogCBH27Jul07_FD_184606 | JGI IMG/M metagenome (GOLD analysis project Ga0207958, IMG submission 184606) | Freshwater microbial communities from Crystal Bog, Wisconsin, USA - CBH27Jul07 (SPAdes) (version 2) | ecosystem: Environmental > Aquatic > Freshwater > Lake | place: Crystal Bog... | reverse complement strand
CACATTCATCCAAATAATCTTGACCTACTGCAACACCTTCATACCCCAATATTTTATGAAGCACGGTTATTTCATCTGCTTGTCTGCGTAACATGGCTCCAGCTTCTTTTTGATAAGCACAGCAAGCACATTCAATTAAATCGGCTAGTTCATATGCGTTCATACTCACTCCTATAAAGGGATGGTATAGCCATAAACTCATCTATCCGGTGCTGCATTGGATGTGGTTTAGGTACATACAACTTGAATACTGGTACAACGGGTTCTACTTTTTTCATACTTCCTCCTAGTTAAAAGACAATACAAGGGCTACGGTAATCAATGCTATTGTTGTTGCCCTTTTCCCTGTTACATCTCCCACAAAGAGGCTGAAGATTGTTTATATCCATAGCCAATTCAGGGTAATACTTACGGGGCTTTATATGGTCAATATTGATTGGATAACGCCTTGACCCTACTCTCCCGCACTTACAACACTTATTGCCGTACTTCTTTATTGCCTCAAGTCTTAACTGTTTCCAACTTTTATTGACAATAAATTTTCTGCTGGTATTGACTATCAACTCCGCGTATTCGTTATTGGACAAGGGTTCGCGGTCTATTCTCCATGAGTTAATCATGGCTCTCTTTAATAATTTATGTATGGTTTTACTCATATCGTATCTACTTATCCCAAACGGTTTGAGCGCACCTAGCCTATCCTTAGGTGCCTTCAATAACTTTCCCAGTACGGAATCGCTACACCCGCCAGTCGTTCGTAGAATCGGCACTAGCTTCGCCACCGATATGTGCGGTATTACATCTACTTTCCCCCAGTCCGCTTGTATTGCAATCGCTGGCGTCATTCCCGTCCGATTACAACCGTTACGGAATAAAGTAGTAGGAATAGAAAAACCCCTTAGCGGATACTTTGTAGTGAAGCGGCTTAAATAAATGCTCTCATACTTATTTAAGCCTACAAAATACCCGTTAAGGGGTTCTAACATCATACGGGCTTCACTCCGCGACATGGTGATTATAAACATGAATTGATTAAAGGCGCAACTACCATGAATTAGCTAGTAGCCAGCCAATAACAAAGGCAAAGACAAAGACAATAAAATAAAGCATTACCGGCTCCCTTCTGATGGAGTCCAGCCAAAGCGCTTAAAGGTCTCGCGTATGTCAGTCTTGGTGCTAGGGGTATAAATAAAGCCTTGCGCGGGCGCGCGGGGAATTTCACCTTCCGGATAGATTAGCTCCCAAGAGTAGTAGCGTTCCTTGTCCTCCCTGCTCCCGCTCTTATTCCCTTGTCCGATTGACATACCAATTTCGACCAAAGACTCTCCCAAAAGGTAACCGTCTTCCGTATCAATAAAGATATTTAGTCGCATGGTGTAGCCTCCTTAGGGTTTAACTCAGTAACCCTATATTTGACTATCTCCTCCCCGTTTTCAGGTTCCAGCAGCTCATAAACCGCGTCCGCTAGCCATTTATCAGGGTAGCTATCCTCATCCATTCTCACAATCAATTCCACTTTATAAGTCTTCATTCTCATCCCCTTATCTATAAAAGCCATAAACTAATTGACCAACAATAAACAATAAAACCATCAATAAAACCATGTGCCAATTTTTAAGCATGATAAAACCCCTTAAATGAGCGCCTAAGCGCGTTAAATGAAGAGGGGCATATAAACCCCTCAACCCGTTACAAGAGCGCTCTATGCCCCTTTAAAACAATTCTCGTAAACACTTGAGCCGCTAGTACATCCCCAGACGGTGCAATTCGCGTCATAGTAAGCCGCGATATATTGCGCCGTATTCATGCGCGCACCTCCGGATGGATAAACCCGCTTTTCTACAATGCGCCGGCTTGCCTTAGGTTTGACCTTGCGCGGTTTAGCTATCTTTTTAATTGGCTTAATAATGCTCATAATTCCTCCGGTGCTGGTTCAAATTTAGGGGTCTCGTTAAGTAGGCACTCATCTATGAGCTGTAAAACCTCCTGCGCTTGCGTGATGTCTTCCTTGTCGCTCTCGTATTGCTCCGGATAGCTATCGCGGGGATAGTCATCTAGGTACCAGTCCGCAAAATCAGATAAGCGGCGGATTTTCTCGTATTGCTCCATTGTCATAATTACATTCATAATTCACCTCATTAGATTAGGACGCCGGCAAACCCGCCGGCAGGGTATTGCAAACTCTTAGGCGGCTTGTAACTCTTCTTGCTCTACCTCTTCTACTTTGACTAGGTAATCAAGGATTTTCTGCGCCTCTGCACCGGCTTTTAAAATTGCCTTGCTATCTTGCTTTAATACTTTTAACCATGAGGCAACATAGGACGCGTGCTGTAATTGCCCGTCAATCTTGAGATGAGCGCATAACATAGCGGCGCCTAATTCTGCTACTAACTCTTCGAAGGCATACGCGCTATCGCCCCAGCGCTTAGATTTTGAGAAGTCTCTGTCAATGCGTGACTTATGCCCCGTCCAGTGGCTCAATTCATGCAGTGCCGTCGCGTAGTAATCTTGCTTACTTTTAAAGTCTTCCCGCGCCGGTAACTGAATGTAATCGGACGCCGGCGCATAATGCGCGCTATTGCCCCCATGCTGGATTGTCGCGCCGGACAACTTGATAAAGTCTTCACACTCTTCAATGGTTTGAAATTCAGTTTTAGGCGCCTCAATTACCTCATCAACCGGCAAACCCTCAATAAAATCGGCATTGAATACGGTATAGGTTTTAATCATTGGAATGACTTTAGAGTCATGTTGACCCGTTGTAGGATTGAGAGCGCCCTGCACTTGTAATGGCTTATAGAAAATCACTTGCACGCCCTTAGCGCCCTTAACCACTTGCGCGCCCTTGTCCTGCGCTTGCTTATAAGTGAGCCATTTATCGGAAGTACCAAAAGCGCCGGCAGATTGAAGCATGGATAACCATATAAAGTTTGCCCCGCGATAGTAAGTGCCGGACGCTGGATTATGAGGCGCTCCCTCATTAGGCTTACTGTGCCAAGGTTTAACCCAAGGCGCTGTACCGGCTTCTAATTGCTTAATAATTCCATCTGTTATCGTTTGCGCGATATCTTGCTTATTCATTTTGTAACCTCTTATCTAGTTAAACATCTGGTTTAGGTGTACTACTAAGTTAGATTGTATAGCAGGATTAGGACGATTAGTTAAAGTTATTTAGAATTACGTTGTTTTTATGAGATACAATAGTAATTAAGATGTAATTTATAATAACTAATAATAGTAATAACTATATAAGATAGTTTGCTTACTAGGTTACTTGTTTAGTAGATATATAACAGGGTCAATCGTTAAGCGGGAAGACTGAGAGATTACCTCCTCCCCATCCGCGCCCCTTATCAATTTATCGGGGTATCGCGTTAAATACTCAATAAAACAATACTAAACCCTTATGTTACAAGGGCTCTAGGACGGTTACCACCTCTTAAACCTTATAGCGCGTGCATCCGGTTCATTGAATGGGTTTGGGTCTGCTTAGGTGCGTGCCCCATTCACCTTTCCCCCCAAAAAAATTATCAGTTTTCTCTTTTCTGCATCTTTTATTTATGCGTATAATGACTACATAGCACATAAGGGATAGCATGATGAATATAGAGTTAAGCAAGAGCGTTCCGCTCCCCGAACCCAGAAGGACATACCCGTATAAAGAGATGGCTATTGGCGATTCTTTCCTCATTGAAGGGGGTAAGCTGCAAGTCGTGTGTAACGCCAATTACAGAGCCTCTAAACGCCTTGGAATGAAGTTTGTAGCCCGTAGAGAAGAGATAGGAGTCAGAGTATGGAGAACGGCATGATGAACGGTACAGGACCTTCTTTCCTAGCCATGGAAGAAGCTAAACGGATGTATATGGATAGGGTTCAGAAGATGACCCATACCGAACTCTATATGGAGTTAATGCGGGTTCATACTGAAAGCTCTAAGCTCTTATCTAACGCTGAAAAGGAAATTATCCGCCTTCGTGAAGCCTTAGAAGGCTATGATGACTTCGCATCGAGTGACTGCTGAAGACCGTATCTATTTGGAGTATCTCCGGTACATCTATAAAACGGAGATGATTCATGCTTGCCAATGTATCTACGATAAAGAGAAGATTGAGCTAGCAGCCAAGTGGAAGAGAAAGTATCCGCAAAGCACTTACAAAGAGTTAATCAAGATGGCAAAAGACCCTAAAGCAAGAGCGATTATTGCCAATTGGGATGTGGATAACTTTAGAAGCGCATCTAAATGAAATTTAATTTAAAGCAGTTTTATCAATTTTGCGCCCAACTCAAGATTGAAACCAAAGAGCAAGGCTTACGCAACCTTGATGACTTGCTCGGTACCCAAACCTATGTCATGGATGAGATAGCGTCTGGACTAGAGGAGGGAATCCATTTCTTTGTAATCCTTAAAGGACGGCAGCTTGGAATCACAACCATCTCACTCGCACTTGACTTGTACTGGCACTTCATTAACCAAGGTCTCAATGGCACTTTGGTTACAGACACGGAGGAAAACCGGGATATGTTTAGGGGGACGCTTGCCGCTTATATGGACGGTTTACCCAAAGAGTACCGAATCCCATTACTTACCCATAACCGGAATAGTCTTTCCCTCAAAAACCGTAGCCGTATCTTTTATCAAGTCGCAGGGCTTAGAGCAAAAGGTTCACTTGGTCGCGGCAAAGGTATCACCTTCCTCCATGGAACAGAGACAAGCTCATGGGGAGATGAGGAAGGATTAGCCTCCTTGCTAGCCTCGTTAGCTGAGTCCAATCCTAAACGACTGTATATCTTTGAATCTACCGCTCGGGGGTTCAATATGTTCCACGATATGTATGTGACTGCCAAGAAAGCGCGTACTCAAAAGGCAATCTTTTGTGGCTGGTGGCGTAACCAGTTCTACTCTGCTGACCCTGATTCTGATGTCTATAAGGTCTATTGGGATGGAAAACTGACCTCTGAAGAGAAGGAATGGACTAGAGAAATTAAGAAGCTCTACAACTATGAGGTAAATTCCCGTCAAATGGCGTGGTGGCGCTGGAAGTTAGCTGAAGGTATTAAGGATGACGCCCTCATGTATCAAGAGTTCCCGCCTACCGAAGACTATGCCTTTGTGATGACTGGCAGTTCTTTCTTTTCTAATGCAAGGTGTACAGATGCCGTTAAGATTGCTAAAAAGATTAATTTCGATTGCTACAGATATGCGATGGGCGCTAATTTCCAAGATACTGAAGTTGTCAAGTCAACAGAAAGACTTGCAACGCTTAAAATCTGGGAGGAACCAATTGATACTGCTTACTATGTCATTGGTGCTGACCCCGCTTACGGTAGTTCTGATTGGGCTGACCGCTTTTGCATACAAGTGTACCGTTGCTATGCTGACGGTATGGAGCAAGTTGCTGAGTTTGCTACAAGCGAAATGAACACTTATCAATTTGCTTGGGTGATTGCTCACTTAGCGGGTGCCTACAAAAACTCTACCCTTAACCTTGAAGTCAATGGTCCGGGGCAAGCCGTTATTAACGAATTGCGTAACCTCAAGAGGCAAGCGTCTGCGATGGGCGGAGCGTATGGCGGAAAACTCATGGATGTTTTAGGTTCAATGCAAAACTACATCTGGCGCCGTAATGACACCATGGGCGGTATCTCTAACAGCATTGGCTGGATAACTACTTCCCAAACCAAGGAGCGGATGCTCTCCTACATGAAAGATTACTTTGAGCGGGGCATGATGGCAATCTACTCCCTTGATTTGATTGAGGAAATGAAGACCATTGTGCGTGACGGAGCTTCCATTGAGGCTTCAGGTCGCAACAAAGATGACCGAGTAATTGCTAGCGCTTTGGCAGCAGCCGCTTTTGCAGAGCAGCTTCAGCCGCGCCTCATAGCTCAAAAGATTACCCGTCAAGTGTCTCGCGCCCAAGAAGACCATACCCCTGAAGAAATTGCAGTTGGCAAGAATGTAAGTAATTACTTAAAGCGCATTGGTGTGTATGGAAACCCGTAAAGTTAGAACCAAAGCGGAGCTGCGTAGGATTATTGGTAAATTCTTGCGTGACCCCAATCGCGGTATCAGCATTAACTTGTTTGCCGATGTCTGCGGAGTCAACGAGGCGCACATGAGAGATGTCTTTATCTATGAGACTGAAAACATGGGCGAGTACCTCCAGCGCCGGGTGTCTAAGGGCTATGACGCATGGATACGAGGCGAAGTAGCCATCATGCAAAACAAAGACCGAACAAAATTTGTAGAGTTCCGCAGAGAAGCCAAACCTAGAATGGCTAGAACAACGGGCTTGCAAGTGATTAACGGAGAGATTAAGATTAGGGTGGGTATAAGCAATATGAACGATTATACGAATCAAACACTTGACGAGCAACTGAAGGGGAGATAACAATGGCGGTAATCAACGACTATAAGTGTGAGAAGCATGGGTACTTTGAGGCTAGAAAACCTCAATGCCCAATGAAAGGGTGCGAAGCGGAAGTCATGCTGGTCTTTTTACAAGCTCCAGCATTAATGTCACAAAGGACTAGGAAAAATGATAAAACGGTTAAGCAACTGGCTATGGACTTTGATATGTCAAACATCAAGTCAACCCGCGAAGGAGAAAACCAAGCCGGCTTCTTCACGCGCAAAAACAAAACCAGCAAAAAGCAGCTCGAACACGAAAAAGCCGCAGCCGAATCAAAGCAGCGCGAAGCGCGCCCGGGGGACTCGGCAATCTGGGGCGGCAAAGGCGGAATGAATATGGGGTCTATACTGGGAGGAAATCAGTTCCGTTCAGTAGCCGGAGAGTCCGTTGGTTTCAATCCAAAAGATGCTGGCAACTTGACGGGACCTAAAGCGGCAAGTTATATTGCAGACCATGAGAACCTTACTGTGAAAAAGTAAATGAGAATCCCAGAGAACAACGAAGCTAGAGAAATTTTTTATCTTGATTTAATTCAAAAGTGTCTAGTTTCGATAGATGAGCGCAAAGCGGATTACTCATCTTTGCGTTCATGGTTCTTGTTTGGAAATGGTCCAGATGAAGGTCCGGCAATCTTTAATAAGATTTATCCGCACATTGACCAGCTCACCAGCTTCTTATACTCAGCAGAGACAACACGATTCTCGATTAATGTAGGAGCTTCGGTTCCAACATTAGAACAAATTAAAGTCCCAACCTTAACAAAAGCCCTTAATGATGAGTGGCTTAATTCCAATGCAGACCAAGTTTTTAGCTTGGCGTTGACATGGGCTTTAGTGTTCAACACGACTTATGTAAAACTGGTGATGAACAACGGTATTCATCCGTTTATGATTGAGCCGTCATCTATGGGTGTATTGCGAGAAGATACCCCGCAATCCGATAGACAAGAAGCTATTGTTCAAATTTATTACATCACTCGCAGCGAGTTGTACAACAGACTGTACAAGCATCCTAAGCGCGAACAGATTGTTAAGCGAGTCACTTCAGGTTATCACGCTAAAACCGATGAAGTTCCTGAAGGCGTTAATCGAATTATCATGTCACAGTCTCAACCTGAGATGTACGGTAATGTGGATTTAGACTTAGCTGGCATGAATCGTTATAAAGCTCGGGTAGCTGAAGACACAATCAAGATGCACGAACTTTGGGTATGGAATGACGATACTCAAGACTATCAAGTAGTGACAATGGCAGACCCCGATATAGTCATTTATGACCGTCCGGGCGCGTCTTTATTCCTTAAGGGCGAATGTCCTTTTGTTCAAATTACTCCTAACCCACAGTTTGATTACTACTGGGGCTTGTCAGAGGTTCAGCGCCTTGTACAGTTACAGGGCTTGCGTAACAACCGTATGACAGAGGTATTGGATTTGCTTTCTAAACAAGTAAACCCACCAACCGTATTTACTGGCTTTACTGGCATTACCGATGAGAAAGCGTTTGCTTTCCAGCGCGCAGGGTCTTTTGTGTCTAACGATATGCCTAACAGCAAAGTGGACAGGCTCTCGCCTAATATGCCGCCAGAACTTTTTGAGGTAATACATGAAGTCGATGCGATGTTTGCTGAAGCCAGCGGTATCAGTAGCGTTCTTAGTGGTCGTGGCGAGCAAGGTGTACGCTCCGCTGGACACGCAAGCCAATTGGCTAGACTTGGTTCAAGCCGCGCTAAGAAACGCGCTCTCATTGTTGAAGATAGTTTAGAGAAAGTCGCAACGCTATATCTCAAGCTCATGCAAGCCTATGACAATACTCACTTTTCTGATGAGTACGGCAACAAATTTATTGCAGAACAATTTACTAAAGACTTTGTGGTTAAAGTGGACGCCCACTCTAATAGCCCAATCTTTACTGAAGACTTACGCGCACTTGCATTTAATTTATTTAAAGCGCAAGCTATTGATAAGCAATCTTTACTTGACTTGCTTGAGCCTCCGATGAAAGAATTGCTCAAAGACAGATTAAAGAAACGCGAAGAAAATGCAGCACAGGCACAGGCAGGAGGCGCCGCTTCAGCAACACCAGCGCAGCCAAAGCCTAAAGGCGGTAAACCAGATTTGAAATTGGCGGAGGGTACATAATGGCAACTAGAGGAACGGTATCTCCTAAGGCGGACCAACCTAGGGTAAGCACTAGCTCATTGCGTGAGACTTCTGCTCCAGCAAATTTGCAGTATCGTGTACAAGGTATTAAAACATTTACTGGTAGAGATACCCGTAAAACTGGTAGAGAATTAGGTAGGGGATAATTTTTTAGGAGATTATGATGCGTAAAAGCTATAAAAAAAGTCGGAAGACTCGTAGATAAGGTTTCCTTCACGGGAGAAAGGGTTGTGGCTGCCTTACCCTAAAAATAGGTGACCGTATGCTCAAGGAGATAATCTCATGGCACGCAAAGCACGCAAAGGTCGTAAAGCTCGCAAGTAATCCGTAAGGATTGCTTTGGGTGACCAAACAAGTCCTACGGGGAGGAGGAAACTAAATAAACCTCCCCACTTGACAATTTGTGATAGTTAGAATAAATAGTATTTAACTGTTAATTAAGGAAATATATGAGTGTTCCACCAGATAAAATGATGGAGTTGATTAAAAACCAACAACCCGGCGGGGCGCCAGCTCCAAATATTACGCCTGAACCACAGGCAAACGGTATGTCGGATTCTTCTACCGCTCCAATGGGTACACCAATGTCAACGCCTGAACCCAAAATGGGTAACAAAGAAGGCGCAATGGTAAACCTTTCAATGGCTCAAGACTTGTTAGAGCAAGCACTTCCTTCCGTTGGCTCAGATAGCGAAGAAGGTAAAGCAATTCTTAATGCCATTAATGTAATAAACAAAGTTATCGGTCCTCGTAAGGGCAAAACTAAAGAATTGCAGCAATCTGAAATTTTGCAGATGCTTCAAAACTTGCCTCAAGCTGGTGGTGCAACGCCTGAAGGTACAGCAATGTCTAAAGCACCGGCAGTACCGAATATGCCTCCAATGCCAGCAATGGCGGCGGCGGGTCCAACACCTCAACCGAGTCCAGCTCAATAAGGAGAAATCATGGATTTATTTAAGCCAAGAGGCGCGAGCCAACCTCGCCGTCCTACTGACAATACGCAACAACACGGCGTTATTACTAACACTCCACGCTTTTCACAGCTTGGTGGTTTAGATAGCCCAATCAAAACCGGACCTAAGAACAAGATGCAAGTTCAAAAGCCCGGCGATGGCAAAAAAGTAATCTAAATCAGAAAAGGGGATAAATTATGAGCTTAGAAGACCTATCGTTTGAAGCAAGAGACCAATTGGCTGCGCTAGCGCAACAGTTGTCTGAGAATCCTGATACTCGCAAGGAATTTTTGCGCTTGACCAAAAAAGCCAAGCCAGATTTGAATATTCCTGAATTAGATATTGAGGATTACACAAATAGAGTGGCTTCCGCGTCTGAAAAACGCGTACAGGCATTAGAGGCACAGTTGCGAGAGCGCGATGCTATCGAAGACCTTAATAAGCGCCGTAACAAGCTAATGAAAAAAGGCTTGGCGAGTTCTGATGAAGATATTGAGCAGATTGAAAAAGTCATGCTTGAAAAAGGTATTACGAATCACGAGGTTGCCGCAGAGTATTGGGACTGGATGAAGCAATCCGCTGAACCAACACCTACCGGCTACAATCCAAGCGCAGTCAGCAAGTTCGACCTAGGTAAATACTATAAGAACCCAGTTGGCGCAGCTAGAGATGAGGCTTCAAAAGCATTAGCGGAACTTCGGAGAAATCCGAAACCAATTGGTTTTTAAGACGCAGTAAATGGGGATATTTACTTTTAACGGAGATTTATTATGCCAATAGGCGGAGGGATTGTTCCGGCAACAGGCACAAGTCAATATAATGAGTTGACTTATGTTACACGCCGGGCTTTTATTCCCAAACTCGTAGTACAGCTTTATAACAGCACACCATTGATGGCTGCGTTGATTGCTAACAGTCAATCAGCTTCAGGCGGTGTATCCTCAGTAACCGTTCCAGTTCAGGGTTCGCAATTTGTGAACGCCCAATGGTCTGACTATTCTGGTTCATTCAATCAGCCTTCAGTCCAGCAAGGTGCTTTCAATGCTGAATTTGACTTGAAATTAATGATTGCTCCAGTACCGTTCCTCGGTATGGAAGGTGCAGTTCAGCAAGACGCAGCAATCATTCCATTGATTGAAGCTCGTATGAACGATGCAACCAATGTAATGATGGATGCAATGGCAACTGCTTTGTACACCAACACTACAAACAATCAACAATTTATCGGTCTTCCAGCAGCCGTTTCTAGCTCTGGTACTTACGGTAATATCAGCCGTAGCGCCTACACATGGTGGCAGTCTAAGCAATATGCCGCTGGTGGTGTAAACCCAACCCGTCAAAACATCTTGCAATACATTTCTGGTACCGTTAAAAACGGCGCTGAAATGCCTAGCTTTGGTGTTTGCGGATTTGGTACATGGACATTGCTTGCTCAAGACTTCGTAGGTCAAGAACAGTATGTCATCACCCCCGGTCATGGTTTTGATAGCGACTCCAATGGTCCTCAAGCTGCTTTCCGCGCTTTGATGGTCGCTGGTGTTCCAATCTATCCAGACCCATATTGCCCTGAAGGTACTGTGTACTTCCTAAATACTAACTACTTGTCTCTGTACATCCATGACCAAGGTTCGTTTGTATTTACAGGATTTGAGTCCACTCTACCTAACTGGCAGATTGGTTATGTTGGTGCTGTGTTAATGATTGCGGAATTGGTTAATACCAAGCCTAAGTCAATGACACAAGTGACCGGTTACAACTCACTTTCTATCTAAGGAGATAAACCATGTCATTAGCTTCCAATAAAATCCTAGTATCGAATGTAGCAACTAACGCGGCATCTGGCTATTTTCAAGCCTACGCTGCTGGTAACGCTACTGTTGTTATGCCAGCCGGCATCTATTACATTGCTCCTACAGCCAATGTCACTATCGAATTAAACACCGATACTGACGGCAATATCAGCAATGCTTCGTGGGCTGTCGTTGTTGCTAACAATACTGGCGGCTTGTTCATCGCTGACGGCTACAATGTACGCGCTAATGTGCTTTCTGGCACACCAACGATTACATTGTTTGCTACTAACGGCGGTCAACCAGTATCAGGCACATACAACAAATAAGGAGCAGCCATGTCTAGCGTAGATTCAGTAGCACAAAATACGGCGGTAAACTTTGGCAACTATGCCATTGCTTCCGCTACTGGCGTGCCTCTGGGTGCAACAGGCAATGCTGTTATTACAATTCCTATTCTTAGCGGCGGTTTGACCGCAGGGGCAAATGCCGCTAGTTCAGGAAGCGTAATTATTAGACGCGTAACCGTTCAGAATCCTAATGGAAATATTGGTACAGCCAATGTGTCTATTCTGACTTCTAACGATGGCAATGCGAGTAATGCGGTAGTTGCGGCTACCGTGTTATCCAATTTGACAGCGACTACTACTTATCAGGACTTGACTGTTGCTAGCCCGTATAGCACGACAACCGTTGTGAATGGTTATACCGTTCAGGCTTTATTTGTAAAAGTGAATACCGCAGTTGCTAATGGCACTTGTGATATTCGTGTTTATGGCGATACTGTGAGCTTCTAATTATGTCAACCTTATTTGTGACGAACACATGGGAAAAACCCATACACTTTGATTATGCTTTTAAACCGTACGCTTTTCCTATCGGGGAGACGGTGGAGGTGGAGGTAGAAGTGGCTCGTCACTTATTTGGTTACATGGAGATGGATAAAGAACCATTCCTTGCTCGTTTAGGTTTAATTAGAACTAAAGCGGAAGTACCGGAAGGTTTGGCTATTTTGTCCAAAATCTTAATTTCGGAGCAAGCTCCAAAAAAGAATCACTCGTTATCCCCGGTGGTGGAAAGAGTACCCTTGCCCTCCCAAAAGAAGGCAGGGGGAAAAGTCCTTAGCCAAGCAGCTTAATATGGAAAATCAATGTCACAAACTCTGCAAGGCTACATCACGCAAGTCAGAAGACTCTTGCATGATGCTAATGGAAACTTTTACTCCGACCAGCAATTAACAGATTACATTAATGCTGGCAGGGAGCGCGTAGTCCGGGATACCGGATGCTTACGCACGATTCAAATTACGACTGTACCTACTACGCCTGTAGCGGGAGGTGCAACACCCTATTTCTGGACTGGTGGTGGCACAGCTAACACCGGCGATTATGTTGTCTATAACATCTTTATTTACAAAGTAGTAAACGGCGGCGTCTTTAGCACTACCGCTCCTAACTATCCATCTGGTCCTAATCCATATCCGCCAAGCACTACATTCCTTAATGGAACGGTTACTTTGCAATATGCAGGACCATCTGAAATTATTAATTTTTCATGTTTGCCACAAGGCACTCAGACTCTTGATGTATTAAACATTAACTTGTATTGGGGCAATACGCGTATTCCAATGCGTTATTTGTCTTGGACAGACTTCAACGCGCAATTGCGTTTTTGGCAAAATTATATTGGACGCCCTATTGCGTTTAGCGTATTCGGGCAATCACAGATTTACATTTCTCCAGTACCAGACCAAGTTTATACCGTTGAAATTGATACTGTAATTTTGCCGACACCAATGGTAAATCTTGCAGACACAGATACCATCAATGACCCGTACTACAATCCGGTTCAGTTCTACGCTGCTTATCAAGCGAAGTATTTTGAGCAATCCTTTGGAGAAGCTGAAATATTTAAGCAACAATATGACAAACAAGTTATGGCGGTACAGACCTCGGTTTACACCAGAAGGATGCTCAACCCTTATAGCACTCCATACTAATTATGGCAGCCGCAGAGCAAAAAAAATCGTATGCTATTGTCAAACAATTTAAAGGTCTTGACACTAAAGCTAACCGTACTGCCATTGAAGACACCGAGTTTTCTTGGCTTGAAAATGCTATGCCAATTGGTTATGGCAACTTAAAGATTACGCCTAATTACACCAATTTAGGGATTACTTTTAGCCATACAGTTTTGTATTTTTTCTCCGCCAATATTGGATTGGTGGATTATTTAGTGGCTTTTGAGTCCGATGGAAGCGCTGAATATGTCCGACTAGATAATTTAACTAAAGGCACAATTGCTGCTGCTGGCACTTTTAGCATCGACAATATCAATGTTTCCCAATGGAAAAATGAATATTTATTGATTTGTGACCCCGTAAAAGGGTATTTCACATGGGATGGCACCAGCGTTATTAATGTTGGTTCTGTTGGAATCATAGGTTTAACCAATCAAGGAAGTGGCTATACTTCCGCGCCCACAGTACAAATTTCAGCGCCAAACCAAGCTAATGGAGTTCAGGCTACTGGCGTTTGCTCAATTAGTTCTGGCTCGGGTTCCGTTTTATCTATTGGCATGACCAATATTGGAACAGGCTATACCTCTATTCCTCAAGTCGTTATTGGCGCTCCAAACCTTTCAAATGGTGTGCAAGCTATTGCTGGTGCCACAATACAATCTGGAGGCGTTGTAGCCATCTCTGTAACCACGCCCGGCTCTGGATATACCTCAGCCCCAAGCGTGACGATTACAGGCGGTGGAGGCGCTAATGCAGCCGCTAATGCCGTTGTAGATACAGGCATCGTAACCAGCATCAGCTTGATGGAGGCTGGCTCAGGATATACCTCTGCTCCTACCGTAACTTTAGTAGGCGGAGGCGGTACGGGCGCAACTGCGGTAGCTGGATTAACTACTTTTGCTCAAGGTACCGTTGGCATCACCGTTACTAATGGCGGCTCAAACTACATCAATGCTGCAAACACCGTAGTCACAATTACTGGCGGAGGCGGCACTAACGCGGCAGGAACGGCTATTTTGGCTGGCGGTCAAGTTACCGAAGTCATTATGACTAACCCCGGAACTGGATATACCAATTCAGCAAATATTACCGTCACCATTACTGGAGGCGGAGGAAGCAATGCAACGGCAGTAGCCAATGTCACAACTGACAAGAATGTGGGTATAGCTAGCTTTTCTGGGCGCGTATGGATTGCTCAAGGTCGTACCGTTTATTACAGCGCTGCTGGCTCATCTAGTGACTTTACAAGCGTTTCTGCTGGCGCAGTAACCATTTCAGATTCAACTTTGCATGGCAATATCCAGCAATTGCTATCTGCTAACAACTTTCTATACATTTTTGGCGATGACTCAATCAATGTGTTTTCGGATGTTAGGGTTACTAATACTGGTACTACTCTGTTTACTAATACCAATGTCAGCGCTTCTGTGGGTTCCAAGCTGGCTTATGCCCTATTTCCATATTTCCGTTCGGTACTTTTTATGAACAACTATGGGGTGTATGCGCTAGTCGGCTCTACAACCTCAAAGATTTCAGATGCTTTAGATGGGGTTTTCCCTAATATTGACTTTGTTACTGAGGAAACTACGGCTGGACAAGTCTTACTCAATAACATTTTGTGCGCTGCATTTAACTTTAAATACACCGGAACTCAGGGAACATCAAGCTCTGCTCGCTATATGCAAGCAATATTTTTTGAGAAAAAATGGTTCTTTACCAGTCAAGGCAATGACCTCAAATACATTACTTCAGCGCCCGTAAGCGGCAAAGTAAATTTGTATGGCACTAACGGTACTAATTGCGTCCAGCTTTATGCCGATGCAAGTGCTAATATTTCAAGTTATGTGCAAACTGCCCTGCAACCTATGGGTGATAACATCCGTACAAAACAAGCATTAAAAGTAGGTATTGAAGCAACTACAACAACTCCTGCTGAATTGTCCGTGACTGTGGATTCCGAGTCCGGTTCTAGTCCAGCGTATTTGTTAGGCAATTTTGTATCTTGGTACAACAACTTAGGCATCACAATTACTTGGCTAAATAATAGCTCTGCAACTATTCCATGGTTCGGCGGACAAGGATATACTCTGTATAAAACCGATGCTCAACAGTATGGCAAGTATTTGGGGATGACTGTGACATCAACTTATCCGAACTTTGTTTTAAATGGATTTGAATACGAACACGAATTGAGAGTGAGGTTTTAAATGACTATTCCGTACACCTTTGCCGGTGCCACAACCGCTATTCCTTTAGCGCAATTAGATGCTAACTTTGCGTCTCCCATTACTTTAGGTAATGTGGCGATGACGCTTTCCAATACTTATACCAGTATTGGTAATTTGACATTAACTAATGTCACAATTTCAAGTACAAGCACACCAATAACCGTGCCTCAAGGCGGTACAGGTCTTACATCATTAACTGCTGGTTATATACCTTTTGGTAATGGCACAAGTGCATTTAATTCTAGTTCTAATTTATATTTTGATGGCACTAATTTAGTTGTTGGTGGATATATTTCTGCTTTAGGTGGAAATTCTCCTACAGGTGGTTTTCAATTACCAAACATAGCTGGAACAAAAACACCTCGCTTAACTAATGATGGAGCAGATGGAACAATTATTCGCCCGGGTGCAAGTGGTGCTTATGTATCTGTTAATAATTACGCAAATTCTGCAAATCTTTTATATGTAGCAGATAGTGGCAATGTAGGTATTGGTACTACAACTCCAAGTGGCAGAAATGGCTCAAATAAAGTTCTTCAAGTTAGTACAGCAAACGAACCTGAAATAAAAATTTCTACTACTGGTTCAGGACAAAATGCGTGGTTATCTTTTTCACCAACTGCTAGTTCGGGCGATGCTTGGATTTCTAATATTGTTGCTGGAAGTAATTTAATATTTGCTAATGGTGGATATACAACAGAACGGATGCGTATTGACTCTAGTGGTAATTTGTTGGTTGGTACTACAAGTCAAAACGGCGCCGGTGGTTTTTCTGTGTCTCCAAACGCTACAGCGCCAGAACTGATGGTAAAAGGCTCTGCTACTACAAACACAAGTACAACTTATGAAGTGTATTCAACAGGTGCAAGTGCGTATCGTTTCTATGTTGGTTTTGGCGGCACTGTATATGCCACATCTATTGTCATTACTGCTATTTCAGACGAAAGATTAAAAGAAAATATTAAAGATATTGATACAGGACTTAATGCTGTAATGGCTTTAAAACCTAGAAGGTTTGATTGGAAAGATGGAAAAGGTCAAGACAAGAAAAATGTTGCTGGATTTATTGCACAAGAATTTGAAACAATATTTCCTGAATGTGTTGGAACATCAAAAGCTGGCGAAGATGGTATTGAATATAAAAACATTAACCACGAAACTTTAATCCCAACTCTTGTAAAAGCTATTCAAGAACTCAACGCTAAAGTAACTGCATTAGAAACACAATTAGGAACTAAATAATGACAACTATTACATGGCAAATTGAATACATGGATGTGGCAACACAACCTGTTGATGGACAAACACAAGTAGTATTAACTGCTGGCTGGCGTTGTAATGGCACAGACGGAACTCATAGCGCATCAAATTATGGTTCTTGCTCATTCCCACAGCCAACTACAGGTGGTCAATTTACTCCTTATGCACAACTTACTCAAGAACAAGTATTGGGCTGGTGCTATGAAAATGGCGTAAATCAATCCGAAGTAGAAGCAAGCGTTACTCAGGCGGTGGCTAATTTAGCTAATCCACCAGTAGTAAGCCCACCGTTGCCTTGGGCTAATCAGGCAGCATAACTTTATAGGGGATAACTATGAAAACTTTTACATTAGAAGATAACGAGGCGCAATTTATTATTCAAGTTATTGGAGAGCTTCCGAGCAAGACTGGAGCTTCACTATTATTTGAAAAATTAGCCAATCAATTTAATGCTCAAAATGCTCCAGTAGTAGAGGACGCTCAACCTGAAGCAGAGCAACCAGCACAAGGATAATCATGTCAGTTAATGCGCCATTTACCCCAACTGGAAACACAGTCGTTATTACGGCTGCTAATCCATCACCAACGCCTGTACAAATTTCAGGAAACAATGGTGGTAGCTGCCAATATCGCGTTTTAAATGCGGGTTCAAATACCGTATTTTTGGGATTTGGCGCATCTGCGGCAACTGCAACGGCGGGGGCTAACACCCCCAATCCGTCTCTTGGTAACTGCATACCATTGCTAGCGGGTACCGATGAAATTTTGACATTTCAACCTAACGCTTATTTCACAGCTAATGCTTCAGTAAGCACCGTTATTTACATCACTCCGGGCGATGGTAGCTAATGCTCAAGACGGTCAGCGCTTTCCAAAATGCAATAGGAGCCTTGAATTACAAAGGCTCTTGGAACGCCTCGACCAATAATCCAACGCTGGTATCAGGCGTAGGAAACAAGGGAGATTACTATGTTGTCTCTGTTGGAGGAACAACAAACCTTGATGGAACTGCTCTTTGGTCTGCTGGCGATTGGGCTGTTTTTAATGGTTCTATTTGGCAAAAAGTAGATGGCTCAACTAATGAAGCATTTACTGGTATCACCGTTACTAGCCTTACTGGGTATATGTTTGCAAATAACACTAGCCCTGTTACTGCTAGCACAACTATTCCTGTTGCAAATGTTAGTGGCGCAGTTCCGAACACAGTTAATGTTCTCGCTG
>Ga0207958_1000240_pt1 | contig 18327 bp, 2 predicted proteins | sample CryBogCBH27Jul07_FD_184606 | JGI IMG/M metagenome (GOLD analysis project Ga0207958, IMG submission 184606) | Freshwater microbial communities from Crystal Bog, Wisconsin, USA - CBH27Jul07 (SPAdes) (version 2) | ecosystem: Environmental > Aquatic > Freshwater > Lake | place: Crystal Bog... | reverse complement strand
AGCAACGGGTATAACGGGTGCGTCAGGTTCTACTGGATCTACGGGACCCACGGGCAACACTGGTTCTACGGGAGCAACGGGTATAACGGGTGCGTCAGGCTCTACTGGATCCACGGGACCTACAGGTAACACTGGCTCTACGGGACCTACGGGTATAACGGGTGCGTCAGGTTCTACTGGATCCACGGGACCTACGGGTAACACTGGCTCCACGGGACCTACGGGTATAACGGGTGCGTCAGGTTCTACTGGATCCACTGGACCTACAGGTAACACTGGCTCTACGGGACCTACGGGTATAACGGGTGCGTCAGGTTCTACTGGATCTACGGGACCCACGGGCAACACTGGTTCTACGGGACCTACGGGTATAACGGGTGCGTCAGGTTCTACTGGATCTACGGGACCCACGGGCAACACTGGTTCTACGGGTATAACGGGTGCCTCAGGTTCTACTGGATCCACAGGACCGACTGGCAACACTGGATCCACAGGATCTACTGGCAACACAGGCTCTACGGGACCAACTGGTAATACTGGATCTACGGGACCAACTGGCAATACTGGATCTACAGGACCGACTGGCAACACTGGCTCAACAGGACCTACGGGCAACACTGGCTCAACCGGACCGACTGGTAACACGGGCTCCACGGGATCTACGGGTATAACGGGTGCGTCAGGTTCTACTGGCTCCACAGGACCGACTGGTAATACGGGCTCCACGGGATCTACAGGAAACACTGGATCCACGGGACCCACTGGTAACACGGGCTCCACAGGACCGACGGGAAACACTGGATCTACAGGCGCAACCGGTAACACTGGATCCACGGGACCCACTGGTAACACGGGCTCCACGGGACCGACGGGAAACACTGGATCTACAGGACCTACTGGCAACACTGGAGCTACAGGCGCAACCGGTAACACTGGATCTACGGGACCAACTGGCAATACTGGCAACACTGGATCTACGGGACCGACGGGTAACACTGGATCTACAGGCACAACCGGTAATACAGGATCAACAGGACCCACAGGTCCTATCGGTACAGGACCAACTGGCACAACAGGCGCGACAGGATCCACAGGACCAACTGGTGCCGCAGGTATTAATGGTGTATCAGGTGGTCTTACTTTATTCTTGAATACACCAGGCGGTGCTTATAGTTCTTCACCAATTGGAGGCACTTTGGATGTTATTCCCAGTACGCCTCAAACAACAATCACTGCTACAGTGAATAATACAGGATATACGGACTTGGCTCAGTTCTCAACAATAACGGGTGTTTTACCGACAAACTTTATTCCTGCGGGACTATGGGACTTGAATCTTTATGCATCTATCTCCAATAACAATAATAGATATGTCAATGTTTATTTCAATATTTCATATACAAGTTCAGGTCAAACTTTACTCTTAGCATCCTCATCAAATTCTCCTCAAGCAGTCAATTTGACAACAACACAAGAAGTAGATATTACAACCTATGTACCTGAGGTAGAATTACAAAGTATTAGTTCTCAGATTTTACTGAATGTTTATGCTGAATCGTTCGGCACTGGTTCTGGATCTGGTGTAGCACTAACTATGTATTTCCAAGGTGCCACACCGTCTCATTTACATACAACGTTGGCGGCATCGGTCGCAACGGGTCCCACGGGTATGACAGGACCGCAAGGTTTGACTGGACCTACAGGTCCAACGGGCGCGATTGGTACTGGACCGACGGGACTTACAGGATCGACTGGCTTTACTGGACCTACGGGCTCTACTGGATTCACGGGACCGACTGGTATTACAGGAGCCTCTGGCTCTACAGGACCGACAGGCAATACCGGCTCCACTGGACCTACAGGTAATACTGGCAGCACTGGACCCACTGGCAGCACTGGACCCACTGGTAGCACTGGACCAACCGGTAATACGGGATCCACTGGTAACACTGGCAGCACTGGACCAACAGGTAATACGGGTAACACTGGCAGCACTGGACCAACAGGTAATACGGGATCCACTGGTAACACTGGCAGCACTGGACCAACAGGTAGTACCGGACCTACCGGTATTGTTGGAAGCACAGGACCGACAGGCAACACCGGCTCCACTGGACCTACAGGTAACACTGGCAGTACTGGACCGACAGGAAACACTGGCAGCACAGGACCGACAGGAAACACTGGCAGCACAGGACCTACAGGAAACACTGGCTCCACTGGACCGACGGGTATCGCTGGCTCCACTGGACCGACGGGTATCGCTGGCAGTACTGGACCTACAGGTAACACTGGCAGCACAGGACCGACAGGTAACACTGGCAGCACCGGACCTACAGGTAACACTGGCAGCACAGGACCGACAGGTAACACTGGCTCCACTGGACCTACAGGTAACACTGGCAGCACTGGACCGACGGGTAATACTGGCAGTACTGGACCGACGGGTAATACTGGCAGTACTGGACCGACAGGTAATACTGGCAGCACCGGACCTACAGGTAATACTGGCAGCACCGGACCTACAGGTAATACTGGCAGCACCGGACCTACAGGTAACACTGGCTCTACAGGCAACACTGGCAGCACCGGACCCACAGGTAACACTGGCAGCACCGGACCCACAGGTAACACTGGCAGTACAGGTTCAACCGGACCAGGATTTCAACCCATTCAAAATCCAAAGCCAACCTATGTATTAACGGCACTGACTTCAACATCGGCACTGGCAAACTCAAATCTTGTATTTGACGGACAAACACTTTCAACGGTTAACGGCGCATTTAGCGGTACCTTTTCAATTGGTCAGCAAGAGTTTTATGCTCAAGGGTCGAATGGTTTCAGTGTGAACGAAAATTTTAATGCTGCTGGAACTGGAGGAACACAAACAGCTTACCATTTTACATCAGGAAATTCAAATAAAAATATTGTATTTGATTTGGCAGTTACAAGCCAATACACAACGATGTTTGGAACCTATGGAAACTCATCGGCGAATAATTTTATCATCGGTTCAGAAACCTCCAATACATCCTTCTTTTTCAAGAAGGGACTTGGTATCGCACCAGTAAATCTCGCAGGCGGAACAACATTGTTTGAAATCACGAATAGTGGTGGAGTACAAGCACCACTTATAGCAGCCACTGGATCAACTCCACAATATGTTCTTGCTTACGACTCAAGTGTAGGAAATATTACATATGCTACGGTAGCGGGTGTTACAGGCGCAACAGGTGCTACAGGACCTACTGGTTTTGGAAGCACTGGACCGACGGGTATTGCTGGCTCAACTGGACCTACAGGTCCGACAGGCAACACAGGTTCAACGGGACCGACAGGCAACACTGGTTCAACTGGACCTACTGGAAGAACAGGTAACACGGGAAACACTGGTAGCACAGGCTCTACGGGACCAACAGGTAACACGGGAAACACTGGTAGCACAGGCTCTACGGGACCAACAGGTAACACGGGAAACACTGGTAGCACAGGCTCTACGGGACCGACAGGCAACACTGGCTCCACCGGATCTACAGGTCCGACGGGCAACACTGGATCCACGGGACCGACGGGCAACACTGGATCCACGGGACCTACTGGAAGAACAGGCAACACTGGTAGCACAGGCTCTACGGGACCTACAGGCAATACAGGTCCAACGGGACCTACAGGTAACACCGGTAGCACGGGACCGACAGGCAACACTGGTAGCACAGGCTCTAAGGGACCTACAGGCAATACAGGTTCAACGGGACCGACAGGCAACACTGGTAACACAGGCGATACAGGACCTACAGGCAACACAGGCAATACTGGTAACACAGGCGATACAGGACCTACTGGAGACACTGGAGACACTGGTCCTACTGGTGCTACTGGAGACACAGGTGCAACTGGCGATACTGGACCGACAGGCAACACTGGCGATACAGGTGCTACTGGAGACACAGGACCCACAGGCAACACGGGCGCAACAGGTGACACTGGACCTACTGGCAATACAGGCGACACAGGCGCAACAGGTGACACTGGACCTACTGGTAATACAGGTGACACAGGCGCAACAGGCAACACTGGACCTACAGGCAATACAGGCGATACTGGCGCAACAGGCGACACTGGCGCAACAGGCGATACTGGACCTACAGGACCTACAGGACCTACAGGAATGGTAGGACCTCAAGGTGGCGGTACCTACACACTCACAAGTACAAATCCAAGCAATACCAGATATGACCCAATGAACAATTCGGTAACCAAGATAGCGAATGATACTACTGTAGATACAATTACATCCGTGGAATCGTATCCATTTGCGACGGTGAGTTTTACATTAGCTGCGGCAACATATAATGCTCAACAAATTTTACTGTATTTTACCGGTTTAGAAAATTACGGTTTCATTATTGTGGATAATTCAATTTATACTACTGCAGGCGGTTCTGCTAGAAATTCATTTGGCGTTTGGTCTCCTAATATAATATATTCATGTTCAATTGTAAGTGATAACGTATACTGGTATATTGATAGTATACTTGTTGATACCTTGGGGTCCGCTCCACCGGTAGTCAATTATCAGCTCTATATGACACAGTACTCGATAGGTGATTCTTATACAAATATTACCTTTGGTGGAACAACTGTTGCTCCCCCATCCAATTCTATTGTATATACAAATGTTCCAGCCAATAACTATGATATCAATATTATTGGAAGTCCAAATTTGATGATAGCAGGTGGGTATTTTAATCATGGATATTACAGTGGTAATAGCCCATTGTTTTACAGCATTGATGGTATTACATGGCGTAATGTATCATATTCGGCGACAAATACATTATTAGATGCCGCAGATATATATGGAATCGCTTATAATGGAGTTCTGTGGGTAGGATTAGGAACAGGAGCAAGTACAGTATGGAGTATTATATACAGTTCAGATGGAATGAATTGGCAGGCAGCCGATATTGGCGCAGGTATAATTTTTAACGGTGGAGGTTATGCAGCGGCATGGAACGGTCAAATGTGGATAGCAGTTGGCACTGGTTCAAATACAATGGCATATAGTTACGATGGTATTCATTGGACTGGACTAGGAACATCTACATTTTCAACGTCTGGAAACGGCATTGCGTGGAACGGTACTATATGGGTCGCAGTAGGAAATGGTACAAATTTTATTGCCTATAGTAATGACGGTATTACATGGAATAGTATAAGTCAGTCTTGGATAGGAATTGGTCAAAGTGTTGCCTGGAATGGAACCTTGTGGGTGGCAGTTGGTGCTGTATCCGATGTAACGTTAACGTACAGTTATGATGGTATCAATTGGAACTATGTAAACGATCCATTCGGCACATTTGCGTATGGTGTAGCATGGAATGGCAGTCAGTGGGTTGCGGTCGGTAGTGGTACAAACTCCATCGCATATAGTTACGATGGCATTAATTGGACCGGTGCTGATTCGGCATCCATTATTTTTAGCGGTGGTGGAAATGGTATCACATGGAACGGATTCTTATGGGTGGCAACCGGTCAAGGTTCGTATAATATAGCAACCAGCCCAGATGGAATTAACTGGACGCCTTACCTTATTTCCAATAATTTTACACCAATTGCTATAACATCACGCACCGTACTCCCTTACGTCGGCACAATGCTGACACAACCAGCACCGCAAATCAACGCAACCGATAATTTTATGCTTGCTGTTGGAATTACAGGAGGCGGTGGAGCGGGTGCCGCACTTTACTACACACAGGATGGTAATAACTGGATTAACGCATCGCCAACCGGCACATCGGCACTTTTTACAAGTCAGAATATACGTAATGTAGCGTACAATGGTGCTATGTGGGTAGCATCAGGTTCGTTTGGTGTTAGTTACAGTTCAGACGGTATTAACTGGTTTCAGTCAAGTTCTGGTGCGTTTGGCAATTCGTTTACAGAATTTGGAGCAAAAGCAGCGTGGAACGGCAAAATGTGGGTAGCAGTTGGTGGAGGTACTACAGGAAATTCTATAATATATAGTTACGACGGCATTAACTGGACGGGCTTAGGTCTTCTGAGCACTATTTTTGGCGGTCCACCTGGTGGAGTTATACAATATACCAATGTCAATGGCATCGCATGGAATGGAAAGATGTGGGTGGCGGTTGGTATTGGTGCCACTGATTACTATTGTATCGCATACAGTTATGACGGGTTCAATTGGACTGCTGTAAACTCTCATTCATTCATAGTTGGTTTAGGTGTGTCTTGGAACGGCACAATATGGGTGGCAGTTGGCGTGGATGATGGTGGCGCAGATGGTGCTATGTGTTATAGTTATGATGGTATTAATTGGATATATATTACTGATCCGTTTGTATATATTAGCGGAGGCACATCCGCATTTTCACCTGCCTATGCCGCATCTATCGCGTGGAATGGAACACAATGGGTCGCCGTGGGTATTGGATATTGTACAATAGCATATAGTACCGATGGAATCAACTGGACCGCTGCGGATTCTGGAACAGCACCACTGTTTGAAAATGGTGGAAATGATATAACATGGAATGGATCAAAATGGGTAGCATGCGGTTCATTAAATCTTTTTAACAATTCGTCTGGTGGACCAAATCTTGTTTACAGTCAAGATGGTACCACTTGGATTCAAAATACCGAATTAGGAGGAACGCGTGCGTTGGGTATATCCGCTCGCCGTGTACTCCCCTACGTTGGCATATCGCCAATCCCAACATACTTAAATGTAGCAATTCCAGGCGGTGCCTCAGAGCTTCTGTATAATGCGGCGGGAGCGATTGGAAGCGCAAAAAATCTACAGATTACAAATGTATATACAAATGCAGTATTTTACCAAAATACAGCGGGTACTGGATCAGGCTTGCCGGCAACCAGCGATTTTACCAAAACAAATAATGGTGCGTGGTCTATAAATCCGAATATAGTAACAACAGGAGGACGAGTGATAACATGCGCGAAAAATTCTCCAGGATTCTATGCCTATTATACAAATGGTGGTGATATAGACGCTGTATTTAGTTTTGTGTTAAGTTTTGACGCAGCGGATGGAACTGGTAATGCTAGTATAGGATTTCAGGTAAATGGAGGATACTATTCAGTGGGTCCAAATATAGTATCAGATTCATTTGGTAATTTATTATATGAAAATACGGATTGGTACGTTAGCTCAGGTTGGGCATGGCAAGTTGCACGTTCACAAACCGGTTTAATTTTTCAATACAGTACATCAACCCAAGCGTTTACCACAGTTGCCTCTGTAAATAATGTTCAGATGATTGATAATGTACAACTATATCTACTGTTTAACAATAACTACGGAAGCTGCTATATGCAAAATTGGGCAGTCTACTCCCCACAGCCCAGTAATAGCATCTTGAATGCGTCTACAATCGTAGCCACGAATGCCACCGCAAACAATCTCTATTTGCCAAATCTTGCTAGCAACGCGACACCTACATATGTACTCACTTATAGCACATCTACCGAAGCAATCACTTACGCAGCAGTACAAGGCGGATTTTTACCGCCAGGAAATGTATATGGCGATTATCTTCTATACAATGGTACGAATTGGGTCTTGGGTGGGTATAACACAATGAATCAAACGCAGTCAAATGTAACTATAGGAGACGGTGCTGGCAATGATGGAACCGTGCCACTATATGGTGTAGCGATCGGTGGTGGTGCGGGTCAACAGGCACAAGGAGCATCGGCTGTAGCAGTTGGTGGTCAAGCTGGACAAATATATCAGCAGTCCAATGCGGTCGCTATCGGTTATTCTGCGGGATTTCAGTATCAGCAAGAATATTCAATTGCCATCGGTTACCAGGCAGGTCAAGGAGATGGTAGCGGCACATCGAACGGCACAGAGCAAGCATTCTATGCGATTGCTATCGGCAATCAAGCGGGTTCAAATACACAACAATCATACTCCGTCGCCATAGGTGACCAAGCAGGAGCTTCCAATCAAGGTTCATATGGTATCGCTATAGGAACAGTGGCGGGTCAATATAGCCAAGGTGGCGGTAGTATCGGTATAGGTTACGCCGCAGCATCCAATGCTCAAGACATAAACGCAGTTGCTATAGGATGGGCTGCTGGATTCGCTAGTCAAGGCTCAAACGCAATTGCGATAGGACAGTTCGCAGGTGAAAACAGTCAATCTCCAAATTCTATTGTACTAAATGCCACTGGCGTAGAATTAGATGGAAATACTGACGGGGGTGGAGGTGGATTCTACGTAGCACCTATTCAACCAGCAGGAACGACCTATACATTAAATTACGACCCAGATACAAACGAAATTACATATGATCTAGGAACATCCGATCACCGCCTCAAGACAAATATCAGCAATACAACCCTCGGTATCAACTTTATTAATCAACTGCGACCGGTAGAATTCACTTGGAAGGACCGCATTAGCGTCGGCTTGGATAGCAACGGCAACCCACTTCCACCAAGAGATCCAGGTAAGCGCAAACACCAAGGGTTCATTGCGCAGGAAGTGAAGCAGGTTTTGGACAATCTCAGCACCGATTCGTCCCTATTCACATGTATCAATGATGTTCCATCAACTATAACAAAGACATATAAGGATAAACATGGTAGTACAATAACGAATACATATGAGTCGCCGCACGCAAAACTAAGAGGACTTTATACTCTTCGTCATACTGAGTTTATCGCCCCCACGGTGAAAGCGGTACAGGACGTCTATGCGCTCGTCCAAACTCAGCAGTCTACTATCTCATTGTTAGAAGCCCAGGTCTCCACGCTCACGGGCAAACTCACCTTAGTATGTTCAACGTTGAACATCGTTATCTAAATGAATGAAATGTACAACTCTATAGTAAGAATGAGTCGTACAAATCCGGCAATTTTGAGTAGCTTTTTACAAATATACTCAAATGCTGTACCGGTTGAGGCAGGTACTGGACCAACGGGGGTTACGGGTCCGAAAGGTTTACCTGGCGACAAATATAGCAGTCAGACAACAAGTGCGGTGACGATTAATCCAGGAGGCGGCAGTGTTTCTATTATTGTTAGTACAGGTCTCGCCTATATTTACGGAACTCCGGTTTATGTTATAAGTACTGCTTCTAATTCCAACTTTACGGGAACTATTGTATATTACAATACCAATACGGGTGCGATGGTCATCCAGAATATCACAGCCATTACAGGCACATTCGGTGCCTCTGAGATTTACGACATTAATTTACCAGGATTTGTGGGCGTAACCGGTCCCACCGGTCCAACCGGTCCCACAGGTCCCACGGGTCCCACGGGTATTACAGGCGATGTAGGTCCGACGGGTGGTGCGATTGTATTTGACGGCGGCGATCCAGCGACCAGTTATTTAATTGGTCCAGTTTTTGATTGCGGCGCAGTCACTTGATTTTTATAGGCAATGTAGATAGAGTATGCCGTACATTCGGTTACAGATGAGGCGCGGCACCACCGCGCAATGGTCCTCTACAAATACTGTATTGGCACAGGGCGAATGGAGTTACGCAACCGATACAGGATTGTTAAAAATAGGAGACGGTAGCAATGGCTGGAACGCTCTTCCGTATTATAATACGGTGGGACCAACCGGTGATACTGGTACTACTGGACCCATAGGTCCAATTGGTATCGGTGATACAGGTCCAACGGGACCCACGGGTATTGCAGGTACAATAGGTCAAACTGGTCCAACCGGCAGTGGACGAACGGGTGCCACTGGTAACACGGGGTCTACAGGACCTATAGGTGTTACTGGCTACACCGGTACGACAGGTGATAGAGGTTATACTGGTGATACTGGTAATACAGGACCTACAGGACCTACAGGTGCCACTGGCTATACTGGTCCGATAGGTAGTACAGGTGTTACGGGACCAAAGGGAGTTACAGGACCCACCGGTGCAACGGGGAAAGGTGATACTGGACCGACAGGAACAACCGGTGCCACAGGTCAGACCGGCAGCACAGGACCTACAGGACGGCAAGGAGAGATTGGTGAAAAAGGATGTACTGGACCAACGGGTCGTAGGGGAGATACTGGTATGGGAGAGACAGGTCCAACAGGGACACAAGGTGTAACGGGTCCTACGGGACCTACCGGCACAATCGGTCTGACGGGTCCGAAGGGTGAGACAGGTTATACGGGTCCTGCGGGAATCGCATCAGGTACAGGTTCTACCGGTCCAACGGGAGATTTTGGATTGGGTACATTTGTATGGGTAGTGAGTGACCCCACAAAAGTTGCGATTGTGAATTCGGGTCAAGTCGCCTCTATAAATGCGGTAGGCTGGAATGCGAACGCATATTCAGATGTCGGATACGCAGGTCCAACGCAGATGACGTTTTCGCCCGCATATGCGAACGGTACCGGTATACCAGATGTTGTAGTCGGTCTGAGTACAAGCGCACCGACGAATCCGAGTTATTTAGGCGTGAATTTTGCCATACGGCTCACCACATCAGGCATCACGTTAGGGTATGGTCTTCCTGGTGCCGTAACGATTGCTACCTACACAACGTCTGATGTATATACGATTTTGTTTGACGGTGTTCTTGTATCATTTTATAAAAATAGCGTACTATTGTTTGGTCCTTATCAGCCACTCGTATATCCGACGATTCTATTTGCCGATGTTACATTTAATGGAATCGGTGGTAGCGTACAATATGTCACATTTGACCGCTTTTTGTCAGGACCAACAGGATATACGGGAGCGACAGGACAGGGTGCGACGGGATATACTGGCGCAAAGGGTGATACGGGTCCAACCGGTCCGACTGGGTATAGCATGACCGGTCCTACAGGTCCGACGGGTTCAACGGGACCGACGGGTCAAGGCGCAACGGGTCCAACTGGTGACCAAGGATTTACGGGTCCAACCGGTAATAGTTTTACAGGTCCAACGGGTCAAGGCGCAACAGGACCTACAGGTAACCAAGGATTGACTGGACCGACGGGTGAAGGGTATACGGGTCCAACGGGTCAAGGGGCAACTGGACCTACGGGTACTCTTGGTGCTACAGGACCTACAGGGCATGGATATACTGGGTCAACGGGTACAACCGGTAGCACGGGTTCTATAGGACCCACCGGTTCAATTGGACCAACCGGTTCAATCGGTACAACTGGTACTACAGGTAATACAGGCACAACAGGCGCAACGGGAAATACTGGAGCCACTGGATATACTGGACCGACGGGTAATACAGGACCAAAGGGTAACGACGGACTAACTGGTTATACAGGCAATACCGGATCTACCGGCAGCATAGGATCAACCGGACCTACAGGTCCAACTGGCAGTATAGGGTCAACCGGACCCACGGGCAGCATAGGGTCAACCGGATCCACGGGTATAACAGGCAGCACCGGTTCAACCGGTAATAGTGGTGCCACTGGTTCTACTGGTAATACAGGAGCAACCGGACCTACGGGTTCAGTAGGACCTACAGGTAATACAGGATCTATAGGCAGCACGGGATCTACTGGAAATACAGGAAGTACAGGACCGACTGGTAGTACAGGTCCTACGGGAGCGATAGGTAATACCGGTACAACGGGACCTACAGGCAGCACAGGTGTCACTGGTAATACAGGTTCTACAGGTCCCACCGGTAATACTGGTGCGACTGGACCTACAGGCAACACAGGTGCCACTGGTAATACAGGTTCTACAGGTCCCACCGGTAATACCGGTGCGACTGGACCTACAGGCAAAACAGGTCCTACGGGTATTACTGGTGCTAGCGGTTCAACAGGACCTACAGGTATTACAGGCGCATCTGGTTCAACCGGTTATACTGGATCTACCGGACCAACCGGCTCTACAGGTGCCACTGGTAATACAGGTTCTACAGGTCCTACCGGTAATACTGGTTCAACGGGTGCCTCTGGCTCTACAGGATCTACGGGTGCCTCTGGCTCTACAGGATCAACCGGCTCTACTGGCTTTACTGGATGGACGGGTTCTACTGGATCTACAGGATCAACGGGACCCACCGGTAGCACGGGCTCTACAGGTCCTACCGGCAATACGGGATCTACTGGCGCAACGGGCGCAACGGGTCCAATTGGTACCGGTCCAACGGGTACAAAAGGCTCTACAGGTTTCACAGGACCCACAGGTGCCGCGGGTATTAATGGTGTCTCAGGCGGTCTTGTATTATTCTTGAACACACAAGGTGGCACCTACACAAGTACACAGATTGGCGGTATATTACAACCCGTCCCTACCACCCCTCAAACGACCATCACCGCAACTGTTGGAACTTCAGGATATATTGATATTGCTACATTTTCTACGACTACGGGCACGTTACAGACGACGTTTGTGCCGGCGGGTCTATGGGACTTGAACTTGTTTGCGGCAATTAGTAATAACACGCTCAGTCAATATGTGAATGTGTATTTTAATGTCTCTTATACCAGCTCTGGTCAAACTTTATTGTTAGCAAATTCGTCGGCAGGCGCGACACAAGTAAATCAGACAACGGTCCAAGAGATAGATACAACTGTCTATGTGCCTGAGGTTCAATTACAGAGTATTAGTTCGCAGATTATTATTAATGTCTTTGCGGAGGCATTTGTCAGCAGTTCGGTGTTAACGATGTATTTTCAGGGATCGGTGCCATCTCATTTACATACAACAATCTCATCATCCAATGAGACTGGACCTACGGGTGCGACAGGACCACAGGGTGTAACGGGACCAACGGGTCCCACGGGTGCGGTAGGTACTGGACCAACAGGTTCTACGGGTTCCACCGGTATAGCTGGTAATACAGGATCTACGGGTAGCACGGGCTTTACTGGAACAACAGGATCTACGGGTAATACCGGCTCCACGGGTCCTACGGGCAGCACGGGCTTTACGGGTCCTACGGGTAACACAGGGTCTACTGGTTCTACAGGATCTACTGGTCCTACGGGACCCACTGGTAACACCGGCTCCACTGGTCCTACCGGTACAACGGGTAATACCGGATCTACGGGCAGCACGGGTAGCACAGGACCTACAGGCAACACGGGCAACACCGGTTCCACTGGACCTACTGGTAACACGGGAAACACCGGCTCCACGGGCTCAACCGGCTCTACGGGACCCACAGGTACAACAGGAAATACTGGTGCTACGGGTAATACAGGTCCTACTGGATACGGGTCAACTGGATCGACGGGTAGTACAGGAACTACGGGTTCCACTGGACCCACGGGTCAAGGTGCGACAGGAGTAACCGGCAGCACCGGCTCTACGGGTAACACGGGATCCACGGGACCCACGGGTCAAGGCGCAACGGGTCCACAGGGACCGACGGGACCGATGCCTGGATTGGTCGTCTCAAATTATACGGCAACAATGTATCTATCAACGAATCAAACATTTAATACGAGTTTAACACAGGTAGGTCCTTGGGTGGCTCTCAATGACCCTCAGGGATGGGTCGGTACATACACAATCACCCCAACTGTGTCTGGATACTACCTACTCAACTGGAATGCTGTATGGAATTCAGTTGCGGGTGGAAATCAGCAGCAGTTTAATGTGTTTGTCGGCGGAACGCAAATTTCCTATACTGTCAATCCTGCGACTGCGTCAAGTGCGAATATTGCCGGTGCCTCTAAGATTGTCTATATTACGGCAGGTCAGGCAATTACCGCATATGCATATTCAGGTGTAAGTAATAATGTTGAAGGTGGTTCAGCAGTAGGCACGTGGATAAGTGCGACGCTTATGACGGGCGCTGGACCCACGGGTAACACTGGTGCCACAGGTCCAACGGGCAATACGGGCAGCACCGGTGCCACCGGTCCGACGGGACAAGGTGCTACGGGAGCCACGGGTAATACTGGTAATACTGGTAATACTGGTCCAACGGGATACGGTGCCACGGGATTTACAGGTCCGACGGGCAACACAGGTTCAACGGGACCGACAGGTAATACCGGTTCAACTGGAGCGACTGGTAGTACAGGAGCCACGGGATTTACAGGAGCTACAGGACCCACTGGCAGTACAGGACCCACAGGAAACACGGGCTCAACAGGAGCTACAGGTAACTCTGGCTCTACCGGTTCAACAGGTAATACCGGTTCAACTGGAGCGACTGGTAGTACAGGAGCCACGGGATTTACAGGAGCTACAGGACCCACAGGCAATACGGGTAATACGGGTAGCACAGGACCAACAGGTCAAGGTGCCACCGGACCAACAGGCAATACAGGAAACACGGGTAGTAACGGTAATACGGGACCCACGGGTCCTATTGGAACCGGTCCAACCGGTGCAACGGGTTCCACAGGTCCTGCAGGCGGTTACATCAAATTCACAACACAGTTGAATAATGTATCGGCGGGTGGTGTATATGTGGGTCCTGCCACACCGGCTGCGTGGTCCACTAGTTATACAGCATTGGGTGGAACGGCTATTATTAACTTGAGTTTTAGCGCATATGCGACGGTGACCGGTTTGGCTACATTTAATCTAGTGATTGATGGAAGTACGGCGGCAAGCACCTCATACTTTTTCAACGGTATCAATTACCATTTGACGATTCCTTGTATCTTTAATGTGGGTGTGTTGTCCGCAGGTGCACATACAATCTCCATACAAATACCGTCAGGTGTAACAGCCGATACACAGGATTATGCACATATGACGATTGAAGAAGTAATAGGTGCAAATAGCGTGGGAATGACCGGTACGACCGGTAGTACAGGTCCTACAGGCAGAACAGGAGCAACCGGATCCACTGGTACCACAGGTAACACTGGCTCAACGGGTAATACGGGTTCAACCGGACCTACAGGCATTACTGGAGCCACAGGCAGTACTGGATCCACTGGTATTACAGGTGCATCTGGAGCCACAGGTAGTACTGGACCTACGGGTAGCACCGGCAATACAGGCAGTACTGGACCAACGGGTAATACAGGATCCACCGGCAGTACAGGATCAACTGGACCGTCAGGACCCACGGGCACCTATGGACAGGGAACATTCACGTGGGTCATTTCCAACCCCGCAAGCATTCAGGCAGTCAATTCGGGTCAAGTGGTCGCTATAACAAATCCAAACTGGACAGCCAATGCGTATTCCGCCTTGGGCTACCCTGGACCGGTCCAGATGTCGTTCTCGCCCGCATACGCAAGCGGACCCACCACTCCAGCCCCCCTTGCGGCGGGTATCGCCTCTGCACCCGCAGGCAATCCAAGTTACATAAATATTGACATTCCCATCTATTTTAATAGCACAACTGTGACATTCGGCTACGGTTTAACGGGCGCCGTTACAGTCATCGGTTACCTAACTACCGATGTATTTACAATTCTCTTCAATGGCAGCCAGGTAATTATGTATAAGAACGGCGCCAGTGTTTTCGGTCCGTATACTCCTACAATTATTCCTGCGCTGTATTATGCGGATGTAGCCTTTGGTGCCGCTAACACCTCCATACAGAACACACACTTTGACCGATTATTGTTAGGAGCAACAGGACCGACTGGTAGCACTGGTCCTACAGGTAGCACAGGCAGCACAGGTATTACAGGTGCCTCAGGAAGTACCGGTTCTACGGGTAACACCGGCAGCACAGGACCAACGGGGTCTACGGGCGCAACCGGTATCACTGGTGCTTCAGGATCTACAGGTAATACAGGTAGTACAGGACCTACGGGTAATACTGGATCAACTGGACCGACAGGTAGCACAGGTCCGACGGGATACGGTGCCACGGGTGCTACAGGTATAACGGGTTCTGTTGGTGCCACGGGTCCAACCGGTTACAATACGTATTATATATTTAACGGCGGAACACCGACAAGTGTGTACTCGGATGGTCCAGCGTTTGATTGCGGCGGTGTTGGATATACAGGCAACATTGGACCCTCTGGAAATTACAATGGTACAAATATTCAATTTCAGTTGAGACACGGTGACGCATCGACGTGGACGAATGTGAATCCGACACTTGCTATAGCGGAGGTCGGTTTAGAGACGGATACGAAGTTATTTAAGATCGGTGATGGAATACTTGCGTGGACCGCATTGCCATATGGCGGTCTGATGGGAGCGACGGGACCTACGGGTACCACAGGACCTACAGGCAGAACGGGAACAACGGGAACAACGGGCAGCACTGGACCAACAGGACCTGGATTTACAACAATTACAAATTATGCGAATACGCGAGTATTGACCGCAACGAGCGCAAATACTGCGAACGCAGAAACTAATATTACGTATGCCACATCAACTCTGACAGTCAGTGGAGGACTTTCTATATCAAATCCCCTGTTGCCATCAGGACAAGCAGTTACAATTATAGGCACTGGTACACGTGGTGGTACAGGATACGAAGATTTCTTAGCAGTAACCAATAACTACTATCCTGCGTCTACAACGAATAAATTTCTCCGTTTGACGAGTAATTCACAGTTACAAATTATTAATAGTGCGTACACCAGTAATTTGTTTAACTTAGATGATACAGGAAATCTTACACTTCTTGGAACTCTAGGTCTTTCAAATGGTAATCTCAGTTACCAAAGTTATTCAGGGTTTCAACCTACTTTTTCAGGAACACTCAGTGCCAATCAAAATGGTCAAATGATTCAAGTAACAGGAAATATAACACTGCCTTCAGGCTCAAGTGTGCCTTTGGGAGGAAAGTTTAATTTTGCGAGTGCGTCATCAGCGACTACATACACAATTACAGTGAATAATACAGGAACAGAGTTTATTTACAATGGAGGTGTTTTGGGTGCAACGAATCGTAGTATTACAGTACAACCTGGAGAAACATTAGAATTGACCAGTCGTGGAGGAAGTGAGTGGGATGTAACGGGTGGAACCGCAGGAATCCGTTATCAGTTAATTGTGCCAACAATGGGAGTATCATTCGCAAATAAGTCTGCGACTCAAGCAACCTATGGTACGCTCGTTGCGTATATGGGAAATGGTAGCGGTAATACTGCGGGCGCCTTATACCTCGCCACAACAACAGGATCAATGGGAATTACAGGACAAGCGTTATGGTTATATTTTGGATCAGCACCGTCCGCACAGACAATGTCGGCGACGCTAACAACCACTGCTCAAAGTGTAGGAGGATCGCCTACAGCAAGTCATACAGGTGATATGGTTGTAGCAACATTTTCAGATACAACAAATAGTGCTTTTTATAGAGTTACGGGACAACAGACGACGGCGTCTAATACTGGAAGCTACAGTCTAATCATTGAAAAACTTGCGTAACCGCACCTTTCATAAGTTTGTATTCACTTCTAAAAATATCTATTAATAGAAGTGAATGCCGTTTATTCAGATACAGTTCCGTAATGGAACTGCGAGTGAATGGACAGCGGCAAACCCTGTCCTGGCACTCGCAGAGATGGGTATAGAAAGCGACACCAAGCTTTTTAAGATTGGAGACGGCGCAACTCCATGGAACCTATTGCCCTACGGCGGATTATACGGTCCTACGGGATACACTGGAACGAGTGGAACTGGTCCTACAGGTCCGACGGGTAGAACAGGTCCGACGGGTATAGCAGGAACTACGGGTCCGACAGGTGCTGCGGGATTTACAGGTTCAACCGGTATAACTGGCGCCGCAGGAACAACTGGTCCGACTGGTAGTGCTGGTATTACAGGTGCCACGGGTAACACCGGATCTACTGGTAATACAGGTCCGACAGGCAACTCCGGCTCTACTGGATCCACTGGACCAACGGGTAGTACAGGCAGTGCTGGTGCTACAGGTATTACTGGTAATACTGGTAGCACTGGTGCTACAGGTAGTACTGGTAGTACTGGTTCTACAGGACCTACGGGCATGACTGGAGCCGCAGGCTCTACAGGACCTACGGGCATGACTGGAGCCGCAGGCTCTACAGGACCCACGGGAAACACTGGATCTACAGGTAATACGGGCTCTACTGGTAATACAGGTAGCACGGGAAACACTGGATCTACGGGCTCTACAGGCTCTACGGGTAATACGGGCTCTACAGGACCTACAGGCAACGCGGGCTCTACGGGACCTACAGGCAACACGGGCTCAACAGGACCTACAGGCAACACGGGCTCAACAGGACCTACAGGCAGCACGGGCAACACGGGCAACACGGGCTCAACAGGACCTACAGGTAATACGGGCTCTACGGGCTCCACTGGTAATACTGGCTCCACAGGCAGCACAGGACCGACAGGCAGCACAGGACCGACAGGCAGCACAGGACCGACAGGCAGCACAGGACCGACAGGCAGCACAGGACCGACAGGCAGC
>Ga0207958_1000222_pt1 | contig 19616 bp, 21 predicted proteins | sample CryBogCBH27Jul07_FD_184606 | JGI IMG/M metagenome (GOLD analysis project Ga0207958, IMG submission 184606) | Freshwater microbial communities from Crystal Bog, Wisconsin, USA - CBH27Jul07 (SPAdes) (version 2) | ecosystem: Environmental > Aquatic > Freshwater > Lake | place: Crystal Bog... | reverse complement strand
ATTCCGACGAAACCGGCAGCAATTGCCAGGACCACTTCAATGGAAGGCATCTCTTATTACTAGTTGAGGCGATAATACATTAGCAGACGCATCGTATCTGCCATCGGAAACTGCTGGGGACCGTGGCTTGTCACGTGGTCATCGTTGTAGCAAACCCAAGTCTTCCCAGGCGGCATATCACGACCATACGTCCACCAGTGACCTCCGTCGTAACAGACCACGGCGAACAGCGCATACTCAATTTTGTTGAGTGTCAGAATGCTGGAGTAGGTCACCGTCGACCGCAGAGACGTCACGTGAAAGGTCAGAATCTGCGGGAATCCCGCCAAGAGAAACTGCTTCGTGCAGCCCTTGTTTTCGCACTTCTCGCACTTCCAATCGGGGATCTCATAGGGCTGTGCCGCGGCAACAATCGCCTCTGAAACCGACTGCTTGGGCTTCTGCGGGACAATAGGAAACTCAATCATCGACTCGCGCTTTCCGTCTGTGTAGGGACAGTTCTTGCACTTCAGCCGATTCTCCACCTTGAATCGGAAAAGCTTATCCAAGAAAGGCACCTTATCGCAAATGAACTCGAGGAGCTCGTGCGAGTCACCAATGCCCTCTCCTGCTGGCATCAGCGTCGTATTTACACACGTGTAGAAGTCCTTGAGTCCCATAGATCCACCTGAGTACCAGATGTTGTAGAGACAGACTTCGACAGGATTTGTTTCATCGTGCTTCCCATCGTGGAAGCGCTGTTGTAGATCTGGAATTCGAAAGACTGCTTGCAGAGCCGCGTTCACCCAGCACGATCCCCGCTGGTTACGTAGTCCGAAAGACTTCATTACTAGTGTTGTAGACTCCATGTTTAGTGTAGGAACGCCGAGAAGTCAGCTAAGTACGGAACTGGTTCCGTTTTGGTCGATCCAATACTCGGTGTGAACTCTTGGTAAGGATTGGGAAACAAATCCTTATCACCAGGAGACCTGGAGGAACCAGCAGGCATTCTGGAGGTTCCAAAATACTGACTGTTCTCATCCGATCCAGTACTCGATGCACCGGGCAGCGCTCCGGACGTCACCAATGTTGTATTTTGCGAAAGAGGCGCAATTCCGGCTCCCTCAACCATCGTAGACTCCCTCGGCTTGGGTCCAATCAGTGTTGGATAGTCACGCTTCGTAACCCCAGTCCCTCCATCGCCCGCATTGTCACCGAGTCCAGTAAACGCAGGTCCCCAGATGTTACCGTTGTTCGGACCCGATGTCGATCCAGCCGTTGTAGATGATCCGCCTGTACTGTTTCCTGACGATGCAGAAGTTCCTCCATTCTGACCCTGTCCCTTGCACGCCGCCGAAACATCAGCCCATTGCTTTGATGCAATCTCAGTTCTACACGCATCGGTCAATCCTGTTCCCGCATTGGCTGCATCGCGAAACGCAGCATACCCAGAGTCTGTAGCCTCGGATGCCGACTTCTTCTGGGCGTCTGTCAACGCTGCATTTGCATCACCCGCAGTCTGGTCAACAAAATATGCCTTCAGAAGCTTCTTGATATCTGCCTTGTTGTCCTTCAGGAATCCAGCAGTTGCCTTTGTATCCACAAATGTATTGACATCCGATTCTTTCAGAGCAACTTTGGCAGGCTGATACACGCTTGTATGGAAGTCTCCCATTACATCAGAGATTGTCACGTCCACCAACTTCCGCTGATATTCGAGCATTTTCTGAGCATATTGTGTATTGTCTGCATCTGTCGGGCTCGGTGGCAGAACAGGCTTCTCTGCAGAGTTTGCCGTCTCCAGTGCCTTCACGAGCGTTGCAGGCATCAAGTTAACAATCGTTGGATAATCTGAATCTCCATATGGAGGACCCTTCAGACTCGCAGTATCCTGGAATCCCTCGCGGGCAGTCCAAAGAAAAAGAAGGACCGCAGCCGCTAGCAGTAGAATCAAGGTCCACTTCTTCATTACACTCTTGTCGGGAGGAAAAATACGATCACGACAGCAAGAACCGAGAACCCAGCGAGCACAAGGGCACCGATCACAATCCAGTTTGTTCCGGAATCTGTTGTGGCGGTCGCTGTTGCAGCGGGTGTTGTTGCTGCAGCTTGTGCTGTCACGCCTCCGCCAAAGACGGAGTTCAGAATATCGCCATAGCCAGACTGAGCAGCACCATTCTGTCCCTGGAGAAAGTACTTCATTAAGAAGTCGCGAACATCGGCATAGTTTGCAACAACCCAGGTATCTGTCTGGTTACCAAGAAACTTATTGACAGCGGCAAGATCGAGTGTTACAGTAGCGGGCTTGTACACCTGCCAATAGAAGTTACTCATCACCTGTGCAATCGGACTGTTGTTCGTTCCATCTCCATACACAAGCTTCACCTTATCCAGGTCGGTCAGTGGATCCGATGTAACACCCATCTTTGTTTTAAGGCTCTTCAGCATCGCAGGGGACATCATATTGATGAGCGTCATAGCCTTCGCACTTGTGTTTCCATATGGAGGTCCCTGGATTGTTGCAGTGTCTTCAAAGTTCTCGCGTGCTGTCCATAAAAACAGAATCACAGCCCCAACAGCTAGGGCTGGAAGAAGCCACTTGCGTTTCATTACATTCTCATAAGACGTTTTCTTCACATCCCGGTGTTTTTGTCTCTGAGCAGACATCGTAGAACTGAGTTGATGTCTTGCCAGCACTACCGTATTCAACTTCACCGGTTCTGCGAGGTTTCCCTTGTTGGATCAGCGGTGCATAATAACCTTCGGGAACCGGACCACCGCGACGTGTATCTGAGGGCTCGTAGTCTTTCTCTTCACGCGTATACACTTCATCACGACCATCTGACGGCTCGAGATTTTTGGTTGGATTGAACTTGACCTGAGCTTGCTCCTTTGCAGCGGCACTCGACGCTGCGTCAAGATGGAATGCGTCTGCAATGATCAAACGAAGAGCATTTGTGTCAACGGGCATACCATTCACATCGGGTCCAGCCAAAAAAGCTTCCAACTGAGCAGTGGTTGGTTTGACAGTTGCCGGTGCATAGACCTTGTCATAGAATGCCTGGAGGACTTTGATGTAGTCATCATCGTTGGCTCCAATCGGAACCTGTGCGTCAATCTTACTCTTCCAAGAACCACTCTCTAACGTGGGACGAGTAACGCCAGATGCTACACCAACACCGGCAACGCCATATTTATTAGCGCCTTCCGTTGTCGAAGTAAACTCGGGGTCAACAAATGATTCGCGAAATGTCAATCCTGCAAGAATCACGAAGAGTATGAGTGCGAACCACTCGATCATTATTACTGGACAACACAAAACCAAGACTCCTTCGGCGGTGGCGCTGCAGGCGGCAGGACTAATGGTTTGTTCGGCTTTGATCCGCGATCATCTGACGCATAATCCAGTTTGTAGTTTCCTTGGGCGATCGCCTTGTCCGATGACTCGACGCCCTGCCACGAGGATTCCATTGCGTCATACTTTGCCTGAGTCACTGGATCACGGGGCGAAAACTCCTTGAATCCAGTCGCGGGTGTGTGGACGGCAAGAGAATGCGTATACTCTGCATACTGCGACAGAGTTCGGGCATCGTTTGGTTTTACAGGCTGGGCTGTTTGCAACTCATCGAGTGATGTCATTTTTGTCACTTGCTTATATAAATGACCACAACAGTTCTACGTGGAGGCGACAAGAAAGAGGAAGCGAAGAAGCTTCTTAAGACACGTCCTCTTCTTGTGTTGTTTTTTATGGATGGATGCCCTCACTGCGAAACCAATAAGCCTGCGTGGGATGAAGCAAAAAAGAAGGCGGATGTCCCTACTGCCGAGATCGAGGCTTCAGCAACGCCTGAGGAAGAAGCAACTGGTTTCCCGACAATGAAGTACAAGAGCGAAAAGGGTACAAAGGAGATCTCAGGCGAAAAGAAGTCGGGGGATGAGATCTTAGAGGAGCTTGATGTTCCCAAGAAATCAGCGGGTGGCAGACGTCGTCGCCTCCGTTCCCGTCGGCACGTCGATCGTCGGGGTGGCAGGAAGACCCGCCACCGTACCCTTCGCAGCTACGTACCCTTCTGAGAGGAGCTTATCGGCACGCTGTCCCTTACCTAGGAACTTCAGCAGACCACCGTGATCATCGGTCACGACTGTATGGAAATTGCGCTGAGCCTGCACCATCTGAAAGACATCTGAGGTGTCCATATAGATATTGGATGTCTTTGCAAAAGCAGCATTCACTTCATCACGAACATCCTTCCGAGTCACGTCTGCAGCCGGCGGCAGCATCGGATTATCAAGAATATCAGTCAGATGAGGATTCATAAACGGATTGTCATCTGACGGGTGGGTCTCTGCGGTACCCTTATAGCCAGACACAACCAGTCCATTGCCGAAGTTCTCAACAATCTTCCGGGCAGTGGGGAACATTCCGTTCAGCGCAATCGTGCATCCCATCACCAGTGGCACGATGAGGAGGTACATCGGGCGCATACTCGACAGGAACAGCAGTCCGGCGAGATAGACTGAAAATCGGACAACAGCATTGAGTGCAGTTGAGACGGGCATATCCGCCGTAGGAACAAATTTGAACCACGTATCCTGGGTAAACAGGATGCTCGGTTCAGAATACCAGAAGGGTTCTGTAGACATCTCTCTTATCTTCACTTGCGAGACTTTTCACCGAGCTTCCTCTGTAGGCGTGCAAGCATACGAGCACGACGAGCCTCCGGGGAGTTCGAAAGAATCTCACGCGATGTATTTCCAGTAGCAGGTTGCTCGCGCTGTCCAACCACCATCTCATTCATATACTTGCCAAACGTCGATGTCATCTTCGCACGAAGCGTCTCAATCTCACGGATCAGCTCCTGCTGGTTGATCTTGCCCGACTCGATGCGCTCCTTCAGATGCTCCTGGGCACGCTGCATAATTGTTCTGAGAGCATCGCTGTCGTGAGGATTCTGCATCAGGCGAATCAGTTCATCCGGGTCCTCCAAGTTGATGTCCAGATCCTCAAACTTGATCGACTGCACAAGATCGCCAATGATGGATGCAAGCTTGGTGTTCATCACGAGGTCGATGATCTCCTTCAGGGAGTTCTGCGTATCCTCGTCCTCCAGAATCTTGGAGACCTCATCCTGGCGATTACCCGGGAGCGCACTCTTGATCTGCTCGAAGATGGCGCCGAACTTCTCCTTCGGATCACCGTGCATAACAGCATACAGCAGTGCCAGCCGAACACGGCTCCACGCCTCATCCGAGCCGTCCCACTTCACAGTGATACCCGGAAACAGCTCGGGCGCAGTGTCCTTGTCGGTAAAGAGTTCATTGTCCTTCTTGACAATCTTCATCAGATGGGGAAGGAGTTCCTTCTCAATATGAGCGAACAGTTCATCGGAAGCCTTCGGGAACTTGGTATCCGGCATACGTTCCTTGAAGTACTGAAGCAGATTCCTCAGGTGCTCCATTTATTAGTGTAGTAGAGTAGTCTTCTAAGTGGATTATAACTCGGGACCCGCCTTGTCTGCAATGATCTGAAAAAACACTGCAAGAAGTGCAGCCAACAAAAATAAGATGATCCCAGATTCTATCTGTACCTGGTCTTCATCGTCTACGTCATAGAAGTCGAGGACCATTACTTGATTGCGAATCTACCGTTTAAGCGGAGCGATTTCCACCGCGGCTGGCAAACTCAGCTTTTTGGTTGTCAGTGAGGCAGACATATCCGAGGTCGCCCGAGAAGGGAGAGCCATAGCAATCAGGTCCCTGCTTGTTGTTCGCAAATCCATACAGGGGCTGATCGTTGGTCTGATCATACGAGTGCTCAGGGGTCGGCAGGGGCTCTGCTCCAAGGATCGGCGAGGAACCCGAAAAGCCCTTGACGGGTCCCATATCAAGGGGCATACCCTTCTCCTGCTGCATAAACTTCTCCTTCACCGCGGGCTCCGAAGCCAGCATTGCAGTGTTAACATAGAGCCCAGCGAGCAAGGCGGCAACGAAAAATGCAAGGACGGCTGTAGTTCTCTTCATACTTGTGTTTGTGGTGAGAAAAAGAAGCCCCGTCCAAAATGGATCTGTTCGGGGCTTGTCAGAAGATATCACCTGACACAATGGAGCCCAACTATAATAAGATGTACCTCGCCGACCTGAAGCTGATTGCAAAGACCCGCCGTATCAAGATGTATTATGTGAAGACGAAGGAGGAGCTGGTCACGCTGCTCACAATGAAGGAATTGCCGGAGGCAATGAAGGTGGAGAAGATGACCATTCATCAGCTCCGTGCCGAAGCAAAGAAGCGCAACATCGTTGGCTTCTGGAACCTCCGCCGAGGGGCGCTCGTCGACCTGCTATTTCCGAATGTTCAGGATGTCAACAAGACTACCCCGGACCAATATGAGCAGGATGAGAGCCAAGCAAACGAACATCATCAACCAGAGGAGCATTACACCGAAGAGGTACGGGTAAAGGATATTTAGAACTCTAGAAATCATTGGACGCAAAAATTGGGACTCAATGGACGCTTGGACCTCAGGAGCCTTCAGTTTTTCAATTACGTCCTGGATGAGTGGGTCCAAAAACTTCGTCATCGCGAAATTTGTCTTTCCGTCAGTATAAACATAGAATGAAGCTCACGCAACCGAAACTGATCCGCCTGGGCCTGGTGCTTGCTGGCGTCGTCGTTCTTTATACGCTGTTCACGTCCTATGGTGGCGCCAAGGGCTCTCTGCTGGACCGCGCCGAGGAGCTGGGTGGCACCGGACCCACTGCCCCCCTGTCGGAGGCTGGCCCCAGCATGGGTCTGCCCCACAGCCTCGGTGGTAATGCCGCCTCCGCCGAGGGTCTCCAGGGACGCACGCCGGCCTCCCAGCAGACGTACCAGGAGACCACCCTGAACTCGGATGAGCTCCTCCCCAAGGGCAAGATGGGTGCCTCGTGGGCTGCCGTGAACCCGGCGAGTGGCGAGGACCTGAAGGGACAGAACTTCCTGCAGTCTGGCTACCACTCGAACATCAACATCATCGGTATTGCCCAGACGAACCGGAACCCGACGTACGACATCCGCTCGGAGCAGCCGAACCCGCAGGGCAAGGTCGGTCCGTTCCTGAACACGACGATTGACCCGGACCCTTTCAAGAGCACCCGCTCGCTGGAGGGACTTTCGGCTTAAATCTCTAGTGTAAGTAATGTTACAAGTCGCTGCAGCAGGATTGACGGCTGCAGTCGCCCTGTCTTATTTTTCGGGTCCCCGAAATACGATCCCAATGCAAGGACCTGATGGGAAAACATACGATATGCAGAACCTGCCCAACAAAGAGGAAGCCGTGAATCGGATGGCAAAGATCTGTGCAAACCTTGCTAAGCTCCACGACTCATATGCAAAGGAACCCGCACTTGTTGCTGATCCTCCGGTCGGTAGATTCTTGGCACGCTACCATCCCGATTGCTTTGTGGAGAACGATATGACATCTGGCGACACGTCATACTCTGAGAACAAGGGACAGAAGATCGTTGTCTGCTTGAGGGACAAGACGAAAGCCCCAGAGTTTCCTCTGATTGACGAAAACACCGTGATGTTTGTGATGCTCCACGAGATGGCGCACTTGATGACGGAGACAATCGGTCACACACAAGAGTTCTGGCTTAACTTCAAGCGTATCCTTCACGATGCCGTCAAGATCGGCATCTACACATCTGTAAACTATGCACAAAAACCTACACCGTATTGTGGAATGACAATCACGGATAATCCTATCTAACCACACTATAATGGAGTTGCCCCTTGCAGACTCGCCAACAATGGTGTCGTTCTTCCCGGACGACACGATTGATACCGTTAGACAACAAATAGCCGTTATAAAGTCAACTCATCCGGATCGCCTCTTTATCGAGGTCAAGGTTGAGTTACCACAAGACTACTATTCGTCCAATCCGAAGCGATGGATGGATCTGTTCTTCCGCTTGTCTCACGGAAAGAACCTGATCAAGAAGGAGATTCTTGAAGCGTATGTGACCCAAGTCCGTCTGGGAACGGATGTTGCTGCGCGTGATGTAAGTCGTGAAGACTGGCAGGCAGTGGAAGGATTCTTGCAGCCTCTTTTTCAACCCGATGCTGACTTCACAGAATGGCGTATTCTGGGTGTATCAGAGGAGAAGTCGATGATCTTGCCAATTCCTCCCCGCGATGTCGATCTGAAGGAAGCTTTCCGTCCGGTCCCTGCTCGTCAACTGCTGTTTGATACAGTGCATCGCGAAACTGCAACCGAGTTCAAGGCGGTGGAGTTAGATGAAGGTACATCTGACAACGTGAAGCAAGTGTACTTCCCTTTCTTCCAAACCACAACCCCTGCAAATATCGAGTCTTTGCGCGTGCCGTTGTCAACCGATCACAAAAAGCTCGCTGCACTGATGGAGCTGAAGGCACCCGAACCGACGCACACAGCGATCTTGAGAGCCAAGTGGTATATTCCCTTTATCTCAACCAAGTTCAGTGCCCCGCGTAATCGGTTTGAGCAGATGTTCTACGGTATGACGGTTTCCAAGGAGACGCCTGTGGTCAGCTTCTTTACGTCGAAGGGTGAGACAACCCGGCACAAATTCTTTGTGGAGGACCCGAAGGAGAAGAAGCCGTTTCTTGATATCCCGATGTGGAAAGCGTGGACATCCAATACACAGCCTCAGCGCCGTCTTCCTACGCTCCTCTTTTACCGTGGCAAGTCCCGTATCTCCTTCGACCGTATTGCTGTCACGAACAAGGACATCACTATCTCGACCTACCGTAGCAAGGATTCCAAAGACACAATGGAGAAGCTCCAGAAGACTACGCTGGAGTGGCTCCAGTCACTGGATGCTGTGATGCCATTCTTGATCGAGACAGACATTGATCCGAGCCGTTGGGTTCTGAATGATCTGTCTGTGATCACCTCCTACGCCAAGGAAGTGTCGGAGTTCGATATGCGCCGATTCGGATGCCTGCAGTCCGTGTTCAGCTACCAAGATGACTCCTTCCGTCTCCTGCGTGCAGATCGTGACTCTGATGTTCCTGCCGAGGTCTTGCGTGCATACGGGATCCTACAAGCAGGTGATTCACTTGAAAAAGAGATGGGAGTCTCTGCAGCGCAAGCCGCAGAACTGACAGAGAAAGTGAAGGCTCTGGAAGCTGACGAGAACTTTAACCTGGAAAAGGCAACAACTGGATATCCAGTGATTACATTTTCGTCGAAAGACGTGATGATCAAGTTTGTGACCAAGCTGGACCGCGTGATAAACTATGCAAATATCCTCCGCTATGTCCTGACATCCGACTCGAAGGAAGTCAACGAAGTCTGTCCTACGCGTCTGGAGACTGTCGAACCCGCAGCAGGTGTTGCACCCATTACAACTCTTGCAGTGGAGGATGAGTTTGATATGAGTGAGTTTGCTGAGTTTGCCGAAGAGGAAGAAGCGCCGGCTGAGCCCGGTTCCAATGCTGCAGCAGCCGTCGGCGGACCCGCTGGACCCAAGCCAATGAAGGTGAAGAAAGGCGGACCGCTTGGCACGCACAACTATTTCAACAATCGTATCTTGCGGATTGATCCTGATCTGGTTGATGCAGAGTATTCAAAGAAGTGTGAGAAGCTCACTCAGGTCGTGGTTCTGACGCCGGCACATCAGGCAAAGATTGGAGAGAAGTACAACTACGCAACAGCACCCGAGAATGAGAAGATGAAGGTTGACAAGGGTATTGCTATTTGCCCTCAGTACTGGTGTATGTACGATGAGATCCCTCTTTCCGAAGAGCAACTTGTGAATGGCGAGTGTCCCGAGTGTGGTGGAAAGATTCGTGTTACGGAGAAAGAGGACCCTCGTGAATACACTGTGATCAAGCGCAAGGCTGATTTCAAGTTCCCCGACTTCAAGGATCCCTCGGACAAATCAAGCAGTAAAAAGAAGGTTCCGTGTTGCTATCGTAAGCCGGCTGGATCCTCTGAGGTTCTTGCACCCAAGACAGTAGTCGATGAGTACTACGTCTTGGCGGCAGGTACAATCCCGTCTCTTCGTATTGCCTACCTACCTGAAGAACTTACCAAGCGGATCGCTGTGAAGACAAACTATGCAAAGACGTGTCCGAAGAATCGTCTCGAAGCATCGATGAGTGATATGTTCCGCATCGGTCTTGGTCTGCCTCGTGAAAGCTTACCCGTTCTCTTGAATGACAAGCGCAATATCCCGTCTCCCGAGCACGCAGCCGATCAGGTTATCCAATGCTCTTTCTTCCGCACCTGGAAAGATCTGGGTGATGGTGCTGATCAGATCGAGCGGATTGTGTCTGGTATCGATCGGGCGTGGAACGAAAAAACAATGAACCCGATTGATGAGATCGAGTATGTGGCTCTGATCCTTGATTGCCGTGTGATGCAGATTCACACCGCTACAAACAAGATCTCTTGTGGATTCTGGTCAGACAAGACATCTGCTCGCTCGCGAACAATCACACTGCTTGATACAGACATCCTTGGCAAAGTGACTCGTCGCAAGGGTAACGTGGGTTCTAAGTTTGACTATATGGTGGATGTCAACAAGTTCGAAGAGCCAGCAAAGAAGGCACTCCAGGCACTTCACGTGTCTGCCTGCACAACAACCATTCCGACAGTTGCAGATGCACAGCAGGAACTGGCTGCAAAGAACATCCCCATCTACGAGTTCATTCTGGATCCCTTCAGGCGAATCCAGGCGCTCTTTGTCCCGCAAGAGGTTGTCTTACCGGTTCATCCGATGAGTATGGACATCCCCGAAGGTGGTCGTGTTCGTTCGGGCTATGCAGACATTCCTGACGAAGAGCTCCCTACAAGCAAAACATTGTCTACATTCCTTGCTGAGACACGCCATCCCGGATTCAAACAAACAGGACTGATGTTCTCTGCAGATGGATTCTACTCTGAGTTTATGCTCGAGTCTGGCTTCCGTGCACTGTTCAGACCCGAAGAGTCAGAGGACGATGAAGTTGCAACAGAGGTTATGAAGACCATCCGCGATCCTCACTCGGAAGAAGAGCTGGTGTCTTCGCCGCCTAACCGGGCTGACCTGAAACTCGCAAGCGATATCTCATATTCCTCTGAGGTCTTTGAGTTTATGTTATTCTCGATCTCAAAGGACATCCAGACTGCTGATCACGAGGATCTGCGCGCTGCAATTCAGAACCCTGGACCTGATCTGATGAAAGTACTGCGGAAGTGGCTTGACGCAGAAGCCCACTGGGATACAGTGAATGAGCCTGTTCAGTTCGTGAACAAAGTTCGTACGCCGTGTGGTCAGATGGAACAAGACTCTTGCAAGAAATCGACCCTGTGTGGTTGGCACGAGGATACCTGCAAGATCAAAGTGAAACCAATCGTCGACAAGCAAAAACTGCTTACAAGATTAGCAAAGACGCTAAAGGACAACTCGAAACAACGAGCTCTGGTGTTGGATGGAACCCTGTCTCCCTTCTTCAGCACTGTGCTGTATCTGGAGATGCCTCACGAACTCATCACAACAGCGCCTTAAAATCATTAACGCGGATTTCCGCACTAATAATCTTAGTTTTGCGTTCAACGGGAATCGGACCCGTGTCGAAGGTATGGAAAACCCTTATTCTACCACTGAACTATGAACGCGGTGGTTAGCAGTGCATCGTTTCGATCGATGGACCTACTGGTTATGAGCCAATCGCGCTTCCTCTGCGCCACACTGCTGTTTGCTCCATAGTGGAATTGAACCACTGACCTACCGCTGATTGTATACTTAAAAAAACTTCATTGTCCCCGAGCATACAACACTGCTCGGGGATAACGGTAAAAACAACTCACTTGTTTTCCTACAAAGCGGGTGCTCTACCTCTGAGCTAAAAGAGCTAGTTGCGTCGCCGGGTCTTCCGACGTTTTGATTTTCTACGGGAGCCTCCCTTTGCGTTTCTCATCTTTTTCAGGAACCCGATCTGCATCTCTTCGGCTTCCTGTTGTGCTTTCATTTCTTTCTTATCAGCCTCTGTCGGACTCCCAACTACTTCTGCGTGGGAGTATGCTGATCCTGGGTCTTCTCTTTTAATCTGATCTGGCGGAGTCCTATAACCTTTCTTAGGAAGATCCAGTACCGTACTGAATCTCTTAGGCATTACTCTTTACCAATACTTGACTTCTTACGCCTTCTTGACGAAGTGAACCTTCAGGAACGACTGGAGGTTCAGATACGTCACCTCATCCTTGTCGCCCACGCGGAGGAGCTTGGCGAGCGCGGCGTTCGGGAGGATGCGGCGCTTGAACGAGGGGTCGAAGCACGAGTGCGTCTTGACGTACTCGCTGATGAACTTCGTCACCTGCGTCTGCGAGCGCGTCTCACCCGACTTGAGTCCCATAAAGTGGCACAGCTCGTCCGTCAGCGGGCGCTGGACCAGGAAGGCGTTGTTCGCGCGGCGCTTCTCCCACGCGGCGCGCTGCTCAGGCGTCATCGTCGCCGGGTCAACCTTCTTCTTCTTCTTGGAGTCGCGAGCCTCGCGCTTGGCGGACTTCGCAGCCTCCTGGACGGCGCGGACGGCATCGCGGACACGGGTCGACAGGTCAGAGCTGAGCGACTTGAGCGTCTCAGCAAGGGCGGCGAGCTGCGCCTCCGACGAAACAGCCGGAGCCGTGGACGTCGGCTCGGCAGACGGCGTGACAACCGTCGGCACCGTCACCTCCGCCTTCGCGGGCGTGGCGGTCTTGGCAGCCTTCGCCTTAGGCTCAGCCTTCACCTTGGGCTCAGCAGCCTTCGGGGCAGGGGCGGCAACGGCAGCCGGGGCAGCGGCGGTCTTCGGGGCATCGGACTTCTTGGCGGCAGGCATCTTGTTTGACTTAGAAACAGAAGAAGAGGACGACATCTTTAACGCACTGGTATACTCTTACCACCGGCGGTCATCTAAACCCTTTTCTTTTCCACAAAGAAGGGATGGGTCCTTTTTGAATAAATCAACATTCGTTGCTTGGCGCCGAGGTAGTATGCCCGATAGGCACGGATGGGGTCATCACACTTAAACTCGTCTGGCATAGCCATTCGGAAAGGAGTCAATCCAACGTCGGGTAAAGGTGGGAAGTTGTCAGCTAACCAACTGATGTGCGCCTCGGTCTTGTGGGTCTTGCCATAGCGAAATGTATATTCATTACAGAGCCAGTATCCGAGATCGCATAGCCATCGATAGTTTGCAACAGACTCCCTAATCCAAATAGCACAGGGATGGTTGGGATGTGTCTTCTTGTATGCGGTGAGAGGTAGATTGTCAGGATCCAGCACCCAGTGAGCACAATAGAGTAGTTGAGCGGTTTCGAGGATCATCTTGACGACGTGTTTATCACAATGGAACTCCGCGGCTTCGCGGGGATCCGTTGAGAGGATAAAGATATTCATATGCGATCGTAAAGTATATCTGTAAATGGTTTCATTTTAACAGCGGTATATAGCTGACATCACTGCAAATACCGTTTCATATGGCTCCTTCTGAAGGACAACGACTCGCATCAGGTTTCGCAAAGAGTTGACAATGTACATCGACGCACCTGCATTGACAATAGACATTGTCAACATATGCGCGGCGAGATAGGAGGAGATAGGCGAGTCGTCCCGCAAAAAGCGCCACATTGCAATATGAGAGTTCTTGGAAAGGTGAATCAATTGATTCAGTGATACATCTGTGAATCCATTATCTGCAAAGGTCTGATGTAACATTATCCATCTGCAACGGATGCGCTCATCCAAATTTCTTGGATCAGCTGGAACATCCATACCGTGTCGAAGACGATATGCCCACATCTCGCGAAGGCGTTTGCGAACATCCGTTGTCAGCGGTACTCGGGTGTATGGATTTGTGGGTTCCACAGACTTCAGCGACCAGACCCACAGTGTATCAAAATCAAACCACCACGTCTTGTCGGATTCCGTGAATGCAAAATAGGTGAAGGGATGTTGGCGACTGGATTCTGTAAATGTCACAAGCTCCTCGTCATTTGAAAGATCTTTGCGATTGAGAACACCGGGTCCGCCTAGCCGAAGCCGTTGCAGAACCAACCAACGACGGACAATCGCCTGACACTTCGTGATACGGATATCCTTTTCACGAATGTCTTTCCATATCTCAGCCGTTTTAGCCTTTGCATGGATCCCGCAAAAACTATGTCCAAGTAATGCCTTGGCTACACATTGGACGGTTGAGCCTTTTTTCTTAACTGCGGCGCATCTAGTCATTCTTTATGCGACAACTAGTTATCTGAAAGTCAACTTTTCTTATCGACGTGAATGCCGTAAGCGAATCATTGAAAACTAGTATGTGATACCACCCTCCAAATAATATTTCAACTGTGTTCTCATTCAATATCTGATACGGACCGGCATTCCGAACCTCACCAAAATAGGTAACAAGATTTCCAGGTTGAAAGGTTATTGTATTTTCTTGATCCTCCAATCCCCAGTGATATGTCTTTCCCATTAATCTAGGTGACAATTCACGCGTGCCCTGCATCGATCTAAAGAATATCTTGATTGCAGGTAGTTTTTTCCAGTACCATCCTGGTCCACCTGGAAAGTGATAGATCGAAATGCCATTCTGTATATGAATAGGATTATTCATGACATACGGTCTCAGCAACTGATTATCATATGCGCCCTTCATTATCGCACCATAGTTAATATAAGGTTGTTCGAGACAACCCGGTATAGGTATTTTCTTCTCGTAGATATCCAGATTAATATGAGCATTTATTTCGGCAAATAGCTCTTTCATCTGCACACTATTGCAAAAAAGAAGCACTCCGGCACAAAATGCACTTGTATTGCCGTCGATCTTCGTTAAGTCGAAGAGAGGTGTATCGCCTCCCCAGTGCGCGTGAGAGATAGTTCCTTCTTGCAATCCATATAGTTTGGTTGGATCGATATCGATCGAGAAGAGTCTCCCGATTGGTTCGTTTACGACAATATCTGTATCGAGATACAGAATTTTTGTATATTCGGAAAGGTCATAGTTGAATATATGAAGTTTTGCCCTACTACTCTCAAACACGCTATCTACCGTAAGCAACCTGGTTGAGACTCTTGAAATACCACTTGCTGCTCGAAGAATGTCTTCTTCGAAGTCAGGCTGAGTAATTACAATAAAATCAACATCCTCTGGAACCTCTCCATACAGAGCAATTGATTTAGCAAGATACTCGAAAAGTGTAATATATTCTTTGCTTCTAAAAACACAAGCATAGATTAGATTTCGCATTACCAAGATAGGTCCTAATAATTTTGAGTCCATAAACGTACGGACAAAATGGATCTACAGACAAGCTGAGTAGTATGATCACACAACCAGAGCAAAATGTCCGTCAACGCAATCATCAACGCTAGCAACCTCGACATCAACAAGGTCTCGTTTGGAGATATCCGTGTGAGCAAGACGAATGGGTCCAAGAGTGTCCCGATCAAGTACAATGGACAGAACTTCCAGATGCGCATTCCCAAGCTTCAGTATCCTATGGGCGTCTCAATCAAGGAGACTGAGAATGGCACCAACTACACGATGCTCGCAAGCCTCCGCGGTTGCGACTCGTATGCGAAGGAGCGCGCACCTACCGATGCTGGCGAGATCGGTCAGATGTACAACTTCCTGAAGGATCTTGAGGAGAAGGTCATCAAGACGGCGGTCGAGAAGTCGACGTCGTGGTTTGGTCGTGCTCGCAAGGAGGATGTCCTCCGTGACAGCATGAAGGCGCTCGTGTCGCCGAGCGTGGAGAAGCAGGGTTCTGAGTGGGTGCCGAATGGCAAGTACCCGCCCAGCTTCCGGATGAAGGTTCCTGTCTATGATGGGAAGGTCAATATGGACGCAGTGGATATGGCGAATCGTCCGATCCCGCTGACGACGGACAACCTGGAGACGGTCTTCCCGAAGCGCATGGAGGCTCGCTTCATCGTCAGCCCGAGCATCTATGTCTCGGGTCAGGGATTCGGTGTCACCTGGCGTATCTCGTATGCACAGGTCTCTGCACAGCAGCGTGTTACGGCTGCTCAGGTGTTTGAGGCTGAGGAGGGTGCTGATGAGGAGCCCGAGGAGAAGCCGACGGTTGCTCAGCTTCTTGCAGCGATGAATGCTCCCGAGGAGAGCCAGCCGGAGGAGTCAGCGTTTGAGGCTGAGATTCCGACTGCAGCGCCTCCAGCTCCTGCACCGACTCCCGCAAAGCAGGCTCGTCGTCGCGTGGTTGGCGCGGCAATGTAAAGCCAAGTAACTCCCAAACCTTAGAGTCAGCAGGCGGCTGACAGACGTACAAATCGTCGTCTATAAACATAATTTTTGCTTTCTCTGGGAAGTCGAGCGGGGTCTGTGTATCACAACAGTCTATCTTTTTCAGTGAACACGATCCACACTCTGAACAGCTGTGGACGATCGGTCGATTCAAGATGTGTTCGAGGCTGACAATCCGCGCATTGCCGTAGAGACACGCACTCAGAATCTCATCGGGTGTTGTGATCTCTTCGGTAATCCAACGCTCGACTGTTGTGCGCGGAAGGGTAGACCACAGACTGTCAACAGCTGTCCATTCTTCCTGGAAAAAGGTGCTAAAGGGATTATCGTGAAACCAAAGAATACGAAAGTCAGCGTTGTTCTGTAGAGAGTGCTCAACCAGTCCTACACGCTCAAGATCTTCGCTGTACAACCAATATACGTTTGCATGAGAGTAATGTCTGTCGCGGGAACCCCGGTAGACATCACGACCATCCATATTCCAAAGATCAGAGACGACATCTACATCGTGCTCTGAGATATCACGGGAGAGGTCCTTATAGAGAACGCTCGGATCAAGGATTGATTGCATTACTCAAACGACACAACAACCTTCACGTCGTGGTGACGCACAGCCTTCGTTGCAGACCGACTCAGCTCGTGACGCTTGCGACGAGTGCCGTCCTCTGTCGTCTTGGGCTGGATCGTAGTGGAACAAGCCTCCATATCTGCGTGGATTGCATCATAGTTCTCCTCGAGATACTTGAGGACATCATCCTGGATTGCCCACTCAAAGAAGTTGAGCTGTCCAACGGTCGTATCCAGTCCCATAAACTGAATGCGCTTCCAACGGCAGAACGGGTCGAACATCTTCTTGCTATACGCCTTCAGGTGAGACTTGTAGGCAAGATAGACAATGACGTGACGGGTGCCAACCAGATAGGCAACATTATGCTTCTTTGCATAGTTGGTCACAAGCCAGTCCAAAAGACGGAGACTGACTTTTGATTCTCCAGACAGGATTGTTTGGACCTTCTTGAAGTTTTCCGTGTTTGAGTAAAATCCCTCCAGACGGTGCAAGACCCAATGATCCCGATTTTGAATGACCTCCATTTGTAATACTACTGCGGTATTCTCGCTTAAAGTGGGTCCGTGAAGTAAAGACAAATGACTGAACCACTCAGTGTTCCGACGTCCGTTGGGTTTGGTATGGAGGGTAAGTTCATTCTGCCGGGAGAGACACAAGAGTTCAAGGAATATGCAACTGCACAGGAGATGATTCAGGATCAGCCTCCCAAGCCAGATGTACCTCGGTATGTCGCTAATGAGGAGGAGTTTGAGAAACTCAAGGAGAAGGTGAAGGGCGTGGATATTCACGCTAAGATTGGTCGTGTTCAAGAACTGGAGGCAGAGGGAAAGACCTTTGATGAGGCATTTAAGATTTATTGCTATGAGTCGTCTGCAGCTGAGGTTGCGAATCCGATCGATTTGATGTCGATGGCTGTGAGTGAGGACGCTGGGTTTCCTCTTGATCAGATGGATGCATATGATGAAGATTTTAAGAAGATGTATGAGGATATGTTCTCTCGGTCTTCGGAGATGGGCGTGATGGGTGCGGGTGACTTTGAGGCTCGTCTCGCTGCCCTGCAAAATGAACTTTCGAACACCAAGGTAGAGAACCCCAATGGAGGAAGCATTGTCTTCGTATCTTCTGGAGGATCGTCCGTACACGCACCTCAACGCCCGTCTACGCCATTTTGTGCTTCTGTGCCAGTCCTTGGCGCCGGAGATTTCGTATCGATTCCTGAAGCGGGAAGTTATGAGGGTGGCGCAAAAGTTGATGACGAGCGAAGTGGGACGCCTGTGGATGCGTGATCGAGCGTTTGAGCGGACGGTGCGCCTGTATGGAAAGCAGGACCAGCGCACCAATGCCTGGCACGCCCAGCGAGGCACAATGATTACTGCATCCGAGGTCTCCAAGGTCTGGCAGACGCCCGCATCTCGACTTGAGCTTCTACTGAAGAAGCTTGAACCGGTTGCCAAGGTTGATACAAACTCCTTCAATGCAATTCCAGCTCTGATCTGGGGCACTCGCTTCGAGCCTGTTGCAAAGAAGATCTACGAGGACACGACGGGATGTGACATCATCGACGTAGGTTGTTGCCAGCACCCCGTTCACAAGTTCCTTGGTGCATCACCTGATGGTCTGATTGTTCCTCGGTATGCGGATGCCGACCCTAGGCGCTATGGTCGTCTGGTGGAGTTCAAGTGTCCGATGAGTCGCGTGCGCAAGGATGAGATCCCGAGTTACTACGTGCACCAGATGCAGATGCAAATGGAGTGCACGGGTATTGATGAGTGTGAGTATGTGGAGTTTCGATTTAAGCAACTAAACTTTACAGAGTGGGATGAAAGCACAGCCACAAAGGGAGTCTTTGCAGTAGCCCCGGATGGAAAGGTCAACTACAAGCCAGATACAATTGAACTCCACCACTGGCAGAGCACTCTGACCGAAGACGATCAGTATGTCTATTGGATCTTGACCGACATCAAGAAGGACTTTGTGCCGAAGGACCCGAACTGGCTTTCAGATCACCTTTCAGAATTGCGCGCATTTTGGGATGAGGTCGAGCAGCATCGCGCGGCTGGGACGAAACCGGACTTACCACCACCGAAGATCCCGACTCTTGACCTCTAAACCAACTACAGAATCTTGCATACCAAGACCGGTGTCTGGATGCGAATTTTTTGTTCCACTCGTCAATCGTGAACTGACTCCCCATACTAAGATTACAGCGAGAACAAATGGGAACCAGGTTGTTCACATCTGTTGCACCGCCCCTGGACTCTGGGATATTGTGTCCACACTGAAAATCAAACACGTTCATAGTATTCGTACACCACGAGACTTTGCACTTGTTTTGGAACTTGGGTCCAACGTGAACTAACCAAACTTGTTCACGAACAGCTTTTGGTATTTTTGCTTTTGATGTCATTAGTTCTTCTTACATACGGCTCTTAAACTGGTTGACTTGCCACGGCGTATCTCTTCCAATGGCTTCACCCACGCTATTGTTCTGCTTGAAATGATTTGTCCGCTGCTCATACGACGAGTCTTCCAGAGCCATCGCACGCTTCTGCTGACTGGTATCAATCAGCTTAGACTCCGGAGGACCACCATAGAACTTCTCCATTCCAGGAAGAATATTTGTGACAAAGGCAACAGCTACAAGAGCAAGTACGAACCAGACCCACTGCTTCATTGTTCAAAGCTCCCGAAAAAAACGGATGCCTGTCTTAGTAAGAAGGAAGACATCACAATGGAGGATAAGGCACTCGATACTCTTCGCATTATGCTTGGGCGCCGTGAGCTCGATACGACTACCGAACGTGTTACAACTGA
>Ga0207958_1000216_pt1 | contig 19942 bp, 15 predicted proteins | sample CryBogCBH27Jul07_FD_184606 | JGI IMG/M metagenome (GOLD analysis project Ga0207958, IMG submission 184606) | Freshwater microbial communities from Crystal Bog, Wisconsin, USA - CBH27Jul07 (SPAdes) (version 2) | ecosystem: Environmental > Aquatic > Freshwater > Lake | place: Crystal Bog... | reverse complement strand
ACAGATCTCCCAGCGGTTTTTTATCGGATTGAGGGTGAAATCAACCGGCAATCTTGATATTGGTTTTGGTCGTCCAACCGGATTTTCCTTCACAGTCGCCATCGGTCATGGTGACTTTGACATAGGACAGAAGATCAATGACCTGGACTTCCTCGATTTTGCCACGGGTGCCTGGTTGCGCCGTACAGATGCTCTGTTCGCGATCTTCTTCAGATACCGAGGCACTCATCATGCCGGGGCCCGCCGTGATATGGCTCAGACCACCGTTCGGATTCTCGATGACTACTTCCTGGCCCTGACTGAAGGATACATTTCGTACTTCTGACTGGGAGTTACCGCCGATGAGAAAGAAACCAAGGCCGCCGATAACTACCGCAGCAATGCCGCCGTAAAGTGCCATCGGATTTGACTTGATGCTGGAAGAGCCCGAAGTGGAAGATTGATCGCTGTTTCCAAAATTAATCGACATCTGGTTAACCTCTTTTCATATTGTTATCAGGGGGGCAGCGCTGGGATTAAGCACGCATGGCCACGTAATCGAACGTTGCAATCCAGGACAGTTACCTGTTTCCCCTCCTGAGGAAAGCCAAACAATCCCAGTCGTGGGTTTGTTCGCCCGAAGCGCTAAAAGTTCCCGAGATTTTCACTGGGGTATCCCTTTTGCCTCGGGAAGAATGGGTTCAATCTCACAGGGCTTGGGCTAAGATGGCGATATATTTCAACTGTCAAAGGCATAAAAACATGTTGCGGATACTGGTATGGGTTTTCCTTTCAGGTAGTCTCTGGGCCGGCAATCTCTTTGCCTCAGGGCTGTCGTCACTGAGTACGGGTGACCTTCAGGCACTGGAAGGTCAGGGTGCTGTCATCGTCGACATTCGAACCCCTGAGGAATGGAAGGCGACGGGTGTGATTCCCGGAAGCCAGACCGTCACGTTCTATGATCGCGACGGGCGCTATGATCTGCCGGGGTTCAGCAAAGCGCTGACTGGGATCGCACCGGATCCAAAAACCCCGGTGGTTCTGGTGTGCCGATCCGGCCACCGAAGCGGAGAGGCCGGAAAGATGCTTGCCCTGCAGTGGCCGGATCGGAAGATCCTTCATCTTGGGAAAGGCATTAGCGAGTGGATCCGGGAAGGAAAGCCGGTCGTATCTCCATCAACCCTAACCCCCTGAACGCCCGGTCAGGGTTCCGGAGGAGCGATGGGCTCCGGGAATCCTGGCGAGAAATCGATGTCCTCATGTACTTCAATCGCGCCTCCTTTCTAAAAGCCCTGAAACTTTCGTTATTCGGCCGACCGTTTCGATGGCGCCGCTGGTTTTATGTGCTTTCCTTCACGCTTCTTTATCTGGTGTTTGTCAGTGGAGTGGCGGTCCTGCGTTGGCTCGACCGCCTGATCTGGCGAGACGTCGAAAACACCCCGATCGAGGCGCCGGTCTTCATCATTGCCCCGCCCCGGAGCGGAACGTCCTTTCTGCAGAAACTCCTGACGCTGGACGATCAGCGGTTCGTCTTCTGGAAGATGTACCAGACGATTCTGCCGACGGTAGTGACCGAAAAATGCATTCAATCCACTGTGGGCTTCGACCGCAGGCTGGGCCGCCCGGTTGGACGCCTATTGAACTGGTGTGAAAAACGCTGGTTTGGGGGGTGGGACAACCTTCACACCATGCGATTGGATGCGCCTGAGGAGGATGGGGCTCTTTATCTCTATGCTTTCGCCTGCGAGGCGATCTACATGTTGTTCCCGTTTATCGAGGAACTCTGGGAGCTGGGTTTTCCGGACACGCTGCCTGAGGAAGATCGGCGGGCGCTGATGAAATACTACCGAACCTGTCTTCAACGTCTGGTCTACAGTTCTGGAAAAGGCAAGACGCTTCTGATCAAGTCCACCAACTCATCCGGCGCCGTGGCCTCGATCCGGGAGGCTTTTCCCGATGCCAGGTTCATCACGATCATCAGGGATCCTGCGGCCTCCATTGCCTCGAGCATCAGCCTCATGCTGCCGGCGCTGAAAGTGCATTCACCCGAGATTCCGCCGGATGGTGATGTCTCGAGAGCCTACGCGAGACTTTCCACCGAGTGGTACAAGTATCTCCACGATTTCACCTTGGGGCTTCCTGAGCATCAAATCCATGTTGTGGATTATCGGTGCCTGGTTCGAGATCCCGCAGGGACGATCGAGGCCCTCTACGCGCATTTCGGTTGGAAGATATCGCCTGAATACAGGTCGCGCCTTGCCGCCCAGCAGCAACGACAGAAAACCTATCAGAGCGGGCATCGCTATCGGCTTGAAGATTTTGGTGTGGACCGTGAAGCGCTCTATGGCGAACTCACGCATGTCCTCTCAGCGCGAGGGTTTGTCAGGGCCGATCCACCGTCTGAATTGGGTGGAGGATAGGATTGCCCGCGCGACGGCCACGTGGATGAGCCCCAGGGCGATCAGCAACAGGCTTTGCACGAAAACCTCCCCTAGGACTTCGGGGTCATCCACCAGGGCTGCAGCAAGAAGGATCGCAAGACCGATATTGCGGTTGGCAGATCCGAAAGCCATGACCAGTCGCCGATGCACAGCGCCTTCGCCCAGCGCGAGCCCGATCATGAACGTCACTTCATAAAAAAGGATGTAAGGCCAGGCGCCCGAGAGGGTGAAATGGGCCAGGTGGCCGGATTCGATCGAGGCCAGGTAGCCGAGAGAAAGAACGCCGACCGCTTCGGATAACCATTCCATCGGCTTTTGGATGGCCTTCGCACGCGTTGGAAAAAATTCCCGGAATCCAATGCCGAGAAGCAAAGGGAGCGTGATGGAGGCGGCCAGAAGCTCAAGAATCAGAAGGACGGAAGGCGGCTCGTTGCCTTGATCCTGCAAGAGCCAGAAACTCAGGGCGGTGGCGCAAGGCGTCAGCAGCGCAGAAAAAGCCGGGAAGAGGGCGGTCAGACCGGTTGCCAGCGCCAGATCGCCGCGTGCCATACGGACAAAGAGGGGAACAACCGGCGCAAACGGAGCGCAGGCCAGAAAAATCAATGCCCGAGAGGCATTCCCGCTGAGTCCTCCGTAAAGGATGAGGGTGGTTGCAAGAACAGGGATCAGAAAGAAGTTGCCCAAGACCAGCGCACCCAGTCGCACCCGCCGAAGGGCCTCCATCAGGGCCTTGAACGAGGTTTGGAGCCCGATGGCCAACAAGAGCCCAAAAAGGGAACTGAAAGCCAATCCTTGAACAATCTCCAACGCGTGAGACATGAGAAAATGGGGCACGGGTCTGGACCAATGTTGGAAAGCAAGCGAGGGTGAGATCCCCTCCATGAGGACGTACGGGTGAGAATAGGCAAGCGGGGCTACAGGATCAAGGCGCGGATTGATTACGGCTTGTCCCGATGGTTCGAATGGTCCACACGACATGCCCTTCTGGTGATCGTGCTGTCCATCGCGGCGGCGGCCGGGGCGCTCTTTCATACGATCCATCACCTCAGGATCAATACCTATCCTGGAAATGTTCTCTCCGATGCCTTGCCCTGGCGCCAGGACAAGCTAGCCTTTGAGAGGGCGTTCCCGAGTTTTCGGGATTCGGTCGTGGTGGTGATTGATGCCCCGACGCCGGATCAGGCCCGAGATGCTGCAGACCGACTGGCCAGGCGTCTGGGTGAGGATCATGAGCATTTCGAATGGGTGTTCTATCCTCCTGCCACGACCTTTTTTCGCCAGCATGCCTTGTTGTTCTTAGGGGTTGATGAACTGGAGACACGGACGGAGCGGCTCGCTCAGGCTCAGCCCTTCCTTGCCGACATCGCCCAAGATCCCAGCCTTTCAGGCACCTTCCATCTCCTTCGGCGCGCTTTGGTTGAGGAGCGTGCTCAAGAAATCGATTTGGGCTCCCTGTTTTTGGCATTGGCAGGGACATTGGACGATGCCCTACAGGGCCTTGATCGGCCTCTTTCCTGGAGTCAGGAAATGTCGGGGGTTCGTTCGGACAAGGACCGTCGGGTCTTGATGGAAGTGATGCCCAAGGTGGAATACAGTTCTCTTGCACCCGGAGAGGCCATGATTGCGGCCATTCGCGGGGCGGGTGATGCCCTCGGATTTGCGAGGGACGGTATTCAGCTCCGGATCAGTGGGTCGGCTGCCCTTTCCATTGACGAGCTCAAGAGCGCGAGTCTGGGTGCGCAGATGGCAAGTTTTGGGTCATTCGCCGGCGTCGCGCTGGTGATGTTGCTTGGGCTCCGCTCGCTCTGGCTGGTCTTTGCCGTTCAGGTCGGACTGATCCTGGGCCTGATCTTCACGGCGTTTTTTGCAACGGTTGCGCTCGGACAGCTGAATCTCATTTCGGTTGCCTTTTCGGTCATGTATATCGGGATTGGCGCTGACTATGCGATCTACCTCTGTCTTCGCTACCGCGAACTCTCCGGATCTTCCCGCCATCATCGGGCCGCACTCAAGCGAGCGGTCCGGCATGTCGGTGGATCCCTTGAGATCGGTACCCTCACCACCGCGATCGGCTTTTTTTGTTTTATTCCGACCAGTTATCGCGGTGTGGCTGAACTGGGCATCATCTCCGGTGCCGGGATGTTCATCAGTCTTTTCATCACGCTTTTGGTGCTTCCCGCCTTTCTTTGTCTTCGAAGGCCCGCAGCATTCCGCGATCAGACACGGGCCTCCGAGGGTCGGATGTCGCGCCTTGCAGCAGGGATCCTGGGTTATCCCATTCGGCATTCCAGGGCGGTTCTGATAGGCGCTGGACTTTTGGGACTGATTTCAACGGTGGAACTCGAGCAGAGCCATTTTGATCACAATCCGCTGAATCTTCAGGATCCCTCCAGCGAATCGGTTCAGACTTTCAGGGAACTCCTCAAGGACGGTGGCAATTCACCATGGTCGCTGGCGGTCCTCGCCCCGAGTGAGTCTGAGGCGGAGGCACTTAAAGCCCGTTTGGCTTTGCTCCCTTCGGTCGATAGCGTTGTGACCCTGAGAGATTTCATCCCCGAGGATCAGAAGGAGAAGCTGACCCTGATCGATCAGTTGTCAGTGACGCTGGGCACGCGCCTGATGGTTCCCTCAGGCGTCCTGGCTGAAGAGGATCCCGAGCGATCGCTTTCAACTCTTCGCGGCTTCCAGGCAGACCTTGCGGGCTATCTGTATCGACATCCCGATCAGGATGCAGCTTCCAATGGAACGCGATTGGAATTGAATCTCGTGCGCACCCTCGATCACCTCGAAAGCATGGAGGCTTCGGCTCGAGGTCCCTATCTGGAACAGCTGGCTCGCATGCTGGTTGGTGAACTGCGCCCCAACCTCGATCGGCTTGAGGATGCCCTGAAGGCTGATCCGGTGACTTTGGACTCTCTGCCCTCGGATCTTAAATCCCGCTGGATCAATGCTGATGGAGTCTGGCGGGTGGATGTCCGGCCCCGCGAGGATCTCCATGATCCTCTGGCCATGCGCCGATTTGTCGATCAGGTGAGGGGCGTTGCGCCGCACGCAACGGGAACCCCCGTTCTTTTCCTTGAATCGAGCCAAGCCGTAGTCCGTGCCTTTCTGGAAGCCTTTGGCCTTGCGATTCTGGCCATTACGGCCGTGCTTTTTTTCACCATGGAGCGTCGCATCGATGTCGTCCTTGTCCTGGCGCCTTTGTTGCTTGCCTCGGTGTTGACCGGTGCGTTCATGGTGCATGGGGGGGTCGCCTTCAATTTCGCCAACATCATCGCACTCCCCCTGATTTTTGGGATGGGTGTCGATAATTGCATTCACATGGTCCATCGTTACCGAACCGCGCCACCACAAAATGGCGTCCTGCTGCATACCAGTACGGCTCTGGCGGTGCTTCTCAGTGCACTTACCAATATCAGCGGCTTTGGCAATCTCTCGGTGGCGCCGCACCGAGGAATGGCCAGCATGGGCGTCATGTTGACGATCGGCATCCTGGCAACACTTTTTTGCAGCATGCTGGTTTTGCCTGCACTCCTTCGCGAGTGGGAGCGCTTTCAGTCACGTCGCGGCAGGAAGGCTTGATCATGGATATGCGGAACCGGCCTGAGGGATATGCGTTGGCCGTGCTGATGGCGCTTCTGGTGAGCGCCCCGGTCCTGGCAGTAGAAAATGCCCTTCCGGTTTTTTCTTCAGAGGATCGGCGGATACTAGAGCAGGGTTTTCACGGTGCGTTTCGCTACCATCCGATTGCTGCAGAGGCATTGGAGGATCCCCGGGCCTTGTTGGCGCCGGATGAGGCAGCCAATGTCTACCGGGTGCTTCCGGAGAGTGGACCTGAGTCTGAGGAAACGCATCGCTTTACTGCAGTGAGTGAAGTGCCGGGAATCTCTCGTTTTGAATACCACCTGAATGCCACCGAATCCCAGTTACTCCGCCTTTCCGACGGACAGGGAGTCTTCATCGAGGGGGCGATCGACCGAAAGGAAGGCGTCCGTACCGAATTTCAACCGGCCAAACCCTTGCTTCCGAAGGGGCTCTTGCCCGGGCAGTCGGTCACCGGTGTGAGCAAGGTTCGAGTTCTTGATCTCGCACATCCTGAAAAAGTGCGTCACAGTGGGGAACTCAATCTCACCTTGACGCACCTTGGGAGCTTTCATGGGATTGTCCCTTTTGGTGAATACGATACGGTGCTGCTTCGCCTTGAAAGTCGTGGCAAGATCGGTCCTGCTGACATCGTGCATCAACAGTATTACTGCTTTGCCGAGGATACCGGCCTTCTGGCATTCCTGGAGTCAAGGCGGATTTCCGCTTTCGGGATCTATGAAAAGCGCGAACAACAAGCTTTGGTACTGATTCGTGAGGATGGGGCTCAGTAGAAATTCATACTGGGTCTCTTCTTCCGGGTACAATGGTCGGAAATACTGGGCCTTTCGACAGAAAGGACGTAAGCCACATCCCCTCAGAGGTCTGGATCTGGAAATAAAGGGAATGATTGAGACCCACTTCATGCGACCCCGTGGAATCCTGTTCTGGCTCTTTCTGGTCGCGCTCCTGAATGTATCAGGCTGTGCGATTTGGGGGCCCAATTACGAAAAGCCCCAACTTGAAACCCCCGAGGCTTGGAAGAGCAAGGATTCTCTGGCCCGGATTGATGGGGTTCCGCTCCCTGAGATGGCATGGTGGGATCGGTTCAAGGATCCCGTTCTCAATGATTTGATCAAGCGGGCTCTGGTCCAGAACAACAGCGTTCAGTCGGCCCTCGGCAATATTTTCCAGGCCAAGGGGATTCTCCATCAGATCGAAATGCGCTGGGTACCCCGGGTGGATGGGGGTGCGGGCTATATTTCAGTCAATGACACCAACCCCCTGACTGGCGCGAAGCTCCCCTTCAACAGCGGCTTCTCGGCCGGCTTTATTCCGAATTATTCGATCAACATCCTGCAGCAGCTTCGAACCCAGGAGCAGGCGCAGGCGAATCTCGCCGCGACCCGTGCTGCGAAGAATGCGGTCCGGTTGGGCATTATCAGCCAGATGACCGGAAGCTACTTTAGCCTCCGCGAAGAGCAGTTCCGCCTGGCGCTCCAGAAAAGCCTGGTCGAAGCGCTGGATGATATCGTTAAAAAGTACACCGAGGCTCACAAGGAAGGCCTTATTTCTGCCTTCACCTTGCGGCAATACACGCTCCAGCTCGCGGATGCACGGGCGGAGATCCCGGTGATCCAGTACAACATCGTTCGTCTGGGGAATACCATACATCTGCTTTTGAACGAGAACCCCGGTCCGGTAGCCGAAGGACTGGAGTTCATGGCGCTTCCCTATAAGTCGATTATCAGCGGCAATCTGCCCTCCAAGGTGCTGATGAACCGGCCGGACGTACTTTCAGCCGAAGAGCAGTTGCGTCGTTCCAATGCGAATATCGGCGTGAACACGTCCTTCTTCTTCCCGACCATCAGTCTGACGACGCCGGTGGGGCAGAGTTCACAGGCCCTTTCGACCTTGTTTACCAGTCCCGAAAGCTATTGGCAGTATCAGGGGGGGCTTAGCATGCCCATCGTGAATCTTGGCCAGTTTGGCGCCATTGAATCAGCCAAGGGCCAGTACTACACCGACTACTACAATTATCAGCAGACGGTTCGGGGTGCTTTTGCATCGGTCGACAGCGACTTTGCTTCGCACGAGAAATACACCGAGAGTCTCGAGCAGATGCTGCTTTTCTATGAGACCAACCGCCAACGCTACGAAAACGAAGAAACCCGTCACAAAGAGGGTCTGGTGGGAATGCCGGAAGTCCTCAATCTCAGGGTTACCATGAATCAGGCCGGTATTCAGGCGGCTCAGAGCAAGCTGAATCAGCTGCTCAGCATTGTTCGCCTGTATCAGGATTTGGGCGGCGGTTATGAAGTCAACAACACCGAGGATGCTCATGACCTCGGCGACGGACATCGCTTCGGCGATCTATTCTAGGAAGTTAGGCCATGCGACATTCCTCGTTTCTTCTTGCACTGGGAGCCTCCCTCCTTCTCGGCGGATGCCACAAGGACGCGCCACCGCCACCGCCCTTGCAGCATGTCAATGCCCTGGAGGTCCAGCCACATAACGTGGAATATGTCTTCAGCTATCCGGGAGTTGTGCAGGGGGTCATCGACTACCCGGTCATTCCCCGTGTCAGTGGTGCCATCTTCAAGCAGCTCTACAAGGAAGGCAGTCTGGTCAAGAAGGATCAGCCCCTTTATGAGATCGACCGTCGCCCCTACCTTTTCGCCCTTCAGAATGCCGAAGGACAGCTTCAGAAGGATCAGGCGGCCAACGACAACTATCGCATTATCTATGAGCGCTATCAGAGCCTGACCAACAAGGACGTCACCTCGGTCCAGGACGTCAATACCGCACTGATCAACTATCAGGCGGCCGCCGGTAACCTCAAGACATCGATTGCCAATGTTGACAACGCGAAGCTGAACCTTGAGTACTGTACGGTGCGAGCCCCGGCCAGCGGCTATATTTCAGAACGTATGATTTCCGAAGGCATGATGGTGACGGCCTTCCAGACGCAACTCAACGTCATCAATTCACGTGACAGCATGTATGTCGCCTTCTCGATGCCGGAACTGGATCGTCTTACGATTGAAAACGGCGGTCTTGATGGACGCTACCAGATCCCTGATGAGTACCGTTTTACGGTCGATCTGACATTGGCCGACGGAAGCAAAATCCCGACCGCCGGAAAGGTGGAGTTCCGCGATATTCGTGTCTCCTTCTCGGATGGCGTATGGCAGCTTCGTGCCTCAATTGATAACAAGGCGTTGCCGAGAAACAAGCTTTTGCCCGGACAGTTTGTCCATGTGTTTCTCAGAGACCTCGTGGTGCTCAATACCTTCGTGGTTCCACAGGAAGCCATTTTCCGTGACCGGGATTCCAGCTTTGTCTTCATTCTTGAGGGTGACAAAGTTAAGAAACAGAGGGTAAATCCGGGCAAGTATCTGCTGGATGGCACGCAATTGGTGGATGAGGGACTTAGTCCTGGCATGAAGGTTGTGACCAATGGGGGCGTGCGGATTGAGGAGGGACAGCAGGTGATCACGGATGAGCTGAAACATGATCAGGATGGAGAGACGACGATTGCACCTCAGACAGGTGAGGATCTGACGCCCATGATTCACGACTCGGATCGTTAAGGAGCGCACCCTCATGTTTTCCGAGAAGTTCATCTCACGGCCGGTTCTTTCGATTGTCTGTTCGGTCATGATTGTGATCGGTGGGGTCATGGCCGCGATCTATGCCCCGATCGATCAGTACCCCCTCATCATTCCGCCGGTTCTGAACATCAACTCGACCTTCCCGGGGGCAAGCTCCGAGGCGATTGCCAATGCGGTCACCGCGCCGATCGAAGATCAGATTGCCGGTACGGAAGGCATGATCTACATGCAGTCAGCGAGCCAGAACGGCAGCAACAGTGTATCGATCAACGTCTACTTTGATGTCGGGACCGAACTCGGCATCGTTGAGGCCGACACCCTGAACCGTTCGCTGACAGCCTCCAACTCCTATATTCCGGATCAGGCGAGGGGACAGGGCATTCGTATCCGTAAGATGATCCCTGACCTTTTTCAGGTGATTCCGTTCTATTCGGAAACCGGTTCCCCGGATCCGCTCTATATTGCGAACTACGTCCAGCGCTTCATCTATCCCGTCATCGAGCAGCTTCACGGCATCGGTTTCGTCAATATCCTGGGTCAGCGTTCCTATGCCGTTCGTATCAATGTAGATCCGAAAAAACTCGCTTTCTACAAGATCAGCATCCCGGAAATCATTGCCAAGGTGCGTGACCAGAGCAGCCAGTATGCGATCGGGCAGAACGCCATGCCGCCGACCTATGGGCCTGAAAAATCCAATTTCCTGATCACGACCACGGGTTACTACACCGATGTAAAGCAGTTTCAGGACATCGTGATCCGCGCCAATATGGATGGCAAGGATGTGGTGGATCTCAAGAATCAGGAAATGACCCAACCCAATGACCTCACCCTGAATGGTCAAAGCCAGATCGTCAGGCTCCGGGATGTGGCTGATGTTGTCTTGGACGCCAACAGCTACAACAACTACTTCTTCGTCCACAAGCGGAACCACGAGACCGGCAAGGTCGATAAGTTTGAGGCCGTCTCTCTTCAGCTCTATCTCGTCCCGGGAGCTAACCAGCTCAAGGCCAAGGCCGAAGTGGCTGAGGCGATGGCAAAGATCGAGGCCTTCCTTCCCAAGGGGATGAAGTACTTCTACCACTATGACTCATCGATCTTCGTCTATCAGGCGATTGAAGGGGTTGTCGAAACCCTGTTGATTGCCTTCCTTCTGGTGTTCTGTGTCGTCTTCCTCTTTATTCAGGATCTTCGCGGCACCATCATCCCGATTTTGGCGATTCCGGTTGCCGTCATCGGTGCCTTTGCAGGCATCTATGCCAGTGGCTTTAACATCAATACCTTGTCATTGTTCGGTCTGGTGCTGGCGATTGGTATCGTGGTCGATGACGCGATCGTCGTTTTGGAGAACGTCGAGCGCATCATGACCGAGCACCACCTCAACTCCTTTGATGCGACCGTCAAGGCCATGCAGGAGGTTCAAGCGCCCGTCATCGCGATTGTCATGGTGCTGAATGCGGTCTTCGTTCCGGTGGCGTTTTTGGGTGGCTTCCAGGGCATCATGATGCAGCAGTTCGCTGTCACGATTGCCATCTCCGTCATTATTTCAGGCTTTGTGGCGCTGACTTTGACCCCGGCCCTTTGCGTCATCTTCCTGCGTAACATGAAGCACGTCGAAGGTCAGGAAAAGGTGCTTTTCTTCCGTATCTTCGACCGATGGTTCGCCAAGTTACAGGCGGGCTACATGTTCCTCGTGACCTGGATCATCGATCACAGCAAAATCTGTCTGAGCTTTTGGGCAGTGATTTTTGCGTTGACGATCGGCATGTTCCTGAAGATTCCAACCTCCGTGATGCCACTGGAGGATATGGGCTACTTTTATAACGTGACCCACGTCAATCCAGGTGGCGCGCTTCGCTACAGTGTCGAGGAAGCGAACAAGATCGCCGACAAAATGATGGAGCGGATTCCGTATCTCGATCGCCTGGTCGTGATGGGTTCCCAGGACATCATCGACAATGGAACCTTCAAAACCAACACGTCTACCATCATGGGCTGTCTTGCCGATGAGGATGAGCGTGATATGGCGCATCAGACCATCAATACGGCGCTTGATGAAACCCGTCGCATCAATGACGAGAACAAGAACATCAATGCCTATGCCTTCAATCAGCCGCCCGTTCGCGGTCTGAGTCCTGGGGGTGGGGCGACGTTCTACCTTCAGGCGACACAGCCTTTGACGGTCCAGGATCTTCATGATGATTCAGTAAAAATCACCGAGCATCTGGAGAAAAACTTCAAGGCCGTTAAAAAGGCCACACAGTTCTATGAAGTCGATACCCCTGAACTTCGGGTGGATGTCGATCCCGTCAAGGCTTATTACTACAAGGTCGGCTTTGAGGATGCCTACAACTCCTTGCAGGGCATCTTTGGCCTCTACTACATCAACTTCTTCACCAAGTGGGCGGACATCTTCTGGGTGGAAATTACCGGCCAGTATGATTACCGCAAAAATCCTGAGCTTCTGAACACCGTCTTCGTCAAGAACACCGACGGTGAAATGGTGCCGGCCGGCAACATCATGACGGTCACGGAAACCACCGGTGCCGAGGTCGTGACCCGTCTCAACGACTTTTTGGCCAGCCAGATTGTTGTGGACCCCAATGAATCCGATGGTCACACGACTGGCGAAATCATGGACATTGTGGAAAGCGAGGTCCCGAAAGTCCTCGGGAATCGCTATGCCGTCAAATGGTTCGGGTTGTGTTACCAGCAGTTGATTGCCGGCAATCAGTCGGCTGTAGCCCTGTCCTTGGGCCTGATCATGGTCTTCCTCATTCTTGCCGCGCTATTTGAAATGTGGACCCTTCCGATCGTGGTCGTGATGGGCTTGCCGTTCTCACTCTTTGCCGCGGCAGCCGTGGTCTTGATGTTCAAGATGCCGAACGATACCTACTTTCAGGTCAGTCTTTTGACCCTGATCGGATTGTCGGCGAAAAACGCCATCCTGATCGTGGAATTCGCCATTGATGCGGTCAAGAAAGAGGGCATGAACTACCGGGATGCGGCACTCCATGCTGCAAAACTTCGCTTCAGGCCCATCGTGATGACCTCCATCGCGTTCATTCTCGGTGCGGTTCCTCTGGTGACCTGTAATGGCGCCGGAGCCAATGCCCAGCACTCTGTCGGTGCGGGCATCATCGGCGGTATGCTCGGGTCGACCTGCGTTGCCGTCATGTTCATCCCGATGTTCTTCTCGGTGATGATGCGCCTGAGTCATGGAAACGATGGTCCCGCAGGTCCCGCTCCGGGCCACGAAGGGGAAGGCCATGCACCTTCCGGGCACGGGGATGAGCTGACGTCTCATTGATGAACCGGGCTGGCCTCCGTGTCGGCCCTTTCTTTCAGTTGGTCCTTGGTGGCGAATCAATCCAGCTGAGCGCCCCATTGGGAATGGATGCTGAGCGTCCATCTAAACCCCAAAGACCCTCTCGGAACAGCGCGATGTTCTCTAATTTTTCAAAGCAGTTTCGGCTCTTCCTGGCTCTGTTGATATCGAGTGCCGGCTCTTTGGCCACAGCGGCTGGAACAGCCCTTTATGTGCAATCGAATGTCTCAGGGGCCAACCGGATTGCCATCATTCTTCAAGATCCCGTATCCGGTGGTATGACCTATCAGGGTGACCAGCCGACCGGTGGTGAGGGGGATGCGGCGATCGGGGGCCTGCAATCCCACTCCATTATTGCGGATGGTGGCTATCTCTTTGTCACGAATGCAGGAAGCAATTCCATTTCGGTGTTTCAGATAGGGAACGCGGGTTCTCTGCTACTCAAAGGTACATTCAGTTCTTCAGGCGTCCGGCCCGTCAGTCTGGCTGTCCATGGGGCTTACCTGATTGTGGTGAATCAGGGGAACGAGAGGGTCGGGGGAGGCGTGCGTGTCTTCCATATCGATCCTTCGGGTCAATTGGTGCCCCTGCCGGGAGGGATTGATTATCCCGCCAATGATTTACCCAATGACATTGTCAACAATCAGATCAACGGTTACTTTGCGGTTTCAAGATTTGGCGGCAATGCGATTGATCACTTTCTGATCGGAGGAGATGGAAGTATTCAATTTTCGGGGCGGGTGACAGGCGTTGCTAACGCATTTGGTGGAGCAATGGGTCTTGAGCAGGATGCCCGCCTCGTGTTCACGCATTTGGGGAAAAATCCAGGGCTCATTTCCCTCCGTGTTGATGCCGAGGGTCAAACTCTGAATCGTTGGGTCAAAACGCGTCGGGATCTCGTTGACCCTTGCTGGGCTACGGCCATGAATGATGGCAATCAATTCTGGCTTTCCGCATTCAAAACCCGAAAGCTTTCGCTTTACAGCGTTCTTCCGAGTGGTAATCCGGTCCATGTCTCGGACTATGCATCGCCTTATGCTGGGTTGGGAGGGCTTGATGTTCAGATCGATCCGGCCAATCCATACATTTTTCAGTTATTTGTTCCGCAAAGTTCAAAGTCGCTCTTGCCGCCCATTCTGGCTGCTTTCAAAATCGACTTGTTGGGGCGAAAGAGAACCGCTGGGGTGAACCCGGTGAGCTCACAGACGCTGCCTTTGGACTGGGCCAACGGAGCCACCACAGGCCTGGCCGTGGTGAGTGTTCCCCCCTGAGAGTCTTTTGAAGTCGGCGGTGAGGGGGCTTCCCCCGACGTTCAAAATCGGACCAGAGACTGAACGTACCAGTAATTCACGTTGCTGTGGTTGTTGGGCGCGTCCGGTGCATATTCCGCAAAATTTCCTTTCATCAGAACCTGCCATCCCACTTGCACGGCAAGATTCGCATGGGCATCCCAGCGGCCATTCAGTTCCCAGGTTTGCCCTACATAACTTCCCGCTTTTCCTGAGGTGTCCACCAGATTTGCGGGTGACCAACCTTCGGTTGAGCGCTGATCGGCCAGCCACCAGAACCGGTTGGCCGCATAGAGGGTGATATTGGGGGCCGGATTGAGGAACAGCCGGTATCCCGGGCTATTGATGTTATTCCGAGCAAAAAGGGCCAGGATGCCATCGGGTCCAAATTCCGACACGGTGGAAGGAAAAAGGGAGTCAAAGTGCGACGAAGCGTAATCCCACTGGAGGAGAAATCTCGGGGTCCAGGGGGCATCAAAGGTGTAGCCCGCCTGAATGTGCTGCATGATTGATCCGACGCTCAGGATGGGCGCTTGTGAATTGACACGCTTCTGGCCGGTCTGCCCGATGGTTTCGATCTCAAAATCGAATGCATCCTTTTCTGGCTGACGGAACACCCGAAAACCTGGGGTATAGAGGGTAGGGCTCAGGTTAGTGGCAAGTCCTTCGTGAAGGTAATAGAAATAAAGCTCAAGGTGATCGGTGGCCGAGAGAGTCTTATCGAGAAAGCCACCAGCGAAAACGGCATCCGTGATGGGGCGGTTCCAGACCCAGGCGTTCTGCACCAGTGCCGTGGCATTCGAGGGCAACATTTCAACCGGTGTGTTCGCAAAGGTCAGGAGCTCCCACCCATTCGTCTCACTGCGGAGCCGGTTCTGGAAGCCGACGTACTGGAACTGGGTGCTCTTGAATGGAACGATGCCGATCAGGCGGTTACTGCCGACGGCCATCTGCATCTGACCTAGCTTGGATTCGGAGTCGATATCCTGGCCAAAGAGATTGTGATTGATCCAACCTGCGAAGACCTGCTCGAGATTCAACACATTGACCATGGTCGTGTTGATCTTGTTGGGGTCCGGTGAGCCATATTGCCGCGCATCCCAGAACTGGATTTCGAATCGGACATCCTCGGTGGGATGTGCCTTGAACCAGACGACGGACTGGATCGGAATCCCGTATTGCCCCTGTGTCGTATCCTTGATCCAGGGCGTTGCATAGCTTTCGTATCGGACTCGCTCCTCGAAAGTCAGCGATATCCAGTCGGGAAGATCAAAAGCGCGCTTTAAACTCCAGGGTTGTCCCTCTTCCCACTGTGCCCGATGAGTCAATTCGTCGATTCTGAAGCTTGCCGAAGGGCCGAGATAGGTGATGTGGGGGGTGTAGTTTTTTTCTTCCAATGGGGGGCTTTCTAGTGCCCTGGCTCCTTCGGCTCTTTTGGCTGTCGAGGCTGGATTTCCCTGACAGGCCGGGGCCGAACGCGCTTCGGCAGAAAGGGGTTCAGCCGATCCAATGACGGAATCAGTCGGCTTATGACGGGGAGGCTGACACGCGGGGGCAGCCTCCAGGAGACAGGGAGCCGACAAGGCCAGGGCAAGCAAAACCCGATAGTCAGGGTGCCGGCTGGCGGGGTTTGTCTTGGTCATGACTTTTAAGCCGCCGTTGAATGTTGATGGCGATCACGAGAACCACCAGGACATTGATCACCAAGGCTGCCACCTTGGTGAAACTCACGCCGAGATAAAGCTCATAGAGTTCAAAAGGGATATAGATGCCTCCGGCGAGGGCTCCAAACCACTCGGCCCAGGGTCGCTCATGCCAGAGTCCATAGGCTTCGGTAAAGCGGACCAGTGCATAGAGGATACCGACCAGAAAAATGCCCCAGACTCTGGCATCGGTGACCTCCTCGGCATACTTCAGGAAGAGAGCCGGGTAATGCCCCTCAGGGTGGAGGTGCAGGGTTCGGATGAGGGTCGCCGCTATGGCCTCGACATCCCGGTGAAGAAGCGTCAGTAATCCGAAGCCGGCAAGAACGGTGAGAATGCCTTTGGCGGCCTCAAAGAGAGCAACGGCCCTGAGGCTACCGGAGGGAGCGGGTTGAGAATGCATCCCGGCATTGTAAGAAAAAACGCGGGCCGGAGCCCGCGTTTTTTGGGGGAGAGAGAAGCAATCAGGAGCGCTTTCGAGCGGCCAGGGGATGGTCGGAGTACCCCACCAGATCCTCGAGGCCGTTGACGACGCACTTTCCACCCCGATCAATGTAGTCGTGCTGGAACTGCTCGATAAATTCCATCACGGTGTGATCGATATAGGAGGCATCGGTCACGTCAAAGGTAATGGCCTGGCCCAGAGGGATATCAGCCAGGGCACTCTTGAGCCCAACAAAATTGGCAAAGATGGCGGAGCCTTCAATTCGAACCGTGAATTCGTCCTGTTCGGTTTCTTTGATGGTGAAGTTGATCCGAACCAGGTTTCCTAAAGGAACGCCACGAATCAGGTGAATCACGATCTTGATCACAATGCCGGCAAGAACACCAATCAAAAGATCGGTCGCGAGAACGGCAAGGATGGTCGAGGTAAAGATGAAGAGCTGTTCGTTTCCAATCTTCATCGTCTTCGCAAATTCTTTCGGCGAGGCCAGACGGAATCCGGTGAAAACCAAAAGCGCTGCCAGTGATGACAGCGGAATCATGTGAATCAGTCCTGGGACGAAGAGAACGAAGAGCGCCAGAAAGGCCCCATGAAAAAAATTGGCCCAACCGGTGCGTGCGCCATTGTTGACGTTCGCAGAGGAACGCACAATTTCGGCAATCATCGGGAGCCCGCCAATGGCGCCCGCTAGAAGGTTGCCAATACCCACTGCGGTCAGATCACGGTTCAGGTTGGATTCGCGTTTGTAGGGGTCGAGCTTGTCGACGGCGGTGGCGCTAAGAAGGGTCTCAAGACTTCCGACCAGACAGATGGAAACCACTGCGGCAAGAAACTCAGAGGTCCAGAACTTTCCGAAGTCCGGTGCATAGAAGCTGGACATGATGTGCTCTGAGACGGTGACCAGATATTTCGGGCCCACGGGATATTCGGGGTTCGGAAACAGTCCGGCCAAACTTCCCAACGAATAAGTGTGCTCGGTTTCAAGACCAAAATAACGTCCCAAGGCAATTCCGACAGTCACGACGACCAATGGGGCCGGTATTTTTTTGAGAAAGCCGTTTTTGATCTGGGTCCAGAGGATCAGGATCAGAATGCCACTGACACCAATGAGTGCGATCGCAGGGTTCATCGTTGCGATGCTGTGGGGAATCTCAAGGATCGTATCGATAATTTCCTTGCTTTGTGGCTTGACCCCAAGAAGAACGTGGGTCTGTTTGGCCATGATGATCACGCCAATCGCAGCGAGCATGCCGTGAACTACGGAGGCCGGGAAATAGGCGTTGAGCTTTCCCGCCTTTAAAAGGCCCATGATGACCTGGAAAAAGCTGGCCACCACAATCGCGGCCAGGGTAAAGCGAAACCCTGCCATGGTATCGCCGCCGCCAAGGTTCTGCACCGCGGTCAGGATCACCACGATAAGGCCCGCGGCGGGGCCATTGATGGTGACATACGAACCACTGATTCTGGAGACCACCAGTCCCCCGATGACAGCTGTGATGATGCCGGACATCGGAGGGAAACCTGAGGCAATCGAGATTCCAATACAGAGGGGAAGGGCAATCAGAAAGACAAGAAAGCCCGAGATCAGATCGAATCGCCAGTTCTCGGTGAGTCCTTCAAAACCGGTTTTAGGGAGGGCTCGCTGGTTTTTTAACATGGGCTTTATTCCGTGTGAGGGCAGGATACATAACATCATGCACAATGCGTGCCGTTGCCGCTGAGTCGACAATGCGATTGAAATGTGGCGGGTTATTTACTCTTTCGAATGAAACCGCCTGTTGTTCCGGTGCATAAGCCCCAAGTTAAGGGGCTTATGCCCTGTAGGCCGATGAAGATCTCCCTCATGGTCACGGGGCGCTCCAATTTGGTGCAGACTAAAATCTTAACACTCGAATTCTCTCCTCAGATTAGAATCGAGTGATTTCTTGATACGGGGTCCCATCGTGAAGTTGCTAGCCCTCTTTTTCGTCAGCGTATCCCTATTCGGCTGCGTCATGGATTCTCCCGCAGTTCATCGTAATGACGCAGCGAAGGTCCAGCTGTTGGGGGAGGAGCGGGCGCACAAGGATCTTTCCTGTCCCTCGGCCAAGGCCGGACGTCCCGTGCGCAGTGTGCGGATGTCCGATTGGGGTGAGCCTCTTTTCACCGAATACCGCACCTTTGTTGAGGGGTGCGGCAAACATGTGACCTATGTGATCGCCTGTCACGACGACGAGGACTGTTTTTTTGCCGAGACCCTCAGTATTTATCCTGAGTAAGCTAGCTCTGCTTAACGGAATTTGATTTGGCCGGCGGAACCCAGCCAGCCGGAAGCCTCATTCCGAATCCAGTCTTCCGCAGCCTTGTCCTTTCGAAGCGCTCCGCTCAGAAAAGCGGTACTGATTTTCTGGATGGCGGCGAGCTGGCGTCCATAGTGCCTGGGATCGTAGCCGGGGCCAAAGCCCCGGCGGGCATCGCCAAATTGCGTCGCCCTGCCGTTGGGGCCTCCGCGCCCCCGTTTTCCAAACATCGAGCCATCTTCTTCTTCTGCGTGACGAACTTCATCGGGATCTTCTTCCTGATCTTCGGGCTTCTCACTCTTGGGGTCAATTCCGGCCAGTTGGCGGTGAGTTCCATTGACCAGGTTCAAAAGGTATTTATGTCCCGGTTGAGCCTGTTGCCAAGGAGCTGATCTTACTGAGGGTGACGTCATACCCCAGGGGTCATGATCATCAGAGCCTGTGATGACCAGAAGGGGGAGACTCAGTGCATCGAATCGATGGGTAATTCCGCCTTTTGCCATGTCGACATGCGGACTCAGCAGAAGGGCAGCCTGGATCGGTGGCACCGTCTGCTGGAAGCTGAGTCCTTTGACCTGTTCGCCGAGAATCGCCTGAAGGGTTTGTGCTCCGAGATCAAATCCGGCGATAGCGATCTGATCTGACCGCACCTGACTGAAGGGCGTCTTGCCGGCCCGACGACGCTCTTCAAGGGTATTTAGGGCAAAAGCGACATCGGACACTCGCCCCTCAAGCGCCCTCAGGCTGAAGTGCTCGTGCCCAATGGACTTGAGGTCATGGCGATCAGCCTGACTCAAGTGGTTCAAGGCACTGGCATCGCTTGAATGTTGCACCACCAGAACGGCAAAGCCCCCCTTCACCCAGGCATCACGCCAGAGTGGGGCGGATCCTGCATCTTGTCCGAGTCCCGGGAGATAGACCACCAGGGGATATGTTCCGGGGTCTTCCGGAGCCTGAAAAAGGATATCCAGATTGCGGGGGCCATTTTTCCAATGTTCGGTGATTTCGGGACCTTTCGTCAGGCCCGGAGGTTGGTAGCCTGCGCGCGCACTAAAGTGATCGAGTTCAGCTTGGATCTCGTCGGGAGGGGGGCGAGAGGGCTCATGCGAACAACCGTTCATCATCAGCGCCGAAAGGGAGATCAAAAAGAGGCGAATGGTATGCATGCGGATCTAGGCGATGAAAGTGAAGTGTGATTCTAAACTGAAGCCAAGCCTGTTAATCTCGGGCCGAGTTTTCGATTGGATCTGGGGACCCCATGCAGCGAATTACCCTCTTCATCCTT